>Ga0207700_10000008_pt1 | contig 341717 bp, 329 predicted proteins | sample LARL82metaG_FD_184348 | JGI IMG/M metagenome (GOLD analysis project Ga0207700, IMG submission 184348) | Corn, switchgrass and miscanthus rhizosphere microbial communities from Kellogg Biological Station, Michigan, USA - LAR L8-2 metaG... | ecosystem: Host-associated > Plants > Roots >...
TCCGCGGGAATGTGCGCGAAGCGGCGAGATGCAATCTGGTCTTTGCCCGCCATAGGCGGGCAGCATCATCGGGAGCAGGCCCGATAGGGCCGCGACAAATTCACGCGGAGAACGACCGGACGCCTACCGAATGCGGCTGGGTTCGCGGTCGAGGTCGCGCAGGAGCGTTTTTACTCGCTTGCGGCGGGCGATTAGCTCTGCTTCCAGCTTGGTGATCTCGTCGCGGCGGCGGCGTACCAGGTCCAGCTGGCGGTCGGTATAGGTGAGGGACTGCTCGAGGATATGGCGGCGGCGGACCGGGTCCTCGACGCCGCCATGCCACTCGCGTCGCAACTCCGCCCGCGCGCCCTCGGCCTCGACCAGCTCCTTCAGCTCCTCCAGCGAGAGCCCGAGCAGGTCCTTCAGCCGCAGCAACTCGGTCAGGCGCCCGACGTCGGCTTCGGCATAGGTGCGGTGGGCGCCGGGCCGCCGCTCGCCGGCGGCGGGGAGAAGGCCGAGCTCCTCGTAGTAGCGGATCGTCCGCGGCGTAGTCCCGGCCAGCCGCGCCACCTCGCCGATCCGCAGCTCCCCCCTCATCGCGTGGTTCCTTTGTCGCCTCTGGCCGGACTAAAGAACCGCGAGTTCATGGCGTTGCCTCGATCTCCGCCGCGATCGCCTCCTCGATCGCTTCCACCGGCGGGCAGGGGATCTCTTCGACGGTCCTCTCATGCTTGGGGCGCAGCAGCGAGACGCCAGCGCCGACGACTGAAGTCGCCGCCAGCACCCAGAGCGCCGTGTGCATGTTGTGGATGAAGGGATCGAGCTGGGCGCTGGAGAGGCCGCTGGCAAGGCCGGAGAAGATCGCGAAGAGGACCTCTTTCGGGATCGAGTTGGTGACGATCGCCAGCACGAAGGCGATCGAGATCACCGCGCCGGTGTTCTGCAGCATCGTCCGCGCGCCGGCGGCGATCCCACGGCGCTCGGTCGGCACCGTCCCCATCATCGCCGCCGTGTTCGGCGAGTTGAACATCCCCGAGCCGATCCCGACCAGGGCCAGCCAAACCATGCTCTGCCAGTAGGGCGAGCTCGCCTCCAACGTCGTCATCAGGCCCAGGCCCAGCGCCGTCACCAGCATCCCGGCGGCGGCGAGCGTGCGGGAGCCGTGGCGGTCGGCCCAGATGCCGGCCAGCGGCGAGGAGACGAGCATCCCGATCGCCATCGGCGCCAGTTTGATCCCGGCGGTGATCGGGTCGTCGCCCTGGGCGCCCTGGAAGTAGAAGACGAAGATGAACATCAGGGCGAAGCGGGAGAGGCCGTTGATGAAGGCGGCGCCGGTCGCTGCGGCGAAGAGGCGGTTGCGGAAAATCGAGAGGTCGAGCATCGGCGCGCTGCCGCGGTGCTCGATCCAGACGAAGAGGGGGAGGAGGCCGGCGGCGAGGACGAGACCGCCGATCACCAGCGGGTCGTTCCAGCCGGAGATGCCGCCGCGGGAGATCCCGTAGACGAGGCCGGTAAGGCCGACGACGAAGGTCAGCGTGCCGGCGAGGTCGAGGCCGCGGACGGTGTCTCGCCGGGCGAGCTCGCGGAGAACGAAGGCGCCCCAGAGGCCGCCGGCCAGCGCCAGCGGGACGTTGAACCAGAAGACCCAGTGCCAGGAGATCGAGACCAGGGCGCCGCCGAGGACGGGGCCGATCACGAGCCCGATCGCGGCGACCATCGTGTTGGTCCCCATGGCCAGGCCGAGCTGGTCGCGGGGGAAGGCGTCGGTGACGAGGGCGGGGCCGTTGGCGAAGATGAAGGCGCCGCCGATCCCCTGCACGATCCGCCAGAGGATCAGCTGGGTGCCGTCGGCGGCGAAGCCGGCGCCGAGCGAGGCGAGGGCGAAGATCCCGAAGGCGCCGACGAAGGCGCTCTTGCGGCCGAAGAGGTCGGAGAGCCGGCCGGCGGTGAGGACCAACACGGTCGAGGAGATCATGTAGGCGAGGATCACCCAGACCAGTTCCAGCAGGCTGGTGCCGAGCGCCCGCTCCAGGTCCGGCAGGGCGATGATCAGCGTTCCCGAGTTGGTCGCAACCAGCAGCATCCCGAGGCTGGTGCAGGAGAGCGCCCACCACTTGTAGTGCTCGTGGCCCGCATCTACCCCGGCGCCAAATCTCTTTCTTACGTTCACGTCAAATAGGTTAGCAAGACGCCGAAACCGTCTCAACCCGCGATATAGACGGGCTGAGACGGTTTCGGCGTACCTCTAGGATCAACGCATGGCGGAGCGGACCTGGAGCGTCTACCTCTCGGGGGAGATCCACAGCGACTGGCGCGAGCGGATCGAAGCGGGGGCGCGTGAGGCCGGCCTGCCCGCCACCTTCTCGGCCCCGGTGACCGATCACGCCGCCTCCGACGACGCCGGCACGGGCACGCTGGGGGAGGAGGCCGAGAGCTTCTGGCGCGACCACAAGGGCGCGGGCGTCAACGCGATCCGCACCCAGACCCTGATCCGCGCCGCCGACGTGGTGGTCGTCCGCTTCGGCGACAAATACCGTCAGTGGAACGCCGCCTTCGACGCCGGCTACGCCACCGCCCTCGGCAAGCCGACCGTCACCCTCCACGACTCCGAGCTAGACCACGCTCTGAAGGAGGTCGACCGCGCCGCCCAGGCGACCGCCCGCACCGCCGAGCAGGTGGTCGACGTCCTCCGCTACGTGATCCGCGGCGAACTCCCCTAACCGCCGGGCGGTATGCGAGCATGTGTTCGTATGCGTTGGGATGAGCAGCGAGTCGAGAAGGACCTCCGTTTGCCAGGGGTGGACGGCACCGTTGTCCGCACCTTCGACGCGCCGGAGGCGATGGGGGTCAACTTTCATGAGGTTCGCGCCCGCTCCGCCCTCAACCACGTCCCCGGTGGCCGCTACGGCTTCAGCTGGACGATCAATCCCTACCGAGGTTGCAGCCATGCCTGCGCGTACTGCTTCGCCAGGCGCACTCACACCTACCTGGACCTCGACGCGGGTCGGGACTTCGAGCGGGAGATCGTGGTCAAGGTGAACGTGCCGGAGCTGTTGCGGGCAGAGCTGGCGCGGCCAAGCTGGAAGCGGGAGTTGGTGGCGCTGGGGACGAACACCGACCCGTATCAGTGGGTCGAGAGCAGGTACCGGATGATGCCCGAGATCCTCGCAGCGCTGGAGGCGGCGGAGACGCCAGTCTCGGTGCTGACCAAGTCGCCGCTGGTGATGCGGGACGTGGAGATCTACGAGCGCATGACGGCGCGGGGCTTGCCGGTCTCGGTCAACCTCTCGGTGCCGACGCTGGACGAGGAGGCTTGGCGTGCAACCGAGCCGCACACGCCGAGCCCGGCGGCGCGGCTGGACGCCGTCGCCGAGCTGCGGGCACGGGGGATCGACTCCGGCGTCCTCATCGCACCCCTGATGCCTGGCATCAACGACGATCCCGAGCAGGTGCAGCCGATCGTCGAGCGGGCGAAAAAGGCCGGCGCCACCTTCCTCGGCGGCGTCGCCCTCCACCTCCGCGGCGGGGTCAAGGACGTCTTCTTCGCCTGGCTAGAAGCAAAACGGCCCGATCTGCTTCCCCGCTACGAGGCCCTCTACCGCGGACGCGCATATATGCGGCCTGAGCAACGCCGTCATGCCACTCGTGCCGTGAAGGGCTGGGGTCGAGGTCGTGCGAGGAAGTCCATGCCAAGAGAGACGCCGCCCGCGAAGCCGTTGCAGAGCTCGCTGTTCTAACCACCTTCGTCGAGCTGGTCGAACCTGCACTCTTTGGGTGCTTTGTCATCTCGAAAGCGGTGGAAGCGGGCGCCGTGACGAATCCGCCCGGAAGCAGCGTGGTCATAGCCAACCTCGATCACCAACTCCGGCCGCAACTCCACCCACTCCAGCTCGCGCCCGCCCGTCCAGCGGCTGGGCTCGGCGGTGCCGCTCTCGCCGGTCTCCAGCGGCGCCAGCATCGCCCGCATGCTGCGTTTGGCCGCGGCGCTGAAGCCGGAGATGTGGCCGACCGTGCGCAGCTCGTCGCCGTCGTAGAGGCCGAGGATGAGCGAGCCGACCGTGCCCTCCTCTTTGCCCGGGCGCCAGCCCATCACCACGCAGTCGATCGTCCGCTCGCGCTTGACCTTCGCCATTCCCCGGCGTTTGCCCGGCTCATACGGCGCGCTCAGGTCCTTCGCCATCACGCCCTCGATGCTCCCCAGCCACCGCTCCGCCTGCTCGGCGTCAGGAGTGAGCGGAGTCAGCTCCAGCCCTGCCCGCGCGGCGATCGCCTCCAGCCGCTGACGCCGCTCGCGCAGCGGTCGCTCGCACAGCATCTCGTCGCCCTCGGCCAGCAGGTCGAAGACGATGTAGCTGGCGGGGACCTCCTTCGAGAGCATTTCGATCCGCGACTGCGCCGGATGGATCCGTTCCTGCATCGCGTCGAATTCGAGGTTGCCGCCGGCATCGCGGATCACCAGCTCGCCGTCGAGCACCCAGCGCCCCGGCGCGAAGCTCAGCTCGGGGAAGTAGCGGTTGAAGGGCTTCCCCCCGCGCGACTGGATATAGGCCTCGTCCCCGTCGACGAAGACGATCGCCCGGAACCCGTCCAGCTTCGGCTCGTAAGCCCAATCCGCACCCGTCGGCAACTCTTTGCGGGTAAGCGCAAGTTGGGGTTTGATCGGTGGCGAGAGAGGAAGGGCCACCTATCCGACGCTACCGGCTCGCTCCCGTCTTTCGCGGCTCTCCTTGGGGTCCGGGATCGGCACCGCCGCCAGCAGTTTCATCGTGTAGTCGTCCTTGGGGTGCTCGCAGACCTGGTCGGCGGTCCCCTGCTCGACGATCTTGCCGTCGTGCATGACCGCGATCTGGTCGGAGATGTGGCGGACGACGCCGATGTCGTGGGCGACGAAGAGGTAGGCGAGGCCGAACTCGTCCTGGAGGTCGTCGAGCAGGTTGACGATCTGCGCCTGGATCGAGACGTCCAGCGCCGAGACCGGCTCGTCGCAGATCACCAGCTTCGGTTTCAGCGAGAGCGCCCGCGCGATCCCGATCCGCTGCCGTTGGCCGCCCGAGAACTCGTGCGGGAAGCGGTTGTAGTGCTCGCCGGCGAGGCCGACCCGCTCTAGGAGCTCCTGCACCTGCTTCCGCAGCCCGGCGCCCCGCGCCACCCCCTGCCGCTTCAGTGGATCGCCGACGATCTGGCCGATCCGTTTGCGCGGGTTGAGCGAGGCGTAAGGGTCCTGGAAGATCATCTGCATCTCCCGGCGCAGCGGTCGCATCGCGCGCCGCCCGAGGCCGGCGATCTCCCGACCCTCGAACTTGACCGACCCGGAGGTCGGCTTGATCAGCTGCAGGACCGCGCGGCAGGCGGTCGACTTGCCGCTGCCCGACTCGCCGACCAGGCCCAGGGTCTCGCCGCGGTTGACCGTGAAGCTGATGCCGTCGACCGCCCGCACCTGGTCCACTTCGCGGTCGATCAGGATGCCGCTCTTGATCGGGAAGTGCTTGACGAGGTCGTCGACCTCGAGCAGGGGCTCGCCGCTCATGACGCCGGCGCCTCCAGGCCGATTTGCCCTTCTACCTGGCGCTTCTCCCGCTTCTGCTCCGGGGTGAGCCAGCAGCGGTCGCGATGGTCGGGGACATCCGGCAGGCGCGCCTCCAGCCCTGGCAGCTGCGGGCACTTGGAGAACTCGTGCGGACAGCGTGGCCGGAACGGGCAGCCTTCGGGCAGGTCCAACAGCGAGGGAGGCGAACCGGCGATCTGCGGCAGCCGGTGCGGCCGCGGCCGGTCGAGTCGGGTCAGCGAACCCATCAGGCCCCAGGTGTAGGGGTGCTGGGGGTCGTAGAAGATCTCGTCCAGCGTTCCTTCCTCGACGGCCCGCCCCGCGTACATCACCAGCACCCGGTCGGCGACCTCGGCGACGACCCCGAGGTCGTGGGTGATCAGGATCGTCGCCAGCCCCCGTTCGCGGTTGAGCTGCTCCAGCAGCCGCAGGATCTGCGCCTGGATCGTCACGTCGAGCGCCGTCGTCGGCTCGTCGGCGATCAGCACGGCGGGCTCCAGCGCCAGCGCCATCGCGATCATCGCCCGCTGACGCATCCCGCCGGAGAATTCGTGGGGGTACGCGTCGATCCGCTGGTCGGCGTTGGGGATGCCGACTGCTTCGAACAGCTCGACCGCCCGCTCCCGCCCCTCCTCCTTGGAGACGTCCCCCTTGTGGGCCCGGATCGCCTCGGTGATCTGCCGGCCGAGGCGATAGACCGGATTGAACGAGGTCATCGGGTCCTGGAAGATCATCGCGATCCGGTCGCCGCGCAGGCCCCGCATCTCGGCGTCGCCGGCGGTAGTCAACTCGTGCCCCTCGAGCTGCACCGAGCCCTCGATCCGAGCGTTGTTCGAGCGGGTCAGCCCCATGATCGTCTGCGCGGTGACGCTCTTGCCCGAGCCCGACTCGCCGACGATCGCCAGCACCTCACCCGGACGCAGGTCGAAGCTGACGCCGTCGACCGCCTGCAGCAGCCCCGCTTCGGTCGCGAAGCCCACCCGCAGGTCGCGGACGGAGAGGAGCGGGGCCGGGCTCATTGGGCCGAGGTCCCCAACCGCACCCGCGGATCGAGGTAGGCGTAGGCGATGTCGACGAGGGCGTTGAAGAAGACGACGAAGAAGGCGCCGTAGAGGGTCACGCCCATGATCGGCGGGAGTTCGAGTTTTTTGATCGCTTCAGCCGCGTAGAGGCCGACCCCTTCGATCCCGAAGATGTATTCGGTGATGATCGCGGTGCCGGCGACGGTGGCGCCGAAGTCGAGCCCGAAGAGGGTGACGATCGGGATCAGCGAGTTGCGCAGCACGTGGCGGGTCATCACCCGGCGCTCGCTCAGGCCCTTCGCTCGCGCCGTCCGCACGTAGTCCTCGTTCATCACGTCGAGCATGTTCGAGCGCAGGACCCGGCTGTAGAAGCCGATCGAGAGGACCGCCACCGTGAACCAGGGCAGGATCAGGTGTTCCGCCCAGCTCAGGGGTTCTTCCGTCAGCGAGACGTAACCCGAGTTGGGGAAGATTTCGAGCTTGTAGGTGAGGAAGTACAGGAGGACCGGCGCGAGCAGGAAGACCGGGATCGAGATCCCCGCTACCGCGAGGCCGGTGAGGAACTTGTCGAGCTTGCCGCCGGCGCGGATCGCGGACAGGTAGCCCAGCAGCATCCCGAAGACGAGCCAGAGGACGCCGGCGCCGATGCTCAGCGAAAGGGTCGCCGGAATCCCTTCGACGATCCGGTCCTCGACCGAGACCCGCGGCGAGTAGGAGATCAGTTCGTTGGTGAAGACCTTCTTCATCATCGTCACGTACTGCTTCGGGAGCGATTCGTCGAAGCCCCATTCTTCTTCGATGCTTTTGACCAGCTGCGGCGTCGCGTTCTTGCCCGCCAGCCGCTGCGCCGGCGGTGAGTTCGGGATCACGTTGAAGATCACGAAGACGAGGATGGAGACGGCGAAGAGGACGAAGACCATCCCCACCACGCGCCTGACGATGAAGCGGAGCATCAGACCGCCGCTCCCTCCGGCTCGGCGATTCCCGCGCGCGCCTCGAGCCGCACTTTCGAACGCGGGTCGAGCGCGTCGCGCAGCCCGTCGCCGACGATGTTCAGCGAGAGCACCGTCAGCATGATCATCAGGCCGGGGATGATCGCCAGCAGCGGCTGCGTGGTCAGCAGTTCCTCGCCGATCGAGATCATCGTCCCCCAGGAGGAGTTGGGCGGCTGCACGCCAGCGCCGAGGAACGAGAGCGCCGCCTCGAAGAGCATGTTGTTTGCGATGTTGAGGGTGAAGAAGACGATGATCGTCGAGGCGAGGTTGGGAAGGATCTCGGCGAACATCACCCGCAGCGGCCCCGCGCCCTGCGCGATCGCCGCCTCGACGAACTCCTTCTCGCCCAGCGCCAGCACCTGGCCGCGGATCGGCCGCGCTACGTAGGGAACGGTGAAGACGCTGATCACGAAGATCGGCACCCAGATCGATCCGGCCGAGAGTTCGAGCGGCCCGATCTTCAAGCCGCTGACGGCGAGGGAGACGCCGAGGGCGATGCCGAAGAGCAGCACCGGCAGTGACCAGAGCACGTCGAGCGTGCGGGCGATCACCGTGTCGACCCAGCCCTTGAAGTAGCCCGCCATCAGGCCGAGCACGACGGCGACGATCGTCGTGATCAGGCCGGAGACGACGCCGATGAAGAGGGAGGTGCGCCCCCCGTACATCAGCCGCACCATCTCGTCGCGGCCGAGGCGGCTGTCGGCGCCGAGGAAGAACTTGCCGCCGGCTTCGAACCACTGCGGCCCGATCGGCAGGCCTTCGGGGGTGACGACTTCCCGCACCTCGCCGTTGACGTGCAGTTTTTCGACCGTGTGGGTCTGGTCCGGGCCCGTTTCGGCGACGTTGTGCGCCCACAGGGGCGCCGCCAGCACGAAGAGGACGATCAGGACGAAGAGGGCGAGGAAGGCGAGCGCGAGCCGGTTGCGAACGAAGCGTTCGTAAGCGATTCGCCAGGGACCGCGGTCAGCGGTCCCGGTGCCGGCGGGCGCAGAGAGGGGGGCGCCCGGACCCCCAGCCGGAATCGCTGCTTCAGGCTGGGGGTCGATTGCCACGTTCTGCTCGTTTCTAGCTCCCGGCCCTATCTATTCGTTGAATTCGAAGCTGGTCAGGTAGTGACCGAACGTCGGGTTGAAGATCACGCTTTCCAGGTTTATCGCGCTGGACACGAACGTGGACAGCGTCCGCTGGCCGTAGGGGGCCCACGGCGCCAGTTCCATGTAGCTCTTGTCCAGTTCCCCGTATTTCTTTTCCTGTTCGGACCCGAGCTGTTCTTCGCTGAGCGTCCTGATTTTTTTGTTCAGGCTCGGTTCGTCGATCTGGGCGAAGTTGCCGTTGTTGGTTTCGAGGATGCTTTCCCCGGCCAGCAGCGGCTGGAAGAAGTCGTTCGGGTGCGGGTAGTCCTGGAACCAGTCCGACCAGCCGGTGTCGAGGTCGGGGGTAGAGCGGTTGCCGATCACCGTGAAGTAGTTGTCGGCGTTGATCTCTTTCAGCTTCGTGTTGAAGCCGAGTTCCTTGAGGACCCCTTCGTAGTATTCGCCCGCTTCTTTGTTGGGGCTTTCGTTGTCGGTCCAGACGGTGATGTTCATGTCCGACGGGTGGGCTTCTTCGATCATTTCCTTGGCTTTCGCCATGTTGTGCGGGTAGAGGTCGATCGTCTTGCGGCCCGGCATCCCTTCCGGCAGGATCTGGTGGCTGGCTTTGATCTGCCCCGAGTAGATCCGTTCAAGGGCGGCGGGGTCGATCGCGTAGTTGACGGCCTGGCGGACTTTGACGTCGTTGAACGGCGCCTTCGTCGTGTTCATCCAGAAGTAGTAGGTGCTGATCGTCGGCACGACCTTGAACTGGGTGCCTTCGAATTTGGATTTCACTGCCGCGTAGCGGGAGGCAGGCGGCGGGTTCTGCATCCAGTCGTACCGGCCCTGTTCGATGTCGTTGACCTGCGTTTCGGGATTGCGGACGACCGTGATCTTGGCCCCGTCGACGTTGCCGGTCGGGTATTCCGGCATTGCTTTCGAGTTGGCTTTCGCCCATTCCGGGTTGCGTTCGTATTCCCAGCCGCGACCCGGCTTCGACTTGGTGATCATGTAGGGGCCGGTCGCCGGGGGCGGGTTGGCCGAGAGGTCTTCCATCGGCGTGTTCGCCGGGACCGGGGCGACGAACATCAGTCCGAGCTCGTTGGTGAAGGTGCCCCGCGGTTTTTCCAGTTCGATCTTGATTTCCCCGGTTTTGTCGTTGGTCGTGATGCCGGGGATGCCGCCGCTCTTCGTTTTGGCGAACTTTTCGGCGCCTTTGATGTCCATGTAGAAGATCTCGCCGCCCGAGTTGAGCTTGATGCAGCGTTCGACGGCATAGGGGAAGTCAGAGGCTTTGACCGGTTCGCCGTTGGAGTATTTGAGGCCTGGCCGCAGGAAGAGCGTGTAGGTCTTGCCACCATTGCTGATCTTGGGCAGTTCTTTCGCCAGGCCTGGGATGACTTCGCTGCCTTCCGTGCCTTCGGCGTGCTTGTAGGTCAGCAGCGGGATGTAGACGTCGGCCATCGCCGTCCATCCTTCGGCCGTGTAGGAGAGCTGCGGGTCCAGGTAGTCCGGGAAGGAGGCGTAGGTGGCGTTGAGGATGCCGCCCTTTTTGCCGCCGCTGCCGCCGCTGGTCGAGCTGCCGCCGCCGCACGAGACCAATCCAAGCGCTGCGACCGCTGCAAGAACGAGAACCGCAATCACTGCCCCAAGCTTCTTCAACGTCTCTCCTCCGTTTCCGGGTTGCCGGGCCTATGTTCCCGTGAGAGATTCCCCGTCACCGGGAGATTTCCCCCTGGCAGCAACTCCACCACAATCTCGTTGGTGCCGTCAAGCGCAAATGGACCAGAGTTTTTATCTGGGTCCAGCCGGTTCGCTCCAAGCAGCGGCGCCATGACGACAACAATGACGATTACCCCAGATCCCGCTACCAAAAACGTCACCCGCGGGCTCGCCAGCGCCGCCAGCGCCCCGCCGAGGAGAAAGCCGATCCCGGGCATCGCCGCGCTGACCGACTCCAGGACGCTCATCACCCGTGCCTGCATCGCCGGCGCGGTCAGCTCCTGCACGGCGCTGATGATCGCCACCCACTGGATTCCGTTGCCGCCACCGCCGAGGACTGACGCCGCGCAGGCCACCGCCAGCGTCGGCGCCGCGGCCAGCCCCAGATAGCCGAGGCCGACGGCGAGGGTGCTGAAGAAGAGGAGGTAGGAGAGCGACATCTGGCGGATGGCGGCGAAGAGCAGGCTGCCGGCAACCATCCCCGTCCCCCAGCTCGCCAGCATCAGGCCGTAGCCGGAATCCGTCGAGCCGAGGGTTCCCTTGACGTAGACCACCTCGACCGGGATCACCGCGGCGAAGAAGACGAAGGCGGCCCCCTCGGCGGTCAGCAGCTGACTCAAGACCGGGCTCTCGCGCAGGTACGAGACGCCCGCCCGAACCCGGTCCCGCAGCCTCCCCGGTTCCGGTTCGGCCTGCGGAAGCGAGCCGGCGGTGAAGAGGATCCAGGCGATCGCGTAGAAGGAGACGGCGTCGAGCAGGAGCGCGATCTGGACCCCGAAACCGGCGACGACGACGCCGGCCAGGGCCGGTCCGAGCGCGGCGCCGCCCGTGAAGGCGACGTTGAGCAGGGCGTTGCCCGCTCGCAGCTCCCCGGTGGGCCCTAGCAGGGCTGCCACCACAGCCCGCGTCAGCGACCTGCCCGCCAAGGCCAGGCAGCCGTCTACGGCCGCCAAGGCGGTCACGCCGGCCAGCGAGAAGCTCCCCGGAGTGGCCATCAGGGCGAGGCCCCCGAACGCCGCCGCCTCCCCGCAATAGATCACCGGCAGCGACAGGTGAGGTGCCGGTCGTTCGGCCCGGGTGACGAGAAGCGGGGCAAGAAAAGCGGGCAGAAAGCGGCTTCCGAGAAAGAGGACGGCAGTCGCCAGGGCGCTGCCGGTCTGGTCGAAGACGAGGACCGAGAGGGCGATTATCCCCATCCAGTCGCCGATCTCGTTGACCGCGTAGGTAGCGGCGAGGCGGCGGAAGAGGGGCCGCCGCAAGGGCTGCAGGAGGCTGGATCTAGGCATTGCTCGACGCCTGTCCTACCTGATTTCTGCACAAGTTTTCCTGCAGATGCACAAGTTTTGGACAATCTGTGCTACAAAGCTTCCAGCGATTCACAAGTTTTCCCGAAGAGATGCAGAGCTTGGGCTTCAACCAAGGGCAGGAAAGGGGCAAGCATGGGCTTCCGTAACTAAGAACTTCCTTCAAGCGGTACCGACCGATTCGGGGCCGCACCAGTCTTCAGACAAGGGCGCCCCGTGGGTGTCCTTGTCGCTTTTTGGGCCTTTTCGGGCCGATGGAGAGGGCACCTGCCCTCTTTGACGCGCACACGATGAGTCCTGGGATAAATCGCTCATGCGGCTGTCAACGGTTGCCGATGAGCAATATCGCTACTACCGTACGTTGCTACTGGGGTTTTTCGATCTCGAATCGACCCCGGATGTGGCGCAGGCATTGACACTGCGTCCAGGAATCTACCCCCTAGCGATCCCGTCCCGACCGACTCGAAAAATTCCATGACCCAGACCCGTTCAACCCGCGTGGCCATGGTGGCCATGGGCTTCGCTCTGGCTCTGGTTGCCGCGGCAGCTTTGGCGGAGGCACCGCAATCCAACTGGGACCTCGCGCTGTTCGGCGTCCTCCTCGTCTTCTCGGTCTTCAGCGACATCACCGCTGTCGCGACCGAATCCAAGGTCAAGGTCTCAGGCAGCTTCCTGGCGCTGGTGATCGCGATGGTCTTCCTCGGCGGCACCCCGGCAGCGCTGATCGGGGTCGTGACGATCCTGATCGGCTGGTTCCGCTGGCGCGACGTCCCGCACTACCTCCTCAACAACGTCCTCACCTACGCGCTCTTCCCCCTGGCCGGGGGCGTCCTCTTCCGGGTCGTCACCGAAGAAGTGGGCGTGACGCAGGGCGATGCCTCCTTCTATCTGCTCGTCTTCGCGCTCTTCCAGGTCTCGCTGGCGCTGAACTTCGTCCTCACCGCCGGTTATCGCGCTTACATCGAGCGACTCAGGTTCGCCAGCCAGCTGCATGTGCTGCCGCCGGTCCTGCCCTCGGAGTTCGCCAGCGCGATGCTGGCCGTCGCCGTCGCCTACATCTACCACGAGATCGGGATCTCGGCGATCGCCCTCTTCGGCGTCGTCCTCGTCACCTTCCAGTACCTGTTGGGGCAGCTCTTGCTCTCCCAGCAGCGGGCGCGCGAACTGGAGCTGCGCAGCAAGCAGCTGGCCAGCTTCCAGGTCGGGATGCTGAGCGCGATGCTGCGCACGCTCGACCTGCGAGATCAGATGACCGCCCGCCACAGCGCCGCGGTGGCGCGCTACTCGCGGGCGATCGCCCAGCGCGCCGGCTACTCGCGCCGCGAGGAGGAGCTGGTCCACATCGCCGCGCTCCTGCACGACATCGGCAAGTTCATCCTCCCCGACCGCATCCTCAAGGCCAACGTGCCGCTGACGGACGAGGACTGGATGCTGATCAAGCGCCACCCGCAGCAGGGCGCCCGCGTCGTCTCCTCGCTCGACGGCTACGGCCCGGTGGCGGAGATCATCCTCGCCCACCACGAGCGGATCGACGGCAAGGGCTACCCGCGCGGCCTCGCCGGCGACGAAATCCCGGAGCTGGCGCGGATCATCTCGGTCGCCGACACCTACGACGTGATGACGGCGCGCGACTCCTACCGGACGCCGATGTCGAGCCACGACGCGATCGTCGAGCTGCGGCGGGTGGCCGGCAAGCAGCTCGACGCCCGCTTCGTCGAGATCTTCATCGAGCTGCTCGAGGGCAAAGACGTCTCCTTCCAGCACGGCGAGGCCGCCGACTTCGAGAAGGAGCTGGCGCTGGAGGCGCGGATCGAAGAGTTCGCCGTCCCCAGCGGCGAGTCGAATCGCTTCCAGGTCGCCGGCGCCAAGTGAGCTGAGCGCCTCCGGATCGGCGCTGACCGGTAGCGTTGCGCGCGCATGCGCGCCGTCACCTTCCAAGCGCCCGAGCAGGTTCGGATCGAGGAGAAGGCCGATCCCCGGATCGGCGCCGACGACGACGCCGTGGTCGGGGTCGAGGCGAGCGGGATCTGCGGCTCCGACCTCCACATCTACCACGGCCGGGTGCCGGTCGAGCCGGGCTTCACGATCGGGCACGAGTTCGTCGGCACGGTGGTCGAAGCGGGGGAAGGCGTCGAACGGGTCGCGGTCGGCGACCGCGTGCTCGGCACCTTCCACACCGCCTGTGCGACCTGCGCTTCCTGCCTGCGGGGCGACTACCACCGCTGCCGCAACGGCCAGACCTTCGGCCACGGCGCCAACCTCGGCGACCTGCAGGGTGCCCAGGCGGAGCTGCTGCTGGTCCCGCGCGCGAACTTGACCCTGCGGCGGGTGCCGGAGGGGATGTCGGCCGACGTCGCCTTGTTTGCCGGCGACGTGATGGGGACCGGCTACCACGCGGTCGCCCATGCCGAGATGCGGGCGGGGGACACGGTCGCGGTGCTGGGATTGGGGCCGGTCGGGCTCTGCGCGGTGCAGGCCGCGGTCGCCGGCGGCGCGGTCAAGATCTTTGCCGTCGACACCGTCGAGGAACGGCTGGCGATGGCCGAGCGCTTCGGGGCGACGCCGCTGCACCTGAGCGAGGACGATCCGAAAAAGGCGGTTCGGGCCGCGACCGAAGGGCTCGGGGTCGACGTCGTCGTCGACGCGGTCGGCGACCCGGGGCCGCTGGCGCTGGCGATCAGCCTCGCCCGCGACGCCGGCACCGTCTCCGGCATCGGCGCCTACGCCGGCAAGGGGGAGGTGCCGCTCGGCCTCGCCTGGCTCAAGGGCCTGCAGCTGCGCCTCGGCCTCGCCAACGTGATTGCCCACGTCGACCGCGTCCTCGCCCTGATGGAGGCGGGCAAGCTGGATCCGACCCCGCTCGTCACCCACCACATGCCACTGGATCAGGCCGCGGAGGCGTACGAGATCTACGACAACCGCGAAGCGCTGAAGATCGTCCTCACCCCATAGGACTGTGCGGTTGACTGGCACAGCTGATCCGGATACTGTGCGAGGCGATGGCACAGTTGGAGCAGACGCCGTTCCGGATCGATCCGGAGGACGAGCTTCCCGTCGGCTTGCAGCTGAGCTGGCGCCTGCGGGCGCTGATTCAGACCGGCGAGCTCTCGGCCGGGGAGCGGCTGCCGAGCTTCCGTCGCCTCGCCGAGTGGGCGGGGGTGAACGTCGGGACCGTTCGCGCCGTCTACGAAGGGCTCGAGGAGGACGGGCTCGTCATCACCCACCACGGGCAGGGGACCTTCGTCGCCGATGAGGTCGATGCGGCGCCACAGCTCGAGGAGATCGCGTCGGAGGCTCTGCGGCGGGCGGGGGAAGCCGGTATCCAGCCGCGCGACTTGGCAATCGTCGCGATGGCCTGCGCCGGCCTGCCGGAAGAGGAGAGCGAAGTGCTCGAGGTCCGCCAGGAGCTGCGGCGGCAGATCGCCCGGCTCGAGGCCGAGCTCGCCGGCTACACCACTCACCTCAAGGCGGACCTGCCGACCGCGCCGCGCCGCGCCGTCGCCCACGTCGCCGGCGTCGAGGAGCTGGAGCAGGTCCGCGATACGCTGGTCGAACAGTTGGCGGCGGCGAAACAGGAGAGCGCACAGGCAGTTCAGGAGCGGGCCCGCAGCCGCGGACCGCTCGGACGGGCGATGAGCCGGTGGCGAGCCGAGCCCTAGAGCGCGGGGTCCTCCCCGTCAAAGGGGCGTTCGAGCAGGTGGGGACGATGATGATCCTCACCGCGAAGACGCTGGTCTCCGCGGTGAGGGCTCCCTATCCCTATGGAGAGGAGTTGGTGTGGCAGTTCCTCTTCGTGCTGAGGCTCTCCTGGTTCCCGTTGCTGGTCTCGACCTTTGCCCTCAACCTCGGCGCCCCCGGCCTGCAGGCGGCCGGGATCCTCTCGCTGTTCGGTGCGCTCGATCGCCTGGGCGGGTTCTTCGTCGTGATCGCGATTCGCTGGGTCGGGCCGCTGGTCACCGCGGTGGTGGTGGCGGGCGTGGCCGGGACCGCGATCACCGCCGACCTCGGCGCCCGCAAAATCCGCGAGGAGCTTGACGCATTGCAGGTGCTCGGCGTCGATCCGGTCAAGAACCTGGTCGTGCCCCGATTCCTGGCGCTGATGGTCGTCACCGCCCTGCTCGACATCTTCGCGATCGTCATGGGCCTCAGCGCCGGCATCGCCGCCGAGCTGATCTACCACCAGCCGCTGGGCGGCTTCTTCGCCACGCTCTTCACCAACGCCACGGTCACCGACCTCTGGTCCTCGGTCCTGATGTGCACGATGTTCGGGGCGATCGTCGCCGTCGTCTGCTCCTACAAGGGGATGTCGGCGTCGGGTGGGGCCGCCGGCGTCGGCCGCGCCGTCAACCAGGCGGTGGTGATCGCCCTGGTCGCGGTCTTCTTCTTCCAGTTCGTCGTCAGCTCCGTCATCCTCGCCACCAACCCCGAACTGCAGGCGGTCCGGTGAGCGCCCGATGAACGCTTGGCTGGAAGTTCCGCGCAACTGGCTCGACTCCTTCGGTGAGATCGGCCGTTTCGGCGCCCGGGTCGCGGGGTTGGTCTACTCCGGCCGGGCATTCAAGTTCTTCGGCGAGAGCCTGCGCCAGGCGGGCATCCTCATCTTCGGCTCGGCTCTGATCATCTGGGCCTTCGTCTTCATCCTCGGCCTCCAGTGCGGCCTCCAGGGCGCCTACTTCAACCGCTCGATCGGCGCCCCGTCGCTGTCCGGCCTTTTCTCGGCCTATTGCGATCTGCGGGAGGGACTGCCGTACGCCTTCGGCTACATCCTCGCGGCCAAGGTCGGGACCGGGATCGTCGCCGAGCTCGGGGCGATGCGGATCTCCGACGAGATCGACGCGCTTGAAGTGATGGGGATCCAGCCGATGACGTTCCTCTGCGCGACGCGCCTGCTGGGCGCCTGGATCGCGCTCCCCTTCCTCTACCTGGTCGGGATCGGGCTGATCTACGCGGCCAGCTACCTCTCGGTCGTGAACCAGGTCGGCGACGTCTCCTCGGGCGGCTACCTGCTGATCTTCTGGATGTACCAGAGCCCGCCGGACCTGATCTTCAGCCTGATCAAGGGGATGGTGATGGCCACCGTGATCGTGCTGGTCGGCTGCTACTACGGCTACACGGCCTCCGGTGGCCCGGTCGGGGTCGGTACCGCCACCGCCAAGTCGATGGTCTTCAACATCGTCGCCGTCCACATCATCGGCATGCTCGGCACCGTGGTCTTCTGGGGCTCAAACCCCCGCGCCCCAATCGGCGGCTAGCTGGCTCAGCCGCCTTTGACGAAGATCGCCACGACCACGGCGATGACCGCGATGGCGAGGCTGGCGTTGGAACGGTTGAGCGTCGCCTGCACGCCGGCGACTCCCTGACTCAGTTCGACGATCGCACCTTCGACTCGATTGAAGCGCTGATTCATCTCGACTTTCGTTTCGGTGAAGCGCCGGCTCATCTCCTCCTTCGTCTCGGTGAGCCGGCGGTCGACTTCTTTCAGCCGGCGATCAGTCTCAGCGGACGTCTCTGTAATCCGCCGGTCCACTTCCTTGAGGCGTCGGTCGGTCTCGCTCGACGTCTCGGTGATCCGGCGGTTTACTTCCTTGAAGCGCCTGTCGGTTTCGGTTGCCGTTTCGGCGATTCGCCTGTCGACGTCGATTAGCCGTTCGTCGACTCGGTCGAACCGTTCATCGATGCGCTCGAACTTTTCGTCGGTCAGATTCACGCGATCCCCCTTGCCTCTCGTCCCTCTCGGCCAGCGTCTGCATGCTCGCACCTTAGCGAGTACATGCAACAGATTGTCTGCAAGGAAGACTTTGCTTAGGCGAAGGCCTGGGCCGCGCGGCGGCGGAGATCCGAGTTCAGCATCCCCGTCACTTCGCTCGGCCTGCTGCCGGCGGAGGGGACGGCGGCGCCGATCAGGCCGTCGGCACGGAAGCCGTAGAGGGGGGCGACGAAGCCCAGCTCGCGGATCTTGCGGACCAGCTTGACCGCGCTCTGGGTGTCGGCGCCGGGGCCGCAGAGGACGATCGCGGTCGGGTCGAGGGCGCCGAGGGCGCGGCCGAGCCGCTCGTCGCCGAGCTCGTTGGAGAGGACGAGGACGCGGAAGCCGGCGCGGCGCAGGGCAAGGTCAAGGGCCTGGGTGTGGACCTCCTCGGCGTCCTGGCCGTGGCTGGAATCGAGCAGCAGGATCCCGGCCGGGCGGGAGGCGGCGGAGGCGAGGCGGCGGGCGCCGTGCAGCCAGCCGGTCGCCCAGCGGGCGCCGAACTCGAGCTCGGCCTCGCGCTCGGGGTCGTCGGCGAGTTTGTCGATCGCCGGCAGCAGCAGCTCCTCGACGGTGCGCTCGAGCGAGCGCAGGGCGAGGCTCTCCTCGACCGCGCGGTCGGCGGCGGCCTCGTCGAAGCTCTCGAAGGCGGTGAGCAGGCTGCCGTCGCTGGCCGGCGCCGCCTGGCGCTGGCGCGCCAGCTCGATCGCCGAGGAGATGTTGCCGGTCTCCGCCAGGGCGTCGCGCAGCGCCTGCAGCTCGACCAGCTCGTAGTTGCGGTGGTTGCCGACAGTCCGCTTCGGGGTCGGGTAGCCGTAGCGGCGCTCCCAGCTGCGGAGGGTGTTGGGGCTTACGCCCAAGACTTCGGCGGCGGCGTTGGTGCGGATTCCAGGCATTGGTTCAGAAAGTTGAATGAGCGGCTGTGCAGGGGTATTTCAACCGGGGCGAGGATTCTCCCACCGGAATCGCGGGTTTACACCGGTTATCGACAGATTTCGCAGAAACTGTTAGCGATCTTGCAAAGCGCCCACGCCGACGGGCTGGCCCACTGCGCGGGCGCGCCACATCGCAGCGTCGGCCTTGTGCAGAAGCTCTTCGATCTCGGTGCCGTGGTCGGGGCAGGCGACGACGCCGGCCGAGACGCAGATCCTCAGCCCCCCGGCCCGCTCCAGCTCGTCGAGCTGGCCCAGCAGCCGCTCGGCCATCTGCACCCCTTCGACCGTGCGCAGGTTAGGCGCCAGCACGCAGATCGCCTCCTCCTCCAACCGGAAGGCTTCGTCGACGATCCGAATGCTGTCCCGCAACGCCGCCCCAAGGATCGAGAGCACCGTCTCCTGTCCCACGTCGCTGGGTCGCGTGTCCGGCCCGGACGCATCAAACACAGCCAGCCCGAACGGATGCCCATAACGCCGATTGGTCTCGAGCAGCTGTTCGAGCCTCCTTCGCATGTGACCGGGCCTGTAGAGACTGGGCAGTTCTTCCGGATGCTCCTGAGCCGACCCGGCAACGCCGTTGGAAGGAGGTCGGGTGATATTCGACGGACCCTCCCCGCTGTTTGTCCGGCGGGTATCACCCGACCTCCCCCCCGAAGCCGCCGCTTCAACGGCAGCAGCAGTAACCGCCCCGAACTCGCCGGCAAGCCGCTGTGCCGCTTCTGCGAAGCGCTCTGGACTGGTTCCAATCTCCTCGTGCAAACTGCTTAAGAGATCGGCATGAACCTCCGAGACTTTGAGGGCGATCCGGCCCGCAGGGGTGTCTCCGTTTGAGCCGGGCTTGCCTTTGGACTGGTCAGGCACGCGCTGACGATGGCGGAAGCAGCGGACGCGCGATTCTCAAATTGTCGCTATTTGCGCCTTGACGCTCGTCCAGGACGGATATCCGGTCCGCTTATTCCAGGCTTCTTCTGCCCGCAAGCGCCTTGCCGAGCGTCACCTCGTCGGCGTGCTCGAGGTCGGCGCCGACCGGCAGGCCGCTGGCCAGGCGGGTCACCTTGACCTGGCCGCGAAGCACGTCGGCGATGTGGAGGGCGGTCGCCTCGCCGGTGGTGGTCGGGTTGGTCGCCAGCACCACCTCCTCGATCCCGCCCCGTTCGACCCGGCGCCGCAGCTCGCCGATCTTCAGGTCTTCGGCGTCGACGCCGTCGATCGGCGACAGCGCCCCGCCGAGCACGTGGTAGAGGCCGCGGTATTCGTGGGTGCGCTCGATCGGGATCACGTCGGCCGGCTCCTCGACCACGCAGATCATCGAGCGGTCCCGGTTCTGGTCGGCGCAGATCCGGCACAGCGGCCCCTCGGCGAGGTTGAAGCATTCCTCGCAGAGGCCGACCTTCTCCTTCACTTCGCGGATCGCGTCGCCGAGGGCGAAGGCCTCTTCGTCGGGCGCGCGCAGCAGGTGGAAGGCGAGCCGCTGCGCGGTCCGCTGGCCGATGCCCGGCAGGCGCGAGAGCTCGGCGACGAGGCGCGCGAGCGGTGCCGGGCCCTCGCTCAACCGAGCATGCCCCCGAGGTCGCCCCCGGCGATCCCGCCCATCTTCGAGCTGGCGAGCTCCTGGGCGGCGCGCAGCCCCTCGTTGACGGCGGCCTGCACCATCTCCTGCAGCAACTCCGCCTCCTCGGGGTCGATCGCCTCGGGGTCGATGGCGATCTCGCGCAGGGTCAGGTCGCCGCCCATCTTCACCTTGACCATGCCGCCGCCGGCGCTTGCCTCGACGACCTCGTCTTTCAGTTTCTCCTGCGCCTCCATCATCTCGGCCTGCATCTGCTGGGCCTGCTTCATCAGGGCATTGACGTCGAAGCCCCCGGGTCCTCCTCCTCGCGCCACTTAACCGACCTCCTCCGCGTCGAACTCGCTTTTCAGCCGCTCCAGCAGCTCGTTCTCGTTGATTTCCTCGCTCCCCGGGGCCGGCGTGTCCGGCGGCGCCTCCCCGTCGAGCACCACGTAAACCGGCCGCAGCCCGACGCCGGTCACAGCCGCGAACGCCGCAACCACAGTGTCCCGCTGGTCGGGCCTGTCGGCCTTCTTCTTGTTGAAGGTCATGTCCGGCGGGAACCCGACCTCGAGCCCCTCCTCGCCGAACGACACCGGCCGCGCACCCTCCAGGGTCGCAGCCAACGCCGGGGCGGTCTCCGCCAGCTTGTGCAGAACAGTCGGCCACACCCGCTGGATCTCCTCCAGGGACAAAGCGTCTTGGCCGGCGGGCCCTGTCTCCGATGGAGGAGCAGTTTCCGCCTCTTCCTCTTCAGCGGGTGAGGGATCTTCGCTGGATGAAGGCGTTTCTGCTCCCGTCAGCTGACTCTCCAGCCGCTCGATCCGACGTAGCAGTCCGGCAGTGTCGGGATCCAGATCGGGCCTTGCTGCTTTCAGCAGGGCGATCTCGACGGCCATGCGGGCATCGTCGCCCTCGCGGACGGCGGTGAGCGCGGTGGCCAGCTCGTCGATCGTCCTCACCAGGGTTGCCGCGCCGATGGCCTGGGCCTGGGTCTGCATCCTCGCGGTGTCGGTGGCGGTGACGACGAAGGTGGTGGGGACTTCGCCGGTGGTCTGGGCGATCAGCAGGTGGCGCAGGTGGGCGAGGAGGTCGCGAGCGAACTGGGAGGGGTCGCGGCCCGAGCGGGCCATCTTCTCGACTCCGAGCAGCACCCCCTTCGGGTCTTCGGCGACCACCGCGTCGACGGCCTCGAAGAGCAGCTCGGCGTCGGCCGCCCCGAGCATCTCCAGCACGTCGTTCAGTTCGACGTGGCTGCCGCCGAAGGCGACCAGCTGGTCGAGCGTGCCGAGCGCGTCGCGGAAGCTGCCCTGGGCCGAGCGGGCGATCATCGCGAGCGCTCCCTCGTCGACCTCGATCGACTCTGCCGCGGCGACCCGCGTCAGCACCTCGGAGATCTGCTCCAGCGAGGGGCGCTGGAAGTCGAAGCGCTGGCAGCGGTCGGCGATCGTCGCCATCACCTTGTGCGACTCGGTCGTGGCGAGGACGAAGACGGTGTTTGGCGGCGGCTCCTCCAGCGTCTTCAGGAAGGCGTTCCAGGCCTCTTTGGTCAGCATGTGCGCCTCGTCGAGGATGTAGACCTTCCAGTGGCCGCCGGCGGGCGCGTAGGCGACCCGCTCGCGCAGGTCACGAACGTCGTCGACCGAGCGGTTCGAGGCGGCGTCCATCTCGATCACGTCGACCGAGGTGCCGGCGGCGATCGTCAGGCAGGACTCGCACTCGCCGCAGGGGGTGGCGGTCGGCCCGCCGCGCTCGCAGTTGAGCGAGCGGGCGAGGATCTTCGCCATCGAAGTCTTGCCGGTGCCGCGCGAGCCGACAAACAGGTAGGCGTGGTGGACCTTGCCCTGCTCGACCGCGTTGCGCAGAGTGCGGACGACGTGGGTCTGCCCCACGACCTCTTCGAAGGACCCGGGGCGGTGGCGGCGGTAGAGGGAAGTCGACTCGCTCATCGGCTGTCGAGCCAGTGTATCCACGCTCCGATACGGTCCCGCCCGTGCCGAAGGGGGCCCGCAACTGGCTGACGCCCGCCGCTTGGGTCGCCGCGATCTCGGCGGCGCTGCTGCTGGTCTTCCCGGTTGGCTTCCCCAACTACGACACGATCTACGCGCTGGTCTGGGGACGGGAAATGGCGCACGGGGTGAGCCCCGACTACGGCGCCGCCCTGCCGCCGACGCCGCACCCGCTGGCCGACCTGCTGGGGCTGGTGACGACCCCGATCGGCGACGGCGCGATCACGGTGACGATGATCGTCGCCTACGTCTCACTCGCCCTCTGCGGCTACCTCGTCTACCGGCTCGGCACGCTCTGGTTCGACCGCTGGATCGGCGCCGTCGCGGCCGTCATCGTCCTCACTCGCGCCCCGTTCCTCTCCAACGGCATCCGCGCCTACGTCGATCTTCCCTTCATCGCCCTCTGCCTCGGCGCTCTGACGATCGAGGCCAAGCGCCCCCGCGCCGGCTGGCCCGTCCTCGCCCTCCTCGCGCTAGCTGGCCTCCTCCGCCCCGAGGCCTGGGGGTTCTCACTCGCCTACCTGCTCTGGATCTCGCTGGACCCTGCGAAGTTGAAGCGGCCCGAGAGGGCGGAGAATGCATCCCTCGAGCGGGCGGACACTCAAAGCGCCGGCCTAATTAGGCCGGCGCTTGTCCGAGCGAGGGATGCATTCTCCGCCCCGCCACTAACCCTCATCCTGTTCGCCCTGGCCGGTCCGATCCTCTGGCTCCTCTTCGACGGAATCACCACCGGCAACTTCCTCTACTCCCTGACCGGGACGCAGGCCACGGTGGAAACGCTGGAACGGAAGACCGGGCCGGTCGACCTCGTCCTCTACGGGCCGCGGGCGCTCGGCGAAGTGATGCAGTGGCCGGGGATGGTCGGCGCCCTCGGCGGGGTGGTACTCGGCTTCGCCTTCCTGCGCCGCCGCTCCGCCCTTGGCATCGCCGCCGCCGTCCTCGCCCTTGCCGCCTTCTCCTTCCTCGCCGCGGCGGGGCTGGCGATCATCGCCCGCTACACGATGCTGGCCGGCGCGATCCTCTCGATCTTCATCGCCGTCGGCCTGCTCGGCTGGCGCCTGCTCGAGCCCGGCCACCCCTGGCGCCGCCGCTGGCAGCTTTTCGCCGGCGTCGTCCTATTGATGTTCGTGATCTGGCTGCCGAACCAGTGGGGCCTCGACTCGACCGTCAACACCGACCTCACCAACCAGGGCCGGATCGAGAACGACCTCACCGACCTGGTCGACGCCGGCGCCTTCGAACCGCTCTGCGGCCTGATCGCCGTCCCCAACCACCGCGCCGTCCCGCGCCTCGCCTTCGGCCTTGAAATCGAGCCGACCCAGATCGTCAGCGCCAGCGAGGAACCCGTCCCCAAGCGCGGCTACTTCGTCAAGCCCGCCAGCAAGTTCGTGATCCATAACTTCATCCTCGACCCCAACGACACGACGAAGTTCTCGCTGCCGGTGCCGAAGGGCTTCAGCGAGGTCGCGCGCAACGAGTCCTGGATCGTCTACCGCCGCTGTTAACGCGCAGCGGCAGCGCGCTTCGCAAAGGGTGCGGGCGTGACACCATCGGAGCGATGGCTGCGATTGAGCTCCGCGACGTCGTCAAGACCTTTGGCCCGATCACCGCGGTCGACGGGCTCGACCTCGAGGTGCCGGAGGGCATCTGCCTCGGCCTGCTCGGCCCCAACGGGGCGGGCAAGTCGACGACGATGCGGCTGCTGACCGGGCAGGCGATCGCCGACTCGGGGGCGCTGCGGGTGCTCGGCCACGAGCTGCCCGGGGAAGCGAAGACGGCGCGGGGGAAGATGGGCGTCGTCCCCCAGCTCGACAACCTCGACGTCGACGTCACCGTCGAAGACAACCTGGCGATCTTCGCCCGCCTCTACCGGGTGCCGGACGTCGGCAAGGCGGTTGACAAAGCGCTCGCCATCGCCCGCCTGCAGGAGCGCCGCCGCGACGCGGTCGACGAGCTCTCCGGCGGGATGCGGCGGCGGCTGCTGCTGGCCCGCGGGCTGGTGCACGAGCCGCGCCTCGTCCTCCTCGACGAGCCCACCGTCGGACTCGACCCGCAGATCCGCACCGAGCTGTGGACGCTGATCGGCGAGCTGAAAGCGCGGGGGACGACGATCCTGATGTCGACCCACTACATCGAGGAGGCCGAGCGGCTGGCCGACGAGGTGGCGGTGATGCACCGGGGCAGGATCATCAGCCGCGGTCGCCCGGTCGAGCTGATCAGCGAGCACGCCGGCCGGCTGACGGCGGAGGTCTACGGCCCGCCCGACCGGCTGGCGGAGACGCGGGTCGAAGCCGAATCGCAGGGCCTGGCGGTGCGCCCGGCCGGGCCGGCGATCGCGATCGTCGGCTCCGAGCGGGCCGACGGCTTCGTCCCCGACGACGCCGTAGTCCGCGCCGCTTCCCTAGAGGATGTTTTCGTGCTGCTGACCGGGGAGGAGGCCGAGTGAGCCGCGCCCTCGTCATCTCGTGGTTCCTTACGCACCTATGTCGTGTGAAAGGAACCACGAGATGAGCGAACGGACGATGCGGCGGCTGGAACCGACGGCGATCGCCGGCGTGATGAGCCGCGAGGTCGCCAACTTCCGCACCTACTGGAAGGGGACGACCTTCTCCAGCGTGATGGAACCGCTCGTTTACCTGCTCGCCTTCGGGCTCGGGTTGAGCGCAACCCTCGTCAACGAAGTCAACGGCGTCCCCTACGTCCAGTTCGTCGGCACCGGGATGGTGGCGACGGCGGTGATCTTCTCCAGCGCCCTGCCGGCGATGTTCGGCACCTTCGTCAAGCACCGCTTCCAGAACACCTACGACGCGATCCTCGCCGCGCCGGTCGACGTCGAGGAGCTGGTCAGCGCCGAGATGCTCTGGATCGGCCTGCGTTCGGGCACCTACGGCTGCATCCCGCTGCTGGTGACGATCGCCTTCGGCCTCGACCCGGCCTGGGGGATGCTGCTGACGCCGCTCTTCTGCTTCGTCACCGCCCTCGGCTTCGCCGGCTTCGGGGTGGCGATGGCGGCCACCGTCGCCAAGATCGACCAGTTCAACTACGTCACCGCGCTCTTCGTCACGCCGCTCTTCCTCGTCGCCGGCACCTTCTTCCCGATCGACGGCCTGCCCAAGGGCTTCCAGTTGGCGGCGCAGGTCAACCCGCTGCACCAGCTGGTCGAACTGGTCCGCGGCGGCGCCTTCGGCTTCGAGTGGAACGACATCGCCCGCTTCGCCTTCCTCGTCGTCTTCGCCCTGATCACCTGGCGTGTCGCGATCCACCAGATGCGAAAGCGCCTGATCGATTAGCAAAGCGGCGTTCGTCCTTGGGACGGATATGCCGGTCCAAGGACGAACGCCGCTGAAGTTATGGACCGTGCGCCCGCCTTCGAAGCGAGGTCACCGGGCGTGTCCGTCGCTTAAGGCTCGGGCCGGGCTCGCCCGCGGCACCCGCGGCATCCGCTTAAGGCTGCTTCCTTCCGGACCTGACCTGATTCGCGTGCCCACGTCGCGCGGGACCCGGCCGTCAACGCCGCCGCGACGGCACTGACCCCGACGGCCAGCCCCTCGGAACGGTAGTCGGCCCCGCTAAGCGGATTTCGGGTTACAGGGCACCGCTGATTCCCCGCCTAGCACGGTCCATTGGTGATCCTACCCGGCCCGGCTTACGATGGGTGCCTTGACCGCCCTGCCCGTCGCCGCGACCCAGGTCGACACCGGCTCATTCTTTGCGATCGTCGTCGTCGCGGCGCTGGCGGCGATAGTCATCGCCATCGTCCCCAAGCGCTTGGCGCCGCCGGTGGTAGTGCTCGAGCTGCTGCTGGGAATCCTGATCGGTCCCCACGTCTTCGGCCTCGCCCACCCCGGCGACTTCATCGAATTCTTCTCCAACCTCGGCTTGGGGATGCTCTTCTTCTTCGCCGGCTACGAGATCGACTTCGAGCGGATCAAGGGCAGGCCGATGGAGCTCGGGGCGTTCGGGTGGCTGATGTCCATCGTCCTCGCCTACGGGATCGGCGGTCTCCTGGCGGCCGGCGGCGTGGTGCTCTCCTTCCTCTACACCGGCTCGGCGATGGCGACGACGGCGATCGGCACCCTGATCCCGATCCTCCGCGACAGCGGCGAGCTGAAGACCCGCTTCGGCACCTACCTGCTGGCGGCCGGCGGCGCCGGCGAGTTCGGGCCGATCCTGCTGGTGACGCTCTTCTTCTCGACTCAGAGCGCCCTGCACGAGTCGCTGATCCTGATCGCCTTCGTCGTGCTGGCAATCGCAGTCGCCTTGCTCTCGGTGCGGCTGGCCTGGAAAGGCTGGCCGGCGCTGGAACGGACCTTCGAGGCAAGCAGCCAGCTGGCGGTGCGAGTGACGGTGGTGCTGGTCTTCGGGCTGGTGCTGCTGGCGGGCGACCTCGGACTCGACGTGCTGCTGGGCGGCTTCGTCGCCGGCCTGATCACCCGGATGGCGCTGAAGGGCCATGAGCTGGCGGTCTTCGAGTCGAAGCTGACCGCGGTCGGTTTCGGCTTCTTCGTCCCGTTCTTCTTCGTCACCAGCGGCATCGCCTTTAACCTCACCGCCCTCGGCTCGGTAGCGGCGATCGGCAAGCTCGTTCTCTTCTTCGTCCTCTTCCTGATCGTCCGCGGGACGCCGATGCTGCTGCTCTACGGCAAGGATCTGAAGATCCGCGACCGCTCCGCGCTCGCGTTCTACGCTGCCACCGAGTTACCGCTGGTGGTTGCGATCACGACGATCGCGATCGACGCCGGCAAGATGCGCTCCTCCACCGCCGCAGGCCTTGTCGGTGCGGCGATGCTCTCAACCCTCGTCTACCCATTCGTCGGCATGGCTCTGCGCAAAGACACGCTCGAGGAGGAACTGCAGCATCCCGAGCCGACCGGTCCTTTCCCCGAAGGCGAGGGACCGATTCCGCAGCCCGGCTTTGTCAGCTAGCCTCCACCGTCCCCGGGCGCGTAGCTCAGTGGGAGAGCGCTCGCTTCACACGCGAGAGGTCGCTGGTTCGAAACCAGCCGCGCCCATACCTTCCTAAAATGCTCAGGGTGAATCGATTTCTTGCGGTGGGGGGTAGCTGTATTGGTGTCGTTTAGCGGCTGCGGCGGAGGCATTGGCCAGGGCACGGAAACCACTGCCCAGCCGAAGCCCTCCGCCAAAGCAAAGGCCTCGCTGTCGCGGCCCGGCTTAGGGAGGGTTCCGTCCCGAAAACCTTTGCCAAGCCCCTCGGAGCGAAGGGCGTGCGCAAGGTGGAGCTGTCGGACCCCGCCACCGGTGGACTGATCGAAGCCCTGCAGGTAACCGTCGACCGAAGCGGACGGCGACGCCGGCAACCGACGTTTTCGCCCATCCCGACGTCTACGAAAAGCCCCTAAACGCGGTCGAAAGGAGCAGAGCCAGGATCGCGCTGATCGAACGCAAGTACGGCCCGAGTCGATTGTCGGGGGGATCCTCTCCTATTGCGGCCCGGCCCCTCTCCAAGGTCAGAAGGCATGGGACTGCGGCGGTATCTACGGCCTCGTCTACGTCCAGGCACTCGTTTCTCCGCGCGGGGGCGGACCTCCGAATGAGAACAAGGACCGCGGTCTCGCACTCGGGCTGATGTCGGCGATGGTCAGCTACGGGCAGGAAAACGGGGCGTAGGGCAATCGGCTCGGGGTACCTTCATATGGTGGAGGTCAACCGGTCCAAGGAGGGATAGCTGCGCGACGCCTACGTGCCGAACCGGCGCGTGCGGTTCGCCAGCGATGTCGCCGGGATCTGCGCGGTGCTGGTCCTGGTCGGGCTATTGGGGGCGGCCTTCAGTTGGTGGGGGCGGTCGGACCTGTTTGACCTCGCCAGTAACGAGCGCGAGGCGGTGAAGATGGACATCGGCTTTCTCGCCGGGCCCGTCCTGATCCTGATCGCAGTGCCGCTGGTGATCGGGCGGGCGCGGCAGGTGGCGCTGAGGCGATGGTTCCGCATTCGCCTTGGTTGCGACGCTGCTCTGGGTCGCCGGCCTGGTGATCCTGGTCGCTAAGGTCAGCGGCCTTGACTCCAGCTATTCGCTGGAGGCCGGTACCTACGTCTCCGCCGGCCTAATGGCGGTCGGACTGCTTGCCACCCTGGCGATGTGGCCGGGCGACTTGCTCGTCGTCCAGGTCGACCGCAACGGACTTGTGCGCGAACCTACGGCTGCTGCAGAACTGAGAGAACGTTCCCCGACGGGTCCTTGAACCAGGCGATCTGCGGCCCTGGCTCGCGGACGATCCCCTTCTCGTCGTGCTGGAAGCCCTCGTAGCGCTCGAAGCTGACGCCGCGTTCGCTCAACCCGTCCACCGCCGCATCGATGTCGTCGACGGTGAAGTTGAGCATCGTGTAGCTGGCAGGAGTCATGTCGGCGCTCAGGTACATCAACACGTCGTAGCCGCCGGCCAGCTTCAGCATCGTCACTCCGTGTTCGTCACTCAGCACTTCGACGCTCAATCCGAGCGTTCCTTCGTAGAACTCCCTCGCCTCGTTCAGGTCGTTGACGGCGAACCCGCTGGTCGCTTTGCCGAGCATGCCTCGATCCTCCCCTCTTCGCATCTATTCGTCAAATGACGGCGGCCTGCGGGTGCGCTTGCGCTCGCCGGTGCGACGCTTCTGATCGAGCCGGCGCTGGCGCGAGGCCTTGGTCGGCCGGGTCGGCCGCCGCTTGCGCCGCACCCGCAGCCCGGCGGCGAGCTTTGCCGCCAGGCGCTCCAGCGCCAGCTCGCGGTTGCGCGCCTGGCCGCGCGCGTCCTGGGCGACCGCGGTGACGACCGGGCCGAGCCGCTCGCGCAGCCGTTGCCGCTGCCGCTCGTCCAGTGCTGACGAGGCCTCGACGTCGAAGACGGCTTCCACTCGCGAGGCGGTGACGTTGGCGTGCTGGCCGCCGGGGCCGGAGGAGCGGCTGGTGCGCAGCTCGATCTCCGCCAGCGGCAGCGAGAGCCGTTCGTTGATTCTCAGCTCTTTGGCCATCCCAGGCCAGTCGCCTAACCGGCCAGCTCGGGGAGGTAGCGCTCGAGGTGCTGGGCGATCGTCTCCCGCACCCAGCGCTGGGTCTCGGCATCGGCCATCCGGTAGCGGCCGAGCAGCATCTTCTGGTCGTCGAGCGGCAGCCCGGCGATTTCCCAGCGCACCACGAGGCGCTCGAAGAGGACCTCGGAGCGGCGATGCCAGGCGTCCTCCTGCGAGGCCGCCTGCCCGGCCGGCGGCTCACCCACCTTGGCGATCGTCCCTGCGCTGAGCGTCTGGCGCAGGGTGAGGACATTCCCCTCCGGATCCGTGTAGTCGACGGTCGGCGCCTTCTCGCGCGGCCGCCGCTGCTTCTTCCGCTTCGCCACGCCGAATCTCTAGGCGAGAGCGTCGATCTTCTCGGCCAGCTCGAAGTCGTTTGCGGTCAGCCCGCCTTCGGAGTGAGTGGAGAGCGTCACCGTCACCGTGTCCCAGGAGATCGCCAGGTCGGGGTGGTGGTTCATCGCCTCCGCGGGCTCGACCAGGCTGGAGACGAACGCGACCGAGCCGACGAAGTCTCCCCGCTTGAAGCTCTTCTCGATCGCCTCGCCGTTGCGCTCCCAGCCCGGGAGACCCGCCAGCCGCTCCTGCACCTCGGCATCGCTCAATAGCGCCACGCGCTTATGCTGCCAGGAGATCGATGAGCGTGCAAACCGGGCAGAAGCCGACCCTCTGGCAGATCGACATCTCGCACTACAGCGAGAAGGTGCGCTGGGCGCTCGAGTACAAGGGGATCGACCACGTCCGCCGCACGCCGCTGCCCGGGACGCACATCCCGATCGCGCTGGCGATGACGCGCGGCGAGCAGATGACCTTCCCGGTGATGCGGCTTGACGGCCGCACGATCGGCGACTCGACCGCGATCATCGCCGCCCTCGAGGCGCGCTACCCGGAGACCCCGCTTTACCCGATTGACGGCGAGGAGCGGGCGCGGGCGCTGGAGCTGGAGGAGTGGTTCGACGAGCAACTCGGTCCCTACACTCGCTTCCTCGCCTTCCACGAGCTGATCAACGAGCCGGAGATCTTCACCGAGGTGGCGTCGCGGGTCGTGCCGGGGCCGCTTGGGCGAGCGAAGCCGCTTGTCGGTGCCTACGCGCAGGTCTTCACCAGCCTGCGCTGGGGCGCCCGCGACGAGGCGGCGGCGGAGACCGCGCGCGAGAAGATCGTCACGGCGCTGGACCGGCTGGAGGCGGAACTCGGCGCGAACGGCGGCGAGTTCCTGGTCGGTGACGGCTTCAGTGTCGCTGACCTCACCGCGGCCTCCCTCTTTTACCCCGTCGTGCTCCCTCCCGAGGGCCCGACCGCACCGGACACGCCCCAACCGCCGGCCTTGGACCGCTTCCGCGAGAGCCTCGAAGACCACCGCGGCTTCCGCTGGGTCGCGGACACCTTCCGCCACCACCGGCACCGCTGAGTCTGGCCCGGAGAGCAAAAAAGGACCGGCACCGGGCTTTCGCCCGATGCCGGTCCAGGGAGAGTGAACGCTTGTCTAAAGGGAGCCGATCGCGTTCAGGCCCGCCTGCTGCACGACTTTCGGAAGCGGGGCGAAGTCAAGCGCCGCGCCGTATTTCTGGCCGATCGTCAGGCAGTATTTGGCGAACTGCTGCAGGAAGCCCTTCTGCGGGGCGTTGTGCGGCACGATCGCGTAGGTGAAGGTCGAGATCGGGTAGGCGATCTTGTCCTTCTTCGGGGGGTTGGTGATGCTGATCGTGTTGCTCGCGGGCAGACTCTTCACCGACGAGGCTGCGCTCGAGATGTTGGGGATGTTCGGGAGCTCGAACTTACCCGCGTTGTTCTGGATCGCGGCGGCGTGGACGCCGGCGGCGATCAGGTAGAAGGCGGAGATGTAGCCGATTGCCCCCGGGGTTTTGACCACGGTTGCCGTGACGCCGGAGTTGCCTTTGGCGCCGATCCCAGCCTTGAAGCCGACGGTGGTGGCGTAACCGACTTCGGACTTCCAGGCGGGGCTGATTTTCGACAGGTAGTTGGTGAACGCGTAGGTGTCACCGGAGCCGTCGCTGCGGAAGACCGGGGTGATGGTCAGGCCCGGCAGGTGGGCTTTGGGGTTGATTTTCTTGATCTTCGGGTCGTTCCACTTGGTGATTTTCCCGAAGTAGATGCCGGCCAGAACCTTGCCGGTCAGGTTCAGTTTCTTGACGCCGGGGATGTTGAAGCCGACGCCGGTCGCGGACAGAGCCCAGGGGATCTGTACGCAGCTGTTGCAGGCGGCGGCCTGTTCCGGGGTCATCGGTGCGTCGGAAGCGCCGAAGTCGACGGTCCGGGCGGTGATCTGGGCGATCCCGGTGCCGGAGCCTACGGCGGCGTATTTGACGGGGATGCCTTCTTTGATTTCGAAGTTGGCAATCCAGTTGTTCATCAGCGGGGCGACCAGGGTGGAGCCGGCGCCGGTAAGGCCGGCAGCGGACGCCGTCGCGGTCGAAACGGCTGCCATACCTCCAACCGTTCCCGTCACCGCGATCAAGAGAGTAAGCAACCTAGTGCGGAGCAAGGTGATCCTTTCCAACTCGTTTACGTAACTGAAACGGCTGGAAGGTTCGCGCCAACCGGACCGGAGATTTGTGTCAATCTCGTGAAATTAGAGTGTAAAAAAGATGTAACAAAAATCTCGGGTTCGCGCGACTTGTAAAAACAATGTGAAGCTGCAATTCCTGGGTTAGCCTGCGCCCGATGAGCACGGTTGCCTCCCCCGCCGCTCAGGCCGGCGGCCGCGGCACTCGCGTCAGCCAGCTGCGCAAGCGCGCCGACCTGATCGGCGACCGGTTGCTGCTCGGAATTTGTCTACTGGCCGCGTTGGTGGCCGGCGCGGCGATCTTCCTCGTCGGCTACCAGATCATCCACGGCGCCTCGCCGGCGATCTCAAAGTTCGGCCTCGGCTTCCTCACCAGCACCGAATGGCAGCCGAACTTCAACGTCTTCGGCGCCGGCGTCCTGCTGTTCGGGACCGCCGTCACCTCGGCCTTTGCCCTCCTGCTGGGAGCGCCGATCGCGATCGCGATCGGGCTTTTCCTCACCCTGTTGGCGCCGAGCGGGGTGCGGGGCGTCGTCGGGCCGCTGGTCGAGCTGCTGGCGGCGATACCGAGCGTCATCCTCGGCTTCTGGGGGCTGCTCGTCCTCGCTCCCTTCGTGCAGTCGAAGGTCGAGCCTTTCCTGCACAGCACTTTCGGCTTCATCCCGATCTTCGGCTCACCGCAGACGACCGGTCTCAGCGTCTTCACCGCCAGCCTGATCCTGACGATCATGGTGATCCCGATCATCGCCTCGATCACCCGCGACCTCTTCCAGTCGGTGCCGGACGAGCTCCAGGACGGGGCCAGCGCCCTCGGTGCCACTCGCTGGGAGGTGGTGCGGGGCATCATCCTGCCGACCACCTCCTCGGGGGTGGTCGCCGCCTGCATCCTCGGTCTCGGCAGGGCGCTCGGCGAGGCGATCGCGGTCTCGCAGGTGATCGGCGCCGGCTTTGAAATCAAGGGCTCGCTGTTCGAAACCGGCAACACCCTCGCTGCTCAGATCGCGCTGCAGTTCCCCGGCAACCTGGGCGGAATGCACCAGGCCGCCCTCTATTACTGCGGCGTGATCCTGCTCGCGATCGGGCTGGCCGCGAACCTGCTCGCGCAGTGGATCGGGCGCCGCTTCAGCTACGCCGGGACGGTGGCGCGGTGAGCAGCGCCTCGATTCCGGACCCGACGGCGTCGCTGACGCCGGGCGGGAACCTGCGGCGGCGGCAGCTGGTCAGCCGCGTGGCCGAGATCGCGGCGACGGCGGCGGCCGTGCTGGCGATCGCCGCTCTCGTCCTCGTCATCTACAGCGTCGTCGTCCGCGGGGCCAAGAAGATCAGCCTCGACTTCATCTTCACCGCCTATCCCACCGGCGTCGGCCCGATGCTGCTGGGGACGCTGGAGATCGCGCTGATCGCGACCCTGATGGCGATGCCGATCGGGGTGCTGATCGCCCTCTTCCTCACCGAGTACAGCGGGGCCAAAGGCGCGCGCACCATGAAACTGGTCCTCGACCTCGTCAACGGCCTGCCCTCGATCATCCTTGGCCTTTTCGCTTTCGCCCTCCTCGTTGACCACAAGCAGCAATCCGGCTTCGCCGGCGCGGTGGCGCTGGCGATCATCGAGCTGCCGCTGATCGCGCGCGGCTCGCAGGAGGTGCTGCAGTTGGTGCCGCAGGGCCTGCGCGAAGCCTCCGACGCGCTCGGCGTCGCCCGCTGGCGGTCGGTGCTGACGGTGGTCCTGCCGACCGCGCTCGGTGGGATCATCACCTCGACGGTGCTGGCGGTCGCACGCGCCGCCGGGGAGACCGCGCCGCTGATCCTGACCACCTCGAATTTCGACGGCAAATCGTTCGTCCTGAATCCGTTCGAAGCGCTGCCGAACGTTCCCACCTGGATCTACAAACTCTCCGAAGAAGGCAATCCCGAAGGCTTCAACGAAGCCTGGGGGATGGCACTCCTGCTCGTCTCATTCATCCTCTTCGCGAGCCTCGGCGCCCGGGCGCTGTTGGCCCGCAGCAAACGAAAGCTGAGCTCATGAACTACCCAGACCAGAGCGTGCCCTCGCGGGTGCGGATCCAGACCGGCGCCACCGCGTTCCCCACCGCAGTCACGGGGACCACCGTGCAGCCGCTGACCCGCCCGGAGCTCGTCTTCGACGCGCGTGAAGTCTCGATCTTCTACGGCGCCAAGCAGGCGCTCGCCGGCGTCACCCTCGGCATCCGCCGCGGCCAGATCACCGCCCTGATCGGCCCCTCCGGCTGCGGCAAGACGACCTTCCTGCGTAGCCTCAACCGGATGAACGACTCGGTGTCCGGCTTCCGTATCGAGGGACAAATCCTCTACCACGGCCACGACATCTACGGCGGCAACGTCGACCAGGTCGAGGTGCGGCGGCGGATCGGGATGGTCTTCCAGAAACCGAACCCGTTCCCGAAGTCGATCTACGACAACGTCGCCTGGGCGCCGCGTAACCTCGGGCTGCGGCGCGGGCTCGACGAGCGTGTCGAGAACGCGCTGCGCGGCGCCGCTCTCTGGGACGAGGTCAAAGACCGGCTCAAGGACAGCGCCCTCGGCCTCTCCGGCGGCCAGCAGCAGCGGCTCTGCATCGCCCGTGCGATCGCGATCGAGCCCGACGTGCTCCTCCTTGACGAGCCCGCCTCGGCCCTCGACCCGATCGCCACCGGCGCGATCGAGGAGCTGATGCACAGCCTCAAAGGCCGCTTCACGATCGTGATCGTCACTCACAACATGCAGCAGGCGGCGCGCGTCGCCGACCGCACCGCCTTCTTCAGCCTCGAGACCGGCGGGGAGAAGCCGGTGGGGACGCTGATCGAGGTCGACGAGACCGAGAAGATCTTCGCCGAGCCCCGCGATCCCCGCACCCGCGACTACGTCACCGGCCGCTTCGGCTAGCGGGCCGCGTTCGGTAGGGCCCCCGACCGGGGCTTCCCCAACACGCACCAGCGGGACGGCCCCAGGGTTCAGACCATCCCGTGGTTCCTTTCGCACCTATAGCGTGCGAAAGGAACCACGACTTTGGCGTTGAGCTGGATCTGGCGCTTTCGTGGTTCCTTACGCACCTATGCCGTGCAAAAGGAACCACGGAACTGCTGGGCGTCTGCCGGAGCTCTGTCGCTAGGAGGGGGGTGGGTGTTCCCTGACGACCGGCTCCTTGATTTTCGCACTGGCTACTTGGCGAGAGACAGAGCACTTAGCGGCGAAAATCCCAGGAAGGAAGGGAACACCCACCCCCTCCTTACCGCAGCGCTTTGTCCCTCAGCGCTTGAGAATCTCGTCGCCCGAAACCTGGGCCATCAGCGGTTTGCCGCACTGCCAGCAGAAGGTGGCGCCACTGGAGTGGGGGGCGCCGCAGCTGGTGCAGGCGCCGGCGGTGCCGGTCTCCTCCGTCCGCAGGATGCGCTCGACCTCGCTCAGCTCGGCATCGGCGTCCTGGAGGGGCACCGCCCGTTTGACGATCACCTCGACGTTGATGCTGTTGCGGCTGATCATCTCGTAGACGAGCCCGCCGAGATCCCACTGCAGCTCGGCCACCCGCGCGACCAGTTGCTCGCGCCGGCGCTTGAGGTCGACGATGAACTCTTCGCCGTAGGCGGAGTTGAGGGAGGGAGGCACGACGCCGTTGCCGGCAGTCGGCTGAGCGTCGGCCGGCGAGCTGTTGCGGCGCAGCCGCTGCGACAGCCTCATTCGAAGAAGGTCCCTTCGAATTCACCTTTGCTGTTGCAACCGGCCGCGCTGGGATCGCACTTGCCGCCCAGTTCCTGTTCGGGTTCGGCCAGATGCACGTTGGGATTCACCGGGTAGGCTTCTTCAGTCGCCTTGGTGGCGCCGGTCTTGGTGGTTTCAGTCTTTTTCTTTGCCTTTTTCGCGGTCGCCGATTTGGCGTTGCTGCTCTCGGCGCCGGTCGCGGCGCCGCTTTTGCCGGCTTTCGAACCGGAACTGGTCGAAGCTTCGGCGGTGCCGCCCGCCGGCACCGTGATCACCGACTGCGGCTGCGCCACAGGCTGAGAGCTGTTTTCGCCGGAGCGGCCGATCAGGACGCCGACGCCGATCGCCAGCACCAGCGTGGCGACGCCGGCGACGAGAGAGGCGTTGGCGGACATCCAGGGACGCCGGTCCGGCGGCGATGGTGGCGCGGCGATGGCCTCGGGCGGCTGCGGTTGCTTGGCCGCGTCCATGAAGACCACCGCGTCCATGAAGGGGAGCCGGGGATCGCCGCGGCGCTGCCCGCAGTTGAGGCAGTAGCGCTGGTCGGCGAGCATGGGGGAGCTGCAGGCAGGGCACTGGTCCCCGCCTGCGGCGGGCACAGAGGAGGTGACAGGGGTCACCGGCGGTCTCGCTCGTTCGGGACCAGCAGTCACGCTGTCCATCTTCTGTGCCGCTCCCGGGGCAGCGTGTTTAAGAGTTGTGAAGGGAACTCAGGATTTTCACACCTTGGTAACGGTGCGAGGCCGGGGTGGGGTGATACTCGCCCTGCTCAGTGGCCACGACCAACGACGACCAGAAGGCCAACCTCCGCGCCTGCAAGCAGTGCGGGGCCGAGCGGGCCCTTGACCAGCGCTACTGCCTTTCGTGTGGCGCCCGTCTTGGCTCGCTACCGGCGGCGATCAAGCGTCAGTTCGGGCGCGTGGTCAGTGGGGCGGCGGCTGCCGGTGCCGCCGGCGTCACCGCTGTGGACTCCGCCAAGCCGGAGAATTACGACGGCTGGCCCTTCAAGCGCTCCGAGTTCATGCCCTCCCCGCGCGCCGCGGCGGCGGCAGTGCTGGTGATGCTGGGGCTGGGAGTGGCGCTCGGGTCGGTTACCCAGCAGGTGGCCCAGAGCGCCGGCTTCAGCACGATCCTGCTCGAATCCCCGCCCCCCGCCGAAGAAGAAGCCCCGCAAGTCGCCAGCGTCGAACCGGAAGTCGAAGAAACGACCGAATCCGTGCCGGCCGCGCCCCCGCCACCGCCTCCGCTGGAAAAACCGCTGGTGGAAGAACCGCTCCCCTCCGAACCGTCGCCGGCGGTACCACCGCCGGGACCGCCGGAACCCCCTCCGGGCATGCCGGAAATCAAACACGTCTTCGTGATCATGCTGGGCGAAGGCGGCTACGAAGAAACCTTCGGCGAAGCATCGCAGTCGAAATTCCTCGGCGAAGAACTGCCGGCGCAGGGCGAGCTCCTCAGCAACTACTACGCGGTGACCAAGGGACAGCTGGCGAACGAGATCGCGCTGCTGAGCGGCCAGGGGCCGACCCCCGAAACGCAGGCCGACTGCCCCAACTACGGCGACGTGGCGCCGGGCACCGAATCGGCCGAAGGCCAGGTCGAAGGAAATGGCTGCGTGTATCCGGCGACGACCAAAACGCTGCCGGGCCAGTTGACCGAAGCGAAACTGAAGTGGAAGGCCTACGTCGAGGGCAGCGAAGACGGCGGCGCGCCCGGGCAGCCGACGACTTGCCGCCATCCCACGCTGGGGACGCCCGACCCCAACCAGGCCACGACTCCGGAAGATCCCTACGTCACCTGGCGCAACCCCTTCGCCTACTTCCACTCGATCGTCGACGGTCCCGAATGCGCCAAAGCCGACGTCGGCCTGCCGCAGCTGACGACCGACCTGAAGCTGAAAGCGGAAAAGTTCCCCGCCCTGGCCTACATCTCTCCCAGCCCCGCCTCCTCGCCCGAAGAATTCCTCAAAACGGTCGTGCCCGAAATCAAGGAATCGCTGGCCTACAAGGACGGCGGCATGCTGTTGATCACCTTCGCGCAGGCCCCGCAGGGAGTCGAAAGCCCCGACGAAAGCGGCTGCTGCAACGACCCCGTTTTCCCCAACCTGCCGCCTCCCGCCAGCGAACCGCCGGCGACCGGGCCGGTACGGGAGACCGGCGGCGGCGGTCGCGTCGGCCTACTCCTGCTCTCGCCCTACGTCGAACCCGGGACGACCAGCGAAACCTATTTCAACCACTTCTCGATCTTGGTCACGATCGAGGAACTGTTCGGCCTCGAACGGATCGGCTACGGCGCCGAACCGGCCCTGACCGGCTTCGACGAATCGATCTTCAACGCCGGCAGCTGAAAACGGCCTGGTAGCCGCTCCTCAGCCCGACACACCGGCGCCGAGGACTCCGAGCAGGGCACCCAAAGCTCCTGCTCCGAGCAGGGTGGCGACCACGCCGCGTCGCAGGAGCAAAAGCGCAATTGCCGCGGCGACCAGCACGGCCGCCTGCCAGGTCTCGGTGAGGGCGAGAGCGAGCGGTATCGCTGAGCCGATGATGGCCCCGATCGCGGCCGGGCCGGCGCCCCCGAGGAAGCTCAGCACGTTGCGGTCGCGGCGCAGCCGGTCGAATCGACGGGCGCCGAGCAGAACGAAGGCAAACGATGGTGAGAAGGCGACGAGCGCCGCCAGCAGCGCGCCGCCGACGCCCGCTGCGGCATAGCCGACCGCCGCGACGGTGTGAACGACCGGGCCTGGGGTCACTTGCCCGAGCGCCACCGCGTTGAGGAACTGGGCCGCGCTCATCCAGTGGTGGTGCCGGACCGCATCGCCCTGCATCAGCGGCACGATCACGAAGCCGCCGCCGTAGGAGAGGGCGCCGACCTTGAAGGCGGTCCAGGCGACCGCGGCGAGACCGCCGGTCCCCGTTAATGCCAGCGGCAGCCATCCACTGACGCCGAGTCCCCGGTCGGTGCGCCAGCGTCCGCGCACCAGCACCTCCACCAGGCCGCAGGCCAGCAGGACGAGGACGAGCCAGGCCCCCGCCAAGGCGCCGGCCACTCCCCCAAGGCCCGCGTAGACCAGCCAGCGTCGGCGCGAGAAGGCGCGCTCCCAGCTCGCCGGCACCAGCCCGGCGCCGGCATGCACTGCCACCGCTGCGACGGCTGCGCCCGCACCGGCCCCGGCGCCCCGCACCCACGTCGGCGGCGAGCTTGCGAGGAAGAGCGCGGCCAGCAGGATGATCAGGACAAGGCCCGGGAGGATGAAGCCGAGCCCACCGACGATCGCCCCCCGCCAGCCCCGCAGCCGCCAGGCGCAGAAGATCGCCAGCTGGGTTGAGGCCGGGCCGGGGAGGAGGTTGCAGGCGGCGATCGCGTCCTCGAACTCGTGCGAGGAGAGCCAGCCCTTTCGCTCGACGCAAAGCCGGCGCAGCAGCGCGATGTGGGCCGGCGGCCCGCCGAAGCCGACACAGCCGATCCGGCCCCAGTGGCGCGCGATCTCGCCAACCCCGGGCTGTGCCACCTCCGCTCGCATTGGCGGCAACCTAGTGCTCTCGTGAAGTTCCTTTGGAAGGGACCACCCGGTCGCCGGCAGGGCGACCGGGTGGCAGGACCTACTGATTCGCCGTGCGGTTAAGGGTGCTCGCCCGTAGTGGGGTCGAGGAACAGCCGCCCGGCGGAGGGGTGTTCGAAGTCGAACATCCCGTCAAGCGAGCCCGCCTTCGCGTCGAAGGAGCCGTCGCCGATCCGGCCCAGGCCCCAGTTGTCCTCGACGAAGCGGAGGACCGAGGACTGGTCGGTGACCGAGTTGTCCACGTAGTTCTGCTTCGCGAAGGGCGAGACCACGAGCAGGGGCAGCCGCGGGCCGTAGCCGCAGCGGTCCTGGTAGCCGCCGGAGACGTCGGCGGGGTTCGAGCCGCACGAGGCGCCGTCCAGGGCGTCGTGAGCCGGGTCCATCGACTGGTTGACGATCGGCCCCATCTGGTGGTCGTACCAGCCGTCGGAGTCGTCGTAGGCGATGACGACGGCGGTGCTGTTCCAGTCGCTCGTGCGCTGGAGTCGGTTGATCGTCTCGACCAGGAAGCGCTGCTCGTCGAGCGGGTCGGAGTAGCCGGCATGACCGTCCTGGTAGGCCGGCGGCTTGAGGAAGCTGACTGCCGGCATGTCGCCTGCGTCGAGCGCTTTCCAGAAGTCGCTCAGGTCGTACTGGTGGTTGGCCTGGTCGGTCCTGCCGATCATCGCCGTCGAGCTCGGCGGCAGGTGCTGCGGGTTGGCCGTGGAGGCGTAGTACTGGAACGGCTCGTGGTGGGGGATGTAGTCCTTGCTGACGACGCCGTCGATGTTTTCGTGAGTGGCGTTGCAGTCGGCGAACCCGCCCTCGAACCAGCCCCAGGTGACGCCGGCTTCGTTCAGCAGGTCGCCGACGTTCTTGTTCGACGAGCTCATCGTGGTGTTGTCACGGGTGTCGCATTTGTCGCCGGTCGGCTGCGGGTCGCCGATCACGGTGCCGTTGGCGGTGACCGCCGAGCTGGTGAGCGTGGCGCCGTTGGTCTGCCCGGAGACGAGGTTGAGCGCGCCCACCGTCGAGGGGCCGAAGGTGGTCCCGTAGGAGTTGTCGCTCATCGCGAAGTGCTGGGCGTAGTTCCACAGCCCGGTGACGGTGTTGCCGTCGTAGTGGCCCATCACCAGGCCTTTGCCTTTGCCCGCCTCTTCGCAGGTGCCCGAGCCGCGGCCGACGGTCTCGACGAACTTGTCCATCAGGCCGCCGTCGAAGGCCGCCTGCTCGTCGGTGTAGCTGTGGTCCTGGTCGCAGGTCACCGCCTGGGAGCGGTCGAGGCGGAAGGGCTGCACCGAGTTCGGGTTGTTCGGCGCCAGCAGCGAGGTGTTCAGGCCGTTGACGCTGGGCGTCCCCGGCAGCGCCGTGAACGACGGCTCCCCGGGTGGGTTCTCGGCGTTCGGGTAGGTCGCGAAGTAGTGATCGAACGAGACGTTCTCGTCGAAGATCACCACGAGGTGCTTGATCGGGGTGGTGGTGGCCGGTTCGGATCGTCCTGCTTTATCCGCCGAGGCACCGCCGGCGGCGAGAGCTGCGCTCAGCGCCAGTGCCAGCACCGAGGTGACGGCGAGTACCGCCTTCCATCTCTTCAACATGGCTCCTCCTGGAGGCTTGTGGATATGACGGCCTGAATTTGTGAGATGCCGGCTCGCACGAAGTTGCCATGGAGTGAACTGGCAGTGAAGTACGCGTGACAAAGCCTTCGCGCTTATCGCGCTGAGCGGCACCGTGCTGGCGCAGAGCATTTGGTCCGGTGGCAGTGACAACAGCTGGCCGTACGCACAGGCGGGTCCCGATCCGGTCCTGGCGACCGTCGGTGACATCTCCTGCCAGCCCAGTGCACCGATCGAAAAAGAGAAGCAGAAGGACGTCTGCGACAAGACCGGCGCCAGCGATACGACCAGGATGGAAGCGCAGACCGCGACCGCGAACCAAATCGAGGAAATGAAGCCGAACCTGGTCGCGATCCTCGGCGACGAGCAGTACCAGGTGGGCCGCTACCAGGATTTCCTCGGCTCCTTCGACAAGACCTACGGGGCCTTCAAGTTCCTGCAGCGCCCCTCCCCCGGCAACCACGAGTTCTATTCCGGCCATGGGGAGACCGGCGTCCACGGGCGCGGCTACTTCGACTACTACAACGGCACCGAACTGAACTCGAACGGCACGCCGGTCGAAGAAACGATCCCCTCGGAAAACGGCGGCAGCCCCTTCGCCCAGCCGCGTCCGCGTCAGGACGGCAGGCCGGCCACTACGGAGCAGACGGCGACGGCTGGTACTCCTACGACCTCGGCTCCTGGCACATCATCTCGCTGAACGCCGAGTGCGAAGTTCAGCCGGGCGGCTGCAACCCCGACGGCGAATGGTTCGCCGGCGAGACGAAATGGCTGGCCAACGACCTGAGCCAGGACCACAGCCCCTGCACGCTGGCCTACTGGCACCAGCCGACCTTCAGCTCGACCGCGGCGCCGTTCAACCTCGACAGCAAAGAGGGCGAAGTGACGGACGCCTGGTGGAAGCTGCACTACGCCGACCACGCGACGCTGGTCCTCAACGGCCACGACCACGTCTACTCGCGCTTCGCGCCGATGGACCCAGCTGACCCTGCGCCCGGACGGTTACGCCTGGGACTTCGAGTCGGCGATGAAGAGCCCCGAAGGCGCCAGCGGGCACTCCCCCCAGTTACAGCGACACCGGCAGCTGTCACAACGAGCATTACTAGAGCTCAGCGGCGATCAGCGGTTTGATGCAGGTCGCCTCCGACGATACGGATGGAGCCCCGGCCACGGGGCTTCATCCGCAGGCAGACCCAAGAGGCCACATGAATGCTATAGTGGCCACATGCGTGAGATCGGCGTCCGCGAGCTGAAGTCGAGCCTAAGCAGGGTGCTCCACGATGTCGAAGAGGGCGAGCAGGTCAGGATCACCGTCCGTGGGCGACCGGTCGCCGACATCGTCCCGGCCGCGGCCAGGGCCAGCGAGGGGCGACTGCGGGAGCTCGTCGCGAGCGGCCGGGTAACCCCTGCCGCTCGCGCGCTGCCGTCCCGCTTGCCACCTCCACTGCCGAGTAAGCGCTCCGCCAGTTCGATCGTCCTCGCCGAGCGCGAAGCCGAGCGCTAAGTGCTCTACCTCGACGCGAGCGCGCTGGTCAAGCGCTATGTCGCAGAGGAGGGAAGCGACATGCTGATCGCAGCAATGGGGGTGGCTGATGGTTGGGCCATCTGTCGGATCGGCTATGTGGAGACTGCACGAGCGATCAAGCTGGCTGCTGGGAAGAGCGCGGTCAGGCGGCTTATGTCCGACTGGCCCTCCTTTGAGGTGGTCGAGGTGGACGCGTCGCTGGCCGAGCAAGCGGCTGAGCTCACCTTCACGGAGGAACTGCGGAGCCTCGATGCGCTGCATCTTGCCGCCGCGCTTTTAGTCGCCTCCGGCGATCTGACTCTCGCCACCTGGGATGTTCGCTTGCACCGTGCCGCTCAGAGCAGGGGCATCGCGGTGTTCCCTGCAGAGTTTCCCCGAGCGTAGGCAGCTCGGCGTCAGCCCAGCAGGATCAGCAGGGCGGTTAGCAGCCCGAGGGCGATGCCGCTGGCGGTGAGGGCGATCAGCGGCCAGGCGGTGGCTTCGTGGAAGCGGCCCTCGCGCAGCGCCTTTTCCATCGCCTTGCGGTTGGCGGTCCCGTAGCCGAGGGCGAAGATCCCCCAGAAGGCGAAGCCGACGCCGGCGACGACGTAGGGCCAGGTCGAGGCCGTTTTGCTCAGCTCCGGCACCACCCGGCCGACGCCCAGCGCCACGGCCAGTGCCGTCAGCCCGGTCCGCCACCAGGCGAGCTGCGTCCGCTCGCCCGCCAGGTAGGTGCGGCGGCTGGCGTCAACCAGTTGCGCCGGGTTCGGGTCAGGCTTGAGAGGCTGATCCGGCATCCGCTGCTGGTTCTACCACGCCGCCCTCGCGAAATCCCCAGCGCTCGTGGAGGCGACGCAGGGGAGCGGGCGCCCACCAGTTCCACTTGCCCAGCAGCTCCATCAGCGCGGGGACGAGGAGGGCGCGGATGATGCTGGCGTCGATCAGCACCGCCAGCGCCGTGCCGACGCCGTTCTCCTTGATGAAGATGATCTGCGAGGTGGCGAAGGCGAACATCGCAACCGCGAAGAGCAGCGCCGCGGCGGTGACGATCCGCCCGGTCCGCTCCAGCCCCATCGCCACCGACTCCGAGTCGGAGGCGCCGCTGTCGCGCGCCTCCTTGATCCGCGAGAGCAGGAACACCGCGTAGTCGGTGGAGAGGCCGAAGGCGACGGCGAAGAGGAGGATCGGCATCGTCTGCTCGATCGCCCCGGGGCTGCTGTAGTTGAGGAGGCCTTCGAGCCGGCCGTCCTGGAAGATCAGCACCAGCAGGCCGAAGACGGCACTGAGGTTGAGGAAGTTCATCAGCAACGACTTCACCGGCAGCACAACCGAGCCGGTCATCAGGAAGAGGATGACCAGGGTGGCGAGGACGACGATCGCCAGCGCGTAGGGCAGGTGCTGGCCGAGGCTCGACTGGAAGTCGACGAAGTCGGCGGTGCCGCCGCTGACCAGCGCCGTCGTCCCACGCGGCGTCGGCAGGTTGCGGATCGCCTTCACCGTCGTCTGGCTCGCGTCGGAGGCGAAGGGGTGGGTGGAGACCGCCTGCAGCGCGGTCACGCCGGACGCCAGCGGCTGCGGCGGCGCCACTTCGGCGACGCCGGGGACCCGGCGCACCTCCGCCGCGAAGGCAGCCGCCGCCTTCGGGCCGCCGCCTTCGAGGTCTACCCAGATCGGGGTTTCGTGGTAGGGCGGGAACTGTTCGCTGATGGTGTCGTAGGCCTGCCGTGCGCTGGCCGACTTCGGCAGCACGGTTGGGTCGACGGTGTTGAACTTGATGCTGAGGAAGGGCAGGCCGAGCAGGATCAGGAAGGCGGCGCTCAGCGTCGCGACCGGGACCGGCCGCCGCATCACGAAGCGCGAGAGCCGATACCAGAAGCCCGCCTGCGCCGCCCGCGCGTCGGCCTCGGCGCGGCGCTGGAGGAACTTCGGCGCGCCGGCGTTCACCCGCGTTCCCAGCAGCGTCAGCACCGCCGGAAGCACGGTCAGCGAGATCGTCGCCGCGAACAGCGCCACCAGCGAGCCGCCCAGCCCCATCGAGTAGAGGAAGCGCTGCGGGAAGACCAGCAGCGAGGCGAGCGCCGCGGCGACGGTCAGCGAGGAGAAGAAGACGGTGCGCCCGGAGGTGGCGAGCACGCGCCGCATCGCCGCCAGCCCCGGCCCGTCCTTGGCGATCTCCTCGCGGTAGCGGGAGACGATGAAGAGGCTGTAGTCGATCGCCAGCCCCAGCCCCAGCGCCGTGGTCAGGTTGAGGGCGAAGATCGAGATCGAGGCGAATTCGCTGGCGACGCGGAGGATGAGGAAGGTGCCGACGATCGCCAGGCCGCCGATCATCAGCGGCAGCACCGAGGCGACGAGGCTGCGGAAGAAGAGCAGCGAGAGCAGGAAGAGCAGCGGGAAGGCGAGCATCTCGGCCTTGCGCAGGTCTTCCTCGACCTGCTTGTTGACCTGCTCCTGGGCTACCGACGGCCCGCCGACCACGACGCCGGGGTGGGTGGAGATCTGGTCGGCGATGTCGGAGCCGTCTTCCTGCGCCTGCTTGTCGTTGGTCGTCTTCAGCGCGACCGCGAAGTAGGTGCTCTGGCCATTGCGGGAGACGAAGGCGCGGGAGCGGGTGTCGTAGTAGCCGGTCACCGAGGCGACGTCGCTGCGTTCGCGCACTTCGTTCTCCAGCGCCAACACGCGTCGCCGCGTCGCCGGTTGCGCCACCGGCGCGTTTTCGACCACCGCGACGACCGCCGGCACCCGCAGCCCCGCTTCCTGCAGCCGGTCCATTGCCTTCACCGTCTCGGTCGCCGGGTCTTCGGCGCCGTACGGGTCGAGGCGGCTGGCGACGCCGCCGCCGATCGCCCCCGCGACCAGGAAGAAGGCGATCGCCAGGAGGCCGATCCGCTTCGCGTTGCCATTGGCCAGCCGGGCCAGGGAGTCGAACATCAGCTGCTCCTTTCCTCGGGGGAGGCGAGGATCTGCGCCTCCATCCTCTCGCACCAGTCCGCGTACCACTCGGTGATCTCGATTCCCCCCTCGAGGACCGTCCTCGGAAAGAGCTCCATCTCGCCTTTCATCTCCCCAATCGCCCGCAGCCGCGCGTTTGCCTCGAGCCGCTGAGCGCGCATCGCCCGCAGGATCTCCAGCGCCTCCTCCCGCGTCAGCGCCCCGGCGAAGAACAGTTTCAGCAGCCCTTCGTCGCGCGTCTCGAGCACCTGCGGCGGCTGCCGCAGCCAGGCCCGCAGCTCCTCCTCGCCGTCGGCGGTGATCTCGTAAACCGTCCGCTTGCGCCCCCCGGTGGGGCGCTCGGAACCGACGATCAATCCCGCCTCGGCAAGTCGCCTCAGCTCCGGATAGATCTGCCCGTAGCTGGCCGCCCAGAAGAACCGGGTCGAGTTATCGACAAGCGCTTTGATCTCGTACCCCGACCGCGGTTCCTTGCGGACCATCCCGAGGATCACGTAGGCAGTGGCGCTCAGCTCCATGCATCGCCAGTATATATCAAAGCGATATATCTGCAAGCGCGGTTTGGATTTCGCCTATGGTCACGCTCGAAGATCGAACCGAATGCAAAGGAGAAGGGAGTCGCAGATGTCGCTTGACCAGAGCAAGGTGGGCCGGGTCGTGGCCGAACAGATGGAGGCGATCGAGAACGACTACGGCGAGGACTGCGAGATCGGCGACGTCTGCACGATCGTCGAGGTGGTCGGGCCGCACGGCTCGCACGTGCGGGTGCGCAGCAGCGACATGCGTCCCCACAGCGGTCTCGGCCTGATTCGGATGGCCGAACAGGCGATGCTCGGCAACCTCGGGGGCGGGGGCGAGTAGGCCAGGCCTCATCGGATTTTTGACACAGCGGGTGGACCGAGAATCGGTTGCGGGGTGGCTATCCTCAACTCTCCATGAGCGGGGATGGTTCAGACATCGTCGTGATGAAGTTCGGCGGCACCTCGGTGGCCGGCGCCGAGCAGATCAAGCGCGCCGCAGCGCGAATCGTCGCCGCCCGCGAGGCGGGCAACCGCGTCGTCGCCGTCCTCTCCGCCCGCGGCAAGACCACCGACGAACTGGTGGCGGCCGCGCACGAGATCTCCGAGCGCCCCGACCCGCGGGAGATGGACATGCTGCTCTCGACCGGGGAGCGGATCTCCTGCGCGCTCTGCGCGATGGCGATCCACGACATGGGCCATCAGGCGATCTCGCTGACCGGCTCGCAGGCGGGGATCGTCACCGACTCCTCGCACACCAAGGCGCGGATCATCGACGTCCGCGCCGACCGCATCAGCGACGCCCTCGCCGAGGACCGGATCGTCCTCGTCGCCGGTTTCCAGGGGGTCTCAACCCAGAGCCGCGACGTCACCACGCTCGGCCGCGGCGGCTCCGACACCACCGCGGTGGCGCTGGCGGCGGCGCTGCGGGCCAGCGTCTGCGAGATCTACACCGACGTCTCCGGCGTCTACAGCGCCGACCCGCGGATCGTCCCCGACGCGCGCAAGCTGCCGCGCGTCTCCTTCGAGGAGATGCTGGAGATGGCCGCCTCGGGGGCGCGGGTCCTGCAGCTGCGCTCGGTCGAGTACGCCCGCAACCACGGGGTCCGCATCCACTGCCGCAGCAGCTTTGAGGACGGTCCCGGTACCCTCGTCGTCTCGGAGGAAGAGACCATGGAGAACCCTTTCGTAACCGCAGTGACCCATTCCGACTCGGAGGCGCGCGTGACCCTGACCGGGCTGCGCGACGAGCCCGGGGTCGCGGGCAAGGTCTTCGGCGCCCTCGCCGACGCCAACGTCAACGTCGACGTGATCATCCAGAACGAGCCGGTGGGCGACGACCAGCTCGCCGATCTCTCCTTCACCGTCGACCGCTCCGACCTGCCGGTGGCAAAGGACACGATCGCCGCCCTCGGCGAGGTCTCTGCCGGCGTCCTCACCGACGAGCGGATCGGCAAGGTCTCGATCGTCGGCGCCGGCATGCGCTCCCACCCCGGCGTCGCCGCCAAAGTCTTCCGGGTGCTCGGTGACGAGGAGATCAACATCGAGATGATCTCCACCTCGCCGATCAAGATCTCGTGCGTCATCTCCGCCGACCGGGTCGCCGACGCGGTCAACGTCCTGCACAAGGCCTTCGAGCTCGGCGACGACGCGATCCAGCCCGAGAATCCGACCGGCCCTGAACAGCGGCCGACGGTCGCCTGAGCTGAGGAAGACGGCGATGAGCGACGGCTACAAAGTCGGGGTACTGGGCGCGACGGGGCTCGTCGGGACGACGATCCTCGAGCTGCTGGCCGAGCGGGACTTCCCCGCGGCCGAGGTGATCCCCTTCGCCTCCGAGCGCTCGGCCGGCAAGGAGATCGAGTGGGAGGGGCGCTCGCTCACCGTCCGTCCTTTGACCGACGACACGATCCAGGGCCTCGACCTCGTCCTCTCCTCGGCGGGCGGCTCGGTCAGCGCCGAGTGGACGCCGCGCTTCGTCGCCGCCGGCGCCACCGTGGTTGACAACACCAGCTACTGGCGCATGCACGATGACGTGCCGCTGGTCGTCTCCGAGGTCAACCCCGACGCCCTCGCCGGGCACAACGGGATCATCGCCAACCCCAACTGCTCGACGATGCAGATGGTCGTCGCCCTGAAGCCGCTCTACGACGCGGCCGGGATCGAGCGGCTGGTGATCTCCACCTACCAGGCCGTCTCCGGCACCGGCAAGGCGGCGATCGACGAGCTGCAGGCGCAGGCGCACGCGGTGCTCCACGGCGAAGAGCCGCCCGAGCCGCAGATCTATTCTCACCAGATCGCTTTCAACGTCCTCGCCCAGGCCGGCAGCTTCCCGGCGGGGGACGACCACACCGACGAGGAGCGCAAGCTGATCAACGAGACCCGCAAGATCCTCGGCGACCCCGAGATCAGGGTCAGCGCGACCTGCATCAGGGTGCCCGTCGTGACCGGCCACTCCGAGGCGGTCAACGTCGAAACCCGCGAGCCGCTCGATCCCGAGCAGGCGCGTGAGCTGCTCGCAGCGGCGCCGGGCGTGACGGTCGTCGACGACCCTGCCGCCGGCCGCTTCCCGATGGCGATCGACGCCGCCGGCAAGAACGACGTCTACGTCGGGCGGATCCGTCGCGACGCCGGCAACGAGCGCGCCCTCGACATGTGGATCGTCGCCGACAACCTGCGCAAGGGCGCCGCCACCAACGCCGTCCAGCTCGCCGAGGTCCTGGTCGAGCGCGGACTTGTCGGCGTCCCCGCCTAGCCGGTGAATCTCAGCTTCGGCGAGGCCCTGCTGGTCTTCGGGGGGCTGCTCGCGGTCGTCGCGGCGCTGTCGGGGGTGATGAAGGGGACGGTGCTGTCGGCCTCGGTGCTTTCGGTGGCGCTCGGGTTTGGGCTGGCGGTGACCGGTGTGGTCGAAATCGACGCCGGTGACAAGGCGATCGTCGAGCTGGTCGAGCTGGCGTTGATCCTCACCCTCTTCTCCGACGGGATGTTCGTCGAGCGCGAGCTCCTGCGTCGGCACTGGGGGCCGGCGGCACGGGCATTGGTGATCGCGATGCCGATCACGATGGGACTGCTGGGCCTGGCGGCGAAGGCGCTCTTCCCTGACCTCACCTGGGCGCAGGCCTTCCTGCTGGCGGCGGTGCTCTCGCCGACCGATCCGGTCGTCACCTCGGCGGTGGTCACCTCGCGACTGGTCCCGAGCAAGGTCCGCCATACGCTCAACCTCGAGTCCGGGCTCAACGACGGCCTGGCGCTGCCGTTCGTCCTCTTCTTCCTCGTGCTCGCCACGCCGGGAGGCAACGCCGGCACCGAAGCGGCGACGCTGCTCGGCGAAGCCGCCGTGGGGGCGGCGATCGGCGTCGCCCTCGGCATCGCCGCCGGGCGCCTGCACTGGGTCCTGCCAGGCGGCGGCATCACCGCCCGCTACGAGGGGATCTACGCAGTCGGCTTTGCCCTCTTCGCCTTCGGCCTCGCCGAAGCGACGATCGGCAACGGTCTGATCGCCGCCTTCGTCTGCGGGATTGCGATGGGCGCGAGCGAGCGCAAAGTCCCCGACGGCTTCGTCGAGTTCGCCGAGAACAGCAGCGTGATCCTCCAGGTGCTCACCTTCTTCGTCTTCGGCGGCTTGATCTACGCCACCGGCTTCCACCACAGCGTCCCGCCCCTGGTGGTCTTCGTTGCCTTTGCACTGCTCGTCGCCCGCCCCGCCGCCGTGCTCCTCTCCTTCCTGCGCACCGGCATCCCGCGCTCGGAACAGTTCTTCATGGCCTGGTTCGGCCCTAAGGGGGTCGCCTCGATGCTCTTCGCCCTCTTCGTCCTCAAGTCCGACGTCGGCAACAACGTGCTGATCTTCGACACCGCCGCGATCGCGATCATCACCTCGATCGTCGCCCACGGCCTCACCGACACGGTTGGCGCGCAGTGGCTGGCGCGGCGGGTTGGGCTGACCGGCTCTAATTAGGAAGGGAGGCGGTCCGGCCGAGGGGCACGCGCACGCCTCTGCCGTCAGCTCCCAGCTCTCCGTTGCGCTTGAGCCGGTTGATCGTCGCCGAGACGACGGTTCGCTTCAGCCCGGTCCGCTCGGCGATTTCGCTAGCGGTGACACCCGGATCGGCGAGGACGGTTTCGATGATCAGCTGCTGGTTCGCCCCCTGCGGCGCCCGTCCGTCGCCCTCTCTTGTCCGCTATCAGAATCCCGGGGCTTCATAGAGCGCTGGCCCAACCGGGTGGCTGTCATATTCACTCTGTGAGACGAAGGTGATTGAAGAGTTGTTGTCGGTGATGATCTTGATCGACGAGACTGGCCAAAGCACCGAGTTGTCAAGCAGGAATGCCGCTGGCCTTTCGCTCGCACCTAGCACGGTACTTCCAGAGAACAGCGACGCTCCGTAGGGGATCGCGTAGAACACTTCAGAGGTCGTGCCGATGAAATTGTGCGTGATGTCGATCGCTGGCTGCGCCAGTTGGAACTGCAAGCGCTCCTTTTCGACAACAACGGTGAGTGGAAGTCCGCTGACTTCGATGCCGTAGCCGTTGAACATCCCCGAGACCTGCGCGCTCGACAGAGCCGAGCAACCGCGGCCGGTGAGCAGGTCGGATCCGAAATGCTTGATGTCGTTCGGCGGTTCGGCTGGCGGGGTCGACTGCATGAAGTCGAGGCGGATCCGCTGGCATTCGCCATTAGAAGGCGCCAGCGAGTGCTTTTCCGGCGTTGACACCAGGCCGGGTCCCTCGCTCCAGCTAGAGGCGATCTGCAGGTCTGGACGCAGCACGTGCGACATGTCCTTAGAGAGGAAGCGCACGTAGGTCGTGCCCGAGCTCTGATTCGAGAGCACGATCCACGCATTCAGCGCGTCCGAGTATTGCCAGTCCGGGCTGAATGACTGGCTGACGACATAGGAATCGGTGTTGGCGGGCGTGCGCGGTACGAAGCCGGACGCGGTGGCCGTTTCGACGTTGGTCTGGAAGGTCGGGTCAGTCGACCGGATGGCGTACTGAAGCCCGCCTTCCAAGCCGCTCGAGTCCGTGTACATCAGGTAGAAGTAGCCATCGACAAAAGCCGCCGAGGGCTGTCCGGCGCCATAACCGCCTTTGCTGGGTTCGCGTGGCGTGACGATCGGGTTGTCGTTGTTCATCTTCGTCCAGCTCACCCCGTCGGGGCTGCTGGCAACGCCGATCTGGGTCACGTGCCCGCTGCCCTCGGTCAGTCCTCCGTAGTACATGTAGTAGGTGCCGCGCACACGGATCACCGACGGGTCACAGGTATGCGTTCCGTCGAACTGGGACCCCGACGTCGGCTGCAGGACGTCTTGGTACTGGGCACCATGTCGGGTGAAAGGACCGTTTAGGGACCCTGATTCGGCGTAGACGATGTGATCGCCAGCGATTCCCGCGCACCACCACATCCGGTAGGTACCGTCAAGCATCACACTGGGCGCGTAGTTGTATCCGCCGCCGCCGGCGACATCAGCGCCAGAGGAGCGATAGGAACCGGGGTCGACCGAGACTGAATTGGTAAGCGTGTTTACCTGGAAGCCGCGTTCAGCCGGCGTTGGGTCCTGGTTGCCCGCCGGATCGACGGCGCGCACGCGGAACCCGTGACTGCCATCGGCGAGCCCTTCGTATGCCTTCGGCGACGTACAGGCGGTAAAGGCGGCACCGTCCAGCGAGCATTGGAACGTTGAGCCTTCCTCGGACGCGGTGAAGGAGAACGAGGCGCTGGAGGAGCCGATCGTCCCGGTCGGACCGGCCGAAATCGTGGTATCCGGTGGCGCGGTATCGGCGTTCATCACCCCCGCCTTGAAATTGGTCAGGCGGGAGAAATTGCCCGAGCCCTCGATCCCAGTGTTACCGCCTGAGAAGGCGGAGTCCGAGGCGCTCAGCAGCTGATTGAAGCCCGAGCCGGTGTTGGTCCAGGCCGACACCGTGCCACCCTGGTCGACCACAGCCAAGGAGTTGCCGTTGACGAAGGAGTAGTTGCTTTTCGAGGCGAGGACCGTCTGGGTGCCGGCCTGCCACTTGGCGAGCGTGACGTTGTAGACGTTGCTGGAGACGTCGGTGAAGCGCAGCTCGTAGCCGTTCTTGGTCCCTCCCGGGCTCGACATGTCGAGCCAGAGGGAGAAGTAGCGGCCTTCCAGGGAGGGATTGATGGCCATCGTCGCCACCGCGGCGATTCCCGAGCCTGGGTCGTTGACCGCCGGGTTGTAGTAGGTCCCGTTGACCGTCGAGAAGGCGTCGACTGGGCGCCAGCCGGCGGTCGTGTCGGCTCCCTTCGGGGTGCTGCCGGAGGCCCAGCCGAGGGTCGACCAGTTGCTTGCGAAGCGGCTCAGCGAGGCTTCGCTGCCGTCGAAGGACTCGGTGGTCGGCATCGCCGAGAGCTGTTCGGCGGTTGATGCCATTGCAGCTGGCGCGGCGACCGCCAGCAATGCCAGCGCACAGACAACGACGGGGAGTGGCCACCCGAGCCGCCGCTTTCGTGAGCCCGTCTCGCTCGACTCAACACAGGTCCGTCGCCCCATTTCTCGGCCTCCCCAATTCGGTCAACAGTGTCAGTCAGCCTTTCATTCAATCGATTTATTGTCAACTAATCTAATTCAATAGTCCATCGAAGGTCAAAGAGCGGCGGCTGGCTCGCTTACTCGGCTTCCCCCGGCTAAGTACGCGGCAGGTCGAGGCGGTGAGCGTTCCTAATCAGCTCGATTCGCTCCTCCTCGACATCGGCTGCCGCGGCTAGCTCGGGCCAGGCCCGCACTGCTTCAACCACCTCGCCGTAGATCTGGTCAGCTTGCCCTCGCTTCAGCGAAGCCATCGCGCCCACCTGGCGTAGGTCCTCACGAGTGAAGCCGTCGCGCTTCCCGTTTGCCGACATCTGATGCTGCGAAGTCCAGCGCCCCGTCGGGTTGTAGGCGTAGATGACGTCGTAGGCGGGGGAGAGGGACCATTGACCCGTTCTGTCCATCAGGAAGGCGATGTTCTTGACATGATCATCGTGGTTCCTGGCGACGATGTTGAAGACCATCCGGCGGAATTGCTCGACCATCGCCTGCTGGGGCAACTCCAACCATCTGATGGTTTGAAATGCCTGCTCGTAGGAATTCGCTCCGGGAAGTTCGAAGTCGAGGTGTGCGAGGGCGGCCGATGACTGCATGTGCAGCTTGTTGCCCTCTTCATCGCGGTCGAAGCGACGGGTCATGAAGTGGCGGCGGCCGCCCTCTTTCAAGAGCCTGCACTCGGTCATCTCGATCCCGGCCTGACGCGCCATCTGCGAGTAGGCCCACTCGATTACGCCATAGCCCTTCGACTTGCCGAGGTCGCGCGTCTCATCATCGACGCCGTCGAACTTGAGAATCCAATACTGAAAACCGGAGCTGCCGGGGAGCTGTCCTGAGCGCACCTCTTCGGTTTGGGGGTTTAGTGCGATCAACGCCTTGGCTCGTGCTCCTCCCGCCGAAGTCCCGACTCGCAGGATCTCCCGCATCGCTTCTCGCTTTCCACTCAAGCTGGTCGAGAGGTTGGAGCGCTTTGCCAAAATCTCCGCCGCGAGTTCGACCAAGGCTTCGACGTCGAGCAGGTGGCTGGTCGTCGGTTTGGGCCCGGTGGCGGGTCTGAACTCGAGCGCCCCCATCCCGCGTTGTCCCAGGTAGCAAAGACGCTCCACGGGATCGAGATCCGCCGGTTTGCGTCCTCTGCTTTCCAGCCAGGCGTTGATCAACGCGTTGCCGTAGCGATCGGGAAGCGAGTCGGCCAAGAGGCCGGGCAGCCCGTTGAAGCTCTCCTCGGAGAGGGCCGGAAACCGATAAATACGTCTATCGAGAGGCATTTGAAGCGGTGCGACCTCGATGCCCCCTTCGAGGAACGCGGGGTCGTACTCGAAGCTCGCCGTCGGATCGCCGTCAACAAGGGAGACGACCCCGATCCGACTACCCCACAACCAGACTTCAGCCAGTGAGCTCAATCGTCCCCTTCATCCCCCCAGCGCCAGCCCTCGTCTCGGTGTGGCCTGGAGCGAGAAGAGCCGGCCCGGCGGCGGGGTCGCCTGCGACGTTCTGCTTCTTCCACCGGGCTAGGCCGAGGAGCGGGGATGAGCTGGTCCAAGCCTTCGCTTAGATCGAGCGCACGAAGAACCCTGATTAGGCTGGGCATCGAAGAGTTGACCTTGCCCTCCTCGAGTCGCTGCAGGGTGACGCGGCCTATACCTGCCGCTTCAGCCAGCCGCTCCTGACTCAGGTTGCGGTGCAGGCGTGCGGCCCGCAGGCGCGCTCCGAGCTCCTGGAGAACCACGTCGTCTGGGGTGTGCGTCGTGATCTGCATAATGCTTCGTCCATGAAGCATTGTAGAGCAGACGATGAACTTTGCATCGAGAGCGATGCAAAACGCCAGTAATGGTGCAATATCTATACCGCGGCGCCGGCAGTGAGGCGCTCCTCGACCCACTTGGTCGAGGCGATGTGCTTGTTCATCCCCAATTCCTTCGGCGAGGCGCCGAGGGCGAGGCCGACGAGCTGCGGCAGGTGGAGGACGGCGAGGCCGAGGTCGCGGTTGACGACTTTGGCGGCTTCGGGCTGCTGCATGTCGAGATTGAGGTGGCAGAGCGGGCACGGCGTCACCAGACAGTCGGCGCCGGAGTCGATCGCATCGCCGACGTGGGTGCCGGACTGGCGCAGCGAGGTCTCGCGGTTCATCGTCACCACGGGGAAGCCGCAGCACTTGCGGGCGCCGTCGTACTCGACGACCTCGCCGCCGAGCGCCTCGATCACCTTCTCCAGGTAGATGTCGCGGTCTGGGTAGTCGGCATAGCCGAGGCGTTCCTTCGGCCGCACGATGTAGCAGCCGTAGAAGGGGCCGACGCGCAGGCCGCTGAGTGGGCGCTGGACCTTCTCCGCCAAGCGGTCGAGGCCGTAGTCCTCGACCAGCAGCCAGAGGAAGTTTTTATTCGTGAAGCCCGCCTTGTCCTTCTCGTAGGCGAGACCCTGGCCGGAGAGCGCTTCGTTGACGTGGGCGCGGTAGGCGGAGTCGGCGTCGAGACGCTGCTGGCACTCCGACTGCGCGCCCTGGCAGGTCGAGCAGATGTTCATCATCGAGAGGCCGGTCTGCTGGGCCAGCGCGAAGGTGCGCGCGTTCAGCGTGTCGGCCAGCTCCTGGTTGTGCTCGGCGATCACGCCGGCGCCGCAGCAGTTGGCGCGGTCGAGTTCGACCAGCTCGATCCCGAGCCGCTCGGCGACCAGCGCCATCGAGCCGTGCAGCTCCGGCGTGAAGCCGCGCGAGACGCAGCCGGGCCAGTAGGCAACTTTGATGTTCTCAGCCATTGGTGACCTCCTCGGCGGCGGTGCCGTCGGGCTGGGCGTCATCGCCCTCGTCGCCCCGGATGTACAGGTTCAGTTCTTCGTTGTGCTCCTCGGCGTGCCCGTAGATCGAGCGAACATCGTTCAGCGCGTCCTTGGGCAGGCTGTGATGCAGGCCGGGGATCGCCTGCCGCAGCTTGACCTTGCGTTTGCGCAGCGGCCGCAGGATCGTCGGCAGCGACTTGATCGTTTCGGTCAGTCCGCGCTTGCTTGGTTTCAGCTTGCCCTTGATGCCCGGCGCGTAGGACTCCTGGACCAGCAGCGCCTCGTCCAAGAGCCCCTTCTTCTTGATGACCTTGACGAAGGCCATCTCGTGGTCGTGGCCCGCGTTGGGGTCTTCGACCCCGTTCTCGCCGGCTTTGCGGCGCAGGCGCATGATCTGGTCCATCGGCGCCACGCCCTTGGGGCAGGCGTCGATGCAGCTGAAGCAGTGGGTGCAGTCGTAGATTCCGTGCGGGTCCTCGGCGAGGTCGTGCAGGCGCTCGGCCGTCTCCGCGTCACGCGGGTCGCCGACGAAGCGGTAGGCCTTGGCCAGCGCCGCCGGGCCGATGAAGTCGGGGTCGGCTTCCATCGAGAGGCAGGAAGAGACGCAGGCGCCGCACTGGATGCAGGCCATCGACTGGGTGATGTCGATCATCGATTCCGGCTCGACGACGTACTCGCGCTCCGGCGCCTCGCCGTGCGGCAAGAGCCAGGGGGTGACGCGGCGGATCTTGGTCCAGTGGGTCGACTCCATGTCGGTGATCAGGTCCTTGACGACCGGCATGTTGCCCATCGGCTCGATCACGATCGCCTGGCTGCCGCCGGTCGCCGCGCCCTCGGCGAGGACGGGACTGTCGGCCTCAGGGGCGGCGACGCCGGTCGCGTTCGCCATCTTGTCGGCCTGCTCCTGCGCCTCGCCGATCTGGGTCTTGCAGCCGAGCCCGGACTGGCCGTTGATTTTCATCCCGCAAGACCCGCAGATTGCTGCCCGGCAGGAGCAGCGGACGGCAAGCGAGCCGTCGTCGCGGTCTTTCGCCTGCAGCAGGCCGTCGAGGACGGAGAGCGAGGGGTCGAGCTCGACGCTGAACTCCTCCCAGTAGGGCCCCTGGCCGCTCTCGGGCTGGAAGCGGCGGACTTTGATCGTGTACTCGGCCATTTAGTAGGTCCTCTCTTGCGGTTCCCACTGGGTGATCGTGACCTCGGAGTAGGAGATCTCGGGACCGTCGTCGGTCAGCTCGAGGTCGATGTGTTTGAGCCAGTCGTCGTCATTGCGCTCCGGATAGTCGGTGCGGTACTGGGCACCGCGGCTCTCCTTGCGCTCCAGCGCCGCGACGCAGGTGCACTCGGCGTTGTCGAGCATGTACCCAAGCTCGATCGCGGCAATCAAGTCCTGGTTGAAGACGCTGCCGTGGTCGTCGATGTAGGCGCTCTTCGCCTCCTCTTTCAGGCGTCTCACTATCTCCAGCGCTTCCTGGATGCCGGCCTCGTCGCGGAAGACGGCGACCTTGGAGTCCATCGTCTGCCCCAGCTCCAGCTTGATCTCGGAGATGCGGCGGCCGGAGCCCGTCTCGCGGGACATGATGTCGGCGGCCATCGCCTCCTCGTCCTCCAGCACCTTCTTCGAGGCGCGTGCGTAGTCGATCCGCTTCGCCCGGGCGGCGGCGTCGCGGCCGGAGCGCTTGCCGAAGATCAGCGTGTCGAGCAGCGAGTTGGCGCCGAGCCGGTTACCGCCGTGGACCGAGACGCAGGCGGTCTCGCCGGCCGAGTAGAGGCCGGGGATGTCGGTGCGCCCGTCGACGTCGGTCTTGACGCCGCCCATCGTGTAGTGGTTGCCCGGCTTGATGTGGATCGGTTCGCGGGTGATGTCGACGCCGGCGAAGTCGCGGCCGACGAGGACGATCTCGCGCAGCGCCTCGTGCACGCGCTTCTTCGGCACCACCGTGATGTCGAGCGCGACGGTCCCGTCGGGGAAGCCGCGCCCCTCGTTGATCTCGGTCTGCTCGGCGCGGGAGACGACGTCGCGCGAGGCGAGCTCCATCTTGTTCGGCGCGTAGCGCTCCATGAAGCGCTCGCCCTTGGCGTTGAGCAGGTGCGCGCCCTCGCCGCGGGCGCCCTCGGTGATCAGGAAGCCCTTGCCCGCCAGCGTCGTCGGGTGGTACTGGATCATCTCCATGTCCATCAGCTTCGCTCCGGCCCGGTAGGCCATCGCGATGCCGTCGCCGGTGCAGATCAGCGCGTTGGTGGTCGGCCGCCAGACCTGGCCGTTGCCGCCGGTGCAGAGGATCACCGACTTGGCGGTGAACAGCTCCACCTGCCCGTCGGCGACGTTGCGGGTGACGACGCCGCAGCACTCGCCGTTCTCGTCCAGCGCCAGCGAGCTGCTGAACCACTCCTCGTAGCGGGCGATCTGCTCGGAGTACTTCATCAGCTGCTCGTAGAGCACGTGCATGATCGCCTGGCCGGTGATGTCGGCGACGTAGTAGGTGCGGGCGGCGGAGGCGCCGCCGAAGGCGCGGGTCCCGAGCTTGCCTTCCTCGTTGCGGTGGAAGGTGACGCCGAGGTGCTCGAGGTGGAGGATTTCCTCCGGCGCCTCGCGGGTCATGATTTCGATCGCGTCCTGGTCGCCGAGGTAGTCGGAGCCCTTGATCGTGTCGAAAGCGTGGGACTCCCAGGAGTCGCCGGGATTGAGCGCTGCGTTGATGCCGCCCTGGGCGGCGTTGGAGTGGGAGCGCACCGGGTGGACCTTGCTGATGATCCCGACCGATACCCCCTCCTCGGCGGCAGCTAGCGCAGCTCTCTGGCCGGCGAGCCCGGCCCCGACAACTAGAACGTCATGAGTAGGCACGGCGCGGAAGCCTATACCTGGCGCGGCCGCGCGCGTAGTCGTAATTCGTCACATTCGTTGCTAGAGGTTGCGAGGGGGAGGTGGGGGTGGTCCTCGCCGGACAAACAGCGGGGAGGGTCCGGCGAGGACCACCCCCACCTCCCGTCACAGCCAGCGCTGGGACAGCCGCCGCGTGGCCTCGTCGCAGAGGCCGATCGCTCGCTCCAGAGTGCTGAAGTTGATGTTGTCCGAGGTGTCGGTGGGCCAGTGGTAGTGGCCGGCTTGCTTGAGGTCGTTGCAGCTGCAGAGTACGGCGGTCTCGTAACCGGCGGCCAGGGGCTCCAGGCCGTCGGTGCCGTTGTGGATGCGGAGGTTGGGGTAGAGCCAGATGCCCATCTCCTCGGCGAGGCCGTCGATGAAGGCGAGGGCGCGGGGCGAGTACTCGTTCATCTTCAGGAAGCCCTCGCCGCGCAGCACCAGCAGGTGCTCGGAGCCGAGCGCCTCGAGGCAGAGGAAGACGGTGCTCTCCCGCGCCAGCTCGGGGAAATGGCGCTCGCCGAACGCTTTCATCCCCTCGCTGAAGGACTCCTCCGAGCCGGTCGAGAGGAGGACGACGCGGATGCCCTGCGGCGGGTTCTCGCGGAAGCGGCGGGCGAGCGCCAGCAGGGCGATGCAGGAGGCGCCGTTGTCGTTGGCGCCGGGGACGACCGGGCGAACGCCGATCTCGGCCATCGCCGCCGCCGAGCCAAGCCCGAAGAGGAGGCCGAGCTTCGCCGGCAGTCGCTTGCCGGTGAGGGCGCCGAGCGCCGCCAGCAGCGGGCCGCCGATCACCGGCGCCATCAGCGGCGGGCTGGTGTCGTTGCGCTCGATCAGCCCCAGCTTGTCGGCGAGCTGCGGGATCTGGGGGTGGAAGACGAGGCCGGAGTGGGGCGCGTCGTGGTGGGAGATGAAGACGAGGGTGCGCTCGGCGCTCGGGTCACCGACCTCGCAGACGACGTTGTAGGTGGTGCGCCGCGGCAGCAGCCGCCGCAGCCGCCGCTGGTTGGGCGGGAAGTCGTCGCGGATCCCGGCGGCGCCGGAGAGGCCGAGCAGCGCCCCGAGCAGCCGTCGCCCGCGCAGCGCCGCGGCCGCGCCGAGGACGCCGAGCACGGCGCCGATTCCGAGTGGCCACCAGAAGGTGCCGTGGGCGGGCTCAGCCTCGATCCGCGCCTCCGCGCCGAGCTCCGCGAACTGCCCGACCAGCCACTCGGCGGCGCGCCGCTCGCCCTCCGAGGCGGACGGCCGTTTGATCCGCTCCAGTTCCTCAAGCCGCTCCCGCAGCCAAATCGCTTCGTCGGGCATCGGCTGAAGACGGTAGCCGCTTACCATGGACCCATGCTCGGCGGTGGGTCGATCACCCTCTTTCACGTCCGCGGGATCAAGGTCACCGTGGACTGGTCCTGGTTCATCGTCCTCTTCCTGGTCATCCTCTTCATGGCCAACTTCTTCGAAGAATTGCTGGGGGAAGGGGGGACGCGGCCCTTCCTGTTCGGCGTGCTGAGCGCGGTCGGCTTCTTCGGCTCGATCCTCCTGCACGAGTTCGGCCACGCTGTCATGGCGCGGCGCAACGGGATCGGCATCTCCAGCATCCAGCTCTGGATCTTCGGCGGGATGGCGCGGATGGACCGCGAAGCCGACTCGCCGAAGACGGAACTGCAGGTGGCGCTGGCGGGGCCGGCGGTCACCCTTGCGATCGTCGTCGTGCTGACCGCGGTCGGCAGCGCCGCGATCGGCTGGACCGAGTTCAGGGAGGCGGCCCTGCAGGAAACCCGCTCCAACGCCTCCGCCCTGATGGCGCTGCTCGCCTGGCTGGCGAGCATCAACCTCCTCGTCCTCGTCTTCAACCTGCTGCCCGCCTTTCCGATGGACGGCGGCCGGGTGGCGCGGGCGATCGCCTGGGCGCGCAGCGGCAACCGCAACCAGGCGACCCGCTTCGCCGCCAACCTCGGCCGCTTCTTCGCTTACCTCTTCATCGCCGGCGGGCTCGCGCTCACCTTCACCGGCGCGCTCTTCTTCGGCGTCTGGCTGGCGCTGATCGGGATGGTGATCAACGGCTCCGCCCGCGGCGCCGCGATGCAGACCGCGATCACCAGCCGCATCGGCGACGTCCGCGTCGCCGACGTGATGGATCGCGAACCGGTGGCGATCCCCGGCGAGCTCAGCGTCGAGCAGGCCCTCGACGAATACTTCCTCCGCTACCGCTGGCCCTGGTTCCCCGTGGTCGATGCCGCCTACCGCTTCCTCGGCCTGGTCCAGCGCGACCGCGCCGACGAGGTCCCCGAGGTCTCCCGCGCCAGCTCCCAGGTCTCCGACCTGGTCGACCCCGACCGCGGCCTCTTCGTCCGCGACGACACCCCCCTCGACGCCCTGCTCTCGAACCAGAACCTCCGCCGCCTAGGCGCCCTGATGGCCGTCGACTCCGACGGCCGCCTCTCCGGCGTGATCACGATCGAGCAGGTGGGGCGAGCGCTGCGCGACGCGACCGTCCGGTAGCTGAGGACGGTCGGACCTCAGCGAGGATCGCTGCCGTAGGAGATGGAGCGGTGGCGGATAGCGGCGACGCGAACTGTCTTTCCGCCGTCGGTCAGCTGGTAGAGGATTCGATAGGAGCCGACCCGCAGCGAATACAGACCACGCAGTTTTCCGCGAAGCGCATAGCCGGCAAGAGGATCGCGTTCAAGCAGGCTAAGCGCATCCTCGATCGCGTCTATTAGTGGCCAGCCCAGCTCCAGCAGGTCGCGCCGGGCTCGGCGGGCGAGGGCGAGTCGAGCCAACGTCAGCTGGCGGTTGGCCGGCGCTCGGCTAGCTCGCTGCGAAGTTCGGCAAGAGTGATCGTCTCGCCGCGCTCGATCTCGGCAAGACCTACCTCCAGTGCGGAGAGAGCGTCCGGATCGGAGAGGATCTCGGCCGTCTCCTCCAGCGCCTCATACTCATCGATCGGCACCAGCGCCGCCGCCGGAGTCCCGTTCCGGGTGACCAACACGTGATCTCGCCGATCGCTGACGTCGTCAAGCAGGCTGCTCAGGTTGCTGCGTAGCTCGCGAACCGGGACGGTCTTGGCCATCGCCAGCTAGTGTATCTAATCGTGTACACAAGCGGTATAGCTGGTCCGTCTAAGCGACGGGCCGGTGCCGCTCGATGATCCGACTGAAGTCGGTGCTTGCGGGGAGGGTGCCGAAGGCCTGGCCCCAGTCGCCGGAGAGGCGGGAGGCGCAGAAGGCGTCCGCTACGGCTTCGTCGCCGTAGCGGACGAGGAGGGAGCCTTGGAGGGCCAGGGCCATGCGCTCGACCAGGTGGCGGGCGCGGGTCTCGATCGTTTCGAGGTCGCCGGGGAACTCATCCTTTAGGGAGTTGGCGAAGGTGGCTAGGCGGGGCTCGGCGGCGCCGCCGGCGGATACCTCGGCGAAGAAGGCCTCGACGGAGGCGGGGCTCTTGACCATGGCGCGGAGGACGTCGAGGCACTGGACGTTGCCCGAGCCCTCCCAGATCGAGTTGAGCGGGCTCTCGCGGAAGAGGCGCGGCATTCCCGATTCCTCGACGTAGCCGTTGCCGCCGAGGCACTCCAGCGCCTCGCCGGCGTGGGCCACGGCGCGCTTGCAGGTCCAGTACTTGAGCACGGCGTTGGCGACGCGCTTGAAAGCGGTCGCCTCCTCGTCGCCGGCGAGCGCTTCGTCGTAGGCGCGGGCCAGGCGCAGCGCCCCGATCGTGGCCGCCTCGGACTCGATCGCAAGATCGGCGAGGACGTTGCGCATCAGCGGCTGCTCGACCAAATCGCGGCCGAAGACGGAGCGGTGGCTGGTGTGGTGGATCGCCTGGGCGACGCCGACGCGCATCCCGGTGGCGCCGCCGAGCACACAGTCGAGGCGGGTGTGGTTGACCATCTCGATGATCGTCCGCACCCCGGCGCCCTCCTCGCCGACCAGCCAGGCCGAGGCGGCGTCGAACTCGATCTCGCTGGAGGCGTTGGAGCGGTTGCCGAGCTTGTCCTTCAGCCGCTGCAGGCGGAAGCGGTTGCGCTCGCCGTCGGGCGTCCAGCGCGGGAAGAGGAAGCAGGAGATGCCGCCGTCGGCCTGGGCGAGGACGAGGAAGGCGTCGCACTGGGGGGCCGACATAAACCACTTGTGGCCGGTCAGCTCGTACTCGGCACCGGGGCCGCCGCCGTCGACCGGTCGGGCAATCGTCGTGTTGGCGCGCACGTCGGTGCCGCCCTGCTTCTCGGTCATCCCCATCCCCGCCAGCGCCCCGGGCTTCTGCGCCGCCGGCGCGTTCGCCGGGTCGTAGGTCGAGGAGAGGAAGCGCGGCTCCCACTCGGCTGCCAGCTCCGGCTGCGTCCGCAGGGCCGGGATCACCGAGTAGGTCATCGAGATCGGGCAGCCGATCCCCGCCTCGGCCTGCGACATGCACATGAAGGCGGCGCCGCGGGCGACGTGGGCGCCGGGGCGCGGGTCTTTCCAGGGCGAGCAGTGGAGCTCATGTGCCACCGCGATCGCCATCAGCTCGTGCCAGGAGGGATGGAAATCGACGGTGTCGACGCGGTGGCCATAGCGGTCGTGGGTGCGCAGCCGCGGCGGGTTCTCGTTCGCCTGCGCCCCGAGCGTCTGCAGCCGCTCGCTGCCGGCGAGTGCGCCGACCGCGAAGATCCGCGCCTCGTCCCAATCGGCGCCCTCGCGCTTGACCGCCTCCGCCAACACGCGATCGGCCGCGTAGACGTTGTAGTCGGTCAGCGGCGGCGGCTGGTTCGCCACCTCGTGGGTGCCGAAGCTGGGGCGTTCGACGGTTGCCATCGGACAGGGATTCTGGCACGACCTTGGCCGCTCAGCCAAGGCACGGCGAGTACGCGAGGCAGATAGCATCGCGTCCCGGTGGCCCCGGACTCCAAGATCAAGGTCTTAAAGCCGGTCGTCGAGCTCGACGGCGACGAGATGACCCGGATCATCTGGTCGTTCATCAAAGAACAGCTGATCCTCCCTTACCTCGACGTCGAGCTGGAGTACTACGACCTTGGGATCGAGAGCCGGGACGCGAGCGAAGACCGGATCACGGTCGAAGCCGCGGAAGCGATCAAGCGCCACGGGGTCGGCGTCAAGTGCGCGACGATCACCCCCGACGAGGCGCGGGTCGAGGAGTTCGGCCTCAAAGAGATGTACCGCTCGCCGAACGGCACCATCCGCAACATCCTCGGCGGCGTCATCTTCCGCGAGCCGATCGTGATCTCCAATGTCCCCCGGCTGGTGCCGGGATGGACGAAGCCGATCGTGATCGGCCGCCACGCCTTCGGCGACCAGTACCGTGCGACCGACATGGTGGTGCCGGGTGAGGGGACGCTGACCCTCACCTACACGCCGAAGGATGGTTCCGAGCCGGTCGAACTCGACGTCTACGACTTCCCCGGGGGCGGCATCACGATGGCGATGTACAACCTCGACGAGTCGATCCGCGAGTTCGCCCGCGCCTCGATGCGCTACGGCCTCGACCGCGGTTTCCCCGTCTACATGTCGACCAAGAACACCATCCTCAAGCGCTACGACGGCCGCTTCAAGGACCTTTTCGCCGAGATCTACGAGACCGAGTTCAAGGAGGAGTTCGAGGCCGCCGGGCTCACCTACGAACACCGCCTGATCGACGACATGGTTGCCGCCGCGCTGAAGTGGGAGGGAGGCTACGTCTGGGCCTGCAAAAACTACGACGGCGACGTGCAGTCCGACACTGTCGCCCAAGGGTTCGGCTCGCTGGGGCTGATGACGAGCGTGCTGATGAGCGCCGACGGTAAAACGGTCGAGGCCGAGGCTGCCCACGGCACCGTCACCCGTCATTACCGCCGGCACCAGCAGGGCAAACCGACTTCCACCAATCCGATTGCATCGATCTTCGCCTGGACCCGTGGGCTTGCCGCCCGCGGGCGCATCGATGAAACCCCCGAGGTCTCGCAATTCGCGGAGACGCTCGAGCGCGTCTGCGTTGAGACCGTTGAAAGCGGGAAGATGACGAAAGACCTGGCGCTGCTGGCGGGTAGCGGCCAGGAGTACCAGACCACGCAGGAGTTCCTCGCCTCGATCGACGAGAACCTCCAGCGCGCGATGGCGTAAACGATCTTTCAAACCCCCGACTCGAGGAGAGGATTTAGTGAGCACCCCTGTCAAGGTCACCGTTACCGGCGCCGCCGGCCAGATCGGCTACGCCCTCCTGTTCCGCATAGCCAGCGGGCAGATGCTCGGCCCCGAGACGCCGGTCGAGCTGAGCCTGCTGGAGATCCCGCAAGCGATCAAAGCCGCCGAGGGCACGGCGATGGAGCTCGACGACTGCGCTTTTCCGCTCCTGAACCGGATTGACATCACCGACGACCCGAAGCAGGCCTTCGATGGCTGCAACGTCGGCCTGCTCGTGGGCGCGCGTCCGCGCGGCCCGGGTATGGAGCGCTCCGACCTGCTCGAGGCCAACGGCGGCATCTTCAAGCCGCAGGGCGAAGCGATCAACGCCGGCGCGGCCGATGACATCAAGGTGCTGGTGGTCGGCAACCCGGCCAACACCAACTGCCTGATCGCGATGTCGAACGCCCCTGACGTTCCCCGCGAGCGGTTCACCGCGATGATGCGCCTCGATCACAACCGAGCGATCTCGCAGCTCGCCAACAAGCTCGGTAAGCCGGTCTCCTCGGTGACGAACATGACCACCTGGGGCAACCACTCGACCACGCAGTACCCCGACGTCGCCAACGCCAAAGTCGACGGCGACAGCGCCTGGGATGCGGTCGACGACGAAGCCTGGATCGCCGACGAGTTCATCCCGCGGGTGGCGAAACGGGGTGCCGAGATCATCGACGCCCGCGGTGCTTCCAGCGCCGCCTCGGCCGCGAACGCGGCGATCGATCACGTGCACGACTGGGTGCTCGGTACCGCGGACGGTGACTGGGTGTCAATGGGTGTTCCCGCCGACGGTTCCTACGGGATCGGCGAGGGAATCATCTGCGGTATGCCGTGCGCCTGCAGCGGCGGCGAGTGGAGCGTTGTGCAGGGACTGGAGATTCCTGACTTTTCGCGCGAGCGCATCGATCGCAGCGTGATGGAGCTGCAGGAGGAGCGCGACGCGGTCAGCCAGCTCGGCCTGATCTGAGCAGGCTGCACAAGCGCAAAAAAGAGGCCGGCTAATGTGCCGGCCTCTTTTATTGAAGTAACGATTAGTACCGATCAACTACCGGAAGGGTAGTACTGACGACCTTTCTTCTTGACGCGACCTTCTTTCTCCAGGTCGCCAAGGACGCGGTACAGGTAGTTCGGTTTGATTTTCATCGACTTGGCGACGTCCGAGGCGCTGATGCCGGGCTGGCCCTCGATCAGTTGCACTGCCTGGTCAGCACGGGTGCCGCCACGCCGTTTACGGCGACGGCGGCGGGGCGCCGTGGTACCAGCGGCAGCGGCTTTGTTGGTGCTGCCTTTGGGCCGACCGGGGCCGCGGCGGGTCGCTTTGCCGCCGAGCTCGGCAAGCGCACGCTCGAGTCGCTTGCGCTCCTCGTCAAGGTCCTGGAGGCGTCGCTCTACGAGCTGCCTAGCCTCGTCGAGCACGTTGTGGGTGGGGGGCATCTAATTCCTTTCCATCCAAAGAGAGTGTTTTGTCCCTAGGGGAGTCTGCCAGAGTTACACACACTGTGACAGTTGGTTGGGATAAATCAACCACCTGTCCCGGCCGTTTGGCCAGTTTGGCCTTGAGTAGTGGACAAAATCCTGGGGTGTGTCTAAGACGCGCGTTCAGCTTGGCGCTCAGGCGAGATGCGGATTACATTCCGCGCCAGCCCCAGCTTCTCCAGCACGCCGATGATCATTGCCGAGGGGTCCGGCTCCCACCGCTTCAGTCCGTGCGTGGCGGAACGCGGAAAGGCGTGGTGGTTGTGGTGCCAAGACTCGCCTAAGGACGGGAGTGCCAGCCAAGAGACGTTGGTGGAGCGGTCGTCGGTGTCGAAGCGCCGGCTGCCGAGAAAGTGGCAAACGGAGTTGACGCTCCAGGTCACGTGGTGAACGAAGAAGATCCGCACTAGCCCGCCCCAAAGCAGGCCGGTCAGTGCACCGACAAGAGTGCCGCTGATGAGGTAGCCGGCGAGGGCGGGAATAGCGAGGGTGGCGAGGACGAGAAGAGGGAAGCGGCGGCTGATCGTTCGCATCCCGCGGTCCTCGTAGAGGTCGGCTGCGTAGCGCTTCCAATCGGCCCGACCCTGGGAGGACATCAGCCAGCCGCTGTGGGCGTGCCAGAGGCCTGAGAACACTCCCTTGATGCCGCCGTCGGGACTGACGTGGGGGCTGTGGGGGTCGCCCTCTTCGTCAGTGTGGGCGTGGTGCTTTCGGTGGTCGGCGACCCAAGCGATGACCGGGCCCTGCACCGCCATCGAGCCGAGGATCGCGAACAGGTACTCCAACGGCTTGGAGGTCTGGAAGGAACGGTGGGTCAGGAGGCGGTGGAAGCCGACCGTGATGCCGACCGCGGTCAGCAGGTACATCACCGCGGCGATCGCGAGGTCGGCAGTACTGACCCAGCTGTTCCAGAGGAGGACGATCGCGATCAGGGTGGCGATGAAGGGGACTACGACGGCGCCGAGGTTGACGGCCTTCTCGGTGCGGCTCATCTCGCCCACATCGAGAAGTTTCCCCGTCCTGAGAGATAATTATCTCATCTGACACCACGACTTAGAAGATAAAGTTGTCATCAGTATGAGCAAAAGCTTGGATTCCGAGCCCTGGCGGGGAGTTCCAGCCGAGTTCGCCGACCTGATCGAACCGGAGCTACCGGCGATCACCGAGGAGATCCTGGCGACGATCGGGCGCGAGGTGCCGGAGTACGAACGGCCGCTGGAGGGGCGCTTCGGCCGCGGCGTCCGCACTGGCGTCAACCAGGCGCTGCTGCAGTTCGTCGCCTTGATCCGTGACCCCGACGTCGACCGTGGGCCGGGGCGGGAGGTCTACCGCGAGCTGGGTCGGGGCGAGCAGCGAGCGGGGAGAACGCTGGACTCGCTGCAGGCGGCCTATCGGCTCGGCGCCCGCGTCGCCTGGCGGCGGCTCGCCGAAACCGGGCAGCGGGCGAATCTGGAGCCTGAACCGCTGACCTTGCTAGCCGACGCGATCTTCGCCTACATCGACGAGCTCTCCGCCGGTTCGGTCGAGGGCTACGCGGAAGCGCAGGCGACGGTTGAAGACCTGCGCCGCCGCCGGCGCCAGGCGCTGGTCACGCTGCTCCTTCGCGAGCCGCCGGTCGCCGCGGCCGATCTCGCTGCCGCCGCGCAGTCGGCCGGATGGCAGCTGCCAGCCCAAATTGCCGCCGCAGCTTGCTCTGACCAAGACCTCGCGGCTCTCGCCGGTCGGCTGCCGACCGATGCCCTCGTCACCGTGCTCGACGGCGTCGGCTGCGTGCTCTTCCCCGATCCGGAGGGCCCAGGCCGGATCGACCAACTGCGGCGCGCGGCGGCGAAAGTCAAGGTCGCCCTCGGTCCGATGGCTGATCCCACTGAGGCGGCCAAATCATGGGAGTTGGCCAAGGCGCTCCTCGTCGCTTCCACCGCCGGGACCGTCAAGGGCACCGGCCTGCTTCGTGCCGAGGACCATCTCGCCGACCTCCTCCTTGACGCCAGCCCGCTGCTGACTTCACGGATGGCCGCGCGACGACTGGCGCCGCTGGACGGGCTCACCGAACGCGCCTGCGAGCGCATGCGCGAGACCGCATTGGCATACGTCCGCCACCACGGCAACGCGGTGGCGATGGCGGCGGAGCTCCACGTCCACCCCCAGACTGCGCGCTACCGCATCGCCCGCCTGCGCGAGCTCTTCGGCGAGGAGCTCGACGATCCCGACGCCCGCTTCGAGCTGGAGATCGCCCTGCGGGTCAGCATGCCGCGTTAGCGAGGTTGCGGGAACTCGACCGGGAAGCGCTCGGGGTTGCTGAAGAAGCGGAGCGACTGCACCGCGCCATCAGCCACTTCGATCGCAGCGATGTTGATGAACCCTTCGGAGGCGCTGTCCACGCGTACGCCCGGGTCACCGTTGACGCGCACCTGGGTGAAGACGGGGTCGGTGGGGTAGGCCGTCTTGCGTTGGATGCCGACCAGGAAGCGGGCGATCTTGTCGGCGCCGTAAATCGGCTTGCGCGCCGCGGTGACGACCCCGCCGCCGTCCGTGTACATGATCGCGTCGGCCGCCAGCAAGTCGCGGATCTGGTCTACGTCGCCCGAGACCGCGGCGGTGAGGAAGGCGGTGGCGAGCCGCTCCTGCTCCTCCTCGTCGACCGGGCGATGGCGGCTCGGGTCGCCGGCGTGCTCGCGGGCGCGCTTGGCGATCTGGCGGACGTTGGCCGGCGTTCTCTCGAGCACGTCGGCAATCTCGGCGTATTCGAGGTCGAAGACGTCGCGGAGGACGAGGACGGCGCGCTCGATCGGGTTCAGCCGCTCCAGCGCGCCGAGCAAGGCCAGGCTCAGCCGCTCGGCCTCGATCGCCTTCGTCTCCGGCGTCTCCGGGTCGGTCACCAGCGGCTCCGGCAGCCAGGGACCGACATAGACCTCGCGGCGGGCGCGGGCCGAGCGCAGGCGGTCGAGCGCCAGCCGGGTCGTCACCGTGACGAGGAAAGGCTCGGCGTTGCGGATCGTCTCGCGGTCGGCGCGGTTCCAACGCAGCCAGGCGTCCTGAACGACGTCCTCGGCCTCGGTCAGCTCGCCCAGCAACCCGTAAGCGATTCCAAGCAGGCGCGGGCGGCAGACCTCGAAGGCGTCCTCCCTCATGCCAGTGCCGGCACCGGGGCTTGTAGCGCCGCGGCCGCCGCGGCAGCGCCGCTGGAGATCGCCGCGTCGACCAGCCAGCCCTCCGGCCCGATCCAGTCGCCGGCGAGGTAGAGACCCTCACCGCGGTCGATCGCGGGACGCCCGGCGAGCCCGCCGCCGGCGGGGGTCGGGATCGCCGAGACGGCGGCCATCCGCGGGAGGAAGCGCTCCAGCGTCACCCGCTCGCGCCAGCCAGGCTGCACGGTGTCGGCCAGCGCCTCGAGCTTCGCGCGCGGCTGGCGGGTGTAGCTGGCAAGGCTGAGCAGGAGGCCGTCGCGATGGCGGGGCGGGGAGTGTCGGGAGAGGTAGGTGGGCTCGTCGACGCCGAGCGCGAAGCGCTGGGTGCGCCGCGGGAGGCTGCTCAGCCCGAGGTCGAGCACGCTCAGCTCGGCGGCGGGACCGGGCGCGGCTGGCGCTCTCTCGCCCAGCAGCTTGGCGATCGCGGGCGGCTCGCCGGCGGCGACGACGAGGACGTCGGCGCGCAGCGTCTCCTCGTCCAGCATCACCGTCCAACCGTCGGTGTCGCGCTCAAGTGCGCGCACCGCGGCGCGGGTCCGCACGGTCGCGCCGTTGCCCTCGGCCCGAGCGGCAAGTGCGTCCACCAGCGACTGCCAGCCGCCGTGCAGGTAGCGAACGCTGGGATATAGGCCGAGCTTGAGCTGGGTCAGGGCCACGTCTGCGCTGCAGGTCTCCTGATCGGCGACGAACGTCGTCACCCGCACCAGGGCGCCGGCGCTTTCGCGGGCGCTCTCGGAGCGCAGCGTCCGCCGCAGCCACTCGCTGACCGAAAGCTCGCGCAGCTCCTCGGGCCGACTGCGAAGAATTGGCCCGAGCAAGCGCGTCAGTCCCAGGGTCCCGCCCGGCGAGCGCCGCGGCCTACCGCCGCGCATGAAGACCGAGTTCGGCGTGGTCGGGTTCCACCACGGCAGCTTGATACCCAGCGCCCGCAGCTCCCGCATTGCCGGTCCGCCCGCATACAGCGCATGCGGCCCCTGGTTGAGGATGAACCCGCCCTGCCGCTCCGAAGCAGCTCGACCGCCGAGCGTCCCACTTGCCTCGAGCAGCGTCGTCTCAACTCCGCCCTCAGCCAACCGCGCCGCCGCCACAAGTCCCGCCGGTCCGCCGCCAATGACTATTGCCTTGCGTGAAGTGTTCATGCCTCCTAGACGTCACAGCATGGCGCGTTGTGACAGCTGAGGGACGAAACTCACTCGGTATAGGGGACGGGTATCCCCGACCTCCCTGGGTTACTCGCCACATCGTCCCTGGCTGCCGCGGAAGTCCTTGGGGCGAGTAACAGGACGCCGGTCGGCCGGGGGATACCCGTCCCCTAGCAACAGAGCTCCGGCAGACGCCCCAGCTCTGAGCCGTCCCCGGGCGCGTGTGGCTGGGAGTCGGGTGCCCCTCCGATGGAGGCTTTGGGTCAAGCTGATGAAGCTCGTTGGTCCCTGCTGGGACATACGGTCCCCAGCGGAGGGGCACCCGACTCCTACTGACAAGCGATCAGCGGTACTTGCTGCGCTTACGCGGTTGGGTCCGGAAGACGTAGTCCCAGATTGGCGAGGAGACGCCGTAGCCGTAGCGGTGGTCCTGGAAGTGGTGGCGCATGTGATGCTCGCGCAGCCGTTTGCCGAAGTCGGTCTTGGGGACGAAGTGGTGCACGTAGTAGTGCGTGTAGTCGTAGAAGAGGTAGCCGCCGATGAAGCCGGCGAAGACCGGGAGGGCGGGGTTGCCGAGGATCGCCCAGAAAGCAAGGAAGAAGAGCGCCGCCAGCGGGATCGAGACCGAGGGCGGCATCACCAGCCGCATCTTGTCGTTGGGATGGTCGTGGTGGACGCCGTGGATGATGAAGTGCATGCGCCGGCCGAAGGCATTGTCGGGCTCCCAGTGGAAGACGAGCCGGTGCAGCCAGTACTCAGTCAGGGTCCAGACGCCGACGCCGGCCAGGGTCAGCAGCGCCAGCTGCCAGACGGCGTAGCCGCGATCGGTCCCGATCCACTCCATCGCCACCACCACCGGGATGAAGATCACGGCCGGGATCGCGGGGTGGACGCGGGAGAAGTAGTTGAGGAATTCGCTTTTGAAAAGTGGGGGAGAAGCGGAGAGCTTCTCCGTGCGGGAATGACCCTCCATCGCGGTGGATGTTAGCGCCGGGCGCCGGTGCTCCCGCAAGACGCGGGGAAGTCGTGACGAAGCTGTTTCAAAGTCGTGGCGATTTGCGGAATCGATGCCTGCAGAGGCACAGAGACGGTGCAACTATCGGCACCGGATGCCGCGCAAGCCAAAGCCACCGACCTGCGAGGACTGCTACTTCCGCAAGAACCTCCTCTGCGCCCTCGAGCTGAACGAGGCCTGTACCACCTTCCGCCCCAACCGCCCCGAGGGCCTGGTCCCACCCCGCCAGCCGGTCCTCCTCATGCGCGCCCCGCGCTGGGCATCGCGTCCTGCATAGCCGCTGCTCCTGCGGGTAGTGCGGGAACAGGAACCTCTGGCCGCAGCGCACTATGTTTTGCCGATGCCCCAACGCGACGTCTACGTGGACTGGACCCGAACCAGGTACGTGACCCGCCGCTCCAGCGGCTTCTCACCCAACGTCGACGTCTACTACTGCGGCGACCCGCAGCGGGCGATCGTCAAGGTCGATCTCGCCGGGGTCGAGCTGAGCCAGGTCGGAATCGAGGTCAGCGGCCGCCACCTGGCGATCACCGGCGAGCGGCACCTGCAGGAGACCGAGGGCCGCGTCTACCAGCAGATCGAGATCCCCTCGGGCCATTTCCGCCGCGTCGTCGAGCTGCAGGTCGAAGTCGACGCCGAGCGCGCCAGCGCGACCTACGAAGAGGGCATCCTGCGGATCGAGCTGCCGCTGCGCGATCCGGGCGATACCACGCGACGGGTGCCGATAGGCCGCAAGTGACCGAGCCCGACATCTCGCAATTGATGGAGGGGGCGCCCGTCCTGGAAGTGGTGGAGGCGCCGCTCGAGGCAGAGGACGCGCTCCGTGCCGATCAGCCGCTGCCGGAGGCGCTCCCGGTCCTGCCGCTGCGCGACACCGTCACCTTCCCGGAGACGTTGGCGCCGCTGGCGGTCGGGCAGGAGCGCTCGATCCACCTGATCGACGACGTCCTCGGCGCCAACCGCATGCTGGTGATGGTCGCCGCCCGCGACCCCGAGCAGGAGGAGCCCGGCCCCGACGACCTGTACGGCGTCGGTGTCGTCGGCGCCGTCTCCCGCATGGTGAAGATCCCCGACGGCAGCCTCCGCATCCTCGTCCAGGGGATGCAGCGGGTGGAGGTCGGCCCCTTCGTCGCCGAGCAGCCCTACATGGTCGCCCGGATCGGCGAGCTGCCCGACGTCAGCGAGCCGAGCCCGGAGCTGGAGGCGCTCAGCCGCAACGTCCAGCGCACCTTCATGGAAATCGTCGAGCAGATCCCCTACCTGCCGGAGGAGCTGCAGATGGCGGTCGCCAACATCGAGGACCCGGCGGCGCTCGGCCACCTGATCGCCGGGGCACTGCGGATCGGCACCGAGGAGAAGCAGAAACTGCTGGAAGAGGTCGACGTCGCCAAGCGCCTGCGCCACCTCTCGCGCATCCTCGCCCGCGAGCTCGAGGTGGTCCAGCTCGGCAGCCAGATCCAGTCGCAGGTGCAGTCGGAGATCGACAAGAACCAGCGCGAGTTCTTCCTCCGCCAGCAGCTGAAAGCGATCCAGGAGGAGCTCGGCGAAGAGGACGAGCAGCTGGCCGAAATCAACGAACTGCGCGAGAAAATCGAGGCGGCGGAACTGCCCGAGCACGCGCTCAAGGCCGCCGACCGCGAGCTCTCGCGGCTGGAGAGGTTGCCGCCGGCGGCAGCTGAGCACGGCGTCATTCGCACTTACCTGGAGTGGCTGACGGAGCTCCCGTGGTCTGTTGAGACCGAGGACGACCTCGACATCAAGCACGCCCGCGAGGTCCTCGACGCCGACCACTACGACCTGGAAAAGGTCAAGGACCGGATCCTCGAGTACCTGGCGGTGCGCAAGCTCAATCCCGACTCGCCCGGCCCGATCCTCTGCTTCGTCGGCCCACCCGGCGTCGGCAAGACCAGCCTCGGCCGCTCGATCGCGAAGGCGCTGGGGCGCGAGTTCGAGCGGATCTCGGTCGGCGGTGTCCGCGACGAGGCGGAGATCCGCGGCCACCGCCGCACCTACATCGGCGCGATGCCGGGGACGATCATCCGCGCCCTGCGCGACGCCGGCTCCCGCAATCCCGTCTTCATGATCGACGAGATCGACAAGATGGGCGCCGACTTCCGCGGCGACCCGGCCTCGGCGATGCTTGAGGTGCTCGACCCGGCCCAGCACGACAGCTTCCGTGACCACTACCTCGACCTCGAGTTCGATCTCTCCGACATCGTCTTTATCGCCACCGCCAACGTGCTCGACACGATCCCGGGGCCGCTGCTCGACCGGATGGAGACGATCGAGCTCGCCGGCTACACGCTGGAGGAGAAGCGCCACATCGCCCGCCGCTACCTGGTCCGCCGCCAGGTCGAGGCCAACGGCCTGAAGGCCTCGCAGATCGAGTTCACCGACGCGGCGCTGACCGCGATCGTCGAGGAGTACACGCGGGAGGCCGGCGTCCGCAGCCTCGAGCGCCAGATCGGCACCGTCTGCCGCAAAGTCGCGCGCCAGGTCGCCGAGCGCAAGGTGAAGGGCAAGGTGCGGATCTCGGGCAAAAAAGCGCGCGAGCTGCTGGGGCGGCGGCGCGTCTTCGCCGAGCAGCGGCGGCGGACCAAGGACCCCGGCGTCGCCACCGGCCTCGCCTGGACCCCGGCCGGCGGCGACGTCCTCTTCATCGAGGCGACGGCGATGCCCGGCGCGGGCAAGCTGACGACCACCGGCCAACTTGGCGACGTGATGAAAGAGTCGGCGCAGGCGGCGCTCTCCTTCGTCCGCGGTCACTGCGCGGAGATCGCGCCGAAGCTGGCCGACGATTGGTTCGCCGAGCACGACATCCACATCCACGTCCCCGCCGGCGCGGTGCCCAAGGACGGCCCCTCGGCCGGGGTGGCGATGACCGTCGCCCTTTCCTCGCTGATCAGCGGCCGGCCGGTCCGCAACGATTTGGCGATGACCGGCGAGGTGACGTTGACCGGGCAGGTGCTGCCGATCGGCGGCGTCAAGGAGAAGTCGCTGGCGGCGCAGCGGGCCGGGATCAAGAGGGTGATCCTGCCGGCGCGCAACGAGGGCGACGTGGCGGAGATCCCCGAGCACGAGCTCGGCAGCCTCGAGTTCGCTTACGTAGATGAGGTCTCGCAGGCCCTCGACGTGGCTCTCTCCGGGTGATGGGAGGACGCTGATCGAGGCGGCGAGCCTCCGTCGAGGCGGGTTCGGGTCGGTAACGCAGTCGCTGCGCGAGGCGGCGCGGGCGCGCTCGCGCGCGTTCTGGGTCCTCGCCGGGCTGACCGTGTTGGGGGCGGCCCTGCGCTTCGCCACGCTCGGAGTGCAGAGCTACCACCACGACGAGATCGTCACCGCCACCCGGGTCCTGCGGGGCGACTTCTCGCAGGCGATGGACGCGGTCGGCTTCAGCGAGTCGGCGCCGCCGCTCTACTACGCGGTGGCCTGGGTCTGGACGCAGTTCACCGGCACCGGCGCCTACGGGCTGCGCTCGCTCTCGGCCCTGGCCGGGGTGTTGCTGATTCCGGTCGCCTACCTGCTCGGCCGCGAGCTGCGCGGCCGCCGCGCCGGCCTGCTGAGCGCGGCGCTGGTCGCCGGCAACCCGATGCTGCTCTGGTACTCGCAGGAGGCGCGGGCCTACGCGATGCTGGCGCTCTTCTGCGCGCTCTCCCTGCTCTACTGCCTGCGGGCGCTGCGCGACGGCCGCCCGCGGAACTTCGTGCTCTGGGGCGTCTTCTCCGCGCTCGCCTTGGCGACCCACTACTTCGCCGTCTTTCCGCTTGCCGCCGAGGTCGTCCTGCTGCTGCGTCGGCGTGGGAGAGCGACCCTGCGGGGGCTCTGGATCATCGGCCTGGTCGCCGCCCTGCTGGCGCCCCTCGTGATCCACCAGATGTCCTACGGCCACGCCGAATGGATCGGCAGGTTCAGTCTCGGTCACCGGCTCTGGGAAACCGCGACGACCTTCCTCGCCGGCGAGACCGGCGACGTGATCGGCCATCCCGAGCAGCCGAGCCTCGCCTTCGTGCCCTTGGCGCTGGTGCTGGCCGCCTTCGCCTTACTGGCCGCGCGCGGGACCAGGGAGGAGCGGCGCGCCGCCGCAATGCCGCTGACGGTTGGTGCGGTGGCGGTCGGGATCCCGCTGCTGCTGGCGATCGCCTCGACCAGCAAGGACTATGTGCTCGCCCGCAACCTGCTACCGGCGCTGGTTCCCCTCCTGCTCGTCGTCGCGGTTGCCCTGACGATGGAGAGGGCGCGCCGAGCGGGGATCGCGATAGCCGCAGCGCTCCTCGTCTACTCCTTCGGCTTCTGCATCTGGGCCAGCGCTTCCCCCTACCTGCAACGGCCCGACTGGAGCGCTGTCGCCGATCGGCTCGGAGAACCGGAAGCGCCGCGGGCGACGGTGCTCTGGTCCCTCGGCGAGGCGCCGTTGCGCTACTACCTTCCGCCTGGGGCCTTCCAGGTGAAGGCCTCCGAAGGCTACGACTGGCTGGTGCGCGAGGTCGACTTCGTCTCCGAAGGCGAGGCGCCCCCGCCGCCGCGGCATCTGGTTGGCCCGGGCTTCCGCGAAGTCGCCGCGGAAGACCTTGGTCGTCTCTTCATCCGCCGCTACCGCTTTTCCGGCCCCGGCCTGGCACCGCTGCGGTTGCGGGGGGTTCGCGACGTCAAACTCGGCTGGCGGACGAATGGCGTGCTGCTGGATGGTGTAGGCCCAGGCTGAGCGTGGCCGGCGCATTCCGGCGTCCTCGCTCGCTTGTGTGCAGAGCACACGGCGCTCACTGCGTCCTTGGACTGCTTGGCCACGCTCAGCCTGGGTAGAGGGTTATCCTGGTGTCGGCCTACGGAAACCAGTGAGGAGATGGCATGAGCAAGACGAAGGCGGCACGCGCCGGAGACATCTACGAGACTGCCCGTGAAAATCCATACGTGCAGCGCTTGATCGAAGACGAAGAGCTGCGCGAAAGCCTCAAGGACGCCTTCGAAGCCGCGAAGGGCGCCTACGGCCGGGCGACCGGTAACGGCAAGGGTGCGGTTAAAGCCGTGACCAGCGACAAGAAGGTGCAGAAGGAACTGCGCAAGGCCGCTGAGAATCTGCAGGAGGCGAGCGAGCGGCTGCGCGAGAAGAAGAAGCGCAAGGGCGGCCTTGGTCGGCTTCTTGTGATCGCGATCGTGGGCGCGGTGATCGCCCTGGCGGTCAGTGAGGGTGCCCGCAAGGCGCTCCTCGACGCCCTCTTCGGCGCCGAAGAGGAGTTCGAGTACACCTCGACCACCAGCATCAACGGGTCCTGAGCCGGGTCTAAGCTAGGCGAGGATGGAGGCGGCGACCAAAGAGCGTGAGCTAAGCGGCGACAAGGCGCAGCGGATCGTCGATGCGATGCGCGAGTCCGTGGCCAAACGCGGCGCCGCCGGTTCCACCTTCGAGCATGTTGCCCGCGAGGCGGGGGTCAGCCGCGGCCTCCTCCACTACTACTTCGGGACCAAGGAGCGGCTTCTGGTCGAGGTGGTGCGGCGCGACACCGAGCTGCGAGTCGACCGGCTCGACGAGCGCTTGGCGGGGGCGAAGAGCGTCGACGACGTGCTCGACGCGCTGGTTGCCAGCCTCACCGACATGATCGACAACGAACCCGGCTTCTTCCTCCTCCTCTATGAGCTCTTCAGCGCCGGCCGGCGCAACCCCGACATCCAGCGCGAGGTCGGCCAGCTCTTCGAGAAAACCCGCTCCCATGTCGCCGACGTGCTGAGCAGCAAGGAGGAGGAGGGCGTGCTGAAGCTGCGCTTCGCCGCCGCCGATGTCGTCTCCTACCTCTTTGCCCTCGGCGACGGCTTCGCCCTGCAGGTCCTCTCCGACCCCTCCCGCGACAGCGCCGGCGCCTTCGCCGTCGGCGCCGCCTCGGCGCGCTACCTGCTCTCCGAGTAGCGCGCCCACCGGTTGATCCAGCTGAGCAAATCTCCCTATTGCTAAGACCCTTGCTGCTAGCCTCCTAGGTGTCAGAATCGTTTGCTGCAGAAGGGGTTTGGGCCGGACGCCCGAACCCCTTCGCACATAAGGCATAAGGAGAAGACGGGCTTCAATCTGGATGTCAGCCTGCCCAAAATCGCCGGATTCGGTGCTAGCCTCCTTGGTGCCAGAACGGTGCGATGAGACAACTGCGAACGCTCAGCGCTCAAGGTTGTTGTACGCACAGTTTGCAGAAGGGGTTTGGGCCGGATGCCCGAACCCCTTCGCAGTAGAGAGGCCCGGCGACCCCGTGACGAGCGAAGCCGCCGAACCCCTTGCCGCTAGCGAGCCAGTCGGTCGATGACCAACATGGCAACCAGCAGCGCCATTGCCAGAACGGCCGATCCATCTAAACCTCCTTTCCGTTCACCTTGCGGCCGGGATGGCCCGCAAGTTCCGCGGGCGACGAGCAAGCCATCGGCGCGGCGAACGACGGGTCCGACAGAAATGGTCTGACTGCATCCACTGTACGGGGGCAGGCGGCGGGTAACTGGTGCGGCTAGGCGACGCCGCTATGAGGAGGGTCGCTCCCCCAAGAGGTCGTAAACGCCTTGGCGGGAAAGGGTGGCTTCAACCGCGATCCGAGTAATCGCCACCCCGGCACTTCTAGCCTCAAGACAAGCCTGGCGTAGCTCCTCGGTGGCCTGTCGTTTCGCCTCCTCTGCCTTGGCCCGTTTCGACGCGGCTTTCTTGATCGCGATGATGGCTGCGGTTCGCTCGTTCATTGTCACGCCGCCTCCCTGCCGAGGGCGTGGAACATTGAGCGCTTCTCCCTACGCGGTTCGTAGCGGTTGGCCGGTGGCATGTTGTAAAGTTACTTGACAGAGAAGAGGTTGTCAAGCTGGTTTACATCCCTATCTCCGACCCGTGAATGCGGCAGGGCATCTCGGCCTTTAGGCTTCTGCCCGTCGGATACGGGGAGCCCGAAGTTAACCGAGGAATGTCAGCGACCCAGGCAGAAAAGGATGATGCGTACCGGGCGGTAGGGCGGTGGTTTGTCCAGTTCTCGCGAATGCTCTTCCACATGCGGCTATGTATGGAAGGCTGCCTCGGCCGACCGGACGATCCCATGTTGGCCAAACTCGCACTCGGTGAGATGACTGCCGATCCATTGGCGAACGCCTTCTTCGGGATGTGCTTCCATGCGGGCGAACTGGATGACCAAGAGGAAAAGGTTGCAGTCCGTCTCAGGAAAGAGGTTCGGGACGAGATCACTCGCAGGAACGACTTCGCCCATGGCGACTGGTGGTTGGCTTTGGCGCGAAGGAGGACGGAGCCGGAGGCGATCCCTTGCTGTGGAGGACCAAGCCTTCTCGTAAGCAGGAACCCTGGATGACCCGGGAGATTCCCATCGCAGAGATCGACGAACGCACTGAGGCTCTGCATGATCTGCGCCAGATGGTCACTGAGTTCGGCGATATATGCCTAAACCCGGCCCGGACTACCTTCATCTGGGGCCGGGAAATTCGCGTGAGGGATGTCTTCCGCTGGGACAAACAGACGAGCCGGGTCTTTCGGGATGGCCCCTGTGCAGGCGAGCGCAAGACGGAATACAGCTAGCCCGCGCCACCGTCCCCGGCTTCCCATTCCCTCTCGATAGCGTGATCCATCTCGTAGCCGTCGGGATCGAACCGCTCCTCACCCTCCGGCTCTAGCTCGTCATCCGCCTTTCCCAGCGAAGTCGTTTCTACAGAGAAGGGATAGACGTGAGCCCGCTCACGTAGTGATGCTGCTCACAGACCCTGTCACGCCTCGGGCGGGAGGCTCGTCTAGAGCATGACCACTTGAAAGGAGCGGGCGGCATGAGGGACGCGATGAGGGCACTGGCGGAGTTGTTGGGACGGCGGCGCTGGTTGGTCCTCGGTGTCTGGGTCGCGATCGTCGTCCTCGCCTTCCCCATCGCCTCGAAGCAGACCGACCACCTCACCGGCGGCGGCTTCGACGTTCCCGGCAGCCAGTCGATGAAGGTCAGCGAAGCGCTGCAGGAAGACTTCGGCTCGCAGGCGGACGGGATCGCGGTGGTGCTGAAGGCGGCGCCGGGGGCGAGCGCGGCGCAGCGCGACCGGGCGGTGACGCGGGTGCGGGCGCAGGTGGCGAAGCTCGAAGACGTGACGCTGCCGCCGGCCGCGGCCGCGCAGGCTCGTCGCCAGCTGCAGGGCACCGACGTGGTGCTGCTGCCGCTGCGCAGCGATCTCACCTCCGATGAGCTGATCGACAAGGCCGCGACCCTGCGCGAAGACCTCAACCCGGGGAGCGCCGCGGCCGGCGTCACCCCTTACCTGGTCGGGCAGCCGACGATCTGGGCCGGGATGCAGGAAATCTCCAAGGAAGACCTTGCCAACGCCGAGTCCAGCGGCTTCCCGCTCGTCGCGATCATCCTCCTCGTCGTCTTCGGCTCGCTGGCGGCGGCGGTGCTGCCGCTGGCGCTCGGCTTCGTCAGCGTCTTCGTCACCGGCGCCCTCATCTACTTCATCTCGCTGCAGATGACGACCTCGGTCTTCGTCACCAACATGGCCTCGATGATCGGGATCGGGGTGGCGGTCGACTACTCGCTCTTCATCCTCGCCCGCTACCGCGAGGAGCGCGAAGCGGGGCGGGACAGGCGCGAGGCGCGGGCGCGGGCGCTCTCGACCTCGGGCCTCGCGGTCACCTTCTCGGGGATGGCGGTGATCATCTCCCTGGCCGGGCTGTGGATGGTCGACAACCAGGCGCTGCGCTCGATGGCGCTGGGGGCGATGACGGTGGTGGCGGTCTCGATCCTGACCGCGACGACGCTGCTGCCGGCGCTGATCGCCCTGCTCGGCGACCGGGTGCTGCCGGGCGGGGTCGTCGCCAAGGTCGAGCGCTTCTTCCGCCGCCGCTTCTACCGGCGCCACACCGCCGAGGAACTCGCCGCCGGCCACAACCGCTTCTGGCGGGCCTGGACGGCGCGGGTGATGGCGCGGCCGTGGACGGCGATCATCGGCGTTACCACGGTGCTGCTGGTGCTGGCGAGCCCGCTGCTTTCGCTGCAGACCGGGACCGAAGCGCTCGCCCAGTTCCCAAAGAGCAGCGACGTGCGGGTCGGCAGCGAAATCGCCTCGCAGCAGCTCGGCGGCGGCACCGACCCGGTCCAGATCGTCGCCGAATTCGAAGGCGCGCCGGACAAGGCCGCGGTCGCGGGCTTCGGCCGCGAACTGCAAGGGACCGCCGGCGTCAGCTCGGTGGCGGCGCCGGTCTTCGCCGGCAACGCCGCCCTGATCCAGGCGACGCCGAGCGCGCCGAGCGAGTCCGATGCGGCAGTGGCGCTGGTCGAACGCCTGCGCGACACGATCGTTTCCGCCTCCGGGCTGGCGCAGGTGGCCGAAGTCAACGTCGGCGGCGAGACCGCGCGCAGCCACGACGTCCGTGGCCAGATCGGCGGCTCGATGTGGAAGATCGTCCTCTTCGTCCTCGCCCTCAGCTTCGTCGTGCTGATGGTGATGCTGCGCTCGCTGCTGCTGCCGCTGAAGGCGGTGCTGATGAACCTGCTCTCGATCGGCGCGGCCTTCGGTGTCCTCGTCGCGATATTCCAGTGGGGCTGGCTCGACGGCCTCCTCGGCTTCGAAAGCCAGGGCGCGCTGGACACGATCAACGTGCCGCTGATCTTCGCCGTCGTCTTCGGCCTCTCGATGGACTACGAGGTGTTCCTGATGTCGCGGATCCGCGAGCGCTACATGCTCCACGGCAACAACGAACGCGCCGTCGCCGAGGGCCTCTCGACCAGCGCCCGCACGATCTCCTCGGCGGCGCTGATCATGACCACCGTCTTCGCCGTCTTCGTCCTCACCGGCGTCCCCTCGATCAAGGAGCTCGGCCTCGGCTGCGCCGTCGCGATAGCCCTCGACGCCACCCTCGTCCGCCTCATCCTCGTCCCCGCGGCGATGAAGCTGATGGGCCGCTGGAACTGGTGGATGCCCTCCTGGCTCGACCGGTTGATTCCGGACTTCAGCTTCGAGGGTGCCGAGGCGGAGCCCGAGCCCGCTAAGGCTTAGGACGAAGCTCACTCGGTAGGGAGGAGTGGTGTCCCTCTCGCTCCCTGGGTTGCTCGCCTGGAATGGCACTGGCTGACCGCAAACGCTTCGGTCGCCCATGGATCAGCAGCTTCTTGAGAAGAGCTGCCGTGCTTCGGTCGTCTAGTGGAGCTCTGTCGCTGAGGGGACGGGTATCCCCCGGCGGACCGGCGTCCTGTTACTCGCACCAAAGACTCCCGCAGCAGCCGGAGACGATGTGGCGAGTAACCCAGGGAGGTCGGGGGATACCCGTCCCCTATACCGAGCGAGCTTTAGGATTGCCGGGTGACTCAGGGTGGAGATGAGATTGCTTTTGTGGGGGCGGCTCGGCTGGCGGAGATGGTCCGCCAGGGTGAGGTGTCCGCTACCGAGCTAGTCGGATTCTTCCTCGACCGGATTCAGCGGCTTGATCCGCAGCTGAATTCGTTCCGGGTAGTGCTCGGGGAGCAGGCGATGCTGGAAGCCGAGCAGGCTGAGGCGCGGGTGCGGGCAGGGGAGGAGCGGCCGCTGCTGGGGGTGCCGATCGCGATCAAGGACGAAGTCGACGTCGCCGGCCAGGTCAACACTCACGGCACCGACGGCTTCACCGAGCCTGCGAAGGCGGATTCGGAGATGGTGCGACGCCTGCGCCAGGCGGGCGCGATCGTCGTCGGGCTGACGCTGCTGCCGGAGATGGCGATTTGCGGCTTCACCGAGTCGGCCACCTACGGCGTCACCAGGAACCCCTGGAACCCGCAGCGGACGCCGGGCGGCTCGAGCGGCGGCTCCGCCGCCGCCGTGGCGGCCGGGCTGGTGCCGATCGCCTCAGCTGGGGACGGGGCCGGCTCGATCCGGATTCCCGCCGCCTCCTGCGGCCTCTTCGGGCTGAAGCCCTCGCGCGGACGCGTCTCGCTGGCGCCGCTGACCGACGGCTGGCGAGGGATGGCGGTGCTCGGCTGCCTCAGCCGTTCGGTCCTCGACACCGCGCTCTGGCTCGACGTCGTCTCCGGCGGCTCGAGCGAGGCGGAGGCGCCGCCTCCGCCCGACCGTCCCTTCGTCGAGGCGGCGAAGAGCCCGCCGGGCAAGCTGCGGGTCGCCTACTCGACCCGGGCCCCGCGAGCGCTGGCGCCGCCGACCGTCTCCGAGGAGGCGAAGCAGGCCGTCGCCGACGGGGTGGAGCTGCTGCGCTCCCTAGGCCACGAGGTCGCCCCGCGCGACCCCGACTGGGGCAACATCGGCGACACGATCTCGGCCCGCTTCCTCAAGGGCGTGGCGGAGACGGTGGAGGAAGTGCCCCATCCCGAGCGCCTCGAACGGCGCACCCGCGGCTTCGGTCGTCTCGGCAAGCTCCTCCCTGAGCCGCTCTATCAGCAGGCAATGGCCCGACGGCCGGCACAGATCGCCCGCATCAACGCGATCTTCGACGACCACGACGTCCTGGTGATGCCGGTGATGGGAGGGACGGCGCTGCCGGTCCGTCGCTGGGAGGGCAAGGGGGCGCTGCAGACCGTCCTCGGGATGAGCCGCTTCTATCCCTACTGCGTCCCCTGGAACCACCTCGGCAATCCGGCGATGGCGGTGCCCGCGGGCTTCTCCCCCGAGGGGATGCCGCTCTCGATCCAGATCATCGGCCGCCGCGGCGACGAGGCGACGCTGCTCTCGCTCGCCGCCCAGATCGAGGCCGAGCGTCCCTGGGCGGACCAGCGGCCGCCGATCTCCTAGCGCCAGCCGCTAGCCGTTGAAGACTTTGCGCAGGCGGGCGATGTCGCGGATCTTGCCGCGGGGGCGGATGCGGCGCTGGAGCATCATTTTCAGCCGGTTGGTGTCGGGTTTGCCGTTGAGGATCCAGTCGGCCCAGCTGCTCTCGATCGTCACGTTGGGGTTTGGCGCTTCGCCGGCCTCGGCCCGGGTCGAGCCGTTGTCGAGGACCAGGTGCCACGGTTCGGCGTCGGTGAAGCGCCACTGCAGGACGAAGGGCGAGCCGTTGGCCGCCGTGGGGTCGGCGACGCGGCTGATCATCTCGAAGTAGAGGCGCTGGACCTCGGGCGAGGACTCCGGCGCCTTGCCGTTGGGCGCGCCGACGAGTCCTGCCATCAGCATCTGCACCTGGTTGGCGGCAACCTCCTCCTCGCTCTTGTCGGGATCGAAGGGGAAGACGCCGGGCGGCATCTCCTCGGTCGGGAAGCCGATCGTGCGCCAGCGCTGGCGCACCAGTTTGAGGCCGAAGGCGAGGATGTCCTCGATCGAGAAGCCGTAGCACTCGGTGTACTCGCGGTCGAGGCCGGGAGGCGAGAAGACGCCGGGCATGTAGGGAAGGGTTTCCCGCAGCAGCTCGACCACGGCGGCGCGGTTCTCCTCCCAGCCGGGCGCCCCCTCGGCGAGCAGCTCGGAGAGGACCTTGACGCCGAAGCCGATGTGGCGCTGCTCGTCGCGGGAGACGTTCGCCATCCCCTCGCTGAAGCCGGGCATCGTGTCTTTGGAGGCGAAGAAGTCCTCGATGAAGTGCTGGCCCGGCTGCGCCAGGCTGCCCTCGACGATCAGGTGGTAGAGCGTGATCGCCTGCGCGTACTTCGCCACCGAGCGGTCCTTGCGCAGTTCCTCGGCCATCCGGTCGAGGCGGTCGAAGACGCCGCGGTAGCCCCAGTTCAGCTGCGGCAGGGTGGAGGCGAGCGTCTGCTGCACCGACTCGCCGCCGACGCCGATCACCTCCTTGAAGAAGCGATGGAAGAAGATCGAGTGGCGGACCTCGTCGACCTGCTGCGTGGCCAGGAAGTAGGACTGCTCCTCGGTCGGGGCGGCGGTGACGTAGGGGGCGAGGGTGTCGGCGACCCGGTCCTCGCCGTAATAGAACATCGAGTAGATCCACATCGCCGAGCGGCGCTGGATCTCGGAGAGCGCTTCCCAGCCCGCCCGGTCCTTCGACATGTCGATGTCGTAGGCGCTCCAGTTGCCCTGCTCCCAGCGGTGGTAGAGGTCCTCGTAGGTGATGTTGTCCATCAGGCGCTGGGAAGCGACGCTCATCTCGTCTCCTTTTGGTGTCGCGTTTGGGGCACCGGGAGACTAGCGCGATCCTGGCCAGCCGGCCAGGATCGCGCAGGGACTTCGGTTTCGCATCGGCTATTTGACGAATTCGCGGACTTCTTTGTAGACCGTTTCGTCGGTCAGCAGGGAGAGGTGCGACAGGCAGGCGGTTTTGTGGTTGGTCGCGCCGCTGAGGATCACGCTTTCGTCGGGGTTGATGAATTCGTCGCACGGCGACCACCAGGTGCCGTAGTTGACTTCGCCCGGCGTTTCGTCGCCGGCGTTGAGTTCGGCGAGGAATTTGGAGCCGATCCGCATCTCTTCGCAGGCGATGCCGCCGCAGATGTTGGCCGCTTCGGTCCCGTGGTTCGGGCCGCCGAGCGAGACCCAGTCGTCGACCTTCGATTCGCCGCCGTCGAACTTGATGTACCAGCGGGTGTTGAGGCTCCCCATCGAGTGGGAGATGATGTCCACCTTCGAGGCGCCGGTGCTTTTCAGCAGCTGTTCGACGTGCGACGCGACTTCTTTTTCGGCGTCGACCTTGTTCGACTGCGAGCTGCTGTAGGTGTAGGCCATCAAATAGCTTTTCGGGTAGCCGTCTTTTTCGAACCGGGAGATCATCGTGTTCCAGTTCGAGGCGCTCCCGTTCCAGCCGTGGACGAAGAGGATCGGGTCGAGGGCGAGTGAGCTGGCGGGCGCGAGGGCCGCGCCGGAGATGCAGAGGACGATCGCGGTCACGAACGCCGTCAGTCGTTTGCGAGCCATGTGCTCCTCCTTATCAAGGAAGGGGGAGTGGGGCCCCGGGTCGTGGCCAGGGCCCCACTCTGCCTATTCCCCTATTTGATGAATTCGCGGACTTCTTTGTAGACCGTTTCGTCCGTGGTCAGACCCACGTGCGTGAGGCACGAGGTTTTGTGGTTGCTCGCGCCGGTGAGGATGACGCTTTCGTTCGGCTTGATGATTTCGTCGCAGGGCGACCACCAGGTGCCGTAGTTGACTTCTCCCGGCGTTTCGTCGCCGGCGTTCAATTCGCTGAGGAACGTCGAGCCGACCTCCATCTCTTGGCAGGAGACTTGGAAAGAGCAGGCGTTCGCGGTTTCGGTCCCGTGGTTCGGGCCGCCGAGCGAGACCCAGTCGTCGACCTTCGATTCGCCGCCGTCGAACTTGATGTACCAGCGGGTGTTGAGGCTCCCCATCGAGTGGGAGATGATGTCCACTTTGCTGGCGCCGGTGGTTTTCAGCAGGCTTTCAACGTGGGACTTGACTTCTTTTTCCGCGTCGACCTTGTTCGACTGCGAGGTGTTGTAGCTGTAGGCGCTCAAATACGATTTCGGGTAGCCGTCTTTTTCGAACCGGCCGATCATCGTGTTCCAGAGCGAGGCGCTCTCCGACCAGCCGTGGACGAAGAGGATCGGGTCCATCGCCATCGAGCTGGCGGGGGTGAAGGCCGCCCCGGCGGCGCAGACCGCCATCACTGAGACAAACGCCATTAGACGTTTTTTCATGGTCTCTCCTTATCTGTAACGCACAGGCGCCTCCCATAGCGCCCTGCTTATGAGGCGCTGAGTATATGACATCATTTTGTGTAAAGAAAAGGGGAAACGCTAAACGGAGGCTTCTTCCCTGCTTTGCGCGGGTGACTGGATCTCGCGCTTGAGGATCTTCCCCGTTGGCCCCTTCGGGAGGTCGTCGAGGAACCAGACGATTCGCGGGTACTTGTAGGCGGCGATCCGCTCCTTGACGTACTGGCTTACCTCTTCCGGGGTCAGCTCCTCACCTTCGTGGAGGACGACGGCGGCGCCGATCTCCTCGCCCCACTCGTCGTGGGGCACCCCGATCACCGCCGCTTCGCGGACCTTCGGGTGCTCGTAGAGGATCTCCTCGACCTCGCGCGGGTAGACGTTGTAGCCACCGCGGATGATCAGGTCCTTCTTGCGGTCGACGATGAAGAAGTAGCCGTCCTCGTCGACTTTGGCCATGTCACCGCTGTGGAACCAGCCGCCGCGCATCGCCTCCGCGGTTGCGTCGGGGCGTTGCCAGTAGCCCTTCATCACGTTGTGGCCGCGGATCACGATCTCGCCGACCTCGCCCTGCGGCACCTCGTTGTCGTCCTCGTCGACCACCTTCATCTCGACTTCTTCCAGCGGGGTGCCGATCGAGCCTGGCTTGCGCGGGCGGCCGGGGTGGTTGCTGCTGGCGACCGGGGAGGTCTCGGAGAGCCCGTAGCCCTCGAGCACTTCGCAGCCGAAGGCCTCCTCGAACCCGCGCAGCACCTCGACCGGCATCGAGGCGCCACCGGTGATGCAGGTCCGCAGCGCCGAGGTTTCGAACCTCTCGCGATCGGGGTGGTGGAGCAGCGCCCCGTACATCGTCGGCACACCGTAGAAGTGGGTGACGCCGTCGCGCTGCATGATCTCCAGCGCCTCGCCGGGGTCGAATTTGGGCAGCAGCGTCAAGGTCGCACCGGTTCGCAGGGAGCCGTTCATGCTCACCGTCTGGCCGAAGGAGTGAAAGAGCGGCAGGGCACCGAGGACCACGTCGCCGGCGCTGATGCTGCAGGTCGTCCGCGCCGCGATCTCGGAGTTGCGGGAGAGGTTGAAGTGGGTCAGCTCCGCGCCCTTCGGCTTGCCGGTGGTGCCGGAGGTGTAGAGGATCACGGCCGTATCCTCTCCCTCGGTATCGGCAAGCTCGCGCGTCGGCTCGCAGCCGTCGATCAGCGCGGCGAAGGGGCGCGGCTCGACCTCGATCAGCTCGGCGCCCGCATCGGCGGCACCGTCGCGAGCCTCCGCGACGAAGCCGTGCCAGGCCAGCAGCAGCTTCGCACCCGAGTCCTCCAGGTAGAAGGCGATCTCGCGTCGCTTCAGCAGCACGTTCATCGGCACCACGACGCCGCCGGCGCGGAGGATGCCGTAGTAGGCGACCGGGAACTCGAGCACGTTGGGGAGCATCACCCCGACTCGGTCGCCCCGCTGCAGGCCTCTATCGCGTAGGAGCGTCCCCAGACGGGCGCTGCGCTCGTCGAGCTCGGCATAGGTCAGCTCGTTGTCGCCTAGTCGCACGGCGGTCCTGTCGGGCGCCCGCTTGGCGCTTTCGGTGATGATCGACGCGAGATTCAGACCCATTTTCTCCTCCACTGCCGAAGTTCCCGGAGCGGCAGTCTAGAGCGGGCCGGTCTCCGGGGCGCCCCGAAACTTGACGACCTGGCTAGTATGCCGCCGATGCGAAAAGCTTCTTTGATCATTCTCGCCTTGCTTGCCGCGCTGGTGGCTGGCTGCGGGGGCGGCTCGTCCTCTTCGAGCACCACCGCCTCGCAGCCGTTCCGGATTCCCTTCGGGTCTCCGCCGATCGCCTACGAAAAAGAAATCCGGGCGAAAGAAAAGAGCAGCGGCCTCTACGGGAAGGAACCGAAGGTGATCATGCCCGAAGGAACGCCGCCGAACACGATCGCGGAGCGAGACGTGATCGAAGGGATCGGTCATTTCGCGACTTTGGGGAGGACGGTGACGATCCAGTACGTCGCCGCCGACTACAAGACCGGCAAGAAGCTCGGCAAGTCCTCCTGGGAACAAGGAAAGCCCCTGACCTTCACCCTCGGCAAGGGCGAAGTGATGAAGGGCCTGGAAGAAGGCGTGGAAGGCATGGAGGTGGCCGACCGGCGCGAGATGGTGATCCCGCCTGAACTCAACACCGGCCCTCGGGTGCCGGCGGGCATCCCGCCGAACACGCGCGTGATCATCCTCGCCCAACTGCTGCGTGCCCAGGGCGAAAGCCAAGAAGAAAAAGAACTGGCTGAAGAACCCGCTGAAGAAAAGCCGAGCCAGGAAAATTCGGGCAAGAAGTCGGGCGGCGCCGAACTTTCCAAGGCCGAAGCCTCGAAGATCAAGAAGCCAAAGGTGACGGTCCCGCAGGGCCCGCCGCCGAAGAAGCTGACGGTGAAGGACCTGAAGACGGGCAAGAGCCCGACGGCTGAAGCCGGCGACGAAGTCACCGTCCAGTACGTCGGCGTCGGCTACAAGACCGGCAAGGAATTCGACTCCTCGTGGAGCCGCAACGAACCCTTCACCTTCACCCTTGGCTCCAGCAGCGTTATTCCTGGCTGGGAAGAAGGGATCAAAGGGATGAAGCTGGGCGGGCGGCGCGAGCTGATCATCCCACCGGAACTGGCCTACGGCCCGGCCGGTTCTCCACCGGCGATCGGCCCGAACGAAACGCTGATCTTCGTGGTCGACCTGCTCGCGGTGAAGTAGATCGCCGCTCGCTGACGCGCATGGCGGCGCGCCATCATCGTCCCGTGCGCGCGCCGATCGCCGAACGACTGACCGCCCAGGCCCTCGCGGGGGAGCCGCTGCGCTCGCCCGAGGCGGTGGCCGAGCGGCTGCTGGCGGTGCAAGGGCAGGACCCGCGCGGCGCGCGGCTGGCGGTTCGCGCCCGCACCGAGGGCGTCACCGCGGCCGACGTCGACCGGGCGCTGAGCGAGGAGCGCTCGTTGCTGATCAACTGGCTCAACCGCGGCACCCTGCACCTTGTGCGCAGCGAGGACTATCCGTGGCTGCACGCGCTGACGACGCCGCCGCTGATGACCTCGAGCGCCCGGCGTCTGCGGCAGGAGGGGATCAGCCCCGACGTGGGAGAGCGGGCGGTGAAGACGATCGAGCGAGCGCTTGCCGACGAGGGGCCGCTGACGCGCCTGCAGCTGCGCGAGCGGCTCGACCGGGCTGGGGTGCCGACCCAGGGCCAAGCGCTGATCCACCTGCTGTTCCTGACGACGCTGCAGGGGATCGCGGTGCGCGGGCCGATGGCAGGCAAGGAACACGCTTACGTCCTCGTCCGGGACTGGCTCGGCGAGCAGCCGCCGGTCGACCGGGAGAAGGCATTGGCTGAGCTCGCCCGTCGTTACCTGGTCGGGCACGCGCCCGCCGACGACCGCGACCTCGCCCGCTGGGCGGGCCTGCCCCTGCGCGACGCCCGCGCCGGCCTGGAGTCGATCGCCGCGGAGCTGGTCGAACGCGAAGATGGCCTGGTCGAGCTGGCGAAGAGCCCAGAACCGGCCCCGATGCCGCCACCGCGCCTGCTCGGTTCCTTCGATCCGCTCCTGCTCGGCTGGACCTCGCGCGAGGAAGTGGTCGGCCCGCACAAGGTGCTGGTGACGATGAACGGCATCTTCCGCCCCTTCGCCCTGGTCGACGGCCGCGCCGTGGCGACCTGGCGCTTGACGAACGGCAAGGTGACCATCGAACACCTGGGCAAGGTCAAGAAGGGCGACGCCGCGGCCCTTGAGGCCGAGGCCGAAGCGGTGCTCGAGTTCCTGGGCTAAAGCTGCGAAAGGCTCGGCGAGGCTCCGGCGGATGGCTTCAGTACCAGTGCCGCCTGTCCCGCCATCGCTTCGACGGTGAGTTCGGCGGGGGTGGTGCGGGGACTGAAGCCGGGTTCAACGTGAAACCTGACCCGGAGGGACGAACCTTCATGCTCCGATCCCAATACCTCGCCGATCTTGCGTCCCCCATAGAGGACCGGCGATTCGGAGGGGAGCTCGATGCCGTAGTTGGGGACGATCGTCGTGTAGTTGGAGCCCGGGGCGGAGCTCTCCCGCGTGACATGACGGTCGTGCTTGCTGATCGCGCCGGCGATGGCAAACACCGCGATCACGGCGACAGTTCCGCCGCAGAAGCGCAGCACTTTGGTTCGGCGCCTGAGGCGCCTGCCTGCGTATTCACGGGGCGAGAGATCGTCGATCTCGTCCCGCACGAGCATCACCGCGAACGCTTCCTTGGTGGCCATCGCCAGAGCGAGTCCGCCGAAGAACAGGAGCAGGCCGGCGATCGCGAGCAGGTGCGGTCGTTGCCCATGTTCCTGGTAGGCGGCGGTAGCGCGCTCGGCGACGAGCCAGCCCGGGACGACCGCCAGGAAGGCGAGGAGGGCGACCCCGAGGACAGCGGCGAAGCACTCGCGCCGGCGCCGGCGCAGCAGTCGCAGCGACTCTCGCAGCCCGGCTCGGGGACCGAGGTCCCCGAGGACGGCCAGAGGGATGACGAAGAAGACGGCGACGTACCAGGCGAGCTGAATCCAGGGCAGGGCGGGGCGGAAATGGAGATTGCGCGCGAGCACGATCGTCCCGATCCAGATTGCAAGCGAGATGCCGGCCCAGCGCAGAAGCGGCTGCGAACGCTCTCGTGCCTCGGCGAGCGCTTCGCCGAGACCGAGGGGGACGCCGTCGAGTGCCGCGTCGGCCGCCGCCGCGATCGCTCCGAAGAGGAAGATCGCCGCCAAGACCAGCACCGCGTCGACGGCGACGCCGCCGACGATGCTCCGGCCGCCGGTTGCCTTGAGGCCAGTGACGGCGCCAAGGTAGCCGTCTCCGGCCCAAAGCGCCGCGAGCAGGAACGCCAGCCATCGGATCGTCCGCTGTTCACGCGCCAGCTTCCAGCTGGCTTTCGTCAGTCGCCAGCCGGCGCTGCCCCGCGGCTCACCGGCATAGGGCTTCAGCTCTTCCCGCCACGACGCATCCATGTCGTGGCTATCGGCAGCTTGAGGACCGCCCTAGAGGCGAGGCGGCATGTCGTCACCCTGCGCCGGCGCCGCCGCCTGGCCCGGCAGTGGCTCGGCCTCCTGCTCCCAGACGTGGGTTGAGGGAGACCTGCAGGTAGGCCGGGAAGGCAAGGGGAATGATCAAGTAGAGGATCAGCGCGAGCCAGCCGCTGACCGGCTCCCGCCCGGCGATCTTCGAAGCACCCTGCACCCGCTGGGTCCCGCGCCACAGCGTGATCAGCGCCGGGACGATGATCAGCACGCCCGGAAACAGCGCCAGCAGCGAGTTGACCGGGCTCTGCCCGAGGTCGTATCCCTTGGCTTCCCCATAAGCCTTCAGCTCCTTGTTGATCCGATACCACCAGACCAGGTGGTAGATCCCCAGAGTGATGATCGGCAGCAGCGCCACGGCCCAAGGGCTCCGCACCTTGACCTCGTGCTCGGTACCGCGAATCTTCATCTCGTAGGCCATCGGTCAAGTAGTAACGCATCGAGGGGGGTGCCGTCGCCGCCGGCCAGCAGGTTCTCGGTGGGGCCGTAGGCGGATTCGAAGGCGCTCATGCCGGGGAGGCCGTCGCGGCGGCGGCCGCTCTTGACCTCGATCGCGGTCAAGGAGTCGCCGCGGGAGAGGACGTAGTCGACCTCTCGGTTCCGGTTGCGCCAGTAGAGCAGCTCGGTGCGGGGGTCGCGGGTGGCCCAGAGGTGGGCGCCGACCGCGGTCTCGACCAGCCGCCCCCAATGCTCGGGACTTTTGCGGCTCTCGGCGAAGGTCCGGCCCGAGGTCGCCGAGACGAGGGCCGTGTTGAGCGCCAGCAGCTTCGGAGTCGAGCGTCGCTGGCGAACTTTGGCGGATGAATATTTCTCGAGCCCGACGGCCAGTCCGGCACCGGCGAGCAGGTCGAGGTAGTGCGCAAGGGTGGTGGTGTTGCCGGCGTCCTGGAGTTGGCCGGTCAGCTTCTGGTAGGAGACGATCTGGCTCGAGTAGTCGCAGACGAGCCGGAACAGGCCGCGCAGAAGCGCCGGCTTGTCGACCCTGGTCAGCAGCAGGAGGTCGCGGGAGATCGTCGTCTCGACGATCGAGTCGAGGACGTAGGAGGCCCAGCGCTCCTCGTCGCCGACCAGCGCTGCGGCGCCCGGGTAGCCGCCGAAGTAGACGAACTGCTCGAGGCTGAAGCCGAAGGTGTCGCGCATCTCGCCGAACGACCAGTGCGGGGCGCGGATCAGCTCGAAGCGCCCGGTCAGGCTCTCGCTTAGCCCGTGCTGGATCAGCAGCGCCGCGGAACCGAGGAGGACCACGTGCAGCGGCCTCGCCGCCGCCCGGTCCTCGTCCCAGAGGCGCTTTGCGGCCTCCGCCCAGTTCTCGACCTTCTGCACCTCGTCGATCGCCAGGACCGCGCCGCCCTCGTGTTCGCCGGCGAGGCGCCGTCCCTCTTGCCACTGCTCAGCGAGCCAGGCTGCGTCGCGCAGGGTTGGGTCGTCGGCGCTGGCGTAGTGGCTTGGGGGGTCGCAGGCGGCGAGCGCCTGGCGCACGACCGTCGTCTTGCCCACCTGGCGTGGCCCGCTGACGATTTGCAGGCGCGCCGGGGCCTCAGCGAGGCGGTCGATCAGGGTCGAAAAGAGCGCCCGTCGGAGGGGCGGCAGATTGCTCATGATGTTGAGTAAATTTACTCAATACGGTGAGCAAAATGTAAAAACCCTGCAAAAAGGGGATTTTTAAACGAGCTTGGGCGAGCGCCACGGCGCTTCCAGGCGCCTGACAAGCTCGTCGCCGAGACCCTCGACCGGAACGCGGGTCTGCTCCAGGGAGTCGCGGTCGCGGAGGGTGACGGTGTCGTCTTCCATCGTCTGGCCGTCGACGGTGATGCCCCAGGGGGTGCCGATCTCGTCCTGGCGGCGGTAGCGCTTGCCGATCGAGCCGCCCTCGTCGAACTCGGCGGGGAGGCGGTGGCGCAGGGCCTGGAAGATCTCGCGTGCCTTCTCCGGCATCCCCTCCTTGGAGACGAGGGGGAGGACGGCGACCTTGACCGGGGCCAGGCGCGGGTGCAGGCGCAGGACGGTGCGCTGGCGGCCCTCCACTTCCTCGACCTCGTAGGAGTCGACGAGGAAGGCGAGGGTGGCGCGGTCGGCGCCCGCGGCGGGCTCGATCACGTGGGGGACGTAGCGCTCTTTGGTCTGCTGGTCGAAGTACTCGAGCTTCTCGCCGGAGAACTTGGCGTGCTGGGTGAGGTCGAAGTCGCCGCGGTTGGCGATCCCCTCCAGCTCCGACCAGCCGATCGGGAAGAGGTACTCGATGTCGCTCGTCGCCGAGGAGTAGTGGGAGAGCTCGTCGGCGCCGTGGGCGCGCACGCGCAGGTGGTCGGGGCGGATGCCGAGCTCGGTGTACCAGCGCTCGCGCTCGGCCATCCAGTGCCGGTGCCACTCTTCCGCGTCGGCCGGGGGCACGAAGTACTCCATCTCCATCTGCTCGAACTCGCGGGTGCGGAAGATGAAGTTGCCGGGCGTGATCTCGTTGCGGAAGGACTTGCCGACCTGGGCGATCCCGAACGGCGGCTTCTTGCGGGCGAAGCCGAGCACGTTCTTGAAGTTGATGAAGATCCCCTGCGCCGTCTCCGGGCGCAGGTAGACGGTCGAGCCCTCCTCGGCGACCGGCCCGACGTGGGTCTCGAACATGAGGTTGAACTGGCGCGGCTCGGAGAGCTCGCCGCCGCACTCGGGGCAGCGCAGCTCGGCGTCGGGATCGCCGCCTTCGGCCTCGACCGCCTCGCGCAGATGGTCCTCGCGCCAGCGCTTCTTGCACTTGCCGAGGCACTGAACCAGGGGGTCGGTGAAGCCCGCCAGGTGGCCCGAGGCCTCCCAGACGCGCGGGTGCTGGAGGATCGCCGAGTCGAGGGCGACGATGTCGTCGCGCTCCTGCAGCATCGCCTTCCACCACTCGGCTTTGACGTTGTTCTTGAGCAGGACGCCGTAGTGGCCGTAGTCGTAGGTCGAGCCGAGGCCGCCGTAGATCTCCGAGGAGGGGAAGACGAAGCCGCGCCGTTTGCACAGCGCGACGATCTCCTCCATCGTCACCTCGGTGGGGCGGGTTCCCTGCTCGGTTGCCATGGCGGGAACGGTAGCGGCTGCGATAATCCCGGGCCGCCATGCCGATCTACGAGTACAAATGCGACAACGGCCACGTCTTCGAGGTGATCCAGAAGATGAGCGACGAGCCGCTGCGCAAATGCGAGGAGTGCGGCGCTCCGGCCGCGCGGGTGCTGACCCCGCCGGCGATCCACTTCAAGGGCTCCGGCTTCCACAACACCGACTACGGCACGCGCAAGAGCGGTAGCAACGGCGGCTCCGAGAGCTCGTCCGAGTCGAAGAGCTCGGACTCGGCCTCGTCGGATTCGTCGAGCCCTGGCAAGAGCGGGTCGAAATCGGAGTCGAAGCCAGCCGCCTCGACCGCAGACTGAGCCTGCGCGATTGGTGACTTAGGGGGTCTATAGCCCCCACAACTCACCAATCGCGAGGTAGCTAGCCGTTCATCAGGCGGTTGACGGCCCGCTTGCGCACCGAGTCGGGGACTTCGTAGGAGCCGTCGGAGCGGAGGCTGCATCCGCTCAGTTGCTTGACACAGAGGACTTCGGCCGTCGAGCCGCCACCGATCGCGGCGGAGAGGACGAGCTGCGGCATCGTGAAGAAGCCCATGTCGCTGACGAAGGCTTTCGGCGCCTGCCAGCCGATGATCGGGCCGTGGATGAAGTTGTAGGGGATGCGGAGCGGGTCGGTGAGGCGGTCCTTGATCCCGTTGATCACCGACTGCTGGGCCTGCTCGCGGTTGAAGTCGCTGTAGCCGAAGGAGAAGGCGCTCTTGCCGGGGCCGGGGCATTCGACCGGCTCGCGGACCCGCGAGTAGGCAAGCGCCTTTTCCCCGTCGAGCGTGTTCTCGCCCTTGTGCAGGCGCAGGGTCACCCCGCCCTGGCCATGTCCGGCGCCGCCGGAAATATCGGCGCAGAGCTTGTGGGGAAGGTTGACTTCGACCCCGCCGACCGCGTCGATCAGCTTTTCGAAGCCGGTGAAGTCGACGATCGCGAGATGGTCGATCTTGATCCCGAGGAACTGTTCGATCGTCTTGATCTGGAGGGCGGCGCCGCCGTAGGCAAAGGCGGCGTTGATTTTCGTCGGCGCGTAGCCGGGGATTTCGGCGAAGGTGTCGCGGGGGATCGAGAGTTTGCGGAAAGTGCCGCCGCCGGCGCGGATCAGCATCAGCGTGTCGGCGCGGTATTCGCCCTGCGAGCAGGGCGGGTGCGGCTTCTCGCCCCGTTCCTGCTGTTCGAAGCACTTCTGGTTATGGGGGGCGCCGGGTTCCTTCGTGTTCGGCGGTCGCGCGTCGGTCCCCATCACGAGGATCGTCTGCGGGCTGGTCAGCATCCAGGGGCCGCCGTGCAGGGCGTCGCCGGCTTCGCCGGAGAGCTTGAAGGACTGGATCTGGGCGGAGACGGCGAAGGCGATGAAGCTGAGCAAGATCCATCCCAGCGCCGCCAGCAGGGCCCATTTGAGCACCCGCCGCGGGGTGAGCCGCCGCCGCTCGGGCGATGGCAGGCCGGGCTCATCGCGCCGTCGCCGGCGCCATGAAGGGAGCCTTGCACGGTCCCGCAAACCGGACAGATCCGCGCCTTTCAGGCGCGAAAACAGCCCTCGGCGTGACCTGTAGACGTTGTATTCGGGCGGCTCTGGGGGCCGCTGCTCGCCGTCGGGCGTCATGAAGGGCTAGAAATCATGGCGATGCAGCCGGTCCTTCGCCTTCCAGCCTCCAGCTCCTTGTGAACGGCACCGAGACCATCGGCGTCGATCTGGGGGGCACGAAGATGCTCGTCGGCGTCCTTGCCGGCACCGAAGTCCTCTACGAGCAGCGCGAGAGATCGACCGGCCAGACGGAGGACGAGCTGGTCGAGCTGCTGGGCCGCGAGATCGAAGAGGCGCGGGAAGCGCGCCCCGAGGTGACCGCCGTCGGGCTCGGGGTGCCGGCGACGATCGACCATGACCGCGGCGTCGCCGTCGCCGCCGTCAACCTGCCGCTTTCCGAACTCCCGATCCGCGACCTCGTCTCCGAGCGGGTGGGGCTGCCGGTCTTCGTCGACAACGACGCCAACGTCGCCGCCCTGGCCGAGCACCTCTACGGCGCCGCCCAGGGCAAGCCGAACGTGGTGATGCTGACGATCGGCACCGGGATCGGCGGCGGCCTCGTCCTCGGTGGCGAGCTCTACCGCGGCGCGACCGGGGCCGGGGCCGAGCTCGGCCATACCGTGATCCAGGCCGACGGTCCACCCTGCCAGGGCAACTGCCCCAACCACGGTTGCGTCGAGGCGCTCGCTTCCGGCACGGCACTGGGACGGGAGGGGCACGCGGCGGCCGAAGGCGCGCCGGACTCGGCGCTCGGCAAGGCGCTCGCCGCGGGCGAGACGATCGACGGCCGCGTCGTCACCGAAGCGGCGCTGGCCGGCGACGAGATCGCGATCGGCGTCTTCGAGCTGATCGGCGGCCGGCTCGGCGTCGCCTGCTCGACCTTCGCCAACGTCTTCGAGCCCGACGTGATCGTCGTCGGCGGCGGCGTGATCGCCGCCGGGGACCTGCTGCTGGACCCGGTACGGCGTGAGGTGAGCCAGCGGGCGCTGACGCCGATGAACCGGACGCCGGTCGTCCCCGCCACGCTCGGCAACGACGCCGGGATGATCGGCGCCGCGGCGCTGGCCCGGACCGAACTCGGGCAGGTGGCGGCCTGATGCCGGGCTGCCTCGTCGTCTGCCCCACGCCGATCGGCAACATCGACGATGTTTCCACGCGGATGCGCGAGGCGCTCGTCGGCGCCGACTTCATCGCCTGCGAGGACACCCGCAAGACCGGCGCCCTGCTCGACCGGCTGCGGATCCGGCCGGCGCCGCGGCTGGTCTCCTTCCACGAGGGCAACGAAAGCGCGCGGGCGCTGGAGCTGGCGCAGCGGATCGAGCGCGGCGACGTCGTCGCCCTCGTCTCCGACGCCGGGATGCCGGCGATCTCCGACCCCGGCTACAAGCTGATCCGCCGCTGCATCGAGCGCGACCTCGAGGTGACGGTGCTGCCGGGGCCCTCGGTCGTGCCGGTCGCCCTGGTCGCCTCCGGGCTGCCGACCGACAAGTGGCGCTTCGAGGGCTTCCTGCCGCGGCGGGCGGGGGAGATGGAGCGGGTCCTGCGCTCGGCTGAGACCGTGGTCGCCTTCGAGTCGCCGCGCCGGGTCGGCGAGTCCCTCGCGGCCCTCGCCTCGCTGGCGCCCGATCGCCAGGCCGCCGTCTGCCGCGAGCTGACCAAGGTCCACGAGGAGGTCGCCCGCGGCACCCTCGGCGAACTCGCCCGCCGCTTCCGTGGCGACGTCAAAGGCGAGATCGTCCTCGTCATCGCCCCCGCCGCCTCCGCCGAGCACGACAAAGACGTCGGCTTCGCCGTCGACGCCCTCCGCCACCTGGTCCAGTCCGGCGCCCGCCCCCGCGCCGCCGCCTCCGTGGTGGCCGCCCTCACCGGCACGCGAGCGAACGATCTCTACAAAGCGCTGACCGGGCGCGAGGCGCGGCGGTAGTTTTCAGCGCCCGCTGAATTTGACCTCCTATGGGGGGTGAAACTCAGCGAGCGCTGAGATCTGGGCGGCGGCGCTTTGTCTTCGGCTAGCGTGGAGCGCATGAGCGCCGGTTGCTTCTACGTCACCACCCCGATCTACTACGTCAACGCGGAGCCGCATTTGGGGCACGCTTATTCGACGATGGCTGCGGATGTGCTGGCGCGGCATCATCGGCAGCGGGGGGACGACGTGTTCTTCCTCACCGGGACCGACGAGCATGGGGAGCCGATCGAGAACGCGGCGGAGAAAGCCGGGATCTCGCCGCAGGAGCTGGCCGATCGCAATACGGAGAAGTTCCGGGGGCTGATGCCGACGATCGGGGCGACCAACGACTTCTTCATCCGCACCTCGGACCCGCGGCACGAGGCGAAGGTCGCCGAGATCATGCAGCGGGTCTACGACAACGGCTGGGTTGCCAAGGGGGTCTACGAAGGCTGGTACTGCCCCCGCTGCGCCGACTTCAAAACCGAGCGCGAGCTCGGCCCGGGTAACACCTGCCCGATCCACGAGATCCCGCTGCAGAAAGAACGCGAGGAGAACTGGTTCTTCCAGCTCTCCGCCTTCCAGGCGCAGCTCGAAGGGCTCTACGAGGAGCGGCCGGACTTCGTCGTCCCGGACTTCCGCCGCAACGAGGCGCTCTCGTTCATCAAGGGCGGCCTCGAAGACGTCTCGCTCTCCCGCCCCAACCTGAAGTGGGGGCTGCCGCTGCCCTGGGACCCGGGCCAGCGGATGTACGTCTGGTTCGACGCGCTTCTCAACTACGTCACCGCGCTCACCTTCGCCCGTGAGGGCGAGGACCTGACCGAGCGCTTCTGGCCCGCCGACCTGCACGTGATGGCAAAGGACATCCTCAAGTTCCACGCGGTGATCTGGCCCGCGCTCTGCTTCGCCGCCGACCTCGAGCCGCCGCAGCGGATGGTGATCCACGGGTATCTCTTGATGGGTGAGAAGAAGATGTCGAAGAGCCTCGGCAACGTGCTCGACCCCTTCGAGGTGATCGAGCGCTTCGGCGCCGACGCGCTGCGCTTCTACCTCTTCCGCGAGGTCAGCTTCGGCCAGGACGGCTCGATCTCGACCGCCGGCTTCGAGGCCCGCTACGAGACCGAGCTCGCCAACGACTACGGCAACCTCGCCAGCCGGGTGCTGGCGATGGTCGACCGCTACCGCGACGGGACGGTTCCGGTGGCGCAGGTCGACGCGACCCTGGCCGAGGACTTTGAAGGCGCTGCCGATCGCTTCAGCGAGCTGCTCGACAGGGCCGAGCTGAGCCAGGCGCTGGACCTCGTCTGGACCCTCGTCCGCCGCCTCAACCGCTTCGTCGAGGAGACGAAGCCGTGGGAGCTGGCCAAGGACGAGGCCGACCCCGAGAGGCTGGACGAAGTCCTCTACAACCTGGTCGAGGGCCTGCGGGTGACGACGCTCCTGCTTGTCCCCTATTTGCCGCAGACGAGCGAGACGCTGCTGGCGGCGCTGGGCGAAGAGGGTCGCGGCCTGGCCGAGCTCGGCTCGCGCGATGGCGGCCAGCAGGTCGAGCGGGTGGCGCCGCTCTTCCCGAAGATCGAGGCACCCGCCTGAGGCGCTGCTAGGCCAGCAACTGCGGCCCGATCTGATCGGGCCGGGTCAGCCCGCACAAAGCCATCGTCAGGTCGAGCTCAGCCAGGACCATCTTCAGCACGACCTCGACTCCGGTCTGGCCGTCGAGCGCCAGGCCCCAGACGTAGGGGCGGCCGAGGCAGACGGCGTCGGCGCCGAGGGCGAGCGCCTTCAGCACGTCGGCGCCGCTGCGGACGCCGCTGTCGAAGAGGACCGCCAGCTCGTCGCCGACCGCTGCGGCGATCGCCGGCAGGGCGTCGAGCGAGCCGATCGCGCCGTCGACCTGGCGGCCGCCGTGGTTGGAGACGACGATGCCGTCGAGCCCGCGCCGCACCGCCTCGCGCGCGTCCTCGACGTGCTGGATGCCCTTGACCAGGAGCGGCAGCGAGGTCATCTCGCGCAGGCGTCCGAGGTCGTCCCAGCTCAGCGCCGGGTTGGCCTGAACGCCGAGGAAGTGGCCGGTCGCCATCCCCGGGTCATCCTCCGGGGTCTGCTCCAGCTTGGCGCGGAAGACCGGGTCCTGGAAGTAGTTGCCGACGCCGCGGCCTTCGAGGAACGGCAGCCAGGCCTGCTGCAGGTCGCGCGGCTTCCAGCCGGGGATGAAGGTGTCGACGGTGAGGACGATCGCTTCGTAGCCGGCGCGCTCGGCCCGCTCGACGAAGCTGCGGGCGAGCTCGGGGTCGTTGGGCCAGTAGAGCTGGAACCAGCGCGGGGCCTCGCCGCCGGCCGCGGCGATCTCCTCGAGGCTGTAGTGCGAGGCGGTGCTGGCGATCATCGGCACCCCGACCGCGGCGGCGGCGCGGGCGGTGGCCAGCTCGCCCTCGTCGTGGACGCCCTGCTGCACCCCGATCGGGGCCAGCATCAGCGGCGCCGGCATCTGCGTGCCGAGGACGGTGGTCGAGAGGTCGCGCTGGGAGACGTCGCGCAGCATCCGCGGCACGATCTGGCGGCGGCGGAAGGCCTCGAGGTTGGCCCGGATCGTCTCTTCGCTGCCGGCCCCGGCGCCGACGTAGTTGGCGATCCGCGGCTCCATTGCCTCATACGCCGCCTGCTCCAGCTCGGCGATCGCGACCGGGATCGCCGGCGCCTCGCCGCCGAGCCCGCGGGCGTAGATCTCGCGGTAGTAGTCGGCGGGGTCCGCCATCGGCCGAAGGATAGGCTGAGCCGGGAGATGATCGACTCCCACACCCACCTGTTCCTCTGCGACGGCGGCGAGGACGGGCTGATCGCCGCGGCCGCCGCAGCCGGGGTGAGCCGGATGCTGACGGTGGGGATGGACGCCGAGACGAACGCCGCCGCGGTGGCGAGCGCGGAGCGGCACGAGGCGGTCTTCGCCGCGATAGGGCGCCACCCGAACGAGGCGAGCGGGTTCGATGACGCGACCGCGGAGGAAATCCGTCGCCTCGGCGCGCACGAGCAGGTCCGGGCGATCGGCGAGACCGGCCTCGACTTCTACCGCGACCACGCGTCGCCGGACGAGCAGCGGCGCGCCTTCGCCGCCCAGATCGAGATCGCCCGCGAGCTCAACCTGCCGATCGTGATCCACGCCCGCGACCGCGAGGACGAGACGCCCGCGATCGACGAGATCTTCGCCACTCTCGACGCCCGCGCTGGCGACGCGCCGGTGATCCTGCACTGCTTCTCGGCCCCGCAGCGGGTCGCCGTCGCGGCCGAGCGCGGCTGGTACTGCTCCTTCGCCGGCAACGCCACCTACCCGACCGCCGAGGAGCTGCGCTTCGCCGCCGCCAAGGTGCCGGCGGACCGGCTCCTGGTCGAGACGGACGCCCCCTACCTCGCGCCGCAGCCAATGCGCGGCAAGCGCAACCAACCTGCCTTCGTGGTCGAGACGGCGCGGGCGATCGCGGCGGAGCGCGGCGTCTCCTACGAGGAGCTGGAGCGCGCCGTGGAGGCGAACGCGCGGGCGCTCTTCGGCTGGTAGTGGTCCCATGGTCCGGCTCGGACAGAACTTCCTCGCCGACCCCAACCTGCTGGAGGCGATCGTCCGCGACGCCGAGCTGGCGCCCGAGGACGTGGTGCTGGAGGTCGGCGCCGGCGAAGGGGTGCTGAGCGAGCGGCTCGCCGCCGCCGCGGCCCACCTGCACATGGTCGAGATCGATCGCGGACTGGAGGAGGCACTGGCGCCGATCGCGGCGCTGCCGAACGTCGAGCTGCACTGGGGCGACGCGATGAAGCTCGACCTCGCTGGGTTCGAGCCGGCGCCGACGGCGATGGTCGCCAACCTGCCCTACTCGGTGGCGACGCCGCTGATCCTGCGCACGATCGAGGAGCTGCCGACGCTGCGGCGCTGGACGGTGATGGTGCAGCGGGAGATCGCCGATCGCCTCCGAGCGGGTCCGGGCAGTCGCGTGTACGGGTCGCCGAGCGCGGTCGCCCAGCTGGCCTGCGAGGTGGAGATGCTGCGCGCGGTCGATCCGGCCGTGTTCAAGCCGCGGCCGCGGGTCGACTCGGCGATCCTGCGCCTGCGGCGCACCGGCCCCGGCGCCGACGCCGCGACCCGGGAGCTGATCCGCGCCGCCTTCGCCCACCGGCGCAAGTCGCTGGCGCGCTCGCTGGAGCACGCGCGTCCGGGTTCTCTCGCCGCCGCCCGCGAGGCGCTAGCGGCGCTGGGCCTGCCGGAGGACGCCCGCGCCGAGGCGCTCTCGCCGCAGCAATTCGCCGCCCTCTCCGCGAAGCTGCGCCGTTGATGCTGCTGCACGCCCCGGCCAAGCTCAACCTCTGCCTCTACCTGGGCCGCGTCCGCGAGGACGGCCTGCACGAGCTCTGCTCGCTGTTCGAGCCGCTCGCGCTCGCCGATCTGATCACGGTCACGCCGGCTGAGTGCGACGAGGTGATCTGCCTCGGCGTCGAGGGCGAGAACCTGGCGGCGAAGGCACTTGCGGCGCTGCGCGAGCGCGGCTGGGAGCGAGAGCCGCTGCGGGTCGAGATCGAGAAGCGGGTGCCGGTGGCGGCGGGCCTCGGGGGCGGCAGCGGCGACGCCGCGGCGATCTTGCGGCTGGCGGCCGGGGAGGTGCCGGACCTGCCGGAGCTGGCGGCGCGGCTCGGTGCCGACGTGCCCTCGCAGCTGCGCCCGGCGCTGGCGCTGGTGCGCGGCGCCGGGGAGCGGATCGAGGCGCTGCCCGACCCGGTCGAGCACGCCGCGGTGCTGCTGCCGGGCGGCGGGGGGCTCAGCACCGCCGCGGTCTTCGCCGAGGCGGACCGGCTCGGCCTCGGCCGCACGCCGGAGGAGCTCGACGAGCTGGCCGCGCGTCTGCGCCAGGTCGCCGGCGCGGGCGCCTCCCCGCTCGACTACCCCGAGCTGCTCATCAACGACCTCGAGCCGGCGGCGCTCTCGCTGCGCCCGGACATCAGCGCGGCACTGGAGGCGCTGCGCAGCGCCGGCGCCCCGGTCGCAATTCTCAGCGGCTCCGGGCCGACCGCGGTCGGCCTCTTCCCCGACCTGGCGGCCGCCCAGGCGGCGGCGGCGAAGCTCGACGCCGACGACCTCATCGTCTGCGCCGCCGGAAGCGCGAGACTGGCGCCATGAGGCTGCCCGGGGAGGGTGGGGGCGAGGGCCCGATCACCCGCAAACGGATCGTGATCGCCGCCATCGTTTTGGCGATCGCCGCCGGCTACTACTTCCTCAGCCGCGAGCTCGGCAGCCTCGACCTGCAGAGCCTGCTCGAAGACCTCTCCAACACGCTCGGCGCCTGGACCTACCTGCTGGTCGGGGTCTTCGCGTTCGCCGAGACCGGCGCTTTCGTCGGCCTCGTCGTCCCCGGCGAGACGGTGATGCTGCTCGGCGGCGCCGTCGCCGGCCAGGGCGCGATCAGCATCTACCTGCTGATCGCGGTCGCCTGGTTCGCCGCCTGGCTCGGCGACACGACCAGCTTCTTCCTCGGCCGGCGGCTGGGGCGCGGCTTCGTGCTGGAGCACGGCCCGCGGTTCGGGATCAGCCACGAGCGCTTCGAGAAAGTCGAGGACTATTTCGACCGCCACGGCGGCAAGACGATCTTCATCGGCCGCTTCATCAGCCTCGTGCGAGCCTTCGCCCCCTTCATCGCCGGCAGCTCGGGGATGCGCTACCGCGCCTTCGTCCCCTACTCGATCCTCGGCACCGGACTCTGGGCCAGCGCCCACATCCTGATCGGCTACTTCTTCTCGCGCAGCATCGAGACCGCCGGCAAATACGCCGCCAAAGGCGCCTTCCTGCTGGGCACGCTGATCGCGATCGTCGCCGGCTCGATCTTCCTCTACCGCCACTTCCGGGTCGAGGAGAACCGGGCCGCGGCGGTGCGCTGGATGGAGCGGCACGGCGCCACCCGCTGGCTGGTCGTGCTCGGGCGCCGCTACCGGCCGCAGCTCCTGTTCCTCTGGGACCGGGTCACCCCGGGCGGCACCTTCGGGCTCGAATTCACCAGCCTGATGGCGACGCTCGCGGTTGCCCTCTTCGTCCTGATCGCCTACGCGGTGGTGACCGGGCACGAACCCGGGCCGACGCCCGGCGACGAAACGGCGATGGAAATCGCCGGCCACCTGCGTACCCACTTCCTCACCAGCGTCGCTGAAGTCATCACCTTCTTCGGCTCCGGGGGTTTCACCTGGGCGCTGGCGGCGCTCTGTGGGGCGCTGCTGGCCTGGCGGCGGCGCTGGGTCGAGTTCTGGGTCCTGCTGGCGGGGATGGCGATCATCCAGTTCGGCGTCTACGAGATCAAGGACCTGGTCGCCCGCCCGCGCCCGAGCGAACAGCTCGTCCACGCTTCCGGCTATGCCTACCCGAGCGGCCACGCCGCCCACTCGGTGATCTACGTCTGGCTGGCGTTCACGATCGTGCTGCGGCTGCGGCCGGGGATGGCGCGGGCGGCCGCGGTGGTGACGGCGGGGATCGTGACCACCGCGCTGATCGGGCTCTCGCGCGTCTACCTCGGCGTCCACTATCTCAGCGACGTCAGCGGCGGCTGGGCGCTGGGGGCGGCGGCCTTCTCCTTCTGCGCGGCGATCGGGCTGGTTGTCTCGCAAGTGCGCCACAATCCAGCGCAGTGACTGTTTTCGCGCTCGCGAGAATCGACCACCAGTACCTGCTCTACGGGGTCGCGGCGGCGATCTGCCTGGTCGTCTTCGTCACCCTCATCCTCACGCCGGCGCTGAGCTCCTACGGGCGGCTCTGGGAGAAGGCTGCGGCGGGGTTCCTCTCGCTCTTCGTGCTGGCGGCGCTGGTCTGCGGCGGGATCGTGATCGGGCTGGCGATCGTCTACTACTACACGGACATCGTCAACTTCATCAACGGCAAGTAGGCGTCCGCGGGCTTCGCCAGTCCCTCCGTTCCGCGGCGCTGGGGATAATGGCCCGATGCCGGCTTCCTCGAAGCACGGGGCCGCGAGCCCTGCCGATGCCGACCGGGCGGCGCTGCTCGACGCGCTCTCCGATGCGGTCGAGTCGGGCGCCGGCCTGCCCGCGGTGGCCCGCGCGGCGGCGCGCCTGCTCGACGCCAGCGTGGCGCTGATCGACCGCTCCAGCGCGGTTTTGGCGGTAGCGGGTGCCTCCTCCGACCAGGAGCAGAAGCTGCTCTCCGGCGGCGAGGGGGTGACGACGGTCGAGCTGCGGGTCGCCGACAACGTCGTCGGCGAGCTGCGCTACCGGACGAAAACGCCGCCAGACGCGGTTCTGGCGCGGATGGTGACGACGCTGATGGCGCTGGAGCTGGAGCGCTCGCGCTCGCCGGAGTGGGAGAGCGAGGAGGCGGCGGGCGCGTTCGTGATGGCGGTGCTGGGCCGCCAGGTGACCGACCGCGGCGACATCGTCGCCCGGGCGGCGGAGCTCGGCGCCGACCTCGACCGCGGCGCCGGCGTGGTGGTCTTAAGAGCGATGCCGCGCGCCGCCCAGACGGGCGAGTGGCGGGAGCGGGTGCTGGTGCTGGCGCAGCGGGCGCTGCGGGCGCTGGCCCCGGGTTCGCTGGCGGCGAGCGACGGCGACGAAGCGGCGGAGATCTCCGCGATCGTCCCGGCCGAGGACGACGAGCGGCTGGCGCGGGCCGCCGCCGGCCTGGCGCGCGAGCTCGACGACAGCCTCGGCGGCTTCCACCTCACCACCGGCCGCAGCCGCCGCTGCGCCGACCCGGTCGACCTCTACCGGGCGGGCAACGAGGCGCGCCTGGCGGTCAACGTCGGCGAGGCCGAGGGCCGGGCGCTGCTCGCCTTCGAGGACACCGGCGCCTACCGCCTGCTGCTGCCGGCGATGAGCGAGGACCCGGCCGAGCTCGAACGCTTCTATGCGGAGACGATCCAGCCGCTGGTCGAATACGACGAGCAGTACGAGACCGAGCTGGTGGCGACGGTCGAGGCCTACCTCGACAACGATGGCAACGTCGCCGCCACCGCCAAACAGCTTTTCACCCACCGCCACACGATCCGCTACCGCCTCGAGCGCGTCCGCGAGCTCTGCGGCCACGACGTCTCCAGCACCGAGGGCCGCGAGAAGCTCGGCCTCGGCCTCAAAGCCATGCGCGTCCTCGGCATCGCCTCCCCCCGCGGCCCCGCCATGGAGCCCGGCGCCAAGGGCGGCAAAGTGGCCCGCGCGGCGGAGGAGTAGCGGCGGCGCTTAAGCTGTATCAGCCCCTTGGGGAGTGGTGTAATCGGCAACACTCGGCACTTTGGATGCCGCATTCCCGGTTCGAGCCCGGGCTCCCCAGTCGCAATTTTCTGTCTGCGCCATGTGCGATGCTTCCCGCGTTGGAGGCAAACAGACGCTTCTGCAGCTATATCCACGTTGCCGATTTTTTTCTGGGGGTAGATATGATCGTTACAAAGAGTCTTGGCAGATTCGTAGATCTAGCCGTCGAATCGCCTACAGTCACGAGGCTCTCGGCATCATGACCAAGCGCGACTGGCTGATACTCCTGCTTGCCTACAAGGGCGAGGGCGGCTCCGCCCTTGATCCCGTGAGGATTCAGAAGGGCATGTTCCTTCTTTCTAAGGAAGGGGTTATCCCGGCTGGTGAGCAGTACTCGTTCGAGCCCTACCACTACGGGCCTTATTCGTCCGAGCTGCGAAAAGACGCTGACCGTCTGGTGCGCCAAGACCTGGCTGACAGTCTCCCGGTCAGCGGCTATACGTGGGGCCGCTACCGGCTTACGCAAGAGGGGATCAAGTACGCCAGGGAAGTAATCGAGCAAATCGGGCCCCAAGCTGCGCGAAAGGTCTATGAAGCGAAGCTAGCGGTAACTGGAAAGAGCTTCGCGGATTTGCTCCGAGACATCTACGCACGCTTTCCGGAGTACGCCCAGAACAGCGTCTTCACTGGCTGATCTCCGTCTCAGGGAGCGCCGTCAATGACTGTAATTCTCGCGTTGAAGTCTGCCGAGGGCCTTGTGTTGGCGACGGATAGTCAGGCGACTGCGCAGATGCCAGGAGGCCAGGCCATCAAGATGGACGCTGTCAAGCTGGTCAGGCACGAGAGCCACATCCTCTGGGCCGGCACTGGCGCGCAAGGGTGCTCTCAGCGAGTCGAACTAATGCTTCAGGAAAACCGGGAGCGGATCAAACCTGAGCTCGCAACGAACCGCATCGGCATAAGCATCCATTCTTGCGCAAACACGATTCAGAAGGAAAGCCGCAACGCCTATATCCAATACACCCCACAAGCGCCGGTCGAGGCTTGGGGTGGCATCTTCTGCGGCCTTGCCTCAGACGGTTTCTTCATTCAGGAGGTAGATCTGAATGGCGGCTGGCAGTTCCACCCCGATTATGCGGCCACGGGCAGCGGGTACGACTTCGCCCTGTTGGCCGCCAGCAGCGTGAAGCATCACAACGTCGGCACGAAGTCGCTCGAGCACGCGAAGGTGCTGGCTTATCGAGCGATTGAGATGACCTGCAATGCTTCAGCCTTCGGTGTCGGCTTGCCGGTGCAGATGGGGGTCGTTACCGAGGAGGGCGCTTCAATCTTGGGCGAGGAGGAGATCAAGAACCTCGAAGAGACGGTGAACCTCTGGAAGAAAGCAGAGGTAGATGCACTGGGAGTTTCCCTCGGCGGAGAGGGCGGGGAAGAGGAGGTCGTTGATGAAGACGATCCGGGTCTGGATGCACCCGAGGGTTGAGCTGCCAGACTGGCAGGCGCCGGACCGGGAGACGACGAAGGACTCGTCCGCGTAGGGGCCTAGGTTTGAGTTATGGAGATCGGTGGCGCTTCGCTTGACCCAGAGGTGCGGGAAGGGCTGAGGCGGAGCTGGAAGGTGCTGATTGGGGTCGGTATCGGTGCGATCGTGCTGGGCTGCATCGCGATCCTGGTGCCGGCGGTGGCTGCGGTGGGAACGGCGATCTTTATCGGCTGGCTGTTGCTGGTGGTGGGCGCGGTGCTGGTTGCCGGGGCGTTCTCGGCGCACTCGGTCGGCACCTTCTTCCTGCGGATGCTGTGGGCGGTGCTGACGGTGATCGTCGGCATCTGGCTGATCGTCGAACCGCACAACGGCACCCTGACGCTGACCTTCGTGCTCGGCATCTACTTCCTCTTCATGGGCCTGACCCGCGTCACCATCGCCTTCATCGCCCGCGGCCAGCCGAACGCCGGCTGGGTCGGCCTCAGCGGCGTCTGCGGCCTGCTGATCGGCATTCTGATCTTGGCCAAGTTCCCCAGCAGCGCCGACTGGGCGATCGGCCTCCTCGTCGGCATCGACCTGATCTTCGCCGGCTGGACGCTGACCTCCGTTGCATTGCTGGGCAAAGAACTCGCCAAGCGCGCCTGAGCAAATACGATGCGGGAGTGAGTTGCCCCCTGGTTCTCGTCATGGCGGCGGGGGAGGGGACGCGGATGCGTTCCTCCACGCCGAAGATGCTGCATCCCGTCTGCGGGCGGCCGATGGTCGCCTGGCCGATCGTCGCTGCGCGCGAAGCGGGCGCCGGCCGGGTGGCGGCGATCGTCTCGCCGGGGCGCGACCTCTCGGCCGGCCTGCCTGAGGGCGTCGAGACCGTCGAGCAGCCGCAGCCGGACGGTACCGGCGGCGCGATCCGCGCCGCGCTGCCGCTGATCGAGGAGAGTGAGACCGTCCTCATCCTCTCCGGCGACCACCCGCTGCTCTCGGCGGAGACGATCGGCGGGCTGCTCGAGACCCACGCCGCCTCCTCCGCTGCGGCGACGATGCTGACGATCGAGCTCGACGACCCGGGTTCTTACGGGCGCGTCGTCCGCAACGCGGCCGGTGAGGTCGCGCGCGTGGTCGAGGCCAAGGCCGCCGGCGACGCAACGCCGGAGGAGCTGGCGATCCGCGAGGTCAACGCCGGCACCTACGTCTTCGACGCCGCCCCTCTCGCCACCGCCCTGCGGTCCCTCTCCAACGACAACGCCCAGGGCGAGTACTACCTGACCGACGCGTTCTCTCTGCTGCGCGAAGCGGGCCACACCGTCGCCGCCCATGTCGCCGACGACATCGCCGCGACGATGGGCGTCAACAACCGCGTCGACCTCGCCGCCGTCGAGACCGAGGCCCGCCGTCGCCTGCTGGAGGCGCACATGCTGGCCGGCGTCACCGTCGTCGACCCCGCCTCGACCTGGATCGACGCCGGGGTTGAGATCGCCGCCGACGCCCGCATCGAGCCGGGCACCAGCCTCCGCGGGAACACGGCGATCGGCGAGGGCGCCGTGGTCGGCCCGCTCAGCACCCTGATCGACAGCAGCGTCGGCCCCGGCTCCCAGGTCCTCCACTCCTACCTGGTCGAGTGCGACGTGCGCGCCGGCTGCAGCGTCGGCCCCTTCGCCTATCTGCGTCCCGGCGCCCTGCTGGAAGACAAGGCCAAGGCCGGCACCTTCGTCGAGATCAAGAACTCGCAGGTGGGGGAGGGGACCAAGGTCCCGCACCTCGCCTACGTCGGCGACGCCGAGATAGGCCCCGGCAGCAACCTCGGCGCCGGCACGATCACCGCCAACTACGACGGTTTCCGCAAGAACCGGACCGTAATCGGCCGCGACGTGCGCATTGGCGTTGACACGATGCTGATCGCCCCGGTAAAAGTCGGCGACGCCGCCTACACTGGCGCTGGCGCAGTGATCAAGGACGACGTGCCCGAGGGGGCACTGGCCGTCAGCGAGAACGCGCAGAGGAACATCGACGGATATGCCGCCGACAAGGCGGCGAAGATGCGAGAGGACGGAAGCCCGTGAGCATGATCGAGGAGCGCCCGCAGGTGGGCACCGCCATCGAGCACGATTACTCCAAGCGGATGATGGTCTTCGGCGGCCGCTGCTCGATGGACCTCGCCGCCAAAGTCGCCAGCAAGCTCGGCGTCGACCTCGGCCAGGCGACGCTGAAGACCTTCGCCGACGGCGAGGTCTACTGCCGCTACGAGGAGTCGATCCGCGGCGCCGACGTCTTCCTCGTCCAGTCGACCTGCGCCAACGAGCAGGAAGGGATGACCCCGAACGACGCGCTGATGGAGCTGCTGACGATGATCGACGCCGCCCAGGGCGCCTCCGCGCACCGCATCATCGCCGTCCTCCCCTGGTACGGCTACGCCCGCCAGGACAAGAAGTCGGCTCCGCGCGAGCCGATCTCCGCCCGCATCGTCGCCAAGTGCCTCGAGGGCGTCGGCGTCGACCGCGTCCTCACCATGGACCTCCACGCCGGTCAGATCCAGGGCTTCTTCCACGTTCCGGTCGACCACATGACGGCGATGCCGATGCTGACCCAGTGGTTCATCGACCAGGAAATGACCGACGAGCTGGTGATCGTCTCCCCCGACGCCGGCCGGGTCAAGACCGCCCGCAACTTCGCCCGCCGCATCGGCACCCAGTGGGCGGTGATGGAGAAGGAGCGCCCGGCCCAGGCGGTGGCCGAGATCGGCTACGTGGTCGGCGACGTCAAAGGCAAGACCGCGGTGCTGGTCGACGACATGATCGCCACCGCCGGCACCCTCTGCGCCGCGGCCCAGACGGTGATCGACGAGGGCGCCGCCAGGGTGATCGCCTGCGCCACCCACGGCGTCTTCTCCGGCGAGGCCTTCGAACGGCTCGAAAACTCGGCGATCGAGCGGATCGTCGTGACCGACACGATCCCGCTGCGCCCCGGCGCCCCGGCCAACATCACCGTGCTCTCCACCGCCAGCATCTTCGCCGACTCGATCCGCAGCATCTTCACCGACGGCTCCGTCAGCGAGATCTTCGCCGGCGAGAACCAGCTGTTCTGAGCGTTGATGTCGCTGCGGGGCCGGGCGTCGATCAGACGGGAAAGCCTGACGCCATGGCTCGTGGCGCCGGTCCTCGCCGTGATCCTGCTGGTGATGGCGATCACCCAGGTCCCCGGGAAGGAGTGCGAAGACCTCTCCTTCCAGTACATCGACGACACCGCTCCGCGCAACCTCGTGATCGGCATCGCCATCGTCGAGTCGATGCTTCTCGGCCTCGGCGCCGTGACGCGCTGGACCTCCCGGGTTCTCGCCGTCGGCGCTCTCTTCGTCCCGCCGCTGATGGCGGTTGCATTGGCGACCTCGGCGGAGACGGCGAAGATCTTCGCGATCCTCTCCTTCGCCGGCAGTTTCCCGGCTGTGGTCGGCCTCTTCCGGGTCCTCGAGATGCAGGTGCAGGGGATCGAGCTGCGCAACGCGGACCTGAGCCTTCCGCTTTACCTCGGCGCCACCGCCTGGTGCCTGATCCCATTCCTCACCATCGTTTCGCTGGTGATAGCCAGGCATCCGATTTGCGAATTCGGTTAAACCTGGCCGCGTGATGCCCAGCGACCGAAAGCTGCGTCTGGTCGGCCACAAGGGGGCCGACCTGATCGCGCCCGGGAACACGATCGAGTCGTTCCACGCCGCGGTGGAGGCGGGGGTGGACACGATCGAGCTCGACGTGCTCTGGCTGCGGGACGCGCACCTGCCGCTGGAGCAGCGGGCGCCGCTGGTGATCGCCCACGACTGGGAGGACGCGGAGCGGCGGACGCCGCTGCAGCTGACCGAGGCGCTCGACGCCTTCCTCGAGCCGCCGCTCGACCGGGTCGAGATCGACCTCGACATCAAGCTGCCCGGGCGCGAGGAGGAGGTGGTCGAGGCGCTGCGCGAGCGGGGCCTGACCGAGCGGGCGATGATCTCGACGATGGAGATGCACACTCTGCGCCGCATCCTCGAACTGGCGCCGGAGTTGCGGCGCGGCTGGACCTATCCCAAAGTCACCAAGGACTGGACCTCGAAGCGCTGGGCGGCGCTGCCGATGCGCGCGGCCCTGATCGGAATGCGCACCCACCTTCCCGGCCTTGCCGCCGAGAAGCTGCCGCAGTTCAACGTCGAGGCGATGTGGGTCTACCACCCGCTGGTCTCAAAGCGGCTGGCCCGCATCTGCGACCTCGCCGGGGTTGAGCTGATCGCCTGGACCGTCGACGACCAGCGGCGGATGCAGAAGCTGGTCGACCTTGGCGTCCACGGCATCTGCTCCAACGACCCCCGCCTGTTCGAGCGCATCGAACTTTGAAGCGCCGTGTTCGGATAGGCGTCGTGAAGCTCGCCAAGTACATTACCGCGATCCTCATCCTCGCCCTCCTGCCCGCCGCCGTGGCGCAGGCGGAAGGCATCGACGGCGGCAACGTACACCTGAAGCTGGGCAAGGGCCTGGCGAAGACGCTGGCGCGCGAGGGCGTCCGCCTGACCGGGCTCAAGCCGGCAACGGCCGGCAAGGCCGGCGCCACCCTGCCGATCTCCAGCGGCCTGCTCGAGCAGAAGTTCGGCAGCGGCTACCTCTTCCTCGAAGGGGGCTTCAAGTTCCAGGCCGGCAGGCGCAGCGTGAAGCTGAACCGCTTCGTCCTCAATACCGCCAAACACACCCTCAACGCCAACGTCAACGGCATCGCGACCACGCTCTCGAAACTGCCGCCGCAGCAGGCGACGCGGGAAGGCTTCAGTCTCGACCTGGCGCTGAAGTCGCTACAGCTGACGGCGAAAGCCGCCAAGCGGCTTGACCGCAAGCTCGGCCTCGACGGCGTCATCAAGGCTGGCCGCTCGCTCGGCTCGGCCACCGCCGTCGCCCACTTCGAATGGCTCGCGGTCACCGGCGGCGAACTCGTCTTCACGATCGAAGAGGAAAATTTCCACAAGAAGCTCGCCTCGGTGGAAGCCTTCGTCGGGGCTTCCGGCTCGGCCACGTTGAGGAACACCGCGCCGATCGTTGTCGCGATGCCGCTCGAAGGCGGCCAGGTCGCTCCCGACGGCTCGTCCGGGGTGCTGATCAGCCAGGGCGGGCTCTCCTTCGCCCAGCACGACGAACCGTTCGACCACACGATCGCCTTCCTCGACACGAATCTCGGCCTCGAATCGCACCTCGTCACCGGCGACGCCAACTACAACCCGAACCCGCAGCAGATCCCCTTCAGCGGGCCTTTCGCCACGCTGACTTCCGCGAACTTCCCCGGTGCGGGCGGCGGCGATCCGGACACTGGCATAGTCGGCTCTCCTCCGATTCCGGCGATCCTGCACCCGAACTTCGCGAAGGTGCTGAACGAAGTCTTCGGCGCGCCCAGGGGTAAGCCCGAACTCTTCGCCGCCGGGGAAACCATCGGCTACTTCGCCTACGAAGCCAGGACGCGCTGAACGTTCGCCGACTCAGAGGGTTTCGGCGAGCCCGGGCGTCCGCTTGACCCCGCGCTCCTCGAAGTAGTCCCACTCCTGTTGGCCCAGCTCGGTCGCCGGCGGGTCGGCGTAGACCCACTCGCGGGCGATCCGGTGCCAGTTGCGCTTCGCCCGCAGCTGCCCCAGCACGGCGACGACGCCGATTTCCATCCGCCGCCCCATCAGCTCGTCGGCGGGGAGCGACTCGCGCCGCATCAGGTCGAAGTACTCCGAGCGCGGGTCGTTGGTCGCCTCGATGATCTTCATCACCCGCCGCGGGGTGATTTCCAGGTCGCGGTCCTCCATCACGAACCAGCCGCCGACCGCGCGCATGTGGTCGAGCAGCCGCTCGGCGTCGAGCTTCGAGGGCTTCTTGACGAAGCCGAGGTCGTGCAGCGCCTGGCGGAAGGCCTCCGGGTCGTTGCGCGAGGCGGCGTCGAAGGCGCGCTGCTCGAGCAGGATCTGCTCGCGGTCGAGCTTCTTCGTCATCCCGAAGTCGAGGAAGGCGACGCGGCCGTCGTCCATCAGGATGTAGTTGCCGGGGTGGGGGTCGGCGTTGAAGTGCTGCAGGTGGTAGATCGAGCCGAAGCTGCCGCGGTAGACGATCTCGCCGAAGCGGCTGCGCTCCTCGTGCGACAGCTGCTTGATCTCCTCGAAGCCCTTCCCCTCGACCAACTCGGTGACCAGCACCCGCCGTCGCGAGAGCCGCGTCACCACTTCCGGCACGTAGATGAAGGGGTGTTCGCGGTAGGCGCGCGAGAAGGAGCGTTGGTTCTGCGCCTCGTACTCGTAGTCGAGCTCCTCCATCACCCGTTCGCGCAGCTCCTCGGCGATCGCCTTGGCATCGAGCCCCGGCGCGATCGCCCGCGCCAGCCGCACGATCGTGCCGGCGTTGCGCAGGTCCGCGTCCAGCGCCTCGGCAATCCCCGGGTACTGGATCTTCACCGCCACCCGCCGGCCGTCGAGCAGCTCTGCCCGGTGGACCTGACCGATCGATGCCGCCGCGAAGGCCTCCTCCTCGAACTCGGCGAAGAGCTCGGAGACCGGTTCGCCGTCGTACTCCTCGGCCAGCACCTTCTCGACCTTCTCCCAGGGCATCGCCGGCGCGTCGGTGCGCAGTTTCGCCAGCTGTTCCTGGTAGATCTCGCGGTACTCCTCAGGCAGGAACTCGGTGTCGATGAAGGAGGCGAACTGGCCGAGCTTCATCGCCGCGCCCTTCATCTGGCCCAGCGCCCCGACCATCTTCATCGCCGTCTCCAGGTGGCGCTGCTCCAGTCGCTCCTTGCCCTCCTCCTCGGAGCGGCCGACGTTGGTCGCCTTGGTGCCGGCGTAACGGGCGCCCTGGACGCCGACTATCGAGCCGAGCTTGGCCGAGCGGCGAATCCGCCCCTTGGGGATCTTCGAGTCGTCAGCCACGCCCGCAAGGTTGCCACAGCCGCCGACGCGGGTCACGAGACAGGTTCTTCGCGGGCGGTTTCTCTATCCTCTCCCGTCCGATGGCGAGCAAACGCTCAACTCTCACCGCCGCTCCCCGCGCCGATTTCGGCTCGCGATCCTCGCGTCGCATGCGTCGCGAAGGGGTCGTGCCCGGCGTCGTCTACTCGGGCGGCAGGGAGGCGAAGCCGTTCCAGGTGAGCGAACGGGACCTCCGCCACGTCCTCGGCGAGGGCGCGGCGCTGTTCGATCTTCAGATCGAGGGAGGTAAAGCCGTTCCGGTCGTCGTCAAGGAAGCCCAGCACCACCCGGTGCGCGGCAGCTTCCAGCACCTCGACCTGATGCAGGTCGACCTGACCGAAGAGATCCAGGCCGAGGTTGCGATCGAGCTCCAGGGCGCCGATGACGCGCCCGGCGTCAAGGGGGGCGGCGTGCTCGAGCACGTGACCCGCGAGATCACCGTCGAAGCGCTGCCGACCGACATTCCCGACAACATCGTCGTCGACGTCTCCGCGATGGAGATCAACGACACCCTGCAGCTCTCCGTTGTCGCCGCTCCCGACGGGGTCAAGTTCGTCGCCGACGACCCGGAGGAGATCACCATCGTCACCCTCTCGCCGCCGCGCGTCGAAGAAGTCGCGCCGGAGGTCGAGGAGGAGACCGAGCTGGTCGGCGAGGGCGAGGGCGAGGGTGAAGGCGAGGCCGCCGAGGGCGAGGGCGGCGACTCGGGCGAGTCCGAGGGCGAGTAGCCCCTGTCGCTGTTCCGCCGCCGCGACAGTGGCGAGCAGGGCGACCGCATCCTTGTCGTCGGCCTCGGCAACCCGGGGCCGGAGCATGCCGGCGACCGCCACAACCTCGGCTTCGAGATCGCTGCCGAGTTGGTCGAGCGCTGGGGGTTGGGCAAGCCGCGTAGCAAGTTCAACGCCAAGCTCTGGGAAGGCCGCACGGCGCCGGGCGGGCCACGGGTGGCGTTGCTGCTGCCGCAGACCTACATGAACGCCTCCGGCGACTCGGCCGGACCGGCGCGCGGGTCGCTGAAGGTGCCGCTCGACCGCGTCGTCGTCCTCCATGACGAGATCGACCTGCCGTTCGGCGAGATCCAGACCCGGATCGGCGGCGGCCTCGCCGGCCACAACGGGCTCAAGAGCCTTAAACGGGGCTTCGGCGACGCCGAGTTCTGGCGGGTCCGGGTCGGGGTGGGGCGACCGGACTCGACCGATCCCGAGATTGTCGCCGCCTACGTGCTCGGCCGCTTCCGCGAGCCGAAGGCGGAGGTCGAGGCGCTGGTGAGCAGCGCGGCCGAGGAGACCGAGCGCCTGGTCGAACGGATAGCTTCCGAGGCATGAGCGAAGGGAACGGCAGCGCGCCAGAGAACGAGGTCACCGGCTACTCCGTCGACGAGCAGGGGGCGGCGCTGATCCGCCTCAGCCGGCCCAAGGCGCGCAACGCGATCAACACCCAGATGCTGGTTGAGCTGCTCGAGCACCTTGCCGTCGCCCGCAGCGACGAGGCGGTGCGGGTGCTGGTCTTCAGCTCCGCCGACCACCTCGGCCTCTCGGCCGGGGCCGACGTGCGCGAGGAGCTCGACGACGAGGGCAAGGTACGCCGCATGCAGCTCTTCGCCGACCTCTACGACGCCGTCGTCTCCTTCCCGAAGCCGACGATCGCCGCCTGCCACGGCGACGTGGTCGGCGGCGGGGCCGAGATCGCCGTCGCCTGCGACATGCGGGTCGGCGGCTCGAACCTGCGCATGCGCTTCCCGGGCGCGGCGCTGGGCGTACCGGTCGGGCCGGCCCGCCTCGTCACCCTCTGCGGCCTCGCCGCCGCCAAGTACCTGCTCCTGAGTTCGCGGACCATCGGCGCAGACGAGGCCCTGCGGATGGGGCTGGTCAACCGCGTCGCTCCCGCCGCCGGCACCGAGGAAGCGGCGCTGGAGCTGGCCGCCGGCGTCGCCGCTCATCCGCCCGAGGCCGTCGCCCGCCTGAAGCGGATGCTGCACGAGTGGGACGACGTCGTCGGCCGCTCGGAGGCCGAGGGCCGCGGCCAGGTCGAGTGGCAGCGCTCAGGCCCCGGTTTGCCCTCGTCCGGCTGAGCGGGATAGGGTCGCTCCATGATCTACCGATCGCGTCTCGTCCCGGCGCTTCTCGCTGCCCTGCTTCTGTTGGTGCTTCCGGCTATCGCTTCGGCAGCCACCTACGAAGTCAACAGCACCGCCGACGAAGAAGATGTCGCCCCCAACGGCGTCTGCTTGACCCTCGGCGCCAAATGCACCCTGCGGGCAGCGATCGAAGAGTCGAACGCCTCGACCGGCGTGCACGACGAAATCACCTTCTCCGCTGCCTTCAACGGCGAACTGGCGGACACGATCGCGCCGGCGACGGCGCTGCCCGCGATCGAAGACCCGGTCAGCATCCTCGGCAAAGACTGTTTCGGCGAAGACGGACCCGATGCCCCCTGCGCCGGGATCAAGGGCCCCTCCGAAGCAGCTGCGCTGACGGTCGAAGACGCAAACGGGGTGGTGATCGAAGGCCTCGCGATCACCGGCGCCCAGTTCGGGATCGACGTCGTCGGCAGCTCTGAAGGCTTCGTCGCCCGCAACGACTGGATCGGGCTGAACCTGAATGCCGCCGAAGAAGCGAACCTGACCGGGATCTTCCTCGACCCGGGTTCCGACGGAGCGACGATCGGCGGCCCGGAAGCCTCCGAACGGAACGTCATCTCCGGCAACGAAGGGGACGGCCTCGATCTCAACGGCGCCAGCGATGCGACCATCCAGGGCAACTACTTCGGCGTCAGCGTCCCAGAACCGCTCGGGCTTCCAGGCGGCTCGACGCAGATCGCCAACGCCAAGGACATCGAGATCACCAACTCGACCGCGAGCGGCGGCGTCAAAGCCGAAAACAACGAGGTCGGCGCGACCGTCGAAGGGTCTGCCCTGACGAGCACGGCCTGCGACGGCGGCTGCAACGTGATCTCCGGCGCGAACGGGATCGGGGTCGACCTCAAAGGCAACGGCGCCGGGCAGAACGAGGCCCCGGCCAGCGGGCCGACCTTGATCCACGGCAACTTCATCGGCCCGAGCGCCTCGGGAACCGAAACGGTCGCGAACGGCGCCTACGGGGTCTTCGCGGGGCGCGCCCGCAACGTCACCGTCGGTGGGTTCTCCTCCGGCGACGCGAACTACTTTGCCGGGAGCGGCGAAGCGATCGCCACCGAAGAGGGCGAAGGCTTCATCGCTCGCGGAAACAGCTTCGGGGTCGGACCCGGTGGAACTGAACTGATGCGGCCGGGCAAGGCGGTCTTCGCCCTCGATCAGGAAGTGGCCGAACCCCCGAGCATCGAACAGAACCTCATCTTCGTCGGCAGCATCGGAATCGAACAACGTGGCGGGGTGGGCCACCTGACCGGCAACGAAGTCATCGGCGGCTCGATCGGGATCTATGCGAAGGGCGAACCCGGCGGCGGCCTGATCGCCAGCAACTTGATCGAAGCGGCGAGCGAAAACGGAGTCCTCGTCGAAGGCCCCGACAACGAAGTGCGCGCCAACACGGTGCTGGAAAGCGGTGAGGCCGGGATCAGGTTCAGGAACCCACCCGGCATCGCGATGACCGGGGGCCTGATCGGCGGCAGTACCGACGAAAAGGAAAACGTGATCGAAGGCAGCGGCGGGCCGGCGATCGAAATCGTCGAAGCGGCAGAAGAACCGGGGAGCGTCACCGAAATCGCCCGCAACCGTGGCAACTCCAACGGGGGCCTCTTCATCGACCTCGTGAACGGGGCGAACGAAGGGATCCTGCCGCCGACCTTCACTGCGGCGACCCAGACGAAGGCCGAAGGCACCGCCGAACCCGGAGCCACGATCCGCGTCTTCCGCAAGGCAAGCGCCGAAGCGGGCGAGCTCGAATCCTTCCTCGGCGAAGCGGTCGCCGACGGCAGCGGCAACTGGAAAGTCGCCTACGGCTCAGTCCCGGCCGGGACGATCGTCGCCGCGACCCAGACCGACACCAACGGCGGCACCTCAGAGCTGGCCACGACCACGGCCGCGACCGAACCAGGCGGGGGCGGGAGCGGCAACGGCGGTGGGAACAGCGGCGGCGGTGGCGGCAACGGCGGCAACAAAGACACGACTCCGCCCGACACCAAGATCGTCAAGGCCCCGCCGAAGAAGACCCACAAGACGACGGTCAAATTCAAGTTCACCTCCACCGAGGCCGGCTCGACCTTCGAATGCAAGCTCGACAAGGGCAAGTTCAAGAAGTGCGGCTCGCCGAAGACCTACAAGAAGCTGAAGCCGGGCAAGCACGCCTTCCAGGTCCGCGCGATCGACAAGGCCGGCAACGTCGACCCGACGCCGGCGAAGCGCAAGTTCACGGTCCTGTCTTGAGGCCATCGCCCAGTCGAACCTTCGTTTTTGCCCTGGCGCTGCTTGCCTGCTTCCTGGTTGGGCCGGCGCGCCCGGCCCGCGCCCGGGCCAGCGTCTACGAAGTCGACAGCGTCGGCGACCAGGTGGACAAAGCACCGGGCAGCGGCGGCTGCGAAACCGCGGTCGGCAGCTGCACCCTGCGGGCCGCGATCGAAGAAGCCGATCAGTCGGCGGAAACGCTTGACACGATCGTCTTCGACCTCGGCTTCAACGGCCAGCTAGCCGACACGATCCAGCTCGGGTCCAACCTGCCGCAGATCGAAGGCCCGCTGACGATCAAGGGGGACCGTTTCGGGCAGTGCGCGACCGCGGCGTCGGTCCCGGGGCCGTGCGTGGGGGTAGAGGTGCCGAGCGGCGGCACCGGCCTCCGCGTAAAAAGCGAGGGAGTCTCGGTGGAAGGCCTGGCGGTGGCGGGGGCGCTCGTCGGCATCGAAGTGAAGGAAGGCACCCCGGGGTTCATCGCCAAGGACGACTGGGTTGGCGTGAAGCTCGACGGCGGCGCAAGCGGCGGCGAATACGGGATGCTCGTCGAACCTGGCGCGGACGGCGCGATCATCGGCGGCCCGGCCTCCGCCGAACGAGTCGTGATCTCGGGCAACAGGGAAGCCGGCCTCGCCATCAGAGGAGCTAGCGACACGGTCGTCCAGGGCGACTACTTCGGGGTCGCCCCCGATGGCGCGACCCCGATCGTAAACCGGAGCGACATCCGGATCTACAACTTCAACGGATCGACCGTCGAAAACACCGAGATCGGCGCCGACCTCACTCCCGAAGCACTCACGACCCTTGCCTGCGATGGCGGCTGCAACGTGATCTCCGGCGCGGAATCGGTCGGGGTCGAAGTCCTTGAAGGGCTGGGAGAACCGAGGCTCGTCGGGCCGATGACGATCCGCGGCAACTACGTCGGGCTCGATGCCGCCGGCACTGGCGTCGTCCCCGATGCCCAGACCGGCATCTTCATCGGCAACGCGACTGCGCTGACGGTCGGGGGCCCTGACAGCGGCGACGCCAACTACATCGCCGGTGGCTCGGTGGGCATCGGCGCCGACAATCCGGGGAAGGATCTCGTCGTGCAGGGAAATCGGGTTGGCGTCAACTCGCTCGGCGCAGCGGTGCCGCCTCCTGAACAGTTGGGAATAGACATCGATGCGGAATCCGCGTCGCCGGCTCACCCGCCGACGATCTCCGGAAACCGGCTGCAGATGGCGGGGGGAGAGGGGATCACCGAGATCGGCGTCGGGGCGGCGATCGCCGGCAACGAAATCTTCGGCGCCCGGATCGGCGTCCACACCTTCGAATTCTCCGGGCTCCACCCGAACTCGATCCGGGAAAACCTGATCGAAGGCGCGAGCGAAGACGGGGTCCTGATCGAAAACGACCTCAACGAAATCGCGGCGAACGAAATCTTCGGATCCGGCCTGAACGGAATCCGGATCCAGGGGCCCGGCTTCGGGACCATCCACAACCTGGTCGGCGGCGATCTTCCCGGCGACGAAAACACGATCGACGGCAGCGGCGGCGATGCGATCGCGATCTTCAACACCGAAGACAGCGACAACGAAGTCGCCCGCAACCGCGGCAGCGGCAACGGCGGCCGCTTCATCCACCTGATCGCCGCCGAACCGGCGACCGAACCGAACGGCCCGAACGAAGGGGTCAAACCGCCGCCCATTGGCGCCGCGACCCAAAGCGGGGCCAGCGGCAGCGGGGCCGAGCCGGGCGCGGTGATTCGCGTCTTCCGCAAGGCGACGGGCGATCTGGGCGAGCTGCAGTCGTTCCTCGGTGAAACGACGGTCGACGGCAGCGGGAACTGGAGCCTCTCTTATCCGGCGTCGATCCCCGCCGGCACCTCCGTAGCAGCGACGCAGACGAATGTCGAAAGCGGGACCTCCGAACTCTCAATCGCCACGACCAGCGGCGGCTCGAGTGGCGGCGGCGGAAGCGTCGGGGTCGGAGGCGGGAGCTCCGAAGACCGGACGCCGCCGCAGACCACGATCCTGCGCGGACCGAAGCCGAAAGCGACGAACCGTACGCGGACCTTCTCCTTCGCCTCCAGCGAGGCCGGCTCCACCTTCGAATGCAAGCTCGACCGTCAGCCCTTGAAGAAATGCCGCTCGCCGAAGACCTACAAGAAGCTGAAGCCCGGCAAGCACGTCTTCCAGGTCCGGGCCATCGACAAGGCCGGCAACGCCGACCCCACGCCCGCCAAGCGTAAGTTCCAAGTCCTCTCGTAAGGCTCCCTAGAATCGGTCGTCCTGTCCCGGATCTCCTGATCCGGGCGTTTTTCCTGCCATGAGCCTCCGTCCCCTGATTGACATCGCTGCCGAGAACGAGCGCGTTCACGCGCTCGCCGCGCGTGTGCGGGCGGCGGCGGAGGGTGGGGAGGGGGCGACGGTGCGGGCCTCGACGATGCTGCGGCCGCTGCTACTGGCAGCGCTGCTGGAGGACGATCGTGGGCTGGTCGAGCGGCCGGCGCTGCTGGTCGCTCCGGACGATCGCTCGGCCCGCGACTTCGCCGCCGACCTGCGCTCCTACCTGGCGCCGCGCCGAGTGCGGCTCTATCCGTCGCGGGGGACCGGCTATGCCTCCCATGTCAGCCCGCCGCCACACCTGGTCGGGCTGCGGATCGACGCCCTTGATGCCCTGGGCGCCGAAGCCGACGCGGTCGTCATCGCCTCGGCGACGGCGCTGGCCGAGGCGGTCCCGGACGCCTCGCTGCGCCCGGCCGGCTTCGCGGTCGAGAAGGGCGAGGAGATCGAGCTGGACGCCGTCGCCGACGACCTCGTCGCCGCCGGCTACGAACGGGTCGAGCAGGTCGAGGAGCGCGGGCAGTTCGCCGTCCGCGGCGGCATCCTCGACGTCTACCCGGCGACCGAGGAGCGGGCGGTGCGGATCGAGCTCTTCGGCGACGAGGTCGAGTCGATGCGCTGGTTCTCGACCTTCACCCAGCGCTCGCTGGGCGAGGCGGAGCGGGTTGAGCTGGCGCCGGCGGCGGAGATGGACGCCGAGCACCGCGCGCTTGCCGAGCTGGCGGCGATGGCTGCCGCCGAGGAGGGCGCGGAGTCGCCGAACCTGGCCGAAGTGCTGCCGCTGGAGCACTTCCGGGCGCCGCTGGAGCTCGTGCCGGAGGCCGCCGCGGTGGTCCTGATCGGCGAGGAGGAGATCGAGCCGGCGCTGCGCGATCACTGGGAGGACGTGACCACGGCGATGCACGCCGACGATGCCCAGCATCTCTACGTCGACGTCGCCGAGCCGCTCGCCGCCCGCGCCGCTCTCGCCCTGACCGGCGCCGGCGAGGAGGACGAGGACGCCTTCCGCGCCGCCCGCGCCGAGTCGCCCGCCCGCAGCGTCAAGGAGGCCGAGGGCGAGCTGGAGAAACTGATCCGCTCCGGCTACCGCACCGTTGTCGCCTTCGACAGCCGCGGCGAGGCCGAGCGCGCCCGCTACGGCCTCGACCGCCTCGACGTGCGCCTGCTCGAAGGCGGCCGCCTCTCGCCCGACCCCGGCCTCTCCTTCGCCGAGGGGCGCCTGCGCGAGGGCTTCGTCAGCCCGGAGCTGAAACTCGCCGTCTATCCCTTCCGCCGCCTCGTCCACCGCCGCCGTCGCGCCGAGGAACCGGCCGTCGGCGTCGGCCGCGGCCGCCTCGCCTTCAGCGAACTGCGGGTCGGCGACTACGTCGTCCACGAGGACCACGGCGTCGCCCGCTTCGCCGGCTTCGAGACGCGCGAGGTCGGCGGCGTCACCCGCGACTACCTTTACCTCGAATACAAGGGCGAGGACCGCGTCTACGTCCCCACCGACCAGCTGGCGAAGCTGAGCCGCTACGTCGGCGCCGGCGGCGAACCAACCCTCTCGGCGCTGGGCGGCAAACGCTGGCAGAACCTGAAGGCGCGGGCGCGCAAAGCGGCAGGGGCGCTGGCCGGCGAGCTGCTCAACCTCTACGCCGAGCGCCGCGCCCGCAAGGGCCACGCCTTCCCGCCCGACGGCGAATGGCAGATCGCCCTGGAGACCGCCTTCCCCTACCGGGAGACGGCCGACCAGATGGAAGCGATCGAGGCGGTGAAGGGGGACATGGAAGCCGAGCGGCCGATGGACCGGCTGGTCTGCGGCGACGTCGGCTTCGGCAAGACCGAGGTGGCACTGCGGGCGGCGATCAAGGCCGCCTCCGACGGCAAGCAGGTGATGGTCCTGGTCCCGACCACGATCCTCGCCCAGCAGCACTTCGGCACCTTCCGCGAGCGCCTTGCCGACCTCCCGTTCCGGGTCGAGGGCGTCTCCCGCCTGCGCCCGGCGGCTGAGGTCAAAGCCGTCCTCAAAGACTTCGAGGCGGGCAAGGTCGACGTCCTGATCGGCACCCACCGGCTTCTCTCGCGCGACGTCCGTGCCAAGGACCTCGGCCTGGTCGTGGTTGACGAGGAGCAGCGCTTCGGGGTCAAGCAGAAGGAGCTGCTGCGGCAGCTGAAGCTGAAGGTCGACGTGCTGGCGCTCTCGGCGACGCCGATCCCGCGCACCTTGCAGATGAGCCTGGCGGGTCTGCGCGACATCTCGGTGATCGAGACGCCGCCGGAGGGCCGCCGACCGGTCCGCACCTACGTCGGCCCCTACGACGAGGACCTGGTCTGCAAGGCGATCAACCGCGAGCTCGAGCGCAGGGGCCAGGCCTTCGTCCTCCACAACCGGATCGACTCGCTGCCGGAGGTGACCGAGCGGCTTCGGGCGCTGGTGCCGAGCGCGCGCTTCCTCGAAGCCCACGGGCAGATGGACGAGGGCCGGCTGGAGGAGACGATGCTGACCTTCCTGCGCGGCGAGGCCGACGTGCTGGTGACGACGACGATCATCGAGTCCGGGCTCGACATCCCGACCGCGAACACGCTGATCGTCGAGCGGGCCGACCAGCTCGGCCTCTCGCAGGCCTACCAGATCCGCGGCCGGGTCGGGCGCTCTCGCGAGCGCGCCTTCGCCTACCTGCTCTACCCCTCGGCCGAGGCGCTGAGCGAGGAGGCGGCGGCGCGGCTCTCGACCCTTGCCGACCACACCGAGCTCGGCTCGGGCTTCCGGATCGCGATGCGGGACCTCGACATCCGCGGCGCCGGCAACCTGCTCGGCGACGAGCAGTCGGGGCACGTCGCCGCGGTCGGCTTCGAGCTCTACTGCCAGATGATCGACGAGGCGGTGGCCGAGGCCGCGGGTGGGGATGAGGATCGCGAGGAGGCGCCGGAGCCGGTCCGCCTCGACGTTCCCGTCGACGCTTACCTGGCCGCCACCTTCGTCCCCTTCGAGGCCGCCAAGATCGACGTCCACCGCCGTATCGTCGCCGCCCGCGAGCCGGGCCAGCTGCGGGCGATCCGCGACGAGCTCGAGGACCGCTTCGGGCCGCCGCCGCCGCAGGCCGAGAACCTGCTGAAGCTGCAGCGGGCGCGGATCGAACTGGGGCTGGCCGGGGCCCGCAGCGTCGAGTTCCGCGGCGGCCGCCTCAGCGTCACCGGGGTCGAGCTCGACTCCGCGGCGGCGGGCGTCCTGGCCGAGCAGGTCGAGGGAGCGGTCTACGAATGGCGCGAGCAGACGGCGGCGATCCGGGCCGCGGGAGATCCGGAAGAGCGGCTTGCGGCGGTGCTGGCGATGGCGGCGGGTCTGCGTGAGGCACGGCGCGCCGCCGAGCCCGCGGCGGCCTAAAGGCTGCTTAAGCGAGCCGATTTGACTATGCTGCCGAGCTCGTGGGAGCTAAATCGGGACAGAGGCGGAAACCGGACCCGGCCAAGAGGTCGGGGCGCCAGCGTTTTGCGCTGGTCCTATTCGGCGCCCTCTTCATCCTGCTCTTCGTGATTTTCGCCGCTGCGGAGGGGATCGGTTCCCCGAGCGTCCCCGCCGGGGACATCGCCGTGATTCAGGGGGTGCCGGACCAGCTGAGCCACGTGAGCGAAGAAGAATTCGAAAGGTCCCTGGAAAGACAGGCGCACCAGGCAAAACTGAAAAAGACGCCGCAGCCGGGCGAACCGAAATACGAAGAACTGAAGGAAGCGGCGATCAAAGAACTGGTCGAAGCGGTATGGCTGCAGGGCGAGGCGGAAGAGATGGGCATCGCGGTCACCGAAAAAGAAGTCGCGACGGAACTCAAAACGATCAAAGAACAGAACTTCCCGACCGAACAGGCCTACCAGAAATTCCTCAAGGAATCGAGCTTCACTCAGCAGGAAGTAAACAAAATCCTGCGCCTGCAGATCCTCACCAAAAAAATTGAAGAAGCGGCTAAAGCGGAAGCGCCGGAACCGACGAGTGCTGAAATTGCGGACTACTTCGAAGCCGAAAAGGCGACCAAATTCACGGTCAAAGAAAGCCGCGACGTCCGCGTCATCATCAACGAAGACAAGTCGAAGGTCGAAGCGGCGCAGAAGGAACTGGAAAAGGACCATTCGCCGGCGAGTTGGAAGAAAGTCGCGCAGAAATACTCCTCCGATCCGACGACGAAAAGCAAAGGGGGCCTGACGCCTGGGGTGCAGGAAGAATTCCTGCCGGAACAGCTGAAGAAGCCCCTCTTCACTGCGGCGACCGGCGAACTGATCGGCCCGTTCAAAGTGGAAAAAAACTACCTTCTGCTCGAAGTCGTCAAATTGCACCCGGCGAAAACGAAATCGCTGAAAGAAGCGGAAGCCGAAATCACCGCCACGTTGACGCAGGAAAAGCAGCAGGAAGCCTTCAGTGAATTCGCCTCCGAATACACGGGCAGGTGGCAGGCTCGCACCCATTGCGCCAGCGGTTTCGTGACCAAACAGTGCGCGAACTTCAAGGAATCGGGCCACCCCTCCACCGCCCCTCCGGGCTGCTTCGAAGCCAACCCGAAAACGCCGGCAAACGAATGTCCGGCACCGGTGGCCCAGGCCAAACCGGCCATGCCGGGCACCGTCACGGTGCTAAAACCGAAAGGCGAACAGCTCGCGCAGCGGCCACAGCCGGAAGCTTCCAAAGAAGCCGGTACCGAAGTCCCCGCGCCTGAAGGCGCTCCCGCTCCCGAAGCGGCGCCAGAAGCCGAAGAAGCGGCGCCAGAAGCCGAATCGGGCTCGCAGTCCGGCAAATAGCCGCGACCGGTCTACTAGACCGCGCAGGGATCTCTGACTAAGCTGCACCTGCCGTGCAGCGCAATGCATCGATCATTTTCGGGGTGCTCTTCGCCTTCCTCTTCGTCGGGGTGGCGCTGGCTGTCGGAGTCGGGTCCTCTTCCTTGAGCGTGCCCCCTGGCGACGTGGCGATCGTCGAAGATGTTCCTTCCGGCACCGGCACGATCAGCAAGGCCGAACTAGACCAGGAAATGCTGCAATACGCCACTCTCAATGGCCTGAAAGAGGTTCCCAAGCCCGGGGATGAAGGCTACGAGCAGGTGAGGAACGAAGCGATGAATAACCTCATCCTCAATGTTTGGGTCGAAGTTCAGGCGGAAGAACTCGGGGTCGAGATAACCGCCAGGCAGATCGCGAAAGGGCTCCGAGAAAGCGGGGAAACGAGCATATTTCGGGAAGCACATTTCACCCCCAAGACGCTCCGGCAGCGTATGAGGGCGGAGTTGGTCTCGCAAGGGATCGCAGAAAAGCTAGATGAACGGGTAGCGAAGCCCACCAGCGAGGAAATTAGGGGCTACTACGAAGAAAACCCCGAAGGAAAGTCGTTTGCCGAGGCAAAGGCAGAAGCCGCCGCCACGGTGGAAGAAATGAAGCAGCAGGAAGCTTTCACCGAAGTCGGCCGCCACTTTCTCGGCGAATGGCAGCCTAGAACCCACTGCGCTGAAGGGTTCGTCGTCGAACGGTGCTCCGGTTATCCCGCCTTCGCTCACCCTGCTTCGGCAGCGGCTTGCTACGAAGCAGATCCGAAGCAGCCGGCAGAAGCATGCCCGGCGCCGGTGTCGGGACGGATTCCAGCGCTGCCAGGCACCGTCAGGCCATGGAAGCCCCAAGGCGTTCCCCTTGTCCAGCGCTCTTATCCTGAAGTGTTCGAATAAGCGCGCGGCGCGGGGTGCCTGGCCGGCGAATAGGGACGAAGGATAGGCCTAGACCGCGCAAGGTTTTCTGATTAAGCTGCACCTGCCGTGCAGCGCAACGCCCTGATCCTCTTCGCCGCTCTCTTCGCCTTCCTCTTCGTCGGCGTCGCATTGGCTGTCGGAGTTGGCTCGTCTTCTCTCAGCGTGCCGCCCGGAGCCGTGGCAATCGTCGAAGACGTTCCGCCCGGCCTCGGGACGATCAGCAAGGGTGAGTTCGACCAGGCGATGTTGCAGGCAGCCGGATTCACTGGACAGAAGAGGCCTCCTAAGCCCGGCGATGAAGGCTACGAACTGGCGAAGTCCGAAGCGCTGGTCGGCTTGATCAACGCCATTTGGCTACAGGGGCAGGCAGAAGCGATGGGAATCGTGGTCAGCAACAAGTCGGTCGCCGAGAAACTCAAAAAGAGCGGAGAAGCAAAAAACCTTCGAGAAGCGCACTTCACGCTGAAGACGATGTACGAACGCGTGCGGGGGGCGATCCTGGTCCGGAAGATCGAAGAAGCGCTGGAAAAGGAAGCGGAGAAGGCGTCGGCATCGGAAGTCAGGGCCTACCTCGAAGAAGAACCGTTGACCGAAGAAGAACCGCCGCGAAGGAAAACGCTTGCCGAAGCGAAGACGGAACTGCAGCAGATCAAGAACCAGGAAGTGTTCACCAAGTTCGATGTCGCCTTCCCTGAAACGTGGCAGGCGCGCACCCACTGCGCCGACGGCTTCGTCGTCCAAGGCTGCGCCGAGTACCCCGCTTTCGCCCATTCGGGGCTGGCCGCCTGCTATGAACCGGACCCCAAGGAACCTGCGGAAGCGTGCCCGGCGGCGGTGCCGCAGAGCATGACGGCGCTACCAGGCAGCATCACCCCGTTCAAGAAGCAGGGTGTGCGCCTCGTCCAGCAGCCTTACCCCGCAGCGATAGAAGGCGAAGCCAGCGGCGAATGAGCACACGGCGCGGTGCCCGGGCGGCTGAATAGACTGCCGGCCCCGTGAGCGCCATCGTTTCGATCCACGCGCGCCAGATCCTCGACTCGCGCGGCAACCCCACCGTCGAGGTGGAAGTCGTGCTGGAGTCGGGAGCGCGTGGGCTGGCAGCCGTGCCTTCCGGCGCCTCGACCGGCGAGTTCGAGGCGGTCGAGCTGCGCGACGGCGGCGACGCTTGGGCCGGTAAGGGCGTCAGCCAGGCGGTCGCCAACGTCAACGGCGAGATCGCTCAGGCGCTGACCGGGGCGCGGGCGGCCGAGCAGAGCGCCCTCGACCGGACGATGATCGAGCTCGACGGCACCCCGAACAAGGGCCGGCTCGGCGCCAACGCGCTGCTGGGCGTCTCCCTGGCCGCCGCCAAGGCCGCGGCTGCCGACTCGCAGCAGCCGCTCTACCGCTACCTGGCGGAGCTCTACGGCGGCGGCGAGCCGACCGTGCTGCCGGTGCCGATGATGAACGTCCTCAACGGCGGCGCCCACGCCGATAACTCGGTCGACTTCCAGGAGTTCATGATCGTCCCGGCCGGGGCAGGCAGCTTCTCCGAATGCCTGCGGGTCGGCGCCGAGGTCTTCCACGCGCTGAAGAAGTCGCTGTCCTCGCAGGGGCTCTCCACCGCCGGCGGGGACGAGGGCGGCTTCGCCCCCGACCTCGACTCCAACGAGGCGGCGCTGCAGGCCGTCCTGGCAGGCGTCGAGGCCGCCGGTTACGAGCCCGGCCGCGACGTCTTCATCGCGCTTGACCCGGCCACCAGCGAGGTTTTCGACGGCGGCTCCTACAAGCTCGAGCACGAGGGCCGCACCCTCTCTTCCGAGGAGATGGCCGCCTACTGGCAGGATGCCTGCTCGCGCTACCCGATCCTCTCGATCGAGGACGGGATGGACGAGGAGGATTGGGACGGCTGGCAGCTGCTGACCGAGCGCCTCGGCGACAAGGTGCAGCTGGTCGGCGACGACCTCTTCGTCACCAACCCCGAGCGGCTGCGCCGCGGCATCGAGCTCGGCGTCGGCAACTCGATCCTGGTCAAGGTGAACCAGATCGGCACCCTGAGCGAGACTATGGAGGCGATCCGCACCGCCCGCGAGGCCGGCTACACGGCGGTGATCTCGCACCGCTCCGGCGAGACCGAGGACACGACGATCGCCGACCTCGCCGTCGCCACCGGCGCCGGCCAGATCAAGACCGGGGCCCCGTCCCGCTCGGACCGGGTCGCCAAGTACAACCGGCTGCTGCGGATCGAGGAGGAGCTTGGCAGTCAGGCTCAGTTCCCAGGTCTGCAGGCATTCGTCCAGCGTCGCTCGTAAATGAAGGAAAGCGGGACCCGGCCGCGTAGCACCGGGTATGGCAGCGCGTCCGCAGGCCGGCCGCACCCGCACGGCTACCCGTCGACGTCCAGCCGCTCGCAAACGGCGCCCGGCGGCGCGCAGCGGTCCCAGCCGGATCAAGTGGGACCGGGTCGGGCGGATCGCCCTCACCGTCGTCCTCATCGCCGTCCTCTACTCGTACCTGAACCCGGCGATCGACTTCGTCAAGACCTACACCTCCAGCACCGCGGCAAAAGCGAAGCTGCACGAACTCCAGCACGAGAACCGCCACCTCCACAACCGCATCCAGTCCGCAAGCGACCCGCTCGTCGTCAACCAGGCGGCGCGGGCGCAGGGCATGGTCGCCGAAGGCGAAACGCCGGTGGTCATCCGCGGCCATCTCGGCGGCTGAGCCGCCCCCTGGGAGCCTCCCGTGGTTGACCTCGGCTCCTATCTGCTGGGAGCCGTCCAGCTGGCCCTGGTCGTCCTCCCGGTCGGTTTCAGCGCCTACCGGCTGCGGCAGCGTCTTCTGCCCACCTGGCAGGGGGCGCCGGCACGCCTTGTCGAGTCGATCGTCGGCATCGGCTTCGTCATCTGGATCTCCGAGCTGCTGGGCACGTTCGCCCTCTTCTACGCCGGCACCCTAATCGCGGCCGCGGTTCTGGTAGCTGTGCTGGTCCGGTTCCTGCCGGCGACAGGACCCGCCGGCCCGGAGCTCCCGCGTCCAGAACCGATGTGGAGCCTCGTCGTCATGGCGGCGGTGATCGCGGCCACCGTGTTCAGCTGGGGCGTCACCACCCAGCACGCATGGGACAGAGGCATCTTCAACTTCGACAGCCTCTGGTACCACCTGCCGTTCGCGGTGGACATGGTGCAGAGCCATTCGGTCACTGGCATGCACCACGTCGAGACCGTGTTCATCAACTGGTTCTATCCGCAGAACTCGGAACTGCTGCAGGCCGTGGGGATCCTGCTGACGGGCAGAGATACGCTGAGTCTCTTTCTGAACTTCGGGTGGTTAGCCATCGCCTTCCTCGCTGCGTACTGCGTAGGGCGGCCGTACGGGCGGGGGGCGTTGACCGCTGTGGCTGCCGCGATCCTGCTGGAGTGCCACACGCTGGTCGTCCGCGACCCAGGCGCTGCCAAGAACGACTTGGCCGCGGCCGCTCTACTGCTGGCGTCGATAGCGATCCTGGTCGAGGCCTGGGCGCAGGCATCCGATCGCGGGGTTCCTTTGTCGTCTGGGGGGCGACAAAGGGACCACGGGATGGAGCGGTGGGCGCTGGCTGCGGCCGGGCTCGCTGCCGGCCTGGCGGCTGGGACCCGCGTTACGGGGTTGGCGATGGCGGCCGCTTTGACGGTGGCAGTGGTGGTGTTGGCGCCGCGGGGACGGCGTTGGGCGGCGGCGGGGTGGTGGTTCCTGCCGGCGCTGGCGGGCGGGGCGTTCTGGTACCTGCGCAACCTGGTCGTCGCCGGCAACCCGCTGCCGGAGGTGGAATCGCTGGGGCCAATCTCATTGCCGCACCCCGAGCGTCTGCAGGAAGGGCGGCCGGACTTCAACATCGTCCATTACGCGACCGACACCGGCGTCTGGCGCCACTACTTCGCGCCCGGCCTGCACGAGGCGTTCGGCTCGCTCTGGCCGCTGATCGTCTTCGGCGCTGCCGCGGCGGCGCTGCTGGCCATCTTCCGCGGCCGCGACAAGATTGTGCGCTGGGTCGGCGTCGCCGCCCTCTTCGGCCTCGTCGCCTACCTCTTCACCCCGCTCAGCGCCGCCGGAGCAGAGGGGGAACCGGTCGGCTTCGGGATCAACATCCGCTACGTGATCCCGGCCCTGCTGGCGGGGATCGTCCTGGTGCCGCTGCCACGAGCGCTCGATGCGCCGCGGCGGCAGTGGTGGCTGCTGGGGGCGCTGGTGCTGGTCTTCCTGGTCACCGACCGCCCCGATCAGGCTCTCCACGACAAGGGACGGATCTTCGCTCTTCTGCTGACCGCCTCGGTTGCCGCGGTGGCGGCCGGCTGGCTGTTCCTGCGCTCGCGTCGCGCCAGCGCCGCCATTGTCGCCGCAGCGGCCGTGAGCCTCGCCGTCCTTCTCGTCGCGATCGGCTACCCGATCCAGCGCCACTACCTGGAGGGCCGCTTCGCCAACGCAGGCAAGCCCGACGAACGCATCCCCGGCATGCACCTCGACAGCGCCTATCGCTGGGCGCGCAGCCTCAGCCACGCCCGCATCGGCCTCGTCGGCACCACCGTCGGCTTCGCCGGCTACGGCTTCTACGGCACCGACCTCACCAACCACGTCCAGTACCTCGGCGAAGCCGGACCCCGCGGCGCCTTCAACGCGATCCCCACCTGCGCCGCCTTCCGCGCCGCCGTCAACGCCGCCGACCTCGATTACCTGGTTACCGCCCCCTTCCTCAACTTCATCCATCCCGACAAGCCGATCGCCTCGCCCGAGGCCCGCTGGCTGCGCGGGGAGCACGCGGTCCAGCCGATCGTCCGCAGCGGCCCGGTCACCGTCTGGAAGGTGCGCGGGCAACTGGACCCACGCGCCTGCGGTCCTGCCAACGCGCCCCTCCGCGAAATCCCGCAGACGCCGGCGAGCTGATTGCCCGCGAGCGCGGCTGGGTAATCTCGGCGGGTGGCCTACCCGATAGAGAACGCGCTCTTCCAGTGGGAGGAGGGGCGGCGGGCGCTGCAGGCGATCGACGATCCCCGCCGGCGCCGGCTCGCCGATCGCGTGGTCGACGCGATCAAAGACGAGCTGCGGCGCCGGATCGGCCCCACCTTCAGCGCCGGTGAGCTCGCCGACCTGTATGGCGAGGGCACCGATTGGTGCCAGCAGGTGGCGATCGACGTGGCGCCGGCAATCGAGGAGGACGCGCAGGCGCTCGGTGACGCAGCCTTCTGGCTCTATTTACGTGGGGCCAGCGACTTCGCCGGCGGTCGGCAGTTGCCGGTCTGAGCGACGCTACTCGTCGGACTCGAAGTCCGATTCGCCGGTGTCGCCGTCACCGTTGCCCTCCTCCGGGGTGCCGGCGCGGCGGATGACGATCTGGTCGGCCTCGATGCGGACGGTGACGTCGCGTTTGCCGGCCCAGTGCTCGGCGTAGACGGGATTGTCTTTGACCGAGGCGTCGAGCCAGAGGCCGTAACCCTCGGTTTCGCCGTGGTCGAAGGTCGCCTCGATCTCTTTGCGACGGCCGCGTCCACCACGGCGGCCGCGGCGGCGGCGGCGACGACGACCGGCACCGGGCTCGGGACGCTCCTCGCGCTCCTCACCCTCCTCGGCCTCGCTCTCGGCGGCTTCGGCCTCTTCGGCTTCGGTCGCCGCTTCGATCTCGGCTTCGATCTCGTCGCGGAGGTCGATTTCGCCCGCACCGGCGCTCTCCGCGTCGGCCGAGAGGTCGTACTGCTTGCGGAACTCGCGCAGTTCGGTCGCGCTGATTTCCAGCTGGTGGGCGATCCAGGCGTCGGTCCGGCCCTGTTGCACCCAGGCGCGGATCTGGTTCAGCTGCGGCTTCAGCGAGCGTCGAGCCATCGGCGCGCGAGTCTATTGGAGGAAGGCATGCGTGCGTAGAGAGGCGGCCCGGGGTTACGACATCAAGAACGAGAGCGCCTCGAACATCGCCAGGACGACGACGATCACGGTCGCGGTGAGGCAGACGGCGAGGACGCTGAAGCGGACCTTGCCCTGCTGCTCGACGCGGTTGATTTTGCGCGCCCGCGAGCGGTTGGCAGCGCGCCGGCGCAGCTGCTCGCGCCGGCGGCGCTCGAGGTAGGTCTCCTGCTCGAATGCCGTCTCGAACTGGGAGATGCTCTGTCGCATTCTCATAAGGAAGGGCCCGGGGGCCAGCGGGCACCGTAGCAAAACATCTTGCAGGCCTCACAGTTCGCTCACAAATCAGCAGGCGCTCCAGAGGCCGCGCCCGGCCCTCGCAGCCGCCATCTCAAGTCGTTTGAAGCGCCTCGCAAAGCGGTCGTTGGGAGGGATGGTGAGGGTCCGGGCGAGGCCTCGCCGGACCAGTTCGGCCTCGACGAAGCGCCTTCCGAGGTGGACGTAGGCGAGCAGCCTGCCGTAGACGTCGCGCCGCTCGGAATCGAATTCGAGCCGCACCCGGCGGTGGGTGACGAGCGCGGCGTTGAAGCGGTGCGCCCGCGGCCCGAAGCACTGCACCGGCGTGCCCGGCTTGACCGTCTCCGGCGTGTCGACGCCGATGTAGCGGACGTCCTCGCGCCGCCCTTCCACCTCAACTTCGATCGTGTCGCCGTCGACCGCCCGCACCACGTAGGCCCAGGCGCTGCGCGGCGGCTGCTCCCGCCAGAGGCCATCCCATGCTTCCCAGGGCCGGACGATCATGGCAGCGACCAGCACCAGCAGCACGATGCTCCCGACCTGGCTCCTGGCACGAAAAAGGCCCACCCCCGTCTAAGCGGGGATGGGCCGAAAGTCTCCCCCTCGGGCTAGGGAGTTCTGCGCACGTTGCTGAGAAGCGTTTCCTTGATCTGCTCGATGATCGCCAGCGCCTCGCTCCACTCGCGCTGCCAGACGTTGCGACCGAAGATGACGCCGGAGCCGCCGCCCTGCATCACCTCGCGGGTGTGGGTCAGCACCGTCTCGTCATCGGTCTTGGAGCCGCCGGAGAGGACGACCAGCGCCCGCCCGGCCGACTCGACGCACTGGCGGATCGCCTCGGTCTGGTCGACTTCCATCTCGTCGTAGGGGGCCGGGGCGTCCTTGTCCTTGGACGAGTCGATCTTCGGCATGTTGAGCTTGACCACGTCGGCGCCCATCTCCATCGCCATCCGGGCGGCGTAGTCGATCGCGTAGAAGGAGTTCTGGCCGCCCTTGGCCTCGACCGCTTCGCCGCGCGGGTAGGACCAGACGACCAGCGGCATCCCGAAGCGGTCGCATTCCTCGCGCACGCGGCGCAGCTGGGCGAGGTCCTCGTCCTGGCGCGGCGAGCCGACGTAGAGCGTGTAGCCGATCGCGTCGGCGCCGAGGCGGACGCCGTCCTCGACGCTGGCGTTGCAGGTCGAGAGCGCCTTCGAGGAGGAGGGGATGTCGGTCTTGCCATTGACCTTGAGGATCAGCGGCACCCGGCCGGCGTAGTCGGGGTAGTACTTCTCGGCCATCCCGATCTGGCAGGCGAGGGCCGAGTAGCCGGCCTCGGCGGCAAGGCGGAACTGGTAGTCGGGGTCCTTCGAGGCCGGGTTGGGGAAGAAGTCACGCGGGCCGTGCTCGATGCCTTGGTCGATCGGCAGCAGCATCAGGGCCCCGTTGCCTGGTCCGAACTCGAACAGGAGGCGATGCAGGCGGGCCCGTTTGCCCGGCGGCAGGACCTCCAGCAGCGATTTCTGCTCGGTCAGACTCTTCAGCTCCACGTCAATTTCCTCCTCGAAGATGGTTGTCTTGGCAGTATCTCACCGGGGGAGGGGAGCCGCAGCCCGCGGTCGCTTTTTCAGGTCCCGGGTATCCTCGATTACATGAGCGAGACTGAGCTCAGCGTCATCTGCAAGAACTGCGGCTCGGAGGTCAGTCCCTACGTCACCGAGTGCCCGTACTGCGGCGCCCGGTTGCGCAAGCGGGCGCCGAAGCTGGAGCGGCGCGGCGACGCGCTCGAGGCGCAGCGCCCCCGCCGCCGCCGACGCCGGATCCCGCGCCTGGGACGGCCCTCCTTCGCGCTCTCGGCCGAGCGTCCGTACGCAACGCTGGCGGTGATCCTCGGCTCCGCCGTGATGCTGCTGATCCAGAAGGCCGGCGGGCACACGATCGCAACGTACGGCGGCGTCATCGTCCCCTATGCGGGAGGTTGGTCGCGGTACCTGACCGCACCGTTCGCCTACGCCGACGTCGGCTACCTCTTCGTCGTCGCCGTCGCCTTGGCGATCTTCTCCACCGGCGTCGAGCGCCGTCTTGGCACTCTGCCCACCTTCGTGCTGCTGCTTGCCTGCGGCTCGCTCGGAACCCTCGTCGCCGCCGCGGTCTCGGTCGAACCCAATGTGATCGGCGGCGGCAACGGGATGGCGCTGGGCGCCCTCGCGGCCTGGTTCACGATCCGGCGCGCCGAAGTCCACGGCCGGGTCGGCGAGGACTACGACGTGATCGGCGTCGCCGTCGCAGCCGTGGTGCTGATCGCGCTGCCGCTGTTCGCCCCCACCGCCGACTTCTACGCCGGCATCGCCGGGGGCGCGATCGGTGCCCTCGCCGGACTCGCCGCTTCGGTCATCCATCACGAGGAATAGGGCTTGCTTAAAGACGACGGACTAGGCTCTCTGCCGTGCCCGAGGTGCCCGACGAGAGCGAGTTCGAGGCGGCGATCGAGCGGTTGCTCGAGCCGGAGCGGTTCTCCGAGGCCGAGCGGATCGTCGCGCGGGCGGCGCCGCAGCTGCAGAAGGTGCTGACGGCGGCGCTGGCGGAGGGCGGCTGGTTCGGCGAGCCGCACGAGGCCGAGGCCCTCAAGGCCGCCACCGTCCCCGACCCCGACGAGCGGCTTGCCGCCGTCCGCGCCCTGCTCGCCGAGGAGGCGAGGATGGGGATGATGGTTGGAGTGGCCGTCGGCTGGGCACTGAAGGAAGAGCTGGCCACGACCAGCAGAATCAAACCCAGCGAACCGGGAGGAGACAACTGATGGAGATCAAGTTTCACGGGCAGTCCTGCTTCGAGTTGAGCGAGGGCGAGGTCACGGTCCTCGTCGATCCGTTCCTGAAACCGAACAACCCGATCGCTGTCCATACCGGCGAGGAAGTCGATCCCACCCACATCGCCCTCTCCCACGGCCACGCCGATCACCTCGCCGACGCGGTGCCGGTGGCGAAGCGGACCGGCGCCGAGTGCGTGGCGATCGTCGAGCTCGCCCACTGGCTCGAAGCGCAGGGCGTCGAGTCGGTCAAAGACCCCAACTTCGGCGGCACGGTCTCCTACGACTGGGGCTACATCGGCCTCGTCCCCGCCTGGCACACGAACACGATCCCCGGCGCGGGCGAAGACCCCTTCAGTGCCGAGACCGGCATCGCCGTCGGCCCCGCCGCCGGGCTCGTGATCAAGGTCGGCGATACGACCGTCTACCACGCCGGCGACACCTGCCTGTTCGGCGACATGAAACTGATCGCGCAGCGCAGCGACATCGATGTCTTCCTGGTGCCGATCGGCGGCCATTACACGATGGATCGGCGCGACGCCGTCGTCGCCTGCGATTTCGTCGGCGCCAAGACGGTGATCCCGATGCACTACAACACCTTCCCGCCGATCGAGACCGACGCCGAGGCGTTCAAGTCCGACGTCGAGTCCCAGACCTCCTCCCAGGTCGTCCTCCTCGACCCGGGCCAGACGCACACTGTCTAAAGACTGGCTGGCTGGCCAGTTCCGGTGCTAGTCTCGGCGGGCAAGCCGCAGGCGACCGAGGAGAGACGAGATGGAGGCCAAACCGGTGATCGGGATGCAGTCGAGGACCGAGCGTGCCGACTTCCAGGCGACCGCGGACCCGGCCCTGAACGAGGCGGCGGACCGCACCGCTGACATCAGACTGCTCAGCTATGCGGAGCTCTACGACCTCTGGGAGCGCCAGCAGTGGCAGACCCAGGAGCTCGACTTCAGCCGCGACCGCGAAGACTGGCACGAACGGATCGACGAGGAGGAGCGCTTCCAGCGCATGTACGGGCTCTCCTCGTTCTTCATCGGCGAGCAGAAGGTGGCCGAGGAGCTGGGGCCGATCATGCGGGCGGCTCCGACCGAGGACCAGAAAATCTTCCTCTGCACGCAGATCGCCGACGAGGCCCGCCACGTGCGTTTCTTCGAGCGCTTCTACCGCGAGGTCGGGGTGCTCGAGTCGAATGAGCTGAGCGCGATGCTGGCAGAGACCTCCGCCCACCTCAACGTCAAGTTCGGCGACCTCTTCGACGGGATGCTGAAGGAGCGGACCGATCGTCTGTCCAGTGAGCCGGAGGACGTCGAGGCGCTGGTCGAGGCGGTGACCCTCTACCACATGGTTATCGAGGGAATGCTGGCCCTGACCGGACAGCACTTCATCATGGAGTTCAACGAACGCGAAGGGACGCTGCCGGCCTTCGTCGAGGGGTTCTCCAACGTCGCCCGCGACGAGCACCGCCACGTCGCCTTCGGCTCCGTCTTCCTGCGCGAGAAGGCGCGCGAGGACGATCGCTACAAGCAGGCGATCCAGCGCACGCTGGAGCAGGCCCTGCCGCTCGCCGACGGGGTCCTGCAGCCGCCCTGGGCCGAAGACGCGGGGGATGACTTCGAGCTGTTCGGCTACTCGCTGGAGGAAACGCGCCAGTTCGCCGGCACCTGCCTGATGCGCCGGCTCAAAGTGATCGGCCTGGGCTAGCCAGGCACCGCCCGAGGAGGGTTATTCGGTCGCGAGGCCGTGTTCGACTGCGGGCGCCGGCGTGCCGCCGGAGCTGGCCGGCGGCGCTTCGGCGACCGGTGGCAGGGGTTCAGCTGGCGGCGGCGCGGGGGCCGGGCTCGGGGCCGGTTCCGGTTCGCTCGGCGGGGCCGGTGAGCCGCTGCTGCCGCCGACCGTGACGACCACGGTGCCGCCGCCGTCGGGAGCGCCGGGGGATTCTTCGGACGGTTTGGCGCTGGCGATGCTTTCGTCGGAGTCGCCGATCGCCACTTCTTCGCCGGCGTTCGACTGCCCGGCGGCTTCTTCTTCGTGGTCGACCGGGGTGGTGAGCGGGGGCGTTTCTTCTTCGGGGGCCGCGGCCGGTTCGCTCGGCGCCGGGATCGGCGCGGCTTCGACGGCTTCGCCCGGATGCTTGGGCTTCGGCGCGGCGATCGGAGCGGTTTCGGCCAGCGCGACGGCGGGTGGCGTTGGGGGCGGGTAAGAGGCTTCGCGAGTCAGGGGCGCCGGTTCGGCGACGGGGGTGCCGCTGGTCGTCTGCTTGACCTCCACCGCGCCGGCGGTGAGGACGGCTGCGGTGACGACACCGGCGACGGCCTTGGTCCCCAGCGCAGCGCCGATCCCACCGGCGGCGGAGCCGCCGCCGATCGCGGCGCTTACCCCGCCCAGGGCACCGGCGCCTGCGCCCGCGGTGCCGGCCCCAGCCGCTCCGGCGCCGGCGCTACCGGTGCCGAGGCCGAGCTTGGAGGCGATGAAGCCCTTGAGGGCGAACAGCGGCCCGACCGGGAAGAGCGCCGCCAGCGCCTTCTCGTTGGAGCGGAGCTGGGAGCGGAAGTCGGCGCACTCGTCGCACTCGCGCACGTGGCGGCGCACCGGCGCCGAGACCTTGCGCAGGCCCTCGGCCGCTTCGGAGAGCTCGATCCGGACCTCGCCGCAGGTCAGCAGGCGGGCCTGACTGGCCTCGGTGAGGGAGATCCGCGCCCGCACCAGCAACGACTTGACCGACGGGACGGTGGTGTCCATCGCGGCGGCGATTTCCTCGTAGGAGAGGGCGTCCATCTCGCGCAGCAGCAGGGCGGAGCGCTGGGTCTCGGGAAGCTTGTTGACGTCGCTGAGGATCTGGCGGAACTCCTCGCGGTTGTGGACGCGCTCGGCGGTCGAGGCGGCGTCGACCTCGGGGACCATGTCCATCGATTCCTGCGCGTCTGCCTTCGGTTTGCGCAGGTAGTTGAGGCAGCGGTTGCGGGCGATCCGGTAGAGCCAGGGCCGCAGGTTGATCTCGCGCTCGTCGGCCAGCATCGCTTTGTAAGCGTTGACGAAGACCTCCTGCAGGACGTCTTCGGCGTCCTCGGTCGAGCCCAGCATCTGGCGGCAGAAGCCGAGCAGGCGGCCCTGGTAGCGGTCGACGATCGTCTCGAAGGCGCCTGGGTTGCCGGCCCGTGCCATCGCGATCAGCTTCTCGTCGCCCTGCAGCTTCAGCAGGGGGGAGCGGCGAGCGATGAGCCCGCGGCGACTGGCATGAGTTAGGGCTGATGCCTCCAAAGAGATCTCTCCCGGTCGGAAGGACGGTTCCTGTCTACATAGACACGGTAACAAGGGCAAGGTTGCGCCCCTATAAAGGTTTTATTGCCCCTTTAGGCAAAGCGAAAACCTGCAATTTGCGCAAAACAGCTATGCAGTCGAGAGGAGTGCCCGGGGCGGGACTCGAACCCGCAAGCCCCGTGAGGGGCAGCGGCTTTTAAGGCCGCCGCTTTTACCAGTTTCGCCACCCGGGCCTGGCGATGGTAACTCGGTTCGGTCTGAGCTATTAGGCTGCGCCGATGGCCGAGCACGGCGGCAGGCTGGTTGCGAAGGCGTTGAAGTCGCGCGGGGTGGATCACCTCTTCACGCTCTCGGGCGGGCACCTCTTCTCGATCTACGACGGCTGCAAGGAGGAGGGGATCGGGCTCGTCGACGTGCGCCACGAGCAGACCGCCGCCTTTGCCGCCGAGGGGATCGCCAAGGCGACCCGCAACGTCGGCGTGGCGGCGCTGACCGCCGGGCCCGGCGTCACCAACGGGATGAGCGCGATCGCCGGCGCCCAGGCCAACAACTCGCCGGTCTGCGTGCTCGGCGGGCGGGCGCCCGAGATGCGCTGGGGCTCGGGCTCGCTGCAGGAGATCGACCACCTGCCCTTCGTCTCGCCGCTGGTCAAGTCGGCGGAGACGGTCAAGGGCCCGGCGCAGATCGCGGCGGTGACGGCGGCGGCGCTGGACCTGGCGGCGGCGGCGCCGAGCGGGCCGACCTTCGTTGACTATCCGCTCGACGTCGTCTTCACCGAGGCCGAGGTCGAGATCCCGGCGCTGCCGGAGGCTGGCGCGACGCAGCCGGCGGCGCGGGTCGAGGAGGCGGCGGCGCTGCTGGCCGCGGCTGAGCGGCCGGCGATCATGGCCGGCACCGGCCTCTACTGGGGCCGCGGCGAGGAGGAGTTGCGGGCGCTGGCGGAGGCGCTCGGCATCCCGGTCTTCCTCAACGGGCTCGGGCGTGGATGCCTGCCGGCCGACCACGCGCTCGCCTTCAGTCGCGCCCGCGGAACGGCGCTGAAGGGGGCCGACGTGGCGCTCGTCGTCGGTGTGCCGATGGACTTCCGGCTCGGCTTTGGCGGCAGTTTCGGCGAGGAGACGAAGATCGTCCGGCTCGACGTGGCGCCGAACGCGCTGGTCGCCAACCGAGCGCCCGCGGTCGACCTGGTCGGCGACGTGAGGGCGACGCTGGCGGCACTGCGCGAGGCGGCTGGGGTGGAGGCGCCGCGGACCGGCGCCTGGCTTGAGCAGCTGCGGGGCGTCGAGGCGGAGAAGCGGGCCGCCGAGCAGGAGGAGCTGAGCGACTCGCGCTCGCCTCTGCACCCCGTCCGCGTCTACAAGGAGCTCGGCGAAGTCCTCGACCGCGACGCGATCGTCGTCGGCGACGGCGGCGACTTCGTCTCCTACGCCGGCCGCTTCATCGAGACCTACCAGCCGGGCTGCTGGATGGATCCGGGCCCGTTTGGCTGCCTGGGGGCCGGTCCCGGGCAGGCGATCGGGGCCAAGGTTGCCCACCCCGACCGCCAGGTGTGCCTGCTTCTGGGCGACGGTGCCTTCGGCTTCGCGGGCATGGAGTTCGACACGATGTCGCGTCATGGGTTGGGGGTTGTCGGCGTGATGGGCAACAACGGCATCTGGGCCCTTGAGCACCACCCGATGAAGTTCCTCTACGGCTACTCGGTGGCGGCCGAGCTGCAGCCGGAGACGCGCTACGACCAACTGGTCGAATCGCTTGGCTGCGATGGCATCCTGGTCCGCGACCCGGAAGAGCTGCGGCCGGCGCTGGAGCGGGCTTTCGCCTCGGGGCGGCCAACTCTGGTCAACGTCCTCACCGATCCCGAGGTCGCCTACCCGCGCAAGTCGAATTTGGCTTGATGCTGCCAAAAACAGAATCGGCCGCCATTGCTGGCGACCGATTCGGGTCGGCCCCTCAGGACGGGCAGGGGTACGTCTTCAGGGACCTTTATTTGGTGGGCCCAGACGGCGGGAGGCGCCATGATGCGGCAATCGCCTAAGCCCTATATACCGGGTGCCAAGGTGGAGCGAACCCCACCTCTTGCCCGGTCGATTCAGTATGTACCCCGCTGTCCTTTTCGTCTACCGCCCTTGGTCGGAAGTTAATCAAAAGACAGTACGCACTACTACCCGATTTTTGGGTTTCCGTGTGAGGATTCGCCCGTTCGGCGGTCTTTGATCAGACACACTGTCCAGTTAGTACGGAGAAGGACTTAGACGAGTCGACCCGCCTTCAGCTGAGAGCAACCGTGGCCAGCGCCGTGCCGTAGAGGATGTCGTGCTCGGAGACGGTGATCTCCTCGAGGCCGAAGGCGCGCATCGTCTCGACGAGGATGACGACGCCAGCGACGATCGTCGGGGCGCGGTCGGGGTGCAGGCCGGGGATCTGCACCCGCTCGGCAAGGGGGAGGGAGGCGAGGCGAGAGAGCATCCGCTGGATCGAGGGGAGCGTGAGGACGTGGCCGTGGACGCGGGCCGGGTCGTAGGGCTCGAGCTCCATCTCGACCGCGGCGAGCGAGGTGGGGGTGCCGGCGACGGCGATGCTCTGGTGGGCTTCGACCCCCCCGCCGACGGAGCCTTCGATCAGGCCGCGCGCGTCGGCAGCCAGTGCTTCCAGCTCGCCGGCGGTGGGCGGGTTGCTGGCGACGTGGCGCTCGCTGTGGCGAACGACGCCGGCCTGGAGCGAGTCGTGGAAGGAGATCTCACTGCCGGTGCCGACGATCAGCTCGGTCGAGCCGCCGCCGATGTCGATGACCAGGGTCGGCTCGGTGGGCGGGCGCTCGGAGGTGGCGCCGAGGTAGGTGGCGCGCGCCTCCTCCTCGCCGTCGAGGACCCGGGCGGAGAGGGCGAAACGCTCCCGCAGCTCGGCGATGAAGGCGCTGCCGTTGTCGGCGTCGCGGACGGCGCTGGTCGCGATCACGTTGACCGTCTCGGCCCCAAGCTCCTCGAGCATGCCGACGTAGTTGTCGATCGCGCCGCAGACGTCCTCGATCGCCTCGCTGGCCAGGTGCCCGGAGAGGTCGACTCCCCGGCCCAGCCGCGTCACCGTGCTGCGCCGATCAACCGGCGAGACCCGCCCCCCTTCGACATCGGCCACCAGCAGCCGCGTCGAGTTCGTCCCCACGTCGATCACCGCGACCCGCTTTGCTCGCTCGGCCACCGCGCCACTCTAGACCGCCCAGCCCCTTCCTAGGTGGGAAACCCCCGCCAAATTGCTACCATCCACGGTCCGCCGCGGGGTGGAGCAGCCAGGTAGCTCGTCGGGCTCATAACCCGAAGGTCGCGGGTTCGAATCCCGCCCCCGCTATAGGACGAAAGCCCCGCAAATGCGGGGCTTTTGTTTATCTGGCGATGCAGACAAAGGGGTGCAAAATCGGCCCTGGGGCAAGCCCTGGGGCAAGGTGAGGTCTGAGCGAGGTCGATTCCAGCCCTTGAAACGGGCCTCCGGTCCACCTACGGTCGGCGCCGAAACCGCAAAGTGCCCCCGCGCTGGTCGAACAGCCGGGGGCGTGGCACAGGAAGGCAGGCTTCCCATGCAGGACCACCCTAAGGGCGCGAGGGACGAGCGCGTCATCACCAACTGGGACGAGGACGACCGCGAGCAGTGGGCGCTTCTTCGCCAGGTTCTGGAACTCCATCCGGTGACGCTCACGCAGGACGAGCTGGTCCGGGAAATGACCAGCGGCGGAACGCGGGAGTTCCCCGAGTTCGATGCGATCCAACGCGCGATCCGCGAGTTGGCCGGGACCGGCCTGCTCCACCGCCCTGGTGAGGACGAGATGGTCCGGCCGACCCGCGCCGCCGTCCGCTACTTCGAGCTAACCGGGGGAGCGGGTTGATGGCAAAGCACGCAGAAGACGACGCCCTGCTGAAAGCCCTCGGGCACCCGCTGCGCAAGTGGCTCCTGCGACTCTGCGTCGAAGAGGGCGAGCAGTTGAGCCCCAAGGAACTAGCGCTGGTGATGAGGCAGTCGCTCTCGACCGTCTCCTACCACGCTCGCAAGCTCAGGGAACTCGGTGCCCTGGATCTGGTCCACGAAGAGCCGGTCCGCGGCTCGGTGGCCCACTTCTACAAGCCGACCGACCTCGTTACGAAGACGCCCTGGGTGCTGGCGGCCCTCGGCTTCAAGGAGGGCTGAGCGATGGGACGGAAGCACGAACCTCAGGCCGAGAAGTTCAGCCTTCACCTAGGCCGCAACCTGGTCGAGTCTCGCAAGCGGGTCGGCCTCTCCCAGCAGGGCGTCGCCGATCGCGCCGGCCTGCATCGCACCGAGGTCTCCCTGATCGAGAGGGGGAAGCGCCTCGCGCGCCTCGACACGATCGTAAAGCTCGCAGGCGCCGTCGAAGTCGAGCCCTGCGCGCTGCTCAGCGGGATGGCCTGGCAGCTCGCGGAGCCGAAGGAGGGATCGAGATGAGCGCTCTCGGTCAGGAAGACCAATGGGTGATGAAAGAGTGGACCCTGGGCGAGCGCTTCGGCGCCAATCTCGTCTGGTTCCGCCGCCGGGCCGGCCTGAGCCAGCAGCAGCTTGCCGACCGGGTCGGGATCAACCGCACGATCCTCAGCAAGATCGAGCGCGGGCGGCGACTCCCTCGTCTCGACGCGATCCTCAAGCTGGTCGCAGCCCTGGAAGTCGATAACTGCGACCTCGTCGCCTGGATGTGGTGGGACCCGCCCCGCCATGAACACTACGAGACCCCGCCGGCGATCGCGAAGACCAGCGGCTATGAAGTCCTCGACTTCCACCTCCCGGCCGGCTTCCGGATATCCCCCGTCGGCTACGAGAGCGAGGAGCCGTTCAAGGACCGGCTCAGGCAGCGCGGGGAAGAGCCGGGCCATCGCGCCGTCCTCGAACTGCTGCGCGACGACTCTCCGAAGGTCGCTCCCCGCCCACGGCCGGACGCGGCCTGGGTGCTGCGCACCGGGCAGGCATTGAGAGCGCTCCGCGAGGAGCGGGGGTTGACCCGGCAGGAGCTCGCCGATCGCTCGCCGACCACCGCCGCCTTCATCGGGGAGATCGAGGAAGGAAGGTGCAGCGATCCCGGCCTGCGGATTCTCACCGAGCTCTGCCGCGCCCTCAACGGGGAGGACTCGGAGCTGTCTGCACAGATCGAGCCGGTGCGGGCCGAGCGCAAGGCTGCCGTCCAGAAGGCGCTGGACGAGCTGGCCGAGCGCGACGCGCGCGCTGAGGAGTAGCGGGCAATGCCCTCCCGATCCTTGAAGCCGGATTCCTCCCTCGCCTCCCTGGGCGAGGAGGTCAAAGCCCTGCGTGCCGAAGTCGGCCTGACCCAGGAAGGCCTCGCAGCGCGGGCTGACATCGACCCCACCTACATCAGCCACATCGAGCGGGGAGCTCGCAACCTCAGTTGGGCCGCCCTCAGCAGGATCTCCCAGGGGCTCGGGGTGCCGAGGTGGGTCCTGGTCAAACGAGTCGATGAATCGGGGCGGCGATGACGGCGCGGACTCCGCCTCAGCTGAGTCCGGAGCCGACGCTGGGGGAGCGGTTCGCTCTCAACTTCTGGCGCAGCCGGCGACGGGCTGGTCTATCCCAGGAGGGTCTGGCCAATCTCGTCGGGATGCACCGCGCGGAGATCTCCGTGCTGGAGAGAGGGCTGCGTCTGCCTTGTATCGACACGATCCTCAAGCTGGCCGCCGGCATGAACGTCTCGCCCTGCGTCCTGCTGGAGGGGATGGAGTGGCGGCCCGGCCGCTGCGTCGATGGAGATTTCTACGTCGAGCACCCGGCGGCGAGCTTGCGCAGGAGCGCCCGGTGTTGACGGCCGATCTCCAGATGCAGCTAGACGTGCTCATCGAGGTCCTTCGCGAGGACCCCGACGTACTGACGCTCCAAGCGCTCGCTGGTCGAGTGCTGGCGAATCCCCGCAGTCTCACCGGGGGCGTCGCGCTTGCTCGCGCCCTCCAGAAGCTGGACAACGAGGGCCTGGTCGTCAGCGACGGCCTCCTGGTGCGGGCAAGCCGACCGGCGCTGCACTTCAAGCACCTGATCGGCGCGGTCGCCATCGACGTGCAGAGGTCCGCGATATGACGAAGGTCATGACCGTCCGGATTGAGGATGATCTGAACGACGAGATCAACGCTGTGGCTCGCGCCGACGACGCTCCTGCCTCAGAAGTGGTCAGGGCAGCTCTCTATCACTACATCGCGGAGCGTAAGTCTGATCCGCGATTTCAAACTCGCCTCCGCGAGCTCCTGGAGAAGGATCGCGAAGTCATAGAGCGACTGGCCGCGGGCCTGGACGTCTGACGCAATCCGGAACCGACTCGGGCGAGTTTGTCACCTATCGGAGCGTCGGTTACAAGATTTTTCGAGGGGGAAGACGATCGATGCCGAGGTCCGTCCCCGATGAGGCACTTATCGCCTGCTATTGGCCGTTTCATCTGCCGATGTCGAGTTGAAGCCTAGCGACAGTCTCGAGGCCGGGGATCTTGGGCGTCCACCGTGGCTACGCCGCCGGGAATCGGGTTATTCCCACAGTTGATCACTTGATCAGGGTGGCCGTCTCGGCTATATAGGCGGTCAAATCCCTGCTGCCCCCAAAGCTGGTCGCTGCCTTGGCCGCCGACCAGGATGTCGCCGCCTCCCCCTCCGAGAAGCTTGTCGTCACCTCCACGGCCAAGCAGCGTGTTCGGGCGGTTGTCGCCGATGAGGACATCGCCCCACCTGCTTCCCTCGATCCTCTCGATGGAATTATCGATATGGGCAGGGGGAACCGTCGGATCGCCTCCGCATCCGGCTGGGAGGTGCTGATGCGGGGTGTTCACGCGTGCAGAGACAGCATCTCCCCCGATCCTCGCCTCCACGCCCCCCTCGGTGCGAGCGAAGGAGACGCTGTCCACGCCCGGGCCTCCATCGATGTGCTCGCCGGAGCAGATGCTCGCGATCAGCAGGTCGGAGCCAGCGCCGCCGTCCAGCAGGGCTCCGTAGGTCAGTGCATCGTTCCCGCCCCGACCTTTCAATACGTCGGTGGGATAGGTGGTGTTCGAGGGGGAGCCGTCGAGGCTGTCGTCGCCACGGCCGCCCACGAGAGTGTCGGTTCCGTACTCGCCGCGCAGCGTCGCGGATGCGTAAGCGGGGACGTTTTCATCGACTTCGAGCCAGTCGTCGGCGCGGGTTCCATCGAGAAAGACAGCTTCGGGCTTGCCTTCCACGGGGCAGCGCGCTTCCGAGGGGCTGACAGTGGAGCAGTGATCCCCGGCAACGACGGGAAGCGGTTCCTCTCTGAGGATCCACGCTCCGGCTTCAAAGGACGCAACCGCGTGAACGCCCACCGGGCTTTCGCTCGGCATTTCCCCGGGGAGGAATTCCGCCTGTCTGAAAACAGCGGTCAGGGTCGCCGAGGCCGGTCCCCCGGCCAGGTCGACTTCCATCCTCGGCACCCCGGTCAGCGGTTCGGCGCCGCACGATGTTTCAGACGCGAAGCTCGAGCAGGTGTCGGATCCCGGCCCGCCGAAGGCGCGGTCTTCCAGCCCATCACCCTGAAGTTCGTCATTCCCCCCAGCGCCGTACAGGTCGTTGGGCGCCCCGTCGCCGATCAGGGTGTCGTGAAAGGGGGTGCCGACGACGTCCTCGATCCCCACCAGCCTGTCCCTACCGTCGTTCTGGGCGGTGCCCGAGTTGAGATTGACGACAACTCCTTTGCCCCCGACGATCAGGCCGTTCTCGCCCGAGACGGCAAAGGAGGCCTCGTCATGGATTCCGGGGCCGCCATCGAAGAGGTCGGCCCCGCGGTCTCCGCGCAGGACGTCGCCTTCGCCAGCGCCGCCATAGAGCTTGTCGTTGCCGATGCCACCGATGATCTGGTCGAAGTTGCCGGCGCCACCCGAGAGGGTGTCGTCACCGAGTCCGCCGCTGACGAAATCCCGATTGCCGGAGCCCCCTGAGAGCTGGTCGTTGCCCCGGTTGCCGATCAAAACGTCGCTGCCGGCACCGCCCCTGACGACGTCGCTCCCATTCCCTCCTCCGATCGAGTCATCGCCTGGTCCGGCTCCGATCCGGTCGCTGCCGGCTCCGCCGACTATCCGGTCTTGGCCGCCACCAGAGCAGATGCGGTCGTCGCCGCCGCCGCCGACGATCACATCGTCACCGGGTCCGGTGATGATCACATCGGCATGAGCGGTGCCGTGAACCCGCGCGTCGCCGCTGCGGTGAACCAGAGTCGCCGGTCGGCCCAGGCAGGTCGGCGAGGCCCAGCTGCGAATTGGCAGAACCACGAAGGTCATCAGCCACAAGCCACAGGCAACGACCAAGCCCTTATGCGACACCGACGGCATTGGTAAAACACGATATGCGAGAAGGCTCAGCGGGTCTCGGGTCGTCTCGACCGGCACCGACTGGACCTGTCATCGGGGCACTGAAAGGCCATGCCTCGGGCTTTCCTCTACCGCTATCTACATTTCTTGCATTCCTACTTAAATTTAGGAGTTCCTGAGTGTCGAAGGCATTTGCATTTGACAAGTCGCCTATCGCCATATAGGAATTCCGCGGGTCGCGCCGATTCCGTGTGTTCGCTTTGTCTTGGGCGCGATACAAGCTGATTTCGCTGATACCAGAAGGGGAGGAAGAATGGGTAGGGGGTCGGGCAGTCGCCTCGGGGCGCTTTTCGCTGCGGCAGTAATGATGCTCGTCGGAGCTATGGCCACGCCCGTCAGTGGCGCTACTGCCGGTGACGTGCCCGCCGCTAAAAGCGAACTTCCAGACGCAAGCGATATCGCCAAAGGCCTTGCGCAGGTAGAAGAAGAAGAAAAAGAAGCGCAGGAAGCCCGAGAAACTCCCGAAGCTATTGAAGAACGCGAAGCCTCGCTGACGGCGTTCGCGGATCTCTCCGCTGGGGAAGCTGAGACCTTGCTGCATAGCAGCTTCGTAGAGCAGCTAGAAGCTCTCAACAGCGACCCTGCTCGTTTTCTCAGTGATGCAGTCCTTGAGCAGGTATTGGCTGGGGGGATGTCAGCCCAGGTCACGAGCGACGGCAGCCCGCAGTTGCTCGAAGCAGGCATCCCGGTCGTTACTCGCGATGAAGGCGAGGTGGAAAAGGTCGATCTCTCCCTCGAAGACGGCCCGGAAGGGCTCGAACCGGAAAACCCTCTGGTCTCGGTCGTCCTGCCGCCGGCCGCGGATGAAGGAATCGAAGTTGGCGAAGAAGGCTTGACGATCACCCAGGAGGGGGCAGCCGGTAACAGCACTGCGCAGCTCTTCGGGGACAAGAATGCCTTCTACTACGAAGCACAAAACGATACGGATCTGCTTGCCTCCCCCGTCGTTGGCGGCGTTGAGCTCTCAGACCAGATCCGATCCTCGGAAGCACCCCAGGAGCTACATTTCGCCCTGAAGCTTCCGGCGGGAGCGGCCCTGCATGCGGACGGTGGTGGTGGCGCTGATGTCACCCGAGACGGAAATACGTTAGCCCGCGTGCCGTCCCCGACTGCGGTCGACGCGCAAGGCGCTGAAGTGCCAGTTGAAATGGAAGTAGCCGGCAACTCTCTGGTTGTGAAAATCAACCATCGAGAAGGCGAATATGCGTACCCGATTTTAGTCGACCCGACCATCACCGAGGATTGGTCTAGCTGCAACTGGTACAACAACTGCAACCTTCAGGCTCTCAGCGATGGCAGCTGGGCCCCGAGTGAATCCCAGAGTGGCTGGCTTTATCACTCAACGTCCTGTATCTGGACCTGCTGGGGATCTGGACGGGGCCTCTACCTATCGGCAGAAAGTGGCGGGCACAACGCGAACCAGTTCGCCGCATGGAACTACACGCCGCCCGGGGAAACTAGCTTTGTGAAAAGTGCGACGCTCAATCCGTTCTCCCGCAATAACTACGCCAACTGCTCGAAACTTCTCTATCCACAGCCACACGACTATGACGGATTATGGAATCCAAGTAGTAATGCCTGGGCGCCTCTCGAAACGAACCGGGCAAACGATTACGGCAATGCATCCCCGGCCGGCGGCGGTCGGATACTGGTTGTTGGCCTCGGGACTGCAGAATCATGGGCGGAAGACAAATGCCGGCGGGACATCGTGGTCGGTGGTGCCGCTGTTTGGATCACCGATCCCGACGTGCCGACTTGGACCACCGCTCCGAGCGCTCCCGACCAGTGGACTGATACCTCGGTGGTGCCGATCTCCGGAACCGCCTCAGATCCCGGCCTTGGGACCAAGTACTTCAACCTCTACCAATCGCCGAGCAATGGCCAGGCGTACAACTTCATCGGTAACACGGAACGCGCGTGCAGTGGCCTGCATGCAAGCCCTTGCGGCGCTTCGTGGTCAAGTCAGATCGTCCACTACAGCCCATCGGCACTGCCAAACGGGGTGAATTGGCTCGATGTCTACGCGTATGACGCGCTGGGGATTGAACATAACTCGCAAGGGATGCCGGTGCATGTAAACGTCGACCACGCTGCGCCAGAAATCGCTCTCAGCGGGGAACTGTTCTCCGAAAAAGTGAATGCGTACAAAGGGTTAGTTACGGCTACGGACGGTTCCTCGGCTGGCTTTGCGACGGCTCAATCAGGGATGAAGAGCGTGCAGATGTACCTCGATGGTCAGTTGGTCCGTCGTTATCCGGAAACCGCGACGCCGCCTGCCTGCAGCAATCCTCAGCAAGGAATCAACATGGGTAGCTGCAAGTTCGAACTCCCGATTGAACTGAACCGCACGATCACCGGCGAACATCTCTTTAAAGTTGTGGCGACCGACAGCCTCAACCATACGACTGAAAAAACGGTCACGCTGAAATTGCCCAAAGACGAAGTAGCTCCTTCGCTGTCTGTTAGCGGGCCGTTGAAATCAGCAACGGGGCTTTGGATCAACGCGGCCGAAACCAGCGTCACCCTGGAATCACAGGACGCGGCGACTGGCGTCACCGAAGAGGCGGTCTACATCGACGGCACCCGCGTCGGCGCACCGGCCACGCAGGAATGCTTCGCCGGTGGCTGCAGCTTCACCCATGCCTTCAATATCAATCTGGCCACGTACGCGACCGGCTCCCACACGGTGAAAGCGCTCGCCGTCGACGGTGCCGGGAACAAAACCGAAAGCAGCTGGACGGTGAAGGTCGACGGAACCTCGCCCTCGCTTGACTCTGCGGAAGCGCCGGAAGTCCCAGCGGGCTGGACGCCGCAGCTAAGCAGCTTCACTCTCAGCTACAAAGCATCCGATAGCGGGTCCGGCGTCAAGAAGGTGGAAGTGCTGAGGCCGTCCAGTGCGGGGACGACGTTGATCAGCACCCCGTTCAACAGCAGTTGCACCGGCAGTGAAAGCTCACCTTGCCCCGTCTCCACCTCGGGCAGCACGCCGATCAGCACCACGGAAATGGCGCAGGGGATCGACAGCGTCACCATCAAAGCCTACGATGCTGCGGGCCGGGTCTCCAACACCCGCAGCATCACCGTTTACGTCGATCGGAGCGCCCCAACGATCATCAACGCCGACGGGCCGCTCGTTTCGGGAAACAGCGGGTCACTGATCGGTCTGGCCAGCGAACTCAACGTCACTGTTCAGGACTTCGGCAGCGGCATAGCTTCGCTCGAAGCGCGGTTGGATGGCGAATCACTTGGCACGCAGAGCTATGAAGAAATTGTCGAATCCGGCGGCGTGCAGAAATGCAAAGGAGAAAGCTGCGAACTGACCTATGCGACCGAACTGGTTGTGGGCTCCAGCTTTGAACCGGGCCTGCACCATTTCGAACTTGTGGTCAAGGACTGGGCCGGTCAAACCGCCACTTTGGCCCACGATGTCACCATTGACACGCAGCCCCCGAAAGTCCAGCTATCCGGCTCTCTCTACGAAGCTGCCGGCGAAGAACTCAAAGGCTCGACGGGAACTCTGGAAGCCTCGGCCGAAGACGGTACCGGCCAACTGTCCTCCGGGATCGCGGCCATCGAATTCTCGGTCGACGGGACGCCGGTGGAACCGCGTCCGGCACTGGTTGTCGCCGACGAGAACAACAACCGCATCCAGGAGTTCAACGAAAAAGGGGAATTCGTCCGCGCCTTCGGCTCCGCTGGCTCCGGCGATGGTCAGCTGAGCCACCCGGCGGGCGTCGCGGTCGACCCGAAAGGCAACATCTGGGTCGCGGACAAGAGCAACAACCGCATCGAGAAGTTCAACGAAAAAGGCGAATTCCTGCTCAAAGCCGGCTCTCTCGGCGCCGGCAACGGCCAGTTCAGCGGCCCCGAAGGGATCGCGGTCGACCCGAAAGGCAACGTCTGGGTCGCCGACACCTACAACGGTCGCCTCCAGGAGTTCAACGAAAAAGGGGAATTCGTCCGCGTCGTCAGCTCCAAAGGCAGCGGCACCGGCCAGCTCGGCGAACCGACCGGGATCGACGTCGGCCCCGGTGGCAACGTCTGGGTCGCCGACTGGCAAAATAACCGCGTCGCGGTCTTCAACGAAACCGGAGAATTCGTCCGCCAGTTCGGCACCAGCGGCACCGGCAACGGCCAGTTCACCCGACCCGACGCGATCGACGTCGACAGCCGCGGCACGGTCTGGGTCGGTGACGAAAAAGACAGCCGGGTCGAGGCCTTCAACGAAAAAGGCGAATACATCACCCAGTTCGGCTCCGCCGGTTCCGGCGAAGGGCAGTTCAGCTTTGGTTATCCGATGGGCCTGGCCAGGGACAAGAAGGGCAATCTCTGGATCGCCGATGCAAACAACAACCGTGTCCAGAAGTGGACGATGCCACTTCGCACGGGCACGAGTCGCCCAACCTACGCGAGCGCGTTCGGCTCGCTCGGGAGCTCCAATGGCCAGTTCAAACACCCAGCCAATGCCGCCTTGGACTCGAAAGGCAACCTTTGGGTCGCCGACGAGAACAACAACCGCATCCAGGAGTTCAACGAAAAAGGGGAATTCGTCCGCGCCTTCGGCTCCGCTGGCTCCGGCGATGGTCAGCTGAGCCACCCGGCGGGCGTCGCGGTCGACCCGAAAGGCAACATCTGGGTCGCGGACAAGAGCAACAACCGCATCGAGAAGTTCAACGAAAAAGGCGAATTCCTGCTCAAAGCCGGCTCTCTCGGCGCCGGCAACGGCCAGTTCAGCGGCCCCGAAGGGATCGCGGTCGACCCGAAAGGCAACGTCTGGGTCGCCGACACCTACAACGGTCGCCTCCAGGAGTTCAACGAAAAAGGGGAATTCGTCCGCGTCGTCAGCTCCAAAGGCAGCGGCACCGGCCAGCTCGGCGAACCGACCGGGATCGACGTCGGCCCCGGTGGCAACGTCTGGGTCGCCGACTGGCAAAATAACCGCGTCGCGGTCTTCAACGAAACCGGAGAATTCGTCCGCCAGTTCGGCACCAGCGGCACCGGCAACGGCCAGTTCACCCGACCCGACGCGATCGACGTCGACAGCCGCGGCACGGTCTGGGTCGGTGACGAAAAAGACAGCCGGGTCGAGGCCTTCAACGAAAAAGGCGAATACATCACCCAGTTCGGCTCCGCCGGTTCCGGCGAAGGGCAGTTCAGCTTTGGTTATCCGATGGGAATCGTCTCCGACTCAAAGGGCAACCTCTGGGTCAGCGACACCAATAACAATCGCATGCAGAAATGGGCGATCCCGAATTACCGCCCCACTTACTCGAGCGCGTTCGGCTCGCTCGGGACCTCCAATGGCCAGTTCCAGCACACCGGCGATGTCGCCGTCGGGAACGAGCTCTGCATGCCACCGGCATGCGCTACCCAGGCCTCGAAGAGCTTCACCTACGACGAGGCGAAATGGGGGACTGGGCCTCACACCGTCTCGGTGACCGTCACCGATGGATCCGGCAACGTCGAGGTGAAGCAGGTGCGGGTGAATGAACCACTCAACGTGGTCGCACCTTCGTGCCCGGCCGCGAAAGTCGAAACCCTAGCCGGTGGGCAGGCCCTCGGCAGCAGTGCTGCGATCTCTGGGATCGAAGCCGCTATTCCAGACGCTCTGAAACCGAGCGAACCGTATGGAGGCGGGCCGGAATCGCCAGCAGTCCTTGACCCCGAAGTCACTCGCAACCCAGAAGGTGTCTCTCTCAACGAACTTGGTATCGACGTGACCGAAAGTCTGATGGGCGGCGGGATCGAAGACCAATCCGGTGGATCGTTCACGGTCGGACAATCTAGTTGCATGCAGCCGCTACAGACCACGGCAGCTGCTGTTGACCCTTCAGTCGTCGACGGATCGGCGGTCGTCTATCCCAATGCAGCTCCCTCCACCGATACGGTTTTGCGGCCCACGGCCTCCGGGACGGCGATCATCGAGCATCTGCGCGGTGAAGCAGCACCAAACGAATTCTCATGGGCCATCGGTTTGGAAGCAGGTGAGGAACTGGTCAAACTGGAAGATGGCGGAGTTGCGGTCGTCAGGCCGGCGGGTGAAGACGTTGCACCCGAATCAGTGCCCTCTGTCCCGCCGAGCGGACCTACCACGCTCGATAACACCGGGGTCCAACTCGCCCAGTCCGAATACGATTTGGCTGCGGCCGACGCCCAGATCCACGGAGAAGTGGCGATGGTAATCGCGGCACCCGAAGTCGTACTCAGTGGCGGGGAAGTCGTACCCGGCATTCTGCGAATAACCGGCGCCCAGGTGATCACGGCCGAACTGCCGCCGAACGCCGTTGCGGAAACGGAAGCAATGATCATCCTCACTAGCCCGCCCGCTGAACCGGAAAGCATTTGTGCCTCGGTTATGGCTTCGAATCCCCAGTACGCGTATCGCGTATGCGGCGAAGAAGAAGAAGACACTGAAGGCGAAGACAGCGGTGATCCACTTGGCATTCGTGACCTGGCGACTACGTCTGACCCCGAAATGAATTCGGTGATAAATATCGCCGTGACGAAGCTCGAAAATGAAGCGTACGAATCGGGCGAAGCCAGCGCTTCTTCGTACGGTTCCTCGGCTACGGAGTCCCATCAGCAAAAGAAGTTCTGCAAGCACGGCCACCAGGTAGAGTGCCGTGAATTCGCCCTAGACGGACTCCAGGCGGCAATCGCGGAAGAACGCCTCTTCAACATCCCATCCGATAGCACCGAGGCGAATGCATTCAGGCACATCTTTTGGGTGGCCTTGATGCATATGGACGAGGAACACAGCGAGGATGGCCTTACTTGGTCCCTAGCGCACGAGGAAGACCAGTGGAAGTCGCACCATCCCAGCATTCGCAACGCCTCTCGGATGGACATCCTCAATGACTTCGTGGGTTGGCGAAGGGTGATCGGGGACAACGAACTAGCGACCTGCGAATCAATGCTGAAAAAGGCGGCATTGCACGCGATCTTCATCGGCGCAAAACGCGATCCGTACCGATGGGCCAAGAACAACGAATTCGGGTATTACAATCCGGTTTACCGCAAGCTCAAGGACAACATCGGCCCGGACGCAAGCGGATTGCCCGTGTATGCGAACGGAACGCGATGCGAAGAAATCGGCTACTAGATGTCTGAGCCCCTACCGGCGATTGTGGCGAGCGCGCTGAGTGCGATTTCATTCGCTGTTGCGATCGTCCTGGGCTTTCGGTTGGCGGATGTCCGGGGCCTGCAGATGCGCCGTGCTGGCGAATCACGCGCCGCGCTTGCAGCTGGAATTGGTGTGATCCTGCTCTTGCTGGCTGTGGTTCTCTGGGTCAGCTACTTGATCTTTGGCCCGATACACGACTACCTGAGTGAACTCCTGAACGAGAGTGGGGGAGACTGAAGTGACTGGAGCTCGATTGAGACAGGCGGGACTTACTGCCGCCAGCGCGGTAGCTCTGATTATGTTGTTGGGACTGTCGGGCTGCGGGGGAGGCACGACTGGCGCTACGGAACCTGATCACGCCAAGGTGTCGCATCAAGAGGTGGTACTTCCCCATCCTCACCAGGGGCAAGGCCGGCGTTCCCGTGGCAAGATCCGCCTCGGGCATGTACGGGTAACTGCTGATCGCCCGCAAGTCTCAGTCAAGAGAAAGATGGAACAGATCCGACACAGCAGCCCGCCAGCACTCTCGAAACGGTCCGGCGGACAGTAGAAGATCTTGTCAGCCTGGGCGAAGCCAGGCCGTCGCCTTGGCAACGCGCGAATGCCTAGAGCGAGACCGCGTCGGCAAGAGCACCCGTTGTTTCACGAGAGGGCAAGATGCGACGCATGTCCGCATCGGGCCCAAGCGTGGGAAGACTAGGCCGGTCTACATCCATAAGTGGGGCTATCGGGCGTTTCAGGCGAGCGAACAAATACAGTTCCATCCGTGGGAGCGCAGGACGCAACGTCCGGGTACCGGCGGATGGAGCGAAGGGTGCGGGCGGGGACCTGGACGCCCGAGCTGGTGGCCGCCGCACTTCAGGATTGGGCGCGCGAGTTCGGTGAGCCGCCGAAGGCTTATGAGTGGTCTGTTTCGAGTGCGCGAGCCGTGGGCCACGAGGAGGGCCGCGTGCGGGGCTGGATGGCCGAATACCCGCGCTGGCCAGGCACCAGGGCGGTGGTACATCACTTCGGCTCCTGGTCGGCAGCTCTGGCGACGGCGGGATTGCGCGAGGAGCCCCTTGCGCCCTGGGAGATGGACCTCGCCGAACGGGTCGAGACGGCGCAGCGGTTGGATCGGGCGGGGCTCCTGGCGGCGGAGATCGCCGGTCTGCTCGACGTCAAGCCCGCTACCGTCCGCGCCTATCTGCGGGCGGGCGCCTGCCCGGATTGCGGTGGCCCGGTCGTCAACGCCAAGTCGCGCCGCTGTCAGGGTTGTGCCGCAAAACGTGCACATCGTCCGGCCTGGACGGCGGAGGAAATCATCGCCGCCCTGCGGGATTGGGCTGCAGAGCACGGAGCGCCGCCCGCGGCCATCGACTGGATGCCGAGCGAGAACCTCTCGCGCCGGTGGGCAAGCGAGTACCCGCGCTGGCCTAGCAACGCCCAGGTGCACGCGGCATTCGGCAGCTGGAACTCGGGCCTGGAGGCAGCCGGCCTCGAAGTGCACAGGCGGACGTGGGATCGCGAGAGCATCCTTGCCGCCTTCCAGGCGTTTGCCGAGCGCCACCGCCGCTCTCCGCGGCTCGCCGATCTAAAGGATGACGATGGACTGCCTTCTCGCATCACGGTCGAACGCCACTTCGGTTCGCTGGAAGCGCTACGCGACGAGCTGGGGCTGGAGGCAGAGCGACCCGAGCCCAGGCCGAAAGCGAAGCGGCCCACGCCCAGGCCGAAAGCGAAGCGGCGAGCCGCGCGCAAATGGCTGCCGCCCGCACATCAGCGTTGGGATCGCGACCGGATCGTCGCCGCGATTCGCGCGTTCGCCGACGAGCACGGGCGCCCGCCGACGAGCAAGGACTGGAAGCGAGTCGGTGAGGACCATCCTGCGTGGGGCTCGGTGGTGCGCCATTTCGGCTCCTTCGGCGCCGCGCTGAGCGCCGCGGGTTTCGCCCCTCGGCGCTTCTCCTGGGATCGCGAGCAAATCGTCGCCGCGCTCAACGCCCACCTGCGCGAGCATGGGGTGCTGCCGACGGCGGGCGAGTGGGCGGAGCGCGACCCGACCGGCGCTCGCCCCGCGCTTCACAACGTCCACCACCAATTCGGCAGCTGGGATAAGGCGCTGGAAGCAGCAGGGCACCCGGTGGAGCGCTGGGACCGCCACACGCTTACCGAGGCACTGCAGGCATTGGGCGAGGAGTTGGGTCGCCGGCCGATCCGGCACGATCTAAGGCCCAAGCGTCCCGGCCGTCCGGGCTACGACACGGTTCTCTCGCAGTTCGGCTCCCTTACCGCGGCGCTCGAAGCTGCCGGGTATGAGCAGGCGAAGCAGTGGAGCCGAGAGGAGACGGTCGCGGCACTGCGGTCCTGGTCGGCAGAGCATGGGAGCGCCCCGACCTATGACGACTGGCGGCGCGGCTCGGATTCGCACCCGGGCGTCGGCGCGGTTGAGAGGCTCTTCGGCTCCTGGACCGAGGGATTGCTCGCCGCCGGCCTTTCGATCCAGAAGCGCAACTGGGATCGCGAGGCAATCATCACGGCGTTGCGGGCGTGGGCCGCCGAGCACGGCCGCCCCCCGGCAAGCGCCGATTGGAAGGGCACGGACGGCAGCGGGCGCCGCCCGGCGACCTACCGTGTGCAGCGCGAGTTCGGAACCTGGGGCGCAGCGCTCCGCGAGGCGGGTCTCGTCTAACCCCAAGTGCGCGGGTTACTTCAGGCACAGCGCCATAACCTGACCTTCTGAAGCGCCGCCTGAATTGCTGGCGTAGCGTCCTGAAACGCCGTCACCCGTGGGGGCGAGGAACGGGGAGACCTGAAGCCAGCTGACTTCGCGGTTGCCCGGCTGGGTCATCGCGAAGCCGATCCCGAGAAGGGCTTCGCCCGCCCCGCAGGTCGCAACCTCCGTGTTGCCGGCGGTCCATTCTGGATTCGCGGCGATCTGATCCAGGTCTGCGACGGGCACCGCGTGGATCGTCCTCTGCCCGAGCGCCCCTCCGTAGACGGAGCCGGGCGCGATCGCCCCGGCGGTCACGGCGTCCCGCGCCAGCGCACGCGCGGTGACGACTCCCTTCTTCAGAACACGCTTGTTCACCGCTTCATCGGCGAGCTTCACGGAGGTGACGGCGGAAGCGGCGATGTTCTTCCTGTGGACGGCACCATTGGCCAGCGCCTTCGCCGTTACCGCCCCGGGGGCGATGTCTCCTCGCTGCACGAGCACGGTCTGCGGAGCGGCGCCCGCGATCCCTGAGATCGAGACCAGTAGGGCGATCAATCCGAGGACCGCTCCCACCGCACCGAGAATCGTGCCGGAGCTCGGTCGCCGAACCTGCTTCATCTCACCCATCTCGAACCTCCTGGTCGGGATCTCGGTGGACCCAAAGGTCCCCGGTTTATGGACTTGCGCTGTTGCTGAATAGGACTCTGCCGCGCGGACGTCATCCCCGCACCTTGACGAGGGCCGGGCGGCTGTGGCCCTCCTCCATCGGATAGCCCCGTTGCCGCGGCACCACCGCCCTGATCCGGTAGACGATGTTGCTCGTGGTCGCATCGAGGCGATAGCTGCTGTGGTAGCCGCCGTGGCGGTTCGTGGTCACCCGGCGGAAGGTGTACCAGCGGCTGGAGTGGAGAGCGCTGGCCTGCAGGACGAGGACCCGGCCTTTGGCGCGGGGGCCGGGGAGCTTGCCGTGCATGTAGATGACGCCGCCGGCTTTGACCTCGCCCGGGGTGACGCGCAGGCTCGGCCGGCTGTGGGCGTAGTAGCGGATGGCCCGCGCCACCTGGAAGCTGTCGTGGCGGTAGCCGATCTTCACCTTGCGGTTCGGGCCGGGGGGAACCTCGTAGACGAAATGGCCGTGGGCATCCGTGGTCGTCGTGGCCACGGGCTTTGGTCCATTGCGGGCGCCCTGCGTCTTCATGAGGACGCAGATCGTCGCCCCGCTGATCGCGTCGCCCGCGCCGTCGGTCAGTTCGCCGCTCACCTTCGCGGGCTTGCCGAACCCGACCGTCACCTCTTCGGTGTGGGAGCGCTCGAACTGCGCCGTCAGGACCTGGCCTCCGGGCACCGGCGATTCGGTACAGGAGTTGTCGACGTCCACGGTCTGCGGGGTCGAGCAGGTCTTATTGGCTTCCGTCAGGCTCGAGTAGTCGCTGGCGCAGACCTGGACCGAGTTCGCGCCATCGTGGAACGGATAGGAAGCGGTGTCGAGGCTCCAGGCGCCCTTCAGCTTCGTCGGGCAGGGGGTCGTCGTGGCCGCGACGACCCCTTCATAGCTCAGGTTCTTCACCGAGACCAGGTCGCAGTTGCCGATGACCGGGCTCGCGGCGGGCAGTCCGTTGACGACCACTTCGACCCTGCTGAGGCCGCCGCCCCTGTCGGCGGCTTCCACCGCCACTTCCTGGTGCCCTCGCAGAACGCCGCCGCTGAACATCGAGCCGCCGAGCGATGGCAGGCTCGGCGCCGTCGGGTCCACCTCGGTCGCGGCGATGTAGTGGGCCTCCAGGATGCCTCCGCTGCAGGGGCCGACATTGCCGTCGCAGCTCATCACCACCGAGAACCCGCCCCCGGAGCTGAAGGGATCGGCTTTCGCGCGCAGGTGGAAGGTGCGCTGGCTCTCGCCCGAGTCGAATCCCGGCCAGCCTTCTTCCTTGATGTGGCTGAAGTGGTTGCCCGGGCTCATCCCCTGCGAGATGCCGGAGATCGTCTCGGCTTCCACGAAGCCGCCGGGCGTGGCGGGGATGTTGATGGTCATCCAGCCGGCCGTGGCGGAGGTCTGCCCCGTCTGCGCGACCCCCATCGCCCCGCCCGGGCTGGAGCAGTAGACGACGGGCGCGAACGGGACGCCGGGGTTGGCCTGGAATTCCCATTCGGGGATACCGCCTCCCGGGAGCGCCGAGTCGCAGGACTCATATACGAATTTCGACGGCGCTCCGAGCGCCGCAGAGGGGGCGGCGGCCGTGACGATGAGTAGCACCATCAGCAGCGACGCACCCCGTCGCATGCCGCCGAGTGGTTTCCGGGTCGATCCCTGCCGGTTTCTCATGGTCGTCATCTCCATCATTTGAATGCTCCGAATTGCTGCTGGGTCTGGGCTGCTTCGCCGGCGGAGGCTTCCGAGCCGCCGCCGGAGGGCGCGGTGGTCACGCTTTCGGATTCGGCGGCGCTCGCGCCTGGCGTTGAGGAGTAGGTCGCGGATTCGTTCTCGACCCTGGTGATCCCGGAGGCCTGTTCTGCAAGCTGGCGCCGTTCGGCCCTGCGGGCGAGTCGCTTGCGCTGGGCACGGCTGGCGCCCGCGGATTGGCGTGGGGAGGCGGCGGCTTCGGGACGCTGCCCCGCGTTCGGGGCGCCCGCGAAAGGCTGGGGCCTCGTCGGCACCGGCGTCTTGTTCGCCCTCTGGTGCTTCGTGGCGGGGCGATGCTGGTCGCCGAGGAGACTCGAAGCGGGACCGCCGATCCCGGGGCCGACGACGCCGCCGAGCAGGCACACCACCGCCGCTCCCGCGCAGCCGCCGACGAATTTGCCACCGGGGCCGCTGAGCAAGACGCTGGCCTTTTCGCCGGTTTCGTTCGCAGACAAGCGCTCCAACGGATCTCGGAGCCGACCGGCGAGCCAGCCGAGGCCGTCGCGGAGGCTGTCGAGTGCGCCGATCAGCTGGTCGAGCGGCCCGTGGGCGAGGGCCACCTGAGCACCGCCCAGGGTCGTCCAGGCCGCGAGCCCGATGCCGATCGCGAGCTCCGAGCCGGGCTCCGGGACCGAGACGCCGAGCCGCCTGCCGACGTCGGCAAGCGCGCGCTTCAGCCGACGCCGGTAGGTCCGTTCGCTTAAGTAGAGGAGCTCGGCGCCGCGCCTGTCGCTCAGCTCCTCGAAGTAGTGCAGGACCAGGATCTGGCGCTCTTCGGGCGGCAGGCTCGCGATCGCCTGGTGCAGCTCTTCGGCCGCGAGGCGCTCGACCGCCAGCTCCTCGCTCGGTGGCGCGGCATGCCGGTCGTTGTCGATCAGCGAATCGACCACACCGTCGGCCTCGTGGGCCTCGTGGCGAAGCTCGTCGATCGCGCGGCAGAAGGCGGCTCGCACGACGAAGGCGTTGCGGTTCTCGATCTCCTCGCCGCTCTCACATGCGCGGAGATATTCGAGAAAGCCCTTCTGGATCGCGTCCTCGCCGCAGCGCTCGATGAAGGAATCTGGGAGCCGGTGGGCCTTCAGCTTGCCGTAGAGGGAACGCTCGATCTCCCGCAGCGCCCCCTCCTGCAAAGGCTGCTCCAACTCGACCTGACTCAACGGCGGTCCTCCTGGAGCTTCCTTACCCACTCTGTTCACTCAAGACACCTCCACTGGCCGGACATCTGACCCACGACATAGGGCCTCTACCTATCTGTCGTATGAGCCGGGCAAATCCGGCAACTTTCTTGAGATCTGCCGGATCGGGGCGGCCTGAAACGACAAGTAGGCATGAAGACCGAAACCGACAGAGGCACCTCGGCAGGACAAAGCCGGCCTCGTGAGCCGTTGCCCGAGCAGGTGGTCGAGCTGACCGCGCGACGGCTTCAGGTGATCGCCGAGCCGACGCGGATCTCGCTGCTGGAGACGCTGAACGAAGGCGAGGCCGGAGTTCAGGAGCTGGCCGACAAGCTCGGCCTGCCCCACCAGAACGTCTCTCAGCACCTGACCCGCCTGCACCAGGCGGGCTTCGTGGACCGCCGCCGATCCGGCACCGCGACTCTCTACGCCATCGCCGATTGGACGGCGTGGTGGGTGGTAGAGCAGATCGCGCGCTGGGTTCAGTCCTGCCAGGACGATCAGGGCGCTTCGGCGCCTACCGAATAGCACATCCCTGAGCGCGGGGGCGGTCTCCGTTCCCGCGCTGGGCTGCCGCATAGCTGTAGAGAACCGGCCGGCGGCCGGTCCCGTCGGCGTGCCCGAAAACACACCTCGCGCCGCCGCACTAGCACACACCTTCCGCCAATTCGCAATTGCGCAATTGCAGAGTTGTAGCCATTTCACCTTAGTCGCAGTACTCCTACCTCACTGACACAAAAACACAGCCGCCGAAGTGTCACACCCTGACCCGGCGGTCGCTGAAGGAGGCATATGCAGTGAGGAAAGAGGTAGGTAACAAATCAAGCGCAGGCGCCCACAGCGCGAGGTCGCTGCTGCGAGGAGCTGGGCGGGTCGCGCTGTGGGGCATGGTCTGCGTGCTGCTGCTCCGCGGGCTCACGAGCGTCCTCTCCGCTCCGGTCGAATCCCCGCCGTCAAGATCCGGCGCCACCGGCCCCGAAACGGCCGCGTCCGCCTTCGCGGTGCGCTTCGCACGCGCTTATCTAGAAGATCCCTCGCCCGAAGCGCTGACGCCCTTCCTGGCGGCAGGCGCCGACATCGGCACCGGTCGCCCTCCCTCGGCACGCGATGCCGAAGTCGCCCAGGCCGAGGTCGTCCGCAGCGCCGAGGTCGGCGACGGGCGGGCGGTTGTCACGGTCGCCTGTGAGCTCCGCGACTCGCGCACCCTCTACGTGGCCGTCCCGATCGTCCGCTTCGGAGCGGGCGAGGTGGCGGCCCTGGGCGCGCCTTCGATAGTCGCGGTTCCGGCGGTGGTTGGGGCCGATCCCGAGCGGCCCCAGCCGCTGGCCGGCCCTGACGCGCCGGCGATCCAGTCGCTGGTCGAAAAGTTCCTGCCCGCCTACCTGACGGCGAAGCAGGCGTCCGACCTCTCCTACCTCCTCGCGCCCGGCGCGGACGTGGTCCCGCTCGCCGGCAGCCTGGAACTGCAGGGAGCGCTCAGGGTGAGGCAGCTGGGCTCCGAAGAAGGGCCGCGTCGCACGCTCCTCGCCTCAGCCTCGGTGCGCGAGCCGACGAGCGGTGCCGTCTACCCGCTCGCCTACCGCCTCGAGGTGGTCAGGCGCGGGCGCTGGTATGTGAGCGGGGTCGAGGGAGCGCTGCCGTGAGCCGGCGCCTTCGCTTCGCCTTCAGCGCCTGCCTCGCCGCGATCGCCCTGATGCTGGCGCCGGCAGCGGCCCTGGCCGCCGGCAACGACGTCGGCCACAACATCGGCTCGCTGCTGCGCCAGTACGCGGGCGAGGTCTACGGCGGCATCGTCGCGGTCGTCGGCCTCGTCTTCCTGGTCAACAGGAAGTTCACCGACCTGGCGATGTTCTTCCTCGCGGCGATCATGGTCGGCTGGCTGGTCTTCAGCCCCGATCAGGTCGCCAACGCGGCCAGGGCGATCGGCCAGCGGGTGCTGCCATGAGTGGCGGCCGCGAGCCGATCCGCTCCTACCAGCGGATCTTCCGGCCGGAGCGGCGGATCTACCAGATCGAGGGCCGCTCGCTGCCCGTCCCCGGCGGCATCCCGCTGCGCTGGCTCGGCTACGCGACCGCCGCCCTCGTCGCGGTGCTGGCGCTCGGCTCGGAATCGCAGACGGTGGCGATCCTCGTCGGCCTCGCCGCGGGGGCGGCCGGCCTCCACGTCGGCGGCAGGGCCGGCGGGCTCGCCGCAGCGGTGAGCGCCTTCGTGGCCTTCTGGATCGCCGGATTCCTCCTCGGCCTGCTCGACTGGCCGCTGCGGCTGGTCGTGGTGCCGATCGCGGTCGCCACCCTGGCGACGCAGGCGACGCCCGACGGCCGCCGCGCCGACCGCTTCGCCCTCTCCTGGCTCGCGCTGCGCCTGGCGCCGCGGCGCCAGGCGCTGGGGCGGGGGCTGCCGAGCGCCGGGACCCGGCAGCTCAGCGACGGCGCAACCTTGTGGGTCGCCCCCGACGAGCGCTTCCCTGAGCTGCGCCGCTGTCGCATCCGGGGCGCGGCGACGGTGGCCTTCGCCGCTGAGGTCCGCATCCGCCGGGGCGGGATGCGCCAGCGGCGCCTGATAGCCCGGTCCGCCCGCGGTCGCCCGCGGCGGGGCGAGCTGGAGGCGAGGCGGATCGGGGTGGGTGTCGGAGAGCTGCTGGAGGTCCGCCCGTGAGTGGCTTTCCCCTTCGCTACGCGAGGCGGAACGTGCTGATCGGGGCGGGCGGCGAGGCCGCCGCGCTCTACCGCGCCGAGCCCGTTTCCTATCCGTTCCTGCCGACGAGCGAGAAGTGGGCGCTGCTGCACCGGCTCGAGCGCTTCGGCCACCTCGTCGGCGCCGACTTCTCGCTGTGGCGGGTGCAGCGCTCCTACCCGGCCGAGCGCTACGCCGCCGAGCTGGCTGAGGCCGCCGACGAGCGCCACGCCGATCCGGAGGGGTGGGGGCGCTACCTGGAGGGCCACGAGGAGCGACTCGCCGAACTCGATTCCCATCTCCCCGAGATCTACCTCGCCGTCGCCCTGCAGGAGCCCGCCAAGGGGCACCTCCGCGCCCTCGACCGGGCGCGGCGCCGGTTCGAGGAGATCGCCGGGGTCCGAGGGCCGCGGCCGATCTCGGGCGCGGAGCTGCAGGCGCTGGCGAGCGCCGAGGAGCGGTGCTTCCAGCGGCTGGGGGCCGTGGTCGGCCTGCGCCGGGCGACCACGCTCGAGCTGCAATGGCTGCTGCGGCGCGGCGGCTGCCGCGGCGTCGCCGAGCCGGTGCTGGAGGGCGCCTGGTAGCCCGACGCGCTGGTGCTGGAGGGCGAGGGCTCCACCAGCTACGAGCCGCTCGAACACGATCTCTGGCGCTGCGCGAGCGCGCCGATGAGCGAGGACCCCTCCGAGCCGCCCTCGCTCGAGGTCGAGGCCGAAGAGGGCCGCTCCTTCCAGGCGATCCTCTGCGCGGGGTCGCTTGCCGAGGAGGCCGAGTTCCCCGGCCCGGCCGAGCTGCTCTTCGCGCCGATCGAGGACGCGGGCTTCCCGGTCGACGCGGTTCTGCACGCCCGCTGGATCGGCAACCGCGAGGCGCTCGGGCAGGTGCGAAAGCGCATCCTCGACGTCGAGCACGCCTACCGCGAGCAGGCCGAAGGCTCTCATGCGGGGGTCGGCTGGCAGGCCGAAGACGACCGCGAGCTGGCCCGCGAATACGAGGCGGTCCTGCAGTCCTCCGCGCACCCGCCGATGCTGCGCGCCTATCTCTCGCTCGCGGTCGGCGCATCCGACCGCCCCGAGCTGGAGCGCCGGGTCGAGGCGCTGCGCGAGCGCTTCGGCGAGGTCCGCCTGCACCGGCCGCGGGGCCTGCAGCACCGGCTCTTCTTCGACCACATGCCGCGCGCCGACTCGGGCGCGGTGCCCGACTACCTCCAGCAGCTGACCGTCGAGCAGTTCGGAGCGATGGTCGGTGTTGCGAGCGCCGAGGTGGGCTCCTCAGAGGGCGGTCTCTATATAGGGCACTCTCCCGGCGGGGCGGGACGGCCGGTTCGCTACGACCCGACCGAGGCGCCGCGGACCGCCCGGCCCTCCGGCGTACTGCTGGCCGGCACGCTCGGCTCCGGGAAGACCCTCGCCGGCGAGGCGATCGCCTACGGCGCCGAGCGCCGGGGCTCGCTGGTTGTCACCTTCGACCCGAAGCCCGACCACAACCTCGAGGGGGTTCCCGAGCTGGCGGGCCGGGTCGAGGTCCTGGAGCTCTCCGGCGACCCGCGCCACCGCGGCAAGCTCGACCCGCTTCGGATCGGGCTACCCGAGCTGCGCGAGGAGCTGGCCTCCAGCTACCTGCTGGAGCTGCTGCGCGACCCGCCGCCCGCCTGGGAGAACGCGATCGACCGCGCCGTCCGCGACGCGGTGCGGGCCGGGGAGGAGAGCCTTTACCGCGTCGTCGAGCGCCTGCGCGTCAGCGCGAGCGACGCCGGTCGCGAGGCCGCCGAAGCGCTCGAGGTCCTCTCCGACTTCGGGCTCGCCCGCCTCGGCTTCGCCGATGAGGGCGAAGGGATAGAGGAGCGCGAGGTGGCGGCTGCCGCCGAGACCTCGGCGATCACGATCCGCACGCCGGGACTGACGCTCCCCGACCCCGGCGCCTCCCGCGAGACCTACACCCGCGCCGAGCGCGTCTCCGTGGCGACGCTCTCCCTGGTCGCGGCAAAAGCTCTGCGCCTCGTCAGCACGAACCGCAACCGACACAAGATCGTGCTGCTGGACGAGGCGTGGTTTCTGCTGGCCTCCACTCAGGGTCGGCTCTTGCTGAACCGCCTGGTGCGGCTCGGCCGCTCGATGAACACGACGATCCTGCTGGCGACCCAGCGGCTTGCGGACCTCGGCGACCTCTCCGAGCTGGTCGGGGTCTACTTCCTCTTCGGCCAGGACTCAGGTCCCGAGGCCGAACGGGCGCTTCGCATGGTCGACCTCGACCCAGAGGACGCCGCCCTGCGCTCCCGCCTGACCGAATACCGCCAGGGCCTCTGTCTGATGCGCGATCTCGACGGGCGCGTCGGCGAGGTGCAGTTCGACCTCGTCTTCCCGGAGTTGCTGGCGGCGCTCGACAACACGCCGGGGGCGAGCGCGTGAGGCGAGGGCTCCGCCGGCTCGCCTGCGCGCTCGCGCTCGGCCTCGCCCTGGTGCTGCTCGCCCATCCGCTCGCCTCGGGCGCAAGCGACTTCTGGGGCAACGTCGCGCCCGCCTCACCGCTCGGCTCGGGCGGCCTCTTCGGGCGCTACCCGCTCGACCACTACACCCTCGACCAGCATTTCACCGCGATCAGCGCCTCGCTGACCGGCGGCGTCGATGCGAGCGGTCTCCTGCCGATGCTGGCCTACTTCTTCGCCGGGCTGCTCTGGGTGGCGACGAGCTTCCTGGCGAACACGCTGATCACCTTCTTCTCCTTCGCCTTCAGCCTCGACCTCGTCAACGGATCGGAAGCTACCGGGGGCGCCGGAGCGCTGGGGCAGGTCTCGCAGGCGATCCACTCGATCTACTCCAACGTCTTCGGTGGCCCCTGGCTCGTGCTGGCGATCACCGTCGTCGGGATCTGGGCGATGTGGAAGGCGCTGGTGCAGCGCCGCTACTCCGAGACGGCCGGGGCGCTCGGGCTCTCGCTGATCTACGTCGTTCTCGCCCTCTTCTTCGTCGCCCAGCCCGCGGCGACGATCGGCAGCGCGTCTGGGTGGACGAACCAGATGTCGGTGGCGTTCCTCTCGATCGCCGACCACGGCAGCCCTTCGGGTGGGACCCAGGCAAAGGAAGGCGCCGCCGATCAGCTCTTCGAATTGCTCGTCTTTAAGCCCTGGGTCGTGCTCGAGTTCGGCGGCCTCGAACACTGCGTCCTCGCCGGCACCGGCAGCGAAAGCGAAGACCCGGTCTCCGCCCCGGTCCGGCCGCTCTCCTCCAACCCGTCCCGCGACGCGCAGCTGGCCCGCCGCCTCGCCTCCGGAACGGAGGTCACGGCCGACGGCAAGGTCTGCGTCAACAACGCCAACAAGTACGCGCGCCACTTCCTCCAGTTCGGTCTGGAAACCGACGAACGCAGCGCGGAGTACGAAGCGCTTAACCACGGCGACTCCTCAGAAGTCCCGGAAGCCGACACCGAACGCAAGGGCTACCGGCTCGGGGTCGCCGACAAGCCGGCCACCGACGCGATGGAGGAGGGCGGCCAGTACCAGCGCTTCCTGCTGGCGCTCGTCGTCTTCGCCGGCGAGCTCGGCGCCTTCTGTTTGCTCGGCTCGCTCTCGGTCGGGATCATCCTCGCCCAGGTCCTGCTGCTCCTGCTGCTGGCCTTCGCGCCGGTGGCGCTGGTGGCGGCGGCGATCCCCGGCCGGGGCCACGCCTTCTTCAAGGGGTGGCTGGAGAAGCTCGCCGGCTACCTGCTGCGGAAGGCGGCCTATTCGCTGATCCTCGCCGTCCTGCTCGCGGTGGCGGGGGCGCTGGCTGCGGCGACCTCGGCGATGGGCTGGCTGATGTCCTTCGGGCTGCAGGCGCTGTTCTTCTGGGCGGTCTTCCTGCAGAGGAAGAGCCTCGCCGAGGGCCTGATCGGGATCGCCACCGGCCCGCGGGCGCCCGGAAGCGAGAACGCCGTCCGGCTCCTCGCTCTCTACGGCGGGGCGCGCATGTTCCGTCGAGCCACCGGGCCTCGGCGCGGCCCAGGCGGCTCGGCCCCGAGCCTTCCCGGTCGGATTGCGGGCGGGATCAACGCCCGCCTGCGCGGCGGCGCGAGCCGCAAGACCGGTCCCGGCGCCCCGGCCCCGCGCTTCGGGACCAGCTACAGCGCCCCGGTCGGCGGCGGCGGCCCGAGCATGGACGCGCCGGGTCCGAGCGAGCGTCCGCGCCCGGCGGGTCCTGACGAGGAGACCGCGAAACAGAAGTCAGGAACGCCTGCACGGGGATCGCGGCGCCACGCTGTCGGGGCAGGCGGGCGAGCGGCGGTTGTCGGAGGAGCGGCAAGCGGGCGGGCGGCGAAGCCGAAGAAGCGAGGCCGGCGCGGGTCCACCGAGCCTTCCGCAACGGGGCCCGCGCCACAAAGCGGCAACGCGAAGAAGCCGGAGACCAAGAGGGCGCAGCGATTCCCGGCTGCTCGACCGGGTGGAGCGGGGCCGTCCTCTCCTGCATCCGCGGCCGACAGGCAGCCGGAGCAGAGCCTTGGCCAGGAACTGCGCAACGAGGGCCGGCGGGTCCAGAAGAAGAAGGCCTCCCCGCCCGAGCGACAGGAGCCGAAGGACGGCGGCGGAGCGGCTTCGCCGCCGCGGCGTCGGCGTCGCTGGCGGCGGAGGTGGGGCCGATGAGTCGCCGCGGACGCTCTCGCCTGTCGCTGTGGATCGGCGGGCTCGCCGCGGTCGCGCTCGTCGGCGCGGTGAGCGTGGCGGGCGCGCTGATGGCGGTCCTCGGCGGCAACCTCGCCTGTCTCGCTCCGGGCGGCTCGGCCCTTGCCGCTCCTCCGACCAAAGCCGCCGTCAAGGCGATCCCACCGAAGCGCCTGCGCATCTATCAGGAAGCGGGCAAGCGCTTCGACGTCGATTGGGCCTTCCTCGCCTCGATCGGCTACCAGGAGTGCGGCGTCGGCACCTGCGCCCACGTCTACCCCTCCGGCTGCGGCGGGCCGATGCAGATCGCGATCGTCCCGGAATCCGCGTGCAGCCCCGGACCCGGCCCGACGATCTGGGACCGCTACAAGGTCGATGCCGACGGCGGCGGCGCCAACCCCTTCGATCCCGCCGACGCGGTCTTCACCGCCGCGCGGATGATGCGGCCGGTCTTCGGCCTGGCCGGCGATTCGTATGCCGCCTATCGGCAGGCGGCCTGCAACTACTACGGGGCCTGCTCGGACTCCTCGGCTAACTACGCCGACGAAGTCATGCAGCGCGCTGTCGAATACGGCTTCCGCGGGAAGGGCTCGCCGGCGCCGACGATCCCGGTCGCGACCGGCCGGGAAGCGAGCGGCGGCGGCTCGGCCTGCGGCGGTTCCTCCTCGGGTGGTGCGAGCGGCAGCGAGATCGTCCGCATCGCCGACAGCCAGCTCGGCATCGCCGAGAATCCGCCCGGCTCCAACTGCAACCCCTACGGCCCCTGCGAGCAGTGGTGCTCGCTGTTCGTCGCATGGGTCTGGAAGAAGGCCGGCGTCCCCCTCCACGGCCCGACCGCCACCTATGCCTACTCGGGGACGATCTACGAATGGGCCAAGGCCCATGAAGGCGGCCCCTTCGCGGTAACGGCCCCCGGCGACCCGCCGCTGTCGGCCCCCGAAGCCGACGGCGCCCGCGTCCTGCCGCCGAGCGCGACGCCGGCACCGGGCGACGCGGTGCTCTACGGCTCCGGCCCCGGGCCCGGGGAAAGCGACCACGTCGGCATCGTCGAGCGTGTCTTCCCCGGCGGGCAGATCACGACGATCGACGGCAACTTCGGCGACCGGGTCGCCCGCTCGGGGCCGTTCCTCCCCTCGCAAGCCGTGCAGTGGGGGATGCCGGCGCCGATCTTCGGCTACGCCCAGCCGCCGAGCACGAAGGGCGGCGCCAATGGTTGACCGGCTCCGCGCCCTACTCGACCACCCGCTCGACCCGAGCGCGGCGCGGGCGATCCTCGTCTTCGCAAGCGCGATCCTGGTCGGGTTCGCGGCGCTGCTCGTCCTCGCCGTCGGCCAGCCCGATCAGCCGACCTCGTCGTCGGGACACCCCTCGACGGTCGCGTCGTCTCTCGGCCCGGCCGCCGCGATCCAGCAGGTCGAAGACAACTCGGCCGAGGGCCGGGCAGCGCCCCGCCGGCAAGACCCCCAAGACGTCGAAGGCAGCGCCGCCGCCCGGCGGGCAGCTCGCGCCCTTAGCTCGCACCGGGCGCTCCAGCACGTCCCTTACCGGCCCGGCGAGCTGAGGATCGACCTCGTCGGCGCGCGCGGCGCTCGCGCGGTCCTGCGCGTCGCCGCCCCCACCGTCCGGCTCGCGAAGCGCGGCTGGCGTCGGTTCCTGCGGCGCTACCGCGACTCCGGCCGGGCATATCTGCCGCTCTTCAGATCAGAGGAGAGCAGGCGACCGAGGAGGGGGTCGTGAATGTCGGCAGCCTCTTCGCGGGCATCGGCGGATTCGACCTCGGTTTCGAGCGCGCCGGGATGCGCGTCTCCTGGCAGGTCGAGCAAGACCCCTACTGCCGCGCCGTCCTCGCCCGCCACTTCCCCGACGCCGCCCGCTTCGAGGACGTCCGCGAAGTCGGCGCGCGGAACCTCTGCCCGGTCGACCTCCTCTGCGGCGGCTTCCCCTGCCAGGACCTCAGCCCAGCCGGCAGGGGAGCCGGGCTCGACGGCGCCCGTTCGGGTCTTTGGTCCGAGTTCGCCCGGATCGTTCGCGAGCTACGACCCCGCTACGTCGTCGTGGAGAACGTGCCAGCCCTCCTCACCGGGAAAGGCAAGCGCTGGGAGCGAGGGCCGATCGGACGAGTTCTCGGCGACCTGGCCGAAGCACGGTATGACGCGGAGTGGGCGTGCCTGTCGGCTGGAGAGTTCGGGGCACCCCACCTGCGAAAGCGGGTCTGGATCGTGGCCTACCCCGCACGGGATGCCGAAGCCGGGGCAGCGGCGGAACCCGGGACCGAGCGGCAACGAGCTGGGGCGGGCGGTGAACGGAGCGGAGCGACGGACCTGGCCGACCCCGACGCGCAGCGACAGCCAGGGCGGACCGGGGAACTCGGGCCGGCAGGGAGGGGAGAACCTGAAGATGGCCGTCGCGCGGGAGGCGAGGACCTGGCCGACGCCGATAAACGAGGCAGGCCAGGGCGGGCGGCAGCTGCGAGAGGCGGTGGCGCGGGAGGAGCGTCTCCCGACGCCGACGGCCCAGGCCGGAAAGCACGCGGCGCCGACCGACTGGGAGAAGGCCAACAGGCCGAGGGACCTCCATGTGCGGGTTGGTGGGCCGCTGAACCCGCCGTGGGTCGAGTGGCTCATGGGGTTCCCCATCGGGTGGACCGCCTTGCCGCCCTCGGCAACGCCCTCGTCCCGCAGATCGCCGAGTGGATCGGGCGCCGCATCCTCGACTACGAGCGCACGGCGCGGCGGGGGGCGGTGAGCTGATGCAGCCGGGCACGATCATCGACCTCTTCGCCGGTGCCGGCGGCTGGGACGAGGGCCTTCGCGATCGCGGCTACACGGCGGTCGGCATCGACGTCGACCGCTGGGCCTGCGCCACGGCGCGCGCCGCAGGGCACGAGCGGATCGAAGCCGACATCGCCGCGCTCGACCCGATGGAGTTCGCGCCGGTCTGGGGGCTGATCGGCTCCCCGCCCTGCCAGGCCTACTCGACCGCCGGCAAGAACCTCGGCCGCTTCGACAAGGAGCGCGTGATCGCCTGCGCCCACGAGATCGCCGCAGGCCACGACTCCCGGGCCGAACACCTCGCCGCCTGCCGCGACCCCCGCTCGCTGCTGACCGTCGAGCCGCTGCGGTGGGCGGTGGCGCTGCGGCCGCGCTGGGTCGCCCTGGAGCAGGTCCCCGGCGTCCTCGAGCTCTGGTCTCTGTTCGCCGGGCTGCTCGCCGCCCACGGCTATGACGCGACCGCCGGGGTGCTGAGCGCCGAGCGCTACGGCGTGCCGCAGACCCGAAAGCGCGCCTATCTCGTCGCCTCGCTCGACGGCCCCGCGGAGCTGCCGGCGCCGACCCACCGCTCCTACAACCCCCGCCGCCCTGACGAGGTCAGAGAGGAGGAGCGCGACCTTGAGCCCTGGGTCAGCATGGCCGACGCCCTCGGCTGGGCGCGGGACGCCGTCACCCACACCAACAACCAGACTGCAAGCGGCACCCGCCCGAAGGGGCTGAGCCGCCCCGCCAGCTGCCCGGCCCGGACCATCGACTCGGCCTCGGGATCGTGGACGGTCGAGCGCTCGCCGAAAGAGAGCGACCGAGATGGCTGAGCGGCGGCCGGAGTGGACTAAGAAGCGGCCGGCGACGACGGTGGTGGCCGATCCGCGGATTTCGACGCCGAGGGCCTACCGGAAGTCAAAGCCGCGGTCGGGGAAGGAATGGACCTCTCAATTCGAAGAGGCGGTGCGGGTGAGCGTGGAGGAGGCTGCCGTCCTGCAGGGCTTCCGGGCCGACTACCCCTGGCAAGGGTCGCGGACGCGCTGCTTCCTCCAGGTCGGAAACGCGGTCTGCCCGCCGGTCGCCCGGCTCGTCGTGGAGGCGGTTTCCCGAAACAGCCTCGGCCGAGGAGGAGATGGACGATGAAGGCAAGGCTCCGGCTGCGGCTCCGCCTGCGCTTCCGGCTGCGGCTCCGCCTGTGCTTCCCCCGAGGAGAGGCGGAGAGCCCTCCCCGCCCGCTTGCCGCCTGCGATCGCGGCGACCGCGCCGCGCTGACTTCTATCCCCATATCCGTCCTCATCGTCAACCGGAGGCGTCCGTGACCGACTCAGACCGTCGCGACGCGGCTCCACTCGTCCTACTCGCTATCGCGATCGCCATCGGCTTCGTCGCCGCCAACGCGCCACAATGGGCTCGCTCGCTGCTCGACCTGGCGGGACGCCCCGCGACCGTCAGCCTCGTCGTGGCTCTGCTGATCTTCGCCTGCGCCGTGCGCGCCGCGCGACTCGTGGTCACTCGTCGCGCTCTCCGCCGCCGCTCGGCGCTGCTCGCCGTCCCCGCCGATTCCTTCGACCCCGGCGAGGACGCGGTCTTCGCCTTCGCCTCGGCCCTCAGCCGCTCGCGTCGTGCGGTCCGCGGGTTCCTCGACGCCCCGGCGAGCGCGGTTCGCCTGCGCCTCGACGCCGACGAGGCCGGACGGCTGCGCTACGCAGTGGAGATGCCCGAGCGCGCCCGCCACGCCCTGCGGGTCGGGCTCGCCGCCTACGGCGGCATCGACCTGGTGCCCGCTCCCCAGCTCCCGGCGGAGGGGGAGGATGTCGAGGTCGCGAGGGCGGAGCTCGTGCTCGCCCGGTCGAGCAGCGAGCCGCTGCGGAAGACCGGCCTCGATCCCGACCCGCTCTCGGGCTTCGCGCGGGCGCTGGAGGCGATCGATACGGCGGCGTGGGACCGGGCGGCCGTCTGCATCGACCTCCTGCCCGCCGCTCCGGGCAGGCGCCGGCGGCTGCGCCGCCGCCTGCTCAGGGAGGGGCGCCGCGCCAGCAGTCTCGGACCCTCGCCGGGGGAGGCGCTTGCCGAGCTGCTGGGGGGAGGCCGCTCCCGCCGCCCCGAGCCGACGCCCTCGGAGCTGATCGAGCGCCGGGCCGGGCGGCAGGCGCTCGCCGCGAAGCTCGGTTCGAGCGAGCCGCTGTTCGAGCTTCAGGTGCTGGTCCGGGTCGCCTCGCCGGTCCCCGGCCGCGCCAAGTCCCAGCTCGCCGCGCTCCTCGCCGCCTTCGACACCTTCGCGGGCGAGAACCACCTGCGCGTCTCGGGGCTGCGAATCCCGGGCGTCGCCTTCCTCGGCTCCGATCTGCCAGGGCGCCGGAGCCACTTCGACCGCCGGCTCGTCACCGGCCTCTTCCGCCCGGCGCGGCGGGGGATCGTGACCGCCTCGGAGATAGCCGGGCTGCTGAAGCCGCCGACCAGGCGCTGCGCGGCGGCGAACGTCCTGCGCTCGGGGGCGGCCGTCGGCCCGCCCCCGCGCCGGCTGCCGACGTTCAGCGGACAGCCGGGGCTGATGCCGCTCGGCAAGGTCGAGACCGAGACGGGGGAGAGGACGGTCGGCGTACACCTGGCCGACACCTTCTTCTCCTACATGGCGGGCCGCAGCCGGTTCGGCAAGACCGAGACGGCGATCGGGCAGTTCCTCCACCTCGCGCGGACGGGCCACGGCTGCCTCTTCCTCGACCCCCACCACGACGCGATCGAGCGGATCAAGGGCTACCTGACCGAGGGGGGTCTGCGCGAGCGGGTGGTCGAGCTCGACCTGACCGACGCCGAGCACCAGCCGGCGTGGAACCTGCTCGCGACCGTCGGCCGCTCCCCGGCCCGCGCCGCCGGGCAGGTCGACGCGGTCGTGGACGCATTCGCCTCGGCTCTGCGCTGGGACGAGGTGAACGCCCGCGCCCTCAACCTCACCACGCAGGCGGTCCAGGCGCTCTCCGACCTCGCCCGCCTGCTGCCGCCCGAGCTCTCGCCGACGATCTTCGAGATCCCCGTCCTGCTCGCCAATGAGGGCTGGCGCGAGATCGTCCTCCCGCACGTCTCCCCGCCGGTGCGGCGCTTCTTCGCAGAGCGCTTCCCGCTCCTGCCGGCGGAGGCGATCACGCCGGTCACCAACCTGATCGACCGGCTGCGTGCCTCCCCGCCCGCGGCGGCGCTGCTCGGCAACCCCGCCGCCGGCTACGACGTGCGGGCGGCGATGGACCGCGGGCAGATCGTCCTCGCCTGTCCGGGGTGGGGCTCGACGCGGGACCGGCTGATAGCGAACTTCGTGATCTTCGACGCCCTTCATGCGGCGCACTCGCGCCGCGAGCTCCCGGTCGAGCGCCGTCGCGAGTTCTACGTCTTCTTCGACGAGGTGCAGGCCTACGACGGCGCCTCTTCGGGAACCCTTGCCGCCCTGCTGGAGCAGTCGGCGAAGTTCGGGGTGCGGGCGGTGCTCCTGAACCAGAACCCCGAGCGGCTGAGCGCGGCGACCCGCGACGCGGTTCTCGCCAACCGCTCCCATCTGGTGGCGACGACGCTCGACGGCAGGGGCGCGGAGCTCCTCGCGCGGGCGCTCGGCGGCGGCCTGGGGGCCGAGGGGATCTCCCAGCTCCCTCGCTTCCGCAGCCTCGCCTCAGTCACGCTCGACGGCGAGATCAGCCGCCCGTTCCGGCTCAAAGGGGTTGCGGTCGAGGAGCTGTTTCCCGACGACCGCCGCCCGGAGGCGGTGCCGCAGCTCGATGCCGCGATCGCCGAGAGCGGCGGTCGCGTCGCCATATCCGAGGCGCTCGCGCGCCTCGACCGCCACCCGCAGGAGATCGCGGCGCACCTCGGCGAGCGCAGCCGTCCGGCGCGGGCCGCCGGGGGCAGGCAGGCGATCGAGCCCCGGAGGCAGCGGTGAGCGTGCCCGCGGCCCCGCGGCTCGGCGCCGCCGGCGTCGAGGTGCTGGAGAGCCTCGGCCAGCACCGGCTGCTCTCCACCCGCCAGGTCCATCGGCTGCACACCCCGGAGGCGTCGATCCGCTGGACCCGTTGGCTGCTGGGGCGGCTGCGGGCGAACGGGCTGGCGGCGGCGACGGCGCGGCCCGGCGGCCTGCTCTGCTGGTACCTGACCGAGCCGGGCGCCGACGCGCTCGAGGCGATCCCGAGCCGCGCGGAGACGCGCCGCAAGGCGATCTCCCCCGAGCATGCGGCCGGGGCGCTGCAGGAGCACACGCTCGCGGTCAACGAGGTCGGGATCGCGTTCGTGCAGGCGGCTCGGGAGCGCGGCGACGAATGCGGGCCCTTCGACTGGTTCCACGAGGTCGCCCACCCTCTCGGTCCGCCGCCGGGCCGGCGGGGTTCCGAGCAGCTGATCTGTGACGCGGTCCTCACCTACCTGCTGATGGAGGACGGGGCGCAAGCGGCCAGCGTCGCCTACCGGCTCGTCGAGGTCGATCGCGCCAACCGCTCCGCCCCCGAGCTGGCGCGCCGGATCGGCCGCTACGCGCGCCTCTACCGCCGGACCGTGCCCGGCGAGGGCCGCTCGGTCGCGCTGTGGGAGCGGCTCTACCCGGTCTTCCCGACCCTGCTGGTCGTGCTCGCCGGGCGCCGTGCCGACCGGCTCGAGGAGCGCCGCCGCACGGTGCTGGCGCTCTGCGCCCAGGATCCCGACCTCGCCGCGGCACCGGAGGTCGAGGTCTCGGTCTGCCTGTTGGACGACCTCGTCGAGCGCGGCCCCTTCGCGCCGATCTGCCGGACTCTCGCCGATCCCGAGAGGCCGGTCGACTGGCTGGGAGAGGAGGCCCGCTGATGGCCGGGGCGCGGTCCGCGAGCGAGCGCCCCCATCCGCTCGGCCTGCCGCTGTTGCGGGCCGACGAGCGCTTCGTGGAGGCGCTGGCCGCCGCCGTCGCCGAGCAGGTCGTCGACCGCCTGCGCGAGGAGGAGGCGGAGGACGAGGAGGGCTACCTGAACGCGGAGGCCGCCGGCCGCTACATCCGCGTCCCGCGGAGGCGCATCCACGAACTGACCAGCGCCGGGCTGCTCGTGCCCGACGGCTACGACGGGCGCACTCCGCTGTACCGGCGCCGGACGCTGAACGACTACGTGACGAGCGCAGGAGGGCGGCGATGATCGAAGTCGCCTATGTCCCATGAGAAGGGGATCGCGGCTGATCGGATGGGTCGCCAAGACCGCTTCATCCTGTTAACGTTTTGTCCGATAAAGCAAAACGGGGCGGCGCCGCCGAAACGGCCCGCCCCCGGCTCACGAGGTGATAGCTCATGAGCGTTTCCCAGGATACGACCGTCCGCGCGGACGGTGCGAAACGAGAAGGCTGCGGCGACAAGCGGCGGCTCGTCAAGACCAAGACGCCGGGCGTCTACAAGCGGGTCGACGGCGCCGGCAACATCGTCGGCTACGTCGCCGTGATCGAAGTCGCCGGCAAGCAGCGCAAGCGCGGCGCCCGCACCTACGAGGCGGCGCGGCGGATCAAGCGCGACAGCGAAACGGACCGCGATCGCGGCGAACTCCAGGAGCCGACGACGATCACCTTCCTGCGCTTCCTCGACGAATGGGTCGAGCGCTACCGGGGGCAGGGCCGTCGCGGCTTCCGCGAGAACACCCGCGACGAGTACCGCCGGATCATCCGCCAGTACCTCCGCCCCTACTTCTCCGAGAAGTTGAAGCTGGTCGAGGTCAACACCTACCGGCTCGCCCGCTTCGCCGACTGGCTCGCCGACGGCGACGCGCAGGGCAGGCGCCTCAGCGACTCGACCATCGCCAACATCGTGATCGTCCCCCGCGCGGCGCTCAGCACCGCGCAGCGGGAGGGCCTGATCCGCCACAACCCCGGCCAGGGCCTGACTCTTCCCCACCGGGAGCCGCTCGCCGAGGAGGAGGAAGTCATAAAGGTGTTCAGCCGCGAGCAGCTGGCGGCGGTGCTGGCGATGGCGCCGAACGAGCACAAGGTCCTGTTCGAGCTGCTGGCGACGACCGGCCTGCGGATCAGCGAGGCCATAGGGCTCCAGCGCCTCCACCTGCAGCTCGACGGCTCCGAGCCGGAGGTCTGCGTCCGGCGGGCGATCGTCAAAGGCCGGGTCGAGCCGCCGAAGACGAAGCACGGCAGGCGCGACGTGCGGCTGCCGCCCTCGCTCGTCCACAAGCTCCGCTCCCATCTCGCCGCGCAGGGCGACCTCGACTCGACCGCGCCCGCCTTCCCCAACGGGGCGGGGGAGGTCCTGTGCCCCGACAACTTGCGCCGCCGCGTCCTCAAGCCCCTGGTCGAGGAGGCCGGCGCGCCATGGGCGGCGTTCCACACGTTCCGCCACACCTTCGCCTCGATCCACCTGCGGGAAGGGACGAACCTGCTCCAGCTCAGCCGCGCTCTCGGCCACCACTCGGCCGCGTTCACGCTGACCCGCTACACGCACCTGCTGCCCGGCGACGAGGCGCCGGCGCTCGACTTGGGCTCGTCGGTTCGCCCCGCCGCGCCCGAGAGCGAGCACGTATTCGACCACGTCTTGGCAGGGGGCCGGTGATGGCGCTCGTCCCAGGTCGCTTCACGACCGCCGCGATCCGGACCGATGGCGGGGAGCTGGAGGTGCGCCTGACCGATGGCGGGCATTGGGAGGTGAAGGCGAAGCTGGTCGAGGAGGGCGACTGGCGCTCCCTGTGCCGGGGGCACCTCGACGGCAGCATCTTCGATACCGCGAAGCCCGACAACCAGGCTCCGATCCGGGTCGGCTTGCTGCTGGTCGACCCCGCCGCTCGCCGGATCGAGGTTCGCGGCCGCGAGGTGCGCCTGGCGGCGCGCGAGTTCGAACTGGTGGCGCTGCTCGCGACCGAGCCCGACCGCGTCTTCACGAAGCAGGAGCTGATGCGAGAGCTTTGGGGAGGTCGCGGCAGCTTCCGCACCCTCGACTCCCATGCCAGCCGTGCTCGCTGCAAGCTGCGCGAAGCCGGCGCCGCCGGGTTCGTCGTCAACTGCCACGCGCACGGCTACAAGCTCCGGGACGGGGCGGGGGGCCAGCGATGAGCCGCGCCGTCGTGTCCGAGCAGTTGCCCGCCATCGGCTCGCGCGCCCGGCTTCGACGCGGCGTCGATCGCTTCCCGCACTTCGTCGCCCAAGCGGGGGCGATGGGCACCGTCACCGAGGCGACGGACTCGCTGATCGCCCTGAGGCTGGACGAGCTCCTGTCGGGCGCGGAGGAATGGGACAACGAGGTCTGCTGGACCTCGGACGACATCGAAGCGGCCGATCAGACCGTCGCCGCCGTCTTCTACGAGGACGTCGAGATCATCGGGGGGCGGCGATGAGGCCGGGGAGGAAACTGAGTGTCCGCATCCCTGACGGGCAGGCGGCTGCGCTGGAGGCTGTCGCCCGCACCGACGAGGTGAAGATCTCAGAGGCGGTCCGCGAAGCGATCGACACCCACATCGCGACCCGCCGCTCCGACCCCGACTTCCAGAAGCGACACAGGAGGCGGCTCGAAATGGAGCGCGCGATCCTCGAGCGGCGCCTGAGAGGAGAGTGACCCCATGCCAGAGCCCCTGCACTTCTACGACCACCACCGCCAGCGCTACGCCGGGAAGGTGCCGATCCCCGAGGCCGGCGAGTTCATGATCGGCGACTACACGGGGGAGGGCACGGTCGGCCGGGACGGCGAGTTCAAGATCACGCTGGTCGAACTGCACGGCGACCGCCGCTGGTCGCTGTATTCATGGAAAGAATGTATCTAGAAACTGAACTGTTTTTGCATACTGACCCATAGCGTGATATGGCTGAACGCGGATCACGCTGGCTCCGCGGTCAGCGGTCCGGGAGAGACCTAGCATGGTTAAACGCACTGAGCAACCGCTCGTTGCCAACAACACGTTTCCACGGAGAGCTGGCCTCCTCCTTCTGTTGCTCGTCGCAGCCTTTCAGGTCGTCGTAGCGCCGGCTCACGGAGCCCTGGTGATCGAACACAATTTCACCGGAGGCGGATCTCTGCGAGTCTCTCTTAGCGAATGGAGAGACAACGGATTGTTCCGCACGGACAGAATCGAATGCCTAGAAGGAGTATTCGCCGGCACAGTGTCGGAACCGCCGACCGCCAGCGCCACCCTCACTCAATGGACCGCGACCAATTGCTCCGCGTTTTCACCTGAATATGGATCATCCCCTGCGAAGGTGACCCTGCTGACCCTTCCGTCTGCCGAAGCACTTGATCTAAATACGGTTAAACTCAAAAGACCGACCTCGGGTCCGATTGCGATCTGGATCGAATACACGCTGGGTGTAGCCGGTAACACTTGTTATGCCCAGGTGGAACTAGATAGCGCGGACTACAGCTACTCGTCGGAAGGATCACTGAACCTCCTCGCTGGACACATACGAGGTTCATTCTCTCCGGAAGTAACCTTCCCATCTGCGTCATGCCTCACGGGTAGTGCTGCGAACGGAGCAAGCGCAGAATTTGAATCTAGGGATGAATTCATAAAGCCTCAGTTTCAGGTATCAGATAGCAACTTTCAGGCGCCCACTATCGAAGCGAGGAAACCACCATCGAGTCCGACCAAGACTAGCGCTCTGTTCTTTGGCACGGTCACTCCAAATGGACTGGCCACGACCTATCGCTGGGAATACGGGCTAACGAAGACCTATAGCAACAAAATTCCCGTTCCCGACGGCACCCTGAGTTCCGGACTGACCGAACGACATGGGGTAGGACAGATAGTTGAAGGGCTACAACCCGGAACGACCTACCACTATCGGCTAGTGGCAACCAACGCTAAAGGCACGACGTCGAGTGCCGACGCGACCTTCACCACTCCGGTATGGACTCTGCAGACTACCCCGAACGTAACTGAATCCGGGAAATATGGAAACTTCTTGTACGGGATCGGCTGTGAGCCTGCAAGCACCAGTATGTGTATGGCTGTCGGAAAGAGCACGAGTTCAGGCGTTAGCCAAGTCCTGGCAGAGCGCTGGAATGGAAGTAGCTGGACGCTGTCTACGCCCCAAGTACCAGCGGGCTCCACGAGCAGCGAATTGATCGACGTCACGTGCCCTAGCACGACGTCATGCACCGCTGTGGGGAAGTTCAGCACGTCGAGCGGGACCGTTTCTTTGATCGAGGTATGGAACGGGGCATCTTGGACGATCGAAACGAGTGCGAATCCCGTCGGCGCGACTGAAACCGCTCTGCGCGGTGTCTCGTGCATCAGCACGAGCGCTTGTACTGCGGTTGGCTTCGCGTTTATCGGTGGGGTGAAGACGGCGATCGCGGAGAACCGGAATGGAACGGCCTGGGCGATGCAAGCGGTCCCGATGCCAACCGGAGCATTGCAGGACGAATTTGAAGCGATAGACTGTACGAGTGGAAGTTTCTGTATGGGGGTGGGAGATTTTCTGGTCGTGGAAAGCGGCGAATACCGTGACCATTCCCTCTCGGCAGTATGGAATGGAAGCTCCTGGTCGCTGAAGTCGGCACCTGGGCCTGAAGGAAGCTCTTTTGGCCTGGCGGATGTCGACTGTACCGGGAGCAGTACCTGCGTTGCAGGCGGGTCATCGTATTTCAACTCTCCCTGGAAAAGGGACACCCTGATTGTACGCTGGAATGGAACGAGTTGGATAAGCCAGGCGAGCCCGAATGTTGCCGTGGCACGAGAAAGTGGCATCGAAGGCGTGGCGTGCTCCAGTACGGAAGCCACCAGTTGCAGGGCGGTCGGCTACTGGTGGCCGGAAATTAGCCTTAACTACAGTCTAGCGGAGAGGTGGAATGGCAGTACCTGGTCAATAGAGGGAACCCCAAATCGGTACTTCAGCGTAGGCAGTGAAAAAAACGCGTACGACTCCGTTCTGGCTGATGTGGCCTGTCGCGGCGTGACGTGTATAGCGGTCGGATACAGTGGAGATGCCCTGTTGAATTACACTACCGTGGCGCAATCGATAGTTGACGAAGCTGGACTCCCTGCTTTCTTGGTCAGGCCAGAGTCCAGTTCAACCAAAGTTAATGGTACGTTGACCGGAGTTGTGACGCCGAACGGGCTGGCCACCCACTATCACTTCGATTATGGGCTGACTACGAGCTACGGCACGAGTGTGCCTGTACCGGAAGGGTCTCTCGGATCCAATCTCTTCTCGCCGCAAACGGTTTCCGAAACCGTTTCTGGGCTGCTGGCTGGGACTACCTACCATTATCGATTGGTGGCGTCTAATGCTGAAGGAACCATTACCGGTGCTGATCAGACGTTCACGACGCCGTCAGCGTGGGCGATCGAAACGACGCCGAACCCGCCTGGATCAAGCGACGCCAATCTCTACGACGTGAGCTGCGAACCGAGTACGAATGCCTGCACTGCGGTCGGTCAGAGCACGAAATCGGGGACGGACAGTCCGGTGGCCCAGCGCTGGAACGGCACCTCCTGGTCTGAACAGAGCCCCGCGAAGAAGTCTGGGACCCTTCCCACCCGCCTTTTCGGGGTCGACTGCCCCTCGGAAACCCGCTGCCTGGCGGCCGGCAACTACCAGCCCTCAGAAGGCGGCCCGACGCTGGTTACGGAGATCTGGAACGAAAGCAAATGGTCGGTCCAGTCGACGCCGATCCCCTCCGAAGCGACCTCCAGCGAACTGGTAGGCATCGGCTGCAATAACACCGCGGAATGCAAGGCCGTGGGCTCGGCCGTGATCGGCGGCGTCAAGACCGCGATCGCGGAGAAATGGGTCAGCCCTACCTGGACCCTGCAGAGCGTACCGAGCCCCGAAGGGGCTACCTCGAGCCAGCTCGACGGGGTCGACTGCATCTGGTCGAACGTTTGCGTCGCTGTCGGCCGCTACACCTCTAGCGGCGGCTCAGTCAAGGAGCTCGCCATGGTTTGGAACGGCACCTCCTGGTCGATTCAGACGCTGGCCGAACCCGAAGGCGCCACCCAGAGCACCCTCCTCGACGTCTCCTGCACGCCCTCGCCGACCCGCTGCACGGCGGTAGGGGGCTGGAAGAACCTGAACGATGAAAACAAACAGTTCCCGCTGGCCTATCGCTACAACGGCTCAACCTGGTCACTGCAGAGTGCCCCCAACCCGTCCGGAAGTATCGCGAGCGTCTTCCAGGAGGTCTCCTGCGCAAGCGAAACGTCCTGCACTGCGGTTGGGAGTTGGGTCAGTGGCACTGGAGGGGCAAATCAGACCTTGGTCGAGGATTGGAACGGAAGCGCTTGGTCGATTGCGAGTAGCCCTAATCCCCTAGGGTCGACCTACAACGCGCTTTTTGGCGTCTCTTGTCGAAGTGCTGCTTGCTTCGGGGTGGGGTGGAGCACGAATGGCTCTGGGACTGACGTCACTCTGGGGGAGAAGCGTTGACGGCTAGTTAGAACCCCAGGCGGGGAGGGCGGAGACCTTCGCCGGGAGCAGTGGCGCAGCAACTGGACACGCTCTTGGCCTCGCGCGAGGCTCTACCGCGGCCACCGCGGCAGCAATTGGGACAAGCCTTCGAAGACGATCACGGCCGGGGTGCATGGCGTCGCTGGCGGCGAGCACATCGTTCATCTGGACTTAGGCGACTATCATTACCTAACCGTCCGCGAGTGCATGCGCATTCAAAAACCTTCCCGACGAGTTGGAAATCGACACGAGCGCACGGCCGCCATAGGACAAATCGGCAACGCCGTGCCCCCAGCGATCGGCGAGGTCTTTGGGCGGGCGATCGCCCAAGCGGTGATTGAGGAGCCCAGCACCAATGTGAAAGCGCCGAAGACGAAGGCAGGCGAAGGGCTCAAGGCGGCGGCGTAAGCGATCAACCCTGGGGCAACAAATGGGGCAACATGCCCCACAGATTCCAGCCGATCTCAGCCGATCTCGATTTCGTGAAAACCGCTTTAGAACGCGCCCCACATAGCCCAGCGGGACCCCAGGCGCGGGCTCATAATCGGACCGTCCTTGTAGGAACCCGACGGTCATAGGCGCCCCCTTGCCGTGACGTTCTTCGACACCGATCGACCGCACGACGGTAAGGACACCAGTCAGGTAGCGGTTACAGTTTCGGAAGCAAACGCGGGGGAGGAGCTTCCACCTCGCAGGATAGCCGACGACACTCACCTCCGACCCGGCATCAAGCGGGGGCGACAATAGGATTACTTGCTCCCCGCCGTCCTCTGAGCCCGTTTTCGAACCGGCTCTGTGGCCTGAACGGCGTTGGCCGCGACCTCCCTGGCGACAGTCCGACTGTGGGTCGGCGTGGGCATCTCCTCTGCCCGTCAGCCCACCTATAATCCCTGCATGTTCCTGCCAGGGGGGTCGGTTCTGCGACGCGGAAACGCCCGGAGGATCGCTTTCCTTGTCGCAACCCTTGGCCTGCTGGTGCTTTCGCCGGCTGTCCAGGCCGGGAGCTGGTCTGGGGCGAGCCTCCCAGGCGCGGGCGGCAAGGTGTACCTGCTCGGCGCCTCCTGCCCGAGCGAAGGACTGTGCGTCGCGGTGGGGACCAACAACCTGATCGCGTCTTCCACCGACCCGAGCCAGCCTTTGTCCTGGCACTACGGCTACGCGGGGGAAGGGCCATGGCCGAAGACGAATGAATGGCCGACCGAAAACATTTCTGGGCGCCAGATTCAGGCAGTCTCCTGCCCCAGCGCCGGCCTCTGTGTCGCGGTCACCGACCAGGGCTTTATCTACTCCTCCACAGATCCGGCCGGTCCGGCCGCTGCTTGGAAGTCGGTGCAGATCGATGACGGCATGGGCAATAACACGCACCTGTTCGGCGTGTCCTGCCCGACGACGGGCCTTTGCGTCGCGGTTTCGGGGAAGCGCACCGATCAGGGCAAGATCTTCACCACCACCGAACCAACCGGACCAGCGAGCGCGTGGACCTCGATCGAACTGGGCGAAAGCTTCGAATTCCGCGCCGTCTCCTGCGCGTCTGCCTCGCTGTGTGTCGCCGTCGCCAACGACGGCCGGATCGTGGTCTCGACCGATCCCCGGGGCGGGTCCGCGGCGTGGAAGGTCCTTGCCGCCCCCGGCGGCGGTGGCTCGCTTCGCTCCGTGGCGTGCCTGAGCGCCCCCCTCTGCCTGACCGGGAACGAGGGGGGCAACCTCCTCAGCTCGACGAATCCCATCGCCGGCCCGGCCAGCTGGAAGGAGGTGCCCGGCGGTGGATCCGTGCAGATCACCGGCGTCGCCTGCCCCACGTCGAGCGCCTGCGTCGCCGTCGACAACAACGGCGACGCTATTACCTCCACCCATCCCACTGGCGAAGCCTCATCGTGGAGCTTCGAAAACGTGCAGCCATTCACCGGCGAAGAAGGAAACGCGCTCTTCGCTGTCTCCTGCCCCTCCACTGCCCTATGCACGCTGGTCGGCTCGCGCGGCCGGATCCTCACGGGCCGCGATCCCTTCGCAGCGGAAACGCATGCCCAGGCTCACCCAAGCCGGCACCGCGGCAAGCGGGCCAAACGCCCCCGGGTGAAGGTCGCCCGCATTGAGCTCCCGTTCCGCCAGCAGCTCGAACGCCACCGGGGCCGGGTGACGATCCGCTTTTACGCCCACGGCCGACCTCGCGGCTACCTCTGTCGCCTCGACCATCACAGGTTCCGCCGCTGCCGGTCGCCGAAGCGCTATCCCATCGGCATCGGTCACCACGTCTTCCGGGTGCGCGCGATCGGCTACACCGGCCTCCGCGGTCCGATAACTATCGAACGCTTCACCGTCGATCCCTTGTGCGAATCCCGGTCACCAAGGAGCGCCGTGTTGCGGTCCGAGAGCGGAGCGAGCGCTCCGCTCTCTCGAACCTGTTACTGAGCGGTACGACGAGAGGAATTCCTCCTAGGAGGTACCGCCGGTAAAGCTCGGGCATCCGCAAGCCGGCTGCTTGAGCCGCTGGGGCAACAACTGGGGCAATATGCCCCACAGACTCCAGCCGATCCAAGCCGATCTCGATCCCGCGAAAACCGCTTGAAACCGTGCCCTACGTAGTCCAGCGGGACCCCTGGTTCGGGCTCATAATCGGACCGTCCTTGTGGGAACCCGAAGGTCGGATGGCTTCCCCTGTGGCCTGTGGAGTTAGGAACGCATTTGCAACGCCCCGTTAGGACGTAGCGGAGCGGCCCAGGAGCTCGTCGCGGAAGCGCCAACAGAACCTCATCGCTCCTATTCCGGAGAGGACCGTGACGAGATTTATCCCGAGCTCGATAGCCCCGCTGCCGCCCGTGGCGTAGATGCCGTGCTGAAGGTCGTAGAGGATGTCGAGCGCACCGAGATAAAGCGCCGCTCCCCCGACGGCCGCCAGCCAGATGAGGGCGCTCGGGTGTCCTCGGCGAAGGGTGAGGGCCGCCATCACCGCTGATCCTGCCAGCCAGCCGTCGGCGAGGGGAAAGGACTGCTCGAAGGAGATGTACCCGGCGCTGTGGGCGCTGGCAACGACGGCGCGGTCAGCGAACCAGGCGATCCAATAAAGCGTCAGGATCGCAGCCGCGACAAGCAGCCACCTGACCACGCGGGGACGCCAAAGCTCGAAGTCGCCGAGGGCGAGCTCATGGGACCTTTGCCGGAAGGCAAGCCCCGAGAACCGTGACTCAAGCTCTTGTCCACAGGCCTGGGCGGCTCGGGCGCATAGCGCACTCACAGGAGAAGCCTATCGGCGCCAGCCGAGCTTTGGAGCGACTCTCGCCGACTTTGTCAGGCCGCGAGGCGCTGCGCAACTCCGGCGAGGCTCCGCCGGGCTCACCGTTCACAGGTTGCGGACTCGTCGGCCCATCTCGCGATGAAGCGGATAATCGGCGGACTCCCAGAATGCCTCCGCCGCCTCATCGTCAAAGGCGACCAGCGCGGTCACGCGGCGAGCACCGCAGCGGCGCAGGTAGTCCTCGCCGGCCCGGGTGAGCGCCAGGCCGATGCCTTTGCGTCGGTGGTCGTCGCGAACTGCGAGCCGATACATGTTCCCCCGCCACCCATCCCATGCGGCAATCAAGGCGCCGACGATCTCGCCCTCCCGCTCGGCCACCAAGAGGGCAGCTGGCGAATCGGCAACGAGCTGTTCGATGTCCTCGACGCGGTCCGGGGGTGCTTGCGTGCTCGCTCCGACCCTTTCGCCACAACTCCGACACCGCAGGCACATCGGACTGTCGGCATCGACGTACAAGGATTTCCTCGCCGGTCAAGGGCGGAGCATAACGTCGCGGCTCTTGCCGAATCGCGGACCAGGCACTTTGGTGCGGGAAGCGGGGAGTTAGGGGGAAACCGTCGCGGCCAGCCGCTCGGCCGCAGCGGCGAGGCTTGCTGCGCTCGGCGGGAGGTCCTCATCGAGGATCGCTTGGATCAGCAGTCCGTCGAAGGCGGCAAGAAGAAGCGATGCAGCAACGGTGCCAGGGGCGTCGTCGCCGAGGCCGAGCATTGAGGTGAGGGAGCTGCGGCTGTCGGCGTAGCTCCGGGCGAGGACGCGGCGCAGTTCGGGATCGTTTGGTGAGCGGGCGATCGCGGCGAGAAAGACGTTGAAGAGGCCGCGGTGGCGGTCGAGGCTGCGCCGAGCAGCCTCGAAGAGGCCGAGGAGACGTTCCTGCGGATCCGCCGCGGAAAGGTCTCCTGCGCCGGAGGCGACATCGGCAAGCCAGCGCCGGAAGCCCTCTTCAACGGCCTCGGCGACGAGCAACTGAGTAGAGCCGAAGTGGTAGGCGATCGAGCCCAGATTGGCGCCGGCGCCGGCGGCGATGTCGCGGGCGGTGATCCGGGCCGCCGGCCTCTCCTCGATGCAGCGAAGCGCTGCCTCGATCAGTGCTTGACGGTTGCTCCGTTGCGGACTCATTGACGGCGATAACCGATGAATTTGTACATTTGTATAGATTGTAGGGGCGATGCCGGACATGACAACCTGCCTGCCGCCCGGACCGCCGCTTCCAGCAGCGCTGCAGACCCTGCTCTTCTTCCGCTGTCCGCTTCCGTTCGTGCGCGGCTGCCAGCAACGCTACGGCGATGTCTTCACGCTTCGGCTCGTCTTCGAGGGGCAGGTGGTCTATTTGGCCGACCCCGAGGGGATCGCCGAGCTTTTCTCCCGCGACGGTCGCGAGGCCCATGCCGGGGAGGCGAACTCAGTGCTGGAGCCGGTGACTGGCGCGCACTCGGTCCTGCTGCTCGACCGTGACGCCCACCTGCGCGAGCGACGCCTCTTGGCGCCCTCATTCCACGGCGAGGCGATCGGGGAGCTGGAGACGCTCGCGCGTACGGCGACCGAGCGTGAGCTCGCGCGCTGGGGGGACGAGGCTGTGGTGGCGATGCGCCCGGCGATGCAGCGGATCACCTTCGAGATCATTTGCAAAGCAGTCCTTGGAATCGACGACCCGGCCCGTCGCGAGGAGCTGCTCTCAGCGCTCGGACCCGTCTTCGACATCCCCCCGAGCGTGCTGGTGCCGCCACTGCAAGTCGATCTCGGCCCGTTGACCCCATGGAGGCGTTTTCAGCGGGCGATGAAGCGGCTCGACCGCATGCTCTACGGTCTGATCGCCGAACGGCGGGCCGGGGCGCCGCGCCCGGATATCCTCGGAATGATGCTCGCGGCCGATGTTGAGGGTGGCGGTCGGCTGAGTGACAAGATGGTGCGCGACGAGCTGGTCACTCTCCTTCTTGCCGGACACGAGACCACGGCTACGGCGCTGGCATGGGCGCTTGAGCGCCTGGCCCATCACCAAACGATCCTCGCCGAGGTAAGGCAGAGCCTGAGAGCTGGAGAGCCCGAGCTGCTGGAGGCGGTGGCGGCGGAGACGCTGCGGTTGCGCCCTGTGGTGATGGACGTGGCTCGGCGGCTCTCGGTCCCGCTAGAGCTGTGCGGATATCGCCTCGGTGCCGGGACGGTGGTGATGCCGGCGATCTACCTGGTCCACCGAGACCAGCGTCGCTACGCCGATCCCGGTGCCTTCTACCCCCAGCGCTTCCTCGAGCAGCGCCCCTCGCGCGAGGTCTGGCTCCCGTTCGGCGGCGGCAGGCGGCGCTGCCTCGGTGCGGCGCTGGCGCAGATGGAGTTGCGGGTGGTCCTGGGGGCGGTGCTCGCGCAGTACCTGGTAGAGCCCTGCTCTCGTCGCCCCGAGGGGATGCGTCTGCGGGGACTCACGTTGGCCCCTGCCCGCGGCGCGAAGCTGGCGGTGCGGCGGAAGCCGCTCGCCAATTCGTAGGCACGCGCTCGTCGGCCGCTGAGCTGGCTCGAGCTCGGCGGCCGTGGCTGGTCGCCAGGTCATCTCCGCCGCTTTTTCGGCAGCTCGACAGATCGCGATGAGCTTTCCTGGGGCAACAAATGGGGCAACATGCCCCACAGATTCCAGCCGATCTCAGCCGATCTCGATCTCGCGGAAACCGCTTGAAACCGTGCCCCACGTAGTCCAGCGGGACCCCAGGTTCGGGCTCATAATCGGACCGTCCTTGTGGGAACCCGCAGGTCGCAGCCGCCCTCTCGTCGTGACGTTCAGTCCTCCGATATAGACCGCGCTGGAGGGAGCCGTCGGTCGAGGTTGGCGGGTTCCCCTAAACGAAAGCAACCATCTGAGGAGGGCTCCTAAATCACAACATAGCCGACAGGAGACGCGACAGTCCAGCGTGGGCGAGAACAGGATTCACCGCCCGCCGGAGGCTCTGTCCTCCACGAACCGCCTCGCCTGCCGGGGTCCGAGGAACGGCGCGAGGGTCATGTAGGCGAGAGCCGGCAGATGGCTGGGCAGCGCCGCCGTGGTGCCCGTCCTGCGCAGCTCGCGGTAGGTCACCTCGAACATCACGGCGGCCAGCGCTTCGGAGCTGACCCGCGAGAGCTCGGCCCCCTGCGGCAGGCAGCGGTAGCCTTCCTCGAGGAAGAGCGTGAAGGCGCTCAATCTCTCGTAGCTGAGCTGCGCGCCGGCGGGCCCGATCGCGTGCGGCTCGACGAAGCCGAGGTGGGCGTTGGCGGGATGCGCGGCGAGGAAGTCGAGCAGCGTGCGGCCCGAGGCCCAGACGCGCTCGGGCCATCGGGTCTCGGCAAAGAAGGCTCCGGCGGCAGCGGCCATGGCGCGCTGGAAGAAGCCTTCGTTCGCCTCCATCGCCGCTTCGGCGCGGTCGCGGAACTGGCGGTAGAAGGCGCTGCGGGAGACCCTCGCCCGGGCGGTGATGTCCGCGACCGTGACCGAGGCGTAGCCGCGCTCGTGGCTGAGCCCGGCGACGGCGGCGAGGATCCGCTCGCGCTGGTGGCGGGCCACCTCGGCCTTCGGGAGGCCGTGGCGCCCCGGGGCCAATGCAGCGGGCTGATGAGCTCCGACAAGCGCCATGCTGCTGCTGACCTCGCGGGCGGGCAGCGGAGCCCAGGCCTCCCGCTCCTCTTCCGGGGGACGGTAGGCCGCGATCCAGGCGCGCAGCCCCTCGCCCAGCTCGGGGTCGATCCCGAGCGCCCCGCGGCGCAGGCGCATCGCCAGCAGCCGCGCCGTGCCGCCGACCACCGTCGAGGCGGCCATCGCCGTCCCCGGCCTCGGCTCGCGCCCGCCCGACCATGCGGCCCCGAGCGCAACCGCTGTCTCGTCGCAGAACCCGTCGCGCGTCTCCAGCGCCTTCGGCCCGGCTCCGAGCGCCTCCAGCAAGAGACAGCGGGCGGCGGGTTCGTCCCTCTGCGCGAGCTCCAGCACCGGCTGCATCGTGGCGATCGCCCGCGAGCCCGGGCCGGCCCGCCGGGACGCCGAGCGAACGCGCTCCAGCAGATCGGCCGCGATGCGCTCCAGTGCGGCCTGAAAGCAAGCCCCGCTGTCTGGGAAGTGTTCGTAGAAGGTGGAGCGGCCGATCCCGGCGGCCTTCGCCAGGCGATCCACCGAGAGCTCGGCGTGCCCGTGCTGGGCGACCAGCTCGATCGCATTGTTAAGGATTCGCGTAGCGGTGGGATCGTCGACCTCTCCCCGGGACGGGCCGTCCGGTCGACTCCCGGGTGCCTGCTTCATAAAATCCGCTGTCTCGCCGCCGCCATCGCGGTCGCATTAGATACCACGGCCGTCCCGCATCAGGCGTCCAGCGCCCTTGACAGCCCCTCGCGCCGCCGAATATCTGTTGCGCCGAGCTTCGCCTGAGGCTCGACCACGGGAACGCGAAAGAAGGGACGGACGATGGAAGAGCTGACCTCGAGGCCTCACGCGGCGCTGCTGGCAGCGGCCGCCCTGTTTTCCCTCGCCCTGATCCTTGCTCTCGGCGCCTCCAGCGCCCTCGCCGACAACGGCACCTTCGCCTTCCAAAACGAAACCCACGAACTGCGCGTCCTCTACATGCCGGGCAACGAAGAAAACTCCCTCCACAGCCCGGGCCTGAGCGTCTACGGCACCACCTCGCCGGCGGCCACCGCCTGGCTCGACGGCTTCTGGGTCGCCTACGCCTCCTCCTCGACCAGCCAGCTGTGGATGTACCGCTGGACGCCGCTGGAAGGATCGGGCGAATTCTGGAACACCGGCCTCGGGGTCAAGGCCGCCACCAGCCCCGCGATCGCCGAAGACCACGAAGCCGCCTTCATGGCCACCAACGGCGAACTGACCCTCTACAACAAGACCGAAGGCGCCCACGCCACCGGCCTGGGGATGGAACAGAGCAACCCGGCGATCGCCTCCAACGGCTACGAAGCCGCGGCCGAGGTGGCCTTCGAGGCCGCCGGCTCCCATCACCTCTGGCTCTACTCGCGGGCCGCCGGCGGCCACGACACCGGCCTCGGGATCGAAGCCGGCACCAACCCCAGCATCGCGGCGCTCACCAACGGCGCCTATGAGGTCGCCTTCGTCGGCGAAGGCACCCACAAGCTCTGGCTCTACAGCACCGCCACCGGCCTCGCCACCAACACCGGCTACACGGTCACGACCGGCACCAGCCCCGCCGTCTCGGCCGAGTACGGCCTCTCCGGCGCCTGGGCGGCCGCCTTCTCGGGGACCAACCAGACGCTCTCCACCTACACCTGGACCGGGACCTTCTTCCAGCCGCCGGTCGGCGTCCACAGCGCAACCGGCCCGGGCATCGCCCAGTCGGTCTACCCGGGCTATGAGGTCGGCTTCGAGCGCACCAACGGCACCCTCGGCACCTACAACCCCGAACTCGGCGCCAGGAGCTGGAACTACCACCCGAGCTCCAGCCCCGGCGTGGGATTCGTGCCGTAGGGCATGAGCTTTCACTACCAAGGGAGAAGCGGAATGAACACCAGGAACTGGCTGAGGACTGTGCCACTGGCTGCGGCTCTTGTGCTGGCGCTTGCTGGCGCCCCCGCCGCCCAGGCCGAACCTCTGCCCAACAGGGTGCCGGGAACGTGGTCCTTGAAGCTGAACGAAGAATTCAGCGCCAACGGCCTCAACCACTCGCTCTGGACTCCGGAATGGACCGGCGAATTGATGAACGGCCAATGCACTTTGCCCTCCAATGTCCAGCAACCCGGCGACGGCTACCTCCACCTGCAGCTAAAGCTGGTTTCGGCCAACTGTCACGGCAAAAACTTCGGCGTGACCGGCTCCGCTGTGGAGTCGAACCCGGGTGACGGCGTTTCGGGGCACAGCGGCTTCACCTACTCCTACGGCTACGTCGAATGGCGCGCCTACGTCTTCGGCTGGGGCGGCCCCGAACAGGGATGTCCCCGAGGCGGCTGCATCCCCGACTGGCCCGCCCTCTGGAGCTTCCCGACGGATCGCAAGAGCGAGCTCGACACGATGGAGGGGTTGCACGGGGAAGCCTGCTTCCACTTCTGGCAGCACGTTGAACCCGAATATCAAAAAGGCGGCTGCGCGCCGACGACCACGAGCTACGCCGGCTGGCATACCTTCGGGCTCGATTGGGAGCCCACGGCCTCCGGTGAAAGCCTCCTCAGGTACTACTACGACGGCGCCCCGGTCTGGGAACAAACCACGAGCGCCGTCAAGTCGACGCCCCAGTACCTGATCATGGACGAGGTCCCGCCAACCGACGCGAAGGGCGAATGGGTAGGCGGCGAATATGTCGCCCCCGACGAAATCCTCGTCGACTACGCGCGGGTCTGGCAGCACCCGGTGGCGCCCACACCGACCACTTCCGCCGCCACGCAGATCTCCTCGACCTCGGCCACCCTCAACGGCACGGTCGACCCCAACGGCTTCGACACCCACTACTACTTCGAATACGGGACCGTGGGCTATGAACACCAGATCCCCCTCGCCCCCGGCACCGACATCGGCTCCGGCACCAGCGCGGTCCCCGTCTCCACCACCGTCACCGGCCTGCAACCCGGGACGACCTACAAATACCGGCTGGTGGCGAGCAACGCGGGGGGAGGGAGCGAAGCGGAACAGACGTTTACGACGGTTCCCGACGTACGTCCAGCGGTGGTGCGCGATCCCAGCGACAACTACCAGTGGAGCTACTACGTGGGCGAAGACCACAACATCTGGGCCCGCATCTACAACCCGAGCGAAAACAAATGGTCCGCTTTCGCAGCCGGCGGGGGCGAGCCGGCTGGCGGTATCTCGAGTCTGGCCGTGGCCTGGGACCAGAGCAGCAACATGCAGTGGGTCTACTACGCCGGCGCGGACGGCAACATCTGGAGCCGCTTCTACAACCCGAGCGAAAACAAATGGACCACCTCCACCGCCGGCAGCGGCGAGGCGGCCGCGCCCGGGAGCAGCCCGACCGTGATCAGGGACGCCACCAGCAACATGCAGTGGGTCTACTACGCCGGCGCGGACGGCAACATCTGGAGCCGCTTCTACGGCAGCCCCACCTGGACTGCGTTCACGGCGGGAGTCGGAGAGAACTGGTAGACAAAGGGTTGCACCGCGCCTCTACTAGTTGTAGTTCCCAAGCAGGTTGTTCCCCTGCAGCTCGCTGAGGCGAGACGCAGGCGGGCGATGGCCGAGGGAGCCGTGCTTTCGTCGGTAGTTGTAGCGGTCGAGCCAGCCGGCAAGGTGACTGGCTCGCTCCGCTGAAGAGCCGTAGATGCGCCCGTAGGCCCACTCGCGCAGCATCGTCCGGCGGGTGCTCGGTTCAGGACGTTTACGTTTGCCAGGGACACTCTCAACCTAGACCGGACTGACGGGTAGCCCGGACACCTCCGGACTGACAGAGGCGCCTTCACTCAGAGGCCCCGGCAATCGCCGGGGCCTCTTTGCGTCCTCGCACATCCAAACGGCTATTTCCGCCGCACTCGTTAGGAGGATGTCCGACGAGAGGACGCCCGTCGCCGCCGGTCCGTCTTTCGATTGCGCTGGGCAGGGATTGCCACGAACGGCGCGGACGGCCACGTCTACTATGCGATCGAACCGCTGGCAGTCGGGAGGGCACCTTCCGCGAGCGCCCCGACGCTGTGCTGCCCGACCGCGCCGCGGTGACGATGACGATGCCCTTCATGCGCGCCTACACCGAGCTGCTGGTCCGCACCTGCCACGGCCGCGGCACCTTCGCGATGGGCGGCCTGTCGGCGCTGATCCCGAGCCGCACCGACACGGAGGCAGGCGATCCTTTCCTTCAACGCGACCGAGAAAGGACTGCCTTCCTTCGCATCTGATCCGGCCGAATGGATCATCGGCGCTCGGATCGACGCGGACTGGGAGAGCCTCGACGCCCTCAAGCATCCCGAGGATTTCCACGTTCCGATCCTGCTCTTCCACGGAACCGCGGACAAGACTGTGCCGATCTCGACGAGCGAAGAATTCGCTGCAGGGCTACCCCAGTGGGTCTCCTTCTACCGCGTTCCCAAGGCGGGGCACGCCGAGTCCTGGAACATAGACCCACGGCTGTACGACTCGCGGCTCAGAGCGTTTCTGCACCGAATCGGTGCCTGAGCCCGCTCGAAACTCCACCAGACCTACCTATGATCGAAGTGCTCGCGGTAGGTGTCAGGGGCGGGAGCGGTCGGGCAGTGCGGAGGTCTGCGCGAGAGTTCGCCGTGCCCCTGGGCGAAACCCAACGGCTCACGCGCCAAATCCGACCAGGGGGTGAGGTGACCAGCAGCCGCTCTCGGCGCTTGACGACGGAATGCTCTGTGCAAAGGCCTTGGCAGACCGGTGGCTCTCATTCTCATTCAGAACTCTCCTTGGGGCAACAAATGGGGCAACATGCCCCACGGATTCCAGCCGATTCCAGCCGATCTCGATCTCACGAAAACCGCTTGAAGGTAAAGAAATCTGGTGGTCGATAACTTCGAGCTGATTTTGCAGTTTCTTGGCCGATGTTTCACGGGCGCCCCCCACGTTTCGTTGACGGAGGAGCGGCCCCGTAGGGCCGTGGACGGGAGCGCTTAGACTCCGGGGGCATGTCGATAGCGAAAGACCCTGTGTATGCGCTGAGTTCCTCGAGGAAGGATGAGCACGAGCGGTTGGGCCGGCAGTCGAGCATGTACGAGCAGTTCACACGCCGTTTGCTGGCGCGTGCAGGAATCGAGCCGGGGATGCGGGTCCTCGATGTCGGCTGTGGGGCGGGCGATGTGAGCTTGCTGCTCTCGGATCTGGTTGGCGCCGAGGGGTCGGTGGTCGGCGTCGAGCGCGACGAAAAGGCGCTTGCGACCGCCCATCGACGTGCAATCGCGTCAGGGGCAGCTAACGTCGAGTTCGTCCTTGGGGACTTTCGTGAGGTGGAGTTTGTCGATGATTCGTTTGACATGCTGGTCGGAAGGCTTGTGCTCATGTATCAGGGCGATCCGGCAGAGGCGGTGCGGGCTGCGGCGCGACATGTCCGCTCTCATGGGGTGGTCGTTTTCGCGGAGATGTGCATGCGTACAGGCTCAGTGAAACCGGAGAGATTCTTGGTGTCCTGGCCGCCGACACCAGCGTCCGAAGAACTCAGCGTATGGATTGATGCCGCCTTCAGTGGGCAGGGCACGCAGCCAGATATGGGAATGCGGCTGCCAGAAACCTTCGCCGAGGCCGGTCTGTTGCCTAGCCCAGAACTCGATAGCGAGGTCGTGATTGCGGTTGGCGAGGACGCGATCTCCGAGACGGTGGAATTTGCCCGGAGCTTGCTGCCTAGGATCGTGGCCGCCGGGGCGGCCACTGAGGCCGAGGTGGACATGCCTACCCTCGCCGACCGCCTGCGCGCTGGCAGCGGATCGGTCGGACGTATCACGTTCTGGCCGACCATGGTCGGTGCGTTCGCTACAAAGCCCGAGCCCTAGGAGCGCGGTCCCACCTCGGATATGAAGACACCCGGGAGACTTTGTGTTCCTCTTTATCGTCTTGCGTCTCCCATCGCGATCAGTCTTACGCAGCAGCAGCCCGTGAGGCGGCTTTCCAGCGCAGTGGTTCTACCTCGGCTTCTTGGTCGCCATGATCGGCGACGTTGTGTATGTCAACGGGCAGGCGCTGAACCAACGTGAGTCGCGCGCGACTACGAGCAGCCCTTCTCTCCCAGGGCCTCTGCGGCTGCTCGGCTCGCCTCCTCTGGGGCGACAACCTCCTGGTGCAAGAGGAACCGCACGATCAAGCCGTGGCAGACCGTGATCAGCGTTGCTGCCTGCTCCTTCGGGTCGGATGCGCCTGCTTCCGTCAGCGTGTCTTGAAGGTGGCTGCGGAACTCGGCCTGGTTATAGGCCAGTGAGTTGGCCAGCTCGGGTTCGCGTCCAGCTTGCGACGCGCTTCTCGCTCCCGGGCTTTGCGCTCGGCGCGGTCGAGCCTCTCGTGCGGGTAGCAGCCGGGCCATAGATCGCGATGTCTCTGGCCTTCAGCTCGATGTTGCGTCGCGGCTCCATGGTGCGTTCAGGGTACGCAGCCCCTTGACCGTGGCTCAAATAGATTGCCGTACATGGATCGCCTTGCCGTTGTGGTTGGTGCAGGTATTGCGGGATTGGCAAGCGCTCATGCGCTCTCGCACCTCGGCTATGACGTCTGCGTACTCGAGCGCGAACCGCAGCTGCGCTCCGAAGGGGCGGGGCTCACGCTCTGGCCAAACGCGACGCGGGCACTCGAGGAACTCGGCCTCGGCGATGTCGTTGCGGCAACCGCGCATACGGTGGGCGAGGCGGTGACGCTTGACCCGACCGGCTCAGTCCTCACGACCATGCCGTTGGATCGCATTGCAGAGCGATTCGGGAGCCTTGTCAGCGTGCACCGCGCCGACCTCCTCGAGGCGCTCTACGAACGTTTTCGGGGCGAGACTCGATTCGGGGTTGACGTGCACATGACCGACGGGGTGCTCCAAGCGTCGGGAGAGGCGATTACCGCCGATTTGATCGTGGGCGCTGACGGAATCGCCTCGGCCGTGCGTGATGCCGTGGCGCCTGGGGTTGCTCCCAGGCTGGTGGGTTATGCGGCTTGGCGCGGCGTGGTGCTCAGCGGCCATTGGACTCCGAAGCGGGCCTCAGAGACGATCGGCCGCGGTCAGCGCTTCGGCCTCGTGCCGTTGCGCGGAGACCACACCTATTGGTTCGCCGTGCTCGGCGACGGTGTCGGCAGCGAGAATCTGGGAAGTGTTCGCAAGCTGGCACCAACCGATTCCTGAAGTCCTGGCCGCGCCATCGATCGGGGAGCGCTCTTATCTGTCGCTTAAAGACTTGCCGGCGTTGCCCCGCTGGCATCACGAGGGTGTTGTCTTGGTGGGCGACGCCGCACACGCGATGACACCGAATCTGGGCCAGGGCGCGGCGCAGGCCCTCGAGGACGTTGCGGCACTCGCCCGTCGCCTCGGAGAAAGGCCGGTCTCTGAAGCACTGCCCTTCTACGAACGCGATCGCAAGCGCCGAGCAGAGCGGATCGTTCGCCAGTCGCGCGCAGTGGGCAGGGTGGCTCAGATTTCCAACCCCGTCATCGCAAGTCTCCGCGACCGCCTCGCTCGTCGTCTCCCAGAGGGTGCAGCCCTACGCCAGATAGCGCGCGTGCTGGCGGGTTGAGCTTCCTGCGCTCATGAGAACCCGCCTAACTAATGACCTTCGGAGTGGGACGAGAGCCGCCAAGGTGGATTCAGCCGCATCTCTCCCACAATCTTCTTCTCCGGGGAGGACCCTGTCTGTCTGATGGTCCACCTCTTTGGAACCTGGCGATACGTGGTGCCGCTGGGCCCTGCAGATCGCCGCGACCGGCCCGCCTGGGAGTTCGATCCCCGCCGTGGCAGCGCACGCGAGATGGAGTTCATCGAGCTAGCTGTTGCTGGCGCCGAACGCTTCGCGGCAGGTAGCTGATCCCGGTGATCGCCGTCGAGACAAGGTAGGCAATGGGCGACCACCTCCTTGCTCCCTGCTGGGCAAAGGCCAGTCACGCCGAGCGGCATTTGAAGGCGCTTTATGAGCAAGTTTCCCGGTATCTGACCGGCAAGCCATTCGAGGTAGAAGGCCGAGTCGACGCCGAGGCTGCAGCCTACGTTGCAACCCTCTCGATCCGCGAGCCTCCACCGCTTCTTTGCTGATGGCCGGCGATGTCGTTGCCAATCTGAGGGCCGCCCTCGATCATGCAGTCTGTCGGCTGGTCGAGATGGAAGGCGGCGCGGTTACGAACTCCCACGCCTTCCCGATCCTCGACGCTCCCCCTAGCCCTAAACAGAGAAAGCGCCAGTGGGACGACAAGATCCACGGCGTCGGCGAGGACGCTGAGCGCATTATCGAGATGGCCCAGCCTTTCAGCGGCTCCCCCGACGAGGTTCGCCATACGGTCATGCACAGCCTTCGCGAGCTCTCGAACGAAGACAAACATCGAGTGCTGCTCGCCCGCTATACGACGATTCCCGCCAAGAGCGACATCCCGATCCGTGTTGGAAGCTGCCGCGACATTGAGCCCATCGAGCAGGTGGAGCTCTACGCGAACCGACCCCTCCAAGACGGAGACGAGATCATCCGCGCGAAGGTTAAGATCACCGGCCCTTCGCCTGAAGCTCGCGTCGGCGGGGAGCTGCCATTCGACGCTGGCTTTGGGGCGAGCATGGTCCGGTTGCCAGGCTTCGCACAGATGCGGGACGCCGTATGTTCCGTCCTGCTCGAACTGTCTCGACTTCACGCGATCTGAGCTGGTCTCGCTCATACGCCCGGCCAGGGGAGTTCACGCCGTATGAGGCGTCGGTGATTCTGATGCTGAGTCGGTCTCCTCGGCGCGCGCGAGAGAGTGATCATTTCGCCCTCTGCCTCGGCTAGTCACTCGATTGGTCATCCCTCGCCCGTCCCGTCGCGGAGTTCCTCGCCGAGATTGACTCCCTGGGCGACCACCGACTCTTCAGCGGCCAGGAAGACATCGCCTGCCTCATCGCTCAGTTTCAACATCGTCGCGCCGATGAACCCGGTCGCCATTCCGCTCCTGGATGCCAGCAGGGTGATCGTGATCGCGACCAGCGAGATGCAGATGGCGTGCCCCGGATCGGCGAGGCCGAAGATGCTCGGCCCGGCGAGCAAGGCATCGTCGGCGGGATGCTGATCGGGCGTGACCAGAATCCCCTTCGGGTTGGCGTGGACGGGGTGGCTCGCCATCCGGTAGTGGCTGCGCAGATGGTCGAGTTCGACATCCTCCTCTATCGCGCCAAACCCCTGCCTTCCCTGCAGCTTTGGGTTGCGAGAAAGGGCCTCGGTGGCCCATCCGTAGGCGCTGCCGAAGGACTTTCCGAACTCCGCGATCAGCTCCTCGTAGTTCTCCTTAGCCTCGGCCAGCTCCCGCTCGCTCGGGGGCTCATACCCCGGCAGACGCTCGACCCGCTCGCGGTACTCCTCGATCGCTCGGTAGGACTCGATCCCCTCGTGGAGGAGGTAGCGCTGGGCGACCTCCTGGCCATGATCGGCGATGAACATTGCAACGACGACGACCTCATGCATCGCCCGCCAACGGGCCTGGGCACCCTGGCCGTATCCGGCCTTGATCAGAACCGTCGCCTCCTCGGCGATCCTGCAGGCCCGTACCTGTAGACGGGTAAGTACGTAAAAGACAAGGTCCTGATCGGCCTCGGCCTCCTCGGTGTAGGTCTCGAGGAAATCGACCCCAGTCTCAAAGCTCATTACGACCAGCATCTCGAGCAGATCGAAGGCTTTGCCCCAGTAGCGCTCGATCAACTCCTCATAGGCCGAGAGGTTCGTCTGCCTCTGGGTAAGCATCTCCGGCGCACCCCGCTTCAGCTCCGCAGCCAACACCTCAGCGGTCTCTTCGATGATCTCGGGCATTGCCTTGGCTAGCGGGTTGTCCTCGCTCTCCAAGAGCTCGGATGCCCTCTCGGGACCGAGGCGCTCGAAGAGCGTCTCGATCGCCCGTTCGATCAGCTCGCTGTAGTACTGATCAAATCCCATCGGCCGAGCATACGTTCGTCACTGTGGGGGCGGTAGCGGGCAAGGGGCAAGTACTTCTTCTGGCAGGGCGTCATTCCGGGCGATGGCGCAGTCGAAACGGATCTTGAGGGTTAACTAGCCGCAGCACGCGCTGGCCGCATTGGGGTTCGACCTACCGTCAGATGGGGCAACAAAATGGGCAACATGCCCACAGATTCCAGCCGATCTCCACGTAGTTCGTTCGCATGAATCGGCTTGAAACCTAGCTCCACGTAGTCGAGCCGATCCAGTGCGTCAGCCGAGGTCTCGGCGTGATCGCCCTCGCTAGACGCGGTCCGGCCGGTACGCTTGGACTGTGACCGCGAAGGAGAAGCTGCTGCGCGAGATCCTCGACCTCGATGAGGCCGAGGCTGCGCGTGCGCGCATCGTCGTTTCCACTGGACCTGCCGAGGAGCCGGAGATGGCGCCGCTGCCGGCGGGGTGGGGGGAGACGCTGACCGGCGAGCCGATGCCGAATGTCGCCGTTGCGGTGCGGCGCTCTCGCGAATCGCACTGAGCGTGCTGGTCGTAGACGCGAGCTTGGTGGTTGAGCTCTCGCTCGACAGGATCGGTGAGCGAGCCGGCGCCGATCTGGACCGCGGCGGCCAGCTGATCGCGCCGCCGCTCCTTTGGAGCGAGGTTCCCTCGGCGCTCCACGAGATGGCCTTCCGCGGCGAAATCTCGAACGCTCTTGCGGAACTTGCGCTGCAGCGCTTCCTGGCCGGCAAGCTGTCGATCGGCGAGCAGCGCCCGGAGGGCCTCGCCACCGCGGCCTGGGAGGTGGCCGAGGAATTCGGCTGGGCGAAGACCTACGACGCGGAGTACGTGGCGCTTGCGAAGGTCGAAGACTGTCGTCTCGTCACTCTCGACAGCAGACTGCGGCGGGGCACGGATCGGCTGGGATTCGTCGTCACGCCCGCCGAACTCGCCTGACTCGGCGTCTCAATCCGGTGTCTGCGCCTGTGGGCGCTGAGAAGGTCGAAGACCGCTTTGGCCTGCTCGCGCCGCAGCTGTGCGTCAAGTGCTGACCCTGGCTCGGTGAACTCGATCTCGAACACCGGCTCGAGATCCTCGATTGGGCGTTGCCTGGGTCGAGTCGAGGTATCTGCTCTATCGGAGCGAGCAGATTTGCTCTCCGGAGCAGAGCACAGAGTCTTCTTGCGCATCGTCCTCCTGTCGGTTGGAACCGATGCTCGGTGACCACCGAGGCTCGATTACGCTTTCAGACAGTAGCATTCAGCTATGAGCAAGGCCGAACTATTGGCGCAGATCGAGGCGATGACCGAGGAGGAAGCTGAAGAGGTCAAGCTGATCTACGCGCCGGACTGGCCCGACAAGGTGTCGATCGAGGAGGTCCGCAAGCAGCGTGGGACTCGACCCGAGGCACCGCAGCGTTTCGATGACGGCACACCTCAGCCGGACTGGGTCGCCCTCTTGCACGAAGCCCGGGAGGGTCGCCGCTGAGAACGCATCGCCACGTCAGCGATTTGGGAGAGATAGTCCTTCGCCGTTGCCGCGGATCGTTTCCTCGCGGGCTTTCCTGACCCTCTCGAGATCCCTCGCATACGGACGTCCAACACTTATGGAGTAGTCGATGCGATTGCAGAGGCGGTGCGCAAGGATGGCGTTGTCCACGTCTCGGTGGCCGCCATCTCTCTTGGAGCGAGGGAAGTGCTCGTGGGTGGGCATCCAGTCGCTCAATTCGTCGCTGACCGGGTCGAAGTGGCACGCGCCTCCAAGCTCCTCGGGGCAGAAGCATTCCGGCATCTTGCATGCGAGCTGCGTGATGTACCCCTGCTCGGCTGCCTTGATGAGGATTCCCTTGACGCCGAGGGCCTTCAACTTCGCTGCAGCGGCTCGGCCGCGTTCAGGATCCCGCTCAACCCTCGGCATGCCCCAACGTTACGTGCTCGGGACTATCCCTGTGCGCGACATCCGACTGTCTTCGGTGCGCTCAGGCTTCGAAGCAAGTCGTGTCTGCTGGGGCAACAAATGGGGCAACATGCCCCACAGATTCCAGCCGGTCTCCACGTAGTCCGAGCTTGCGAAAACCGCTTGAAACCTAGCTCCACGTAGTTCAGCCGAGCCAGCGGATCAATCTCATAATCGGACCGTCCTTGTAGGAACCCGAAGGTCAATTCCGTCTCCGAGGTCGTAGGTGAGTCTGGGTAGAGCCGAACCGGAGATTGAAAATGGGGCGGACGACCGCCAAGTCCGGACGGGAGGATCACGCAGGTTATCGTTCTCTGGGACGCTCTTGGTCATCCCTGCCCGAAGCGGGACGCGCCGGTTCGTCTGCATGGTGGGCGACTGAAAACTTCCGAATGCCGAGCGACACCCCCTCTGTAGAGCTAGTGGCAGAGTTGCACCGTCGCCAGGGCGAGATGCACGCGGGTGAGTCGGTCGCTGCCGTAGTCGAGTTGCTGGCCGGCGATATCGTCTGGACGCGGGGAACACATGGTTGAGATGTTGGCGCGTACCCACCTGAACCTCGTCGAGAGTTCGCGGCGGCTGGTTCGCGGTACCGCGACGCAAGAGGGTAAGGGCTGGTTGCTGGCGGCCGGAGGCATAGATCACCCGGTGCTCGCCAACGCCGCCTTCCGCACCGACGATGACGCCGACCCGACCGAGCTTCTTACCCGAGCGCGCGAGTTCTTCGGCGCGCGAAGTCGTGGCTTCGCGCTCTGGGCGCGGGCCGGCATTGGGATCGATGACGATCTGTTGGCGGCCGCTGAGATAGCGGGAATGGAGGTCAACTACGAGATGCCAGAGATGATCCTCCCGAGCCCCGTCGAGGAGGCACGGCTGCCCGTGGGCGCCTCGTTGAGGCGGGTAGGGTCCGAGCAGGAGCTCCTCGCTTACTGGGATGTCGTCGCCTCCGCCTACGGGAGCCTCGGCTTCCCGCCGGAGCTGTTCGATGCCTGCCGTGGCTCGCGGGCGCTTCTCGACGATCCCGATTCGGCGCTCTTCCTCGCCTGCGTCGACGGCGAGCCGGCGGCGGTCGCGATGACGGTCGTCACCCACGGGATCGCGGGGGTCTACTGGGTCGGCACGCTTGAACACGCTCGCGGTAGCGGGCTCGGTCGGGCCGTCACCGCGGCGGCGATCAATGCCGGCTTCGACCTCGGCGGAGAGGCTGCCTCGCTGCAGGCTTCGCACATGGGTAGGTCGATTTACGAAGCGATGGGCTTCACGGCAGCTTACGACTACCGGTTGCTGGTCTCGTCCCCGCCCGGCGCATGAGTTTCTAGCTTCGCCGTTGCGGCGCTCGTCACCTCGTCCTCGGTGGCCACGTGATCGTAGATGCTGGGGCAACAAATGGGGCAACATGCCCCACAGATTCCAGCCGATCTCAGCCGATCTCGATCTCGCGAAAACCGCTTGAAACCGTGCCCCACATAGCCCAGCGGGGCCCCAGGTTCGGGCTCATAATCGGACCGTCCTTGTGGGAACCCGAGGGTCGTGTGGGCCCCCATCCGAATCTGTGCTCCTCACTCCTCCCCGCAACCCTGCAATCAGGGTACCGCGAAGGACACCGGGAGTCCTTAGCGCTCTCGGTTCACGCAGAAGCGGTAGTGGCGGACAAGTCGCTTGGGTAGCTGCTGAGGCTAGGACATCGCGAGGATTGCCGCCTTCTTGGATGGCCCACGACTATCCTCAGCGCGTGCATCCGTCTCCGACCAAGCCGCAATGAGAATCGATCGCCTGGAGGTAAGCGGTGGCTTCCTCGACGGTCTGAACGTATCGTTCTCCAAGGGGCTGAATGTCCTGATTGGGGCGCGCGGTGCCGGTAAGACTTCGGTCCTCGAGCTGATCCGCTTCGTCCTCGCCGTTCCGGCAATGACCGAGGAGGCGCAGGCTGAGGCCGGAGAGCAAGCTCTGGCGATCCTCGGCGACGGCACCGTCACCCTTTATGTCACCGTCGGCGGGCAGCCCGTCGTCTTCACCCGCACCGGCTTTGATGAGGCTCCTTCGGCCTCACGCCCGTACGAGTCGAGCATGCCGCTGATTGTTTCCCAGAACGAGATCGAGGCGATCGGGCTCGATCCTTCGAGCCGTCGCGCGATCCTTGATCGCCTTGTCGAGCCCGCTGGTCCGGCTGCCCGTGCGCCGAAGTCTCGCAATGAGGTCGCCGCGATCGAGCGCCGTCTCGAGTTGCTTCGCGAGGAGTGCGAAGGCGTAGTAGAGCAAGCCGAGCGGGCAAACGAGCTCGAAGCCAGGCTCGCTGAGGCTGAGAAGGAACAGAAATCAGGCGCAGCGGACGCCATGAAACTTGAGAAGATGCAGACGCAGGTCGCCGAGATGGCTGACGACGTGGGTCAGCTACGGGCGGCGGCCGACTCCTATGGCGTGGCCGCTGAGGCAGTCACCGACTGGCGGGAGCAGATCCAGGAGGCATCGGCAGAGCCTTCCCTCCCCGAACTCCCCTCGGCGGCCGTCGATTCTCAGGTCGCCGCGAAAATCGCTGCCGCCCGAGAGGGTCTGGCAGAGGCCGATGCCGCGCTCGAGGCGGCCGAAAAGCTCATGAGCAATGCGCGCAAAGAAGTGGACAAAAAGCGATCGCGCCAACAGAAGAAGCTGAAAGAGAAAAACGACCAGCTTGACAAGGTCGAGACTGGGGCCGGCGAGCTCGGGCGTAAGGTGAGCGCGCTGCGCCAAGAGCTGAAAGGCGCTTTGGCCCAGAAGAAGCGTGCGGCTCAGCTCACCAAACAGATCGACAAGCTCGTAAAGCAGCGCGACACTGCGCTAGACCGGCTCGAGGCAGTGTCAAGCAAACGCTTTGAGAGCCGAAAGCGGTGCGCTGGACAGCTAACCGATCGCTTCAACGGACGGATCGAGGTGCGTGTCGACAAGTCAGGCGAGCTCAGTGGTTACGAGACGGCGCTGGTCGAGTTGCTGGAGGGTTCCAACCTGCGCTACAAAACGCTGGCCAGTCGGCTCGCGCCGAGGATCAGCCCGCGGGAGCTGGTGAAGGCGGTGGAGGCGGGTAATGCGAAGTGGCTTGCCGGTGCCGCCGACATCGACGAGGACCGATCCCGCCGAGTTCTCGCTCACCTCGGGGGTCGCTCCCTCTCGTCGCTTCTCATGGCCCCTCTTGAGGACGCGGTCGATTTTGCCTTGCTGGACGGGCAGGAATACAAAGTGACCCGCAATCTCTCGATGGGGCAGCGATGCACGGTCGTTCTCCCGCTGCTCCTGGCCGAGGAGCATGAGGCGGTTCTGCTCGACCAGCCCGAGGATCACCTCGACAACGCCTTCATCGTCGACACTCTGGTCAGTGCGATCCGCAACCGCTCCGAGGGCGGCCAGGCGATTGTCGCCACCCACAATGCCAACATCCCGGTTCTTGGTGACGCTCACCAGGTTGTCGTCCTCGCCTCCGATGGGCGCCGAGGGTTCGTGGCCTCCGCCGCCGATCTCGACGCTGCACCTTCGGTTGCGGCGATCACCACTCTGATGGAGGGGGGGCGCGAGGCTTTTGCCAAGCGGGCCGAGTTCTACAGGGCCCATCCCGATGAATGACGGTTTGGTCGGAGCGCTTGCCCGGATTCGCTCCGAAAGCGAGTCGACGCGGCTCGAGGCCGCCCGGGAGCTGCGTGAAAACGCCTCGAGCCTGAGCGCCGAGGCTCAGGTTGAGGTTGGAGCGGCGTTCGCAAAGGAGGACGTACCGTGGGTTAGGGGGGTGCTCGCCGAGATCTTGGCCCTCGGGGTCGGTGAGCTTGAAGAGCCAACTGCAATAGCAGCCCCGCGCTGGGACGAGGAGATCGAGGGTGCCGATCCTGAGGTGGCCCGCCAAGCTGTCAACGTCAGCACCAACCGAGTTCTGCACGAGGTCGCCGCCGTGGTTGGACGTGCCCGGGTCGCGGCGGCCGAAGACTTCGCGGACTTCCGGGGCTCAGAGACCGAGCGCCAGCTGCAGTTTCTTTCCGACGTGTGCGACGGACTCCGGGTGCTGGCATCGGCGACCGGCAATCCGCAGGTCGAGGAGTTCGACTTGCGTGCCGAGCTCATCGCGCTGGCCGATCGCGTCTCCGGGAACCTAGAGATTCCAGTCCCGATCCGCGTGGAGGGCCCCGGCCCGGTATTCATGGTGCGCTCTGACAGAACCTTGCTCGATCTCACGATCCGGAATCTTCTTGCCAACGCTGCCGAGGCAACCGAATCACTAGGTACCCCTGAGGAGCGAGCAGTGACCCTCACCTGGGGGATCTCGGGCGACTCGATCCAGATCTCGATCATCGATCGCGGTCCAGGACCCCCTCCGTTCCTGGCGACGCGCAGCCGGGTGGGAGTCAGCACCAAGATTGGCCATCCTGGCTACGGGTTGGCGACGGCGAGCGAGGCGATGCGAAGCCTCGGGGGCGAGGTCTTCATCCGTCGCAACGACCGCGGCGGTGCGACTGCGCTGATCCGCTGGCCCGAGGAGCCGTCCGCGTGAACCCCAGCTGTCGTCTCCTCCTGATCGAGGACGATGCACGCGAGGCGCGCGCGATCGAGCGGGCCTGCTGCCCGGACCCGACCAAGGTTGCCTTCGAGATCGCCAGCAATGGCGCCGATGCTGAAGAGGCAATCCGCGAGCACGATTACGACCTCTTCATCTGCGACCTCGCTTTGCCGGCTAACGCTCGGCATGGGGACCCGGCGATCGAGGAGGGCAAGCGCCTCTTCGCGCTGATCCGGGAGCGGTCGCCCGGCACCCCCGCGTATATCCTCTCCGGCCACGGCGACCTTCACATGATGCGGGAGTTCTTCAAGCTCGGTGCTTCTGCCGACCTCTACGGCACGAAGACCGAGGAGGCTCTTGTTCAGTTTTTCCCTAAGAATGATCTTCCCGCGTGCGTGGAAGCGGTCCAGGCACATGTTGCGAAGACGGAGGTCGTCGATGGATTTCGGCTCGAGGGCGACGACCTCGGGCTCTCGCTGAGCGATCAGCGGGCCCTCAAGATTTATGGGCGCATCCAGGGCGCTGAGCGGGGGATTACCCGCGCCTTCGACAGTGGCCTTTCGGGATCAAAGACGCTGGCCCTTCACCTCCGCGGACCCGGCGACACGGATGCCGGCAAAGCCGTCGCAAAGCTCGGCGACCTCGTTCGTGTGGCCCGCGAGGCGGACAGCTATGAGCAGATCGCCCCCCGTTTGCCCTGGGGCCTTGCGGCGCACCTGCTCACTGTTGTGAGGGCGGGCGCCGGGTCACGCGGGGCGCTCATCTACGAGTACGCCCACGAATACACAGGCACGCTCGCGGGCCTTCTTGCTGCGGGTGAAGATGCGGCTGCAGCCCACGTTGCGCTGCGTCTCCGCGAGGGTCTCAGGCCCTGGTTTGATGGGGCACCTGAGCAACTGGTCGGCCTCGACCAGTTGCGGCGCCGGTTTGTCTCAGATTCCGGCCTCCACGAGGCCGGAATCGAGATTCCCGTAGAGCGCGACATCGACGTACGGGTGGTGAAGACGATGGCGCACGGCGACCTTCACGGCTTCAATGTCCTCATCAAGGACGGGACCGATCCGACTCTCATCGACTACGGAGAGGTCGGGGAGGCGAACGCCGCCCTCGACCCGGTTACGCTTGAGCTCAGCGCGCTGTTTCATCCCCACATGGCAGGCGCCTTTGGCGATTGGCCCGAGCCCACACAGGCGGCTGGCTGGGCCGATCTCGACACTTATCTCGACGGCTGTCCCGTGCCCGAGTTCGTCTGCGCATGCCGGGAATGGGCCACGGCAGCAAGCGCCGAAGATGAAGAGCTTCTCGCCACTGCCTACTCCTACGCGATGCGCCAGATGAAGTACCCGGACACTAACAAGGAGCTCGCTCTGGCCATTGCAAACGGCGCCCACGGAAAGCTTGCGAGAGATTGACCATCGCTCCTGCTTCGCGCGAGAAGTGGCAGTCGCCCCTGGGTCGCCTTCCTGCACGAAGCCCGGGAAGGTCGCCGCTGAGCGGCGGGCGGGAGATAGTCCCCTAAAATTTCTGACGTGCTGGTTCCCCAGCTGCTTCCACGGCTGCCGAACTGGGGCAACAACTGGGGCAACATGCCCCACAGATTCCAGCCGATCTCAGCCGATCTCGATCTCGCGAAAACCGCTTGAAACCGTGCCCCACGTAGTCCAGCGGGACCCCAGGCGCGGGCTCATAACCCGAAGGTCGCGGGTTCGAATCCCGCCCCCGCTATAGGACGAAAGGCCCGCAAATGCGGGCCTTTTAGCTTTGTTGTCTAACAGACAACAGGGTGCGAAATCGGCCGTGGGGGCAAGCTGTGGGGCAAGGTGAGGCCAAAGCGGGGTCGGGTTAGACCCCTGCGCGGGTGGTCTTGCCCCACCTGCATTCGACCGCGAAACGCGAAGCGGCTCCGACGGCGCGCTAACGCCACGAGGCTACGGGTAAGCGTAATTTCCCGCCGGTCGCGCCGATAACGTCAAATATCTATATGTCCACGGCCTCAGACCTATCGGCTATCGAGGGCAAGCTTGATCTATTGATCTCGCTTCTGCGGATTTCCTACCGTGATCCGATCGAGGCTGCCCGCGAGGAGCTCCTCTCCGATCGGGTCAAGAAGGAGATCCTGACCGCGTCCCGCCGAGGCTGGATTGACGCCGGCGCCCTTAAGAAAGTGGCCATGGCAAAAAGCAAAGCTTCGAAGCCCACCGTAGAGCGCCGAATCGCCGAGCTTCTCGAACTCGGCGCCCTCGAACGAACCGGGGCAGGGGGGCACGTCACTTACCGCAGCACCTCTCTCTTCGATCTCTAGGCAACCTCCGCGCAGCCCCTACTCGAATCTCCTTCGGGCTTCCATTTGGGATGTCTCCTAGTTGCGGTGAAGGAGCCCTTAGGCAGTCGCCTCACACCGACGCGCGTTGATGTGCGTCGTATCGCTTCGCATATAGCACCCCGCGAAGTCGAGGGAGGGGTTTGATGTGCAAAAACCAGAATTTACAGGCACTCCCCAATAAAACATCAGGAAATTAATCTCGCGTTTTGCGATATTGTTGGGTTTTGATACGGTATCAGTTGTATAAATTTGCTTTAATTAGAATCTGACCGCACTTCACCGAATCCCGGAGTCATCCAGATGGCAATCAAAGGCGCGTTTGACAGCGGCGACGAAACCGTTCGGCTCCTCGCGTCCCTGATCCGCCTGCAGACCGGCTCGCAGGCGGAAGCCATCCTTGAGCTCCACAAGGCGGGGATCGGGACCTCGCGGATTGCCGATCTGCTCGGCACCTCGCCGGGCACCGTCAACGTCGCGATCCAGCGCTCCAGAAAAGCGACCAAAAAGAAGGCGGGGGGAAACAAGTGAGTGCTACCGCCGAGACCGTCGATCCGCTGCTGGGTCGCATCGACCGCCTCACGGAGTTGCTCGAACTCGCCCTCTCCCCGCAGCTTGAGGCTCGTCGCAGCCAGCTTCGCGCTGATCCTGTCGACGCCACCATCTTCGACGCAACTGCCGGGGACTGGATCGCCGCCGCTGAGCTCCAGCGCAGGGTGAAGAAAGCTACCGGCGTCGAGAAGAGGACTCTCCAGTCCCATCTCTCAAAGCTGATCGCGGCTGGCCACGTCGAGCACCGTGGCGGCCGCCGCTACGCCGAATACCGCTCCTCGGGGTTGATCTGATGGCCGCTAACAATGACGCTCCACAGCCCGATCCCGCCCTGCTCGGCATCCTTGCGCTCTTGGCTGCCGATCGTGCCGAACGTAATCCCGAGCCCCAGCTCGCGACCGAGCTGGTGCTGGACGCCGCCGGCCTCGACCACCGGCTGATTGCTGATGTCGTCGGCAAGAAGCCCGACGCGGTGCGGATGAAGATCAGCCGCGCTAGGACTCCAGCGAAAAAGGGAAAGGGGAAAGGGAAATGAGCGACGCGAAGCTCGCGGCGATCGACTCCGAAATGGCGCTCCGCGCCTTGGTCATCCTCACCGCCGCCGACCGCGCCGAACGCGATCCCAAGCCGCGCCTTGCGACCGATCGTCTCCTTCGCGAGGCGGGCCTGTCGCATGCGCAGATCGGGACGATCCTTGACGAGAAAGCCGCAACGATCAGAAAGCGTCTCGAACGTGCCGAGAAGGATGCGGCCTCTGCGAAGAAGGGCCCGAAGAAGTGAGCGAGGCAGATGCCGCCCTTCTCGAGGTGGCCGAAGAGCAACTGCGCTGGACCCGTGCCGCGGCGATCCCCGAGGTCCGGAGGACGGTCGAGACGGCCCTAGGCACCGTCGCCCAGCGTCGGGCCTACGACCTTCTCGATGGAGCGCGGACCAGCACGGAGGTCGCCGATGGGGCGGGTGTACCGAAGACGACCTTGTCGGGCTGGACCCGCGACTGGCGGAATCTCGGAATCGCCAACGAGGTGCCGACCCCGAAGGGAGTCCGGATCAGGCATTTGATCAGCCTGGCGGCCCTCGGCATCCCAATTGAAGATGCAGCCCGCGAGGCCGGGGCCTAGATGGCCGAGTCGCTGGACGCATCGCGCGACATCGACCGCATCCGCAAGGAGCTCGAGGCGGTCAACAAGAAGCTCGACGCAGTGGGAAAACAGGTGGAGGGCGTCGACGGTAAAGTCGATCGCTCGAATGCCAACCAGCTCGGGGCGCTGGCGGGCGCGCTCGCCGCCGACAACGTCGACATCAAGCGCGAGGCCCTCTTCCACGCAGCCGGAATGTCGATACCCGACATCGCCAAAGCTCTCGGGAAGACTGAGAATGCCGTCCGCGTCTCGCTCAGCCGGGCCGGGCTGACCAAACGGAAACCGAAACGCAAAGGCGGTTCGGATGACTGAGCCAACCACCGCAAGCGAGCTCGTCCGCGCAGTGGGGCGCGAGTTCGACCAACGCGATTGGTCGGATCCCGAAGACCTTGCGCTACAGGTCGTGCGCCGCGCAGAGCAGACCGGTCGGCTCGACCCTGGCGACGCGGCCGGGCTCGCCACCCCCGACTTCCTCACCACCAACGGGATCACCCGCTCGGCCCTCCGGCAGGCGCTTGCCGCTGTCTTCTCGGGCCGTGCCTTACAGGCCGAGCCCTCGGCGGGCGGCACCTACATCGACCAGAGCGTGAAGATCGGCGACAACACGACCTTCTCGGGCTCGATCAACGCGGGTGGGAACCAGATGGTGATCCAGCAGAACACTCCGCCCGAGCAGATCTTGTCAGCCCTCGGCGATCTCGTCGCCGCAGGTCTTGACGATAGTTTTGCTTCTGACGAACTCGAGTTGATCGACCGGGCGGCCGAGGCGCAGAAGGTCTCGTTGGCCGACCTCGAAGCGGCGGTGCGCGGGGCAGTCGAGCGCGCTGAGCCTGAGCCCGACAAGCTCGCCAAACTACGCGATGCGGTCCTTACTTCTACCGCCAGCGGCCTCGCGGTGAAGGCGATCCTCGCGGTATTGACGGTGATCCACTGATGCCGAGCTTCACAAGAGAGACCGACCACGCAACGAGCAGCTCACCGCCAAAGCGAAAGCCGGCTCCGAGGGTCCTACCTTGACTGCGAGTTGACAGGGAGTGAAGCGAGACCTTTTGAAACAAGGTCGCGCTCGTCGCAACTGACGAGGTGATTGCCGCCTTTGTCGGCGGCGGCTGCATAGGCAGCGTCGTATACGGAGATAGTGTGGCGCTCGGCGATCTCTGCCGCCCTAGTTAGGAGGGTGTCGGTAGAGAGGAGGACGCCGCCGTCGTCGGCGAGCCTCTCGATCACCGCGAGTAGCGGCCCCACCGATTCTGGTGCTCGCCACGCCCGTACTGCGACGTTGACGACCTCGTAGCGGGCGAGGTCGAGCGTGGCGAGGGTGACCTTGTCGTCTTCCAGCAGGGCTCGCGCCGGTTCGTGGTGATCGTCCTCGGGATCGAAGGCGGCAAGCAGGACGCTCGCATCAAGAAGCAGCGTCGTCACGGACCGGGCCGCGTTGCCTTTAACTGCTCCGCGGCGCGGCCGCCATGGGGGGAGGCATCGCTGAGCAGCGATTGCATAGCTGCTGCGCGGCCCTCACGGCGCCGGCGCAGTGCCGCATCGGCGAAGTCCCGCATGACGGCGCTGCGAGTCGTGCCGCCGCGCCGTGCCTCGGCGTCCACCTCGGCGAGGAGATCGTCTGGGAGGGACACCATAACCTTTGCCATTCGGTCAGTATACCCAGGTATATCGACGGCTTCCATGGGGCAAGGATTGGGGCAAGATGCCCCACAGATTCCAGCCGATCTCCACGTAGTTTGATCACGTGAATTCGGCTTGAAACCTAGTCCCACGTAGCCCAGCCGATCCAACGTCTCAGGCTCATAACCCGAAGGTCGCGGGTTCGAATCCCGCCCCCGCTATAGGAAAAGGCCCCGCAAACGGGGCCTTTTTCGTATCTGGGCTTCGGTGGCAATTCTCCGCGGGTATCAAGTGGGTACTAAGCCGGTGCGGAAAGCGCCGGCCCACGGTCAGCTGCGGCGGGGTCGCCGAAAAGGCCGTCGGCTCGACGCGGTTCACTGTGTCCTCGTGATCTCCTATTCCATGAGCCTTTTCGGCCGACGGCTATATCGCTGGACCCGACGGAAGCTTCGACTGGGCGGTGCCCAGCCAGGAGCTGCATCGGTTCCACAACGAACGGGTCGCCGCGACCGACGCCCAACTCCTCGGCCGCCGCCTCTACGAGACGATGCTCGTGTGGGACACCGACGAGTTCTCCGACCCGGTGATGGCGGAGTTTGCCGAGATCTGGCGCCCGCTCGAGAAGATCGTGTTCTCGACCACGCTGACGAGCGTCGGGGGCAGCAACCGCCTGGCCGCGGGAACGCTCGAGGAGGAGATCGCCGCGCTCGGGGACCGGAGGATCGCGGTGGGCGGCGCCGGCCTTGCGGCGGAATGCATGCGCCGCGGGCTGATCGACGAGTTCGAGCTCTTCGTCATCCCGATCGTGGTCGGCGGCGGCACGCCGTACTTCCCGCCGGACGTGCACATCGACCTCGAGTTGGTTGAGACCCGCACGTTTGGCGCGACCGTGTACTTGCACTACCGCCGGCGCGGCTAGTCATGGGAGCAGGGGTCGCAATTCACCGATAGGCTCGCAACTCTACGCATGGCGCAGTCGGGGGATTTGGATGGACGCCAGTCAGCACAACAAGATCGTCAACTTCATCTGGGGCATCGCCGACGACGTTTTGCGCGATCTCTACGTGCGCGGCAAGTACCGTGACGTGATTCTGCCGATGGTCGTCCTGCGTCGCTTCGACGCAGTGCTCGAGCCGACCAAGGCGGCGGTCCTCGAGACCAAAGCCCTGCTCGACGAGGCGGGGATCCACGACCAGGACCAGCCGCTGCGCGATGCCGCCAGGCAGGCCTTCTACAACCACTCGCAGTTCACCCTGAGGGATCTCCGTAACCGCGCAAATCGCCAGCAGTTGACCGCCGACTTTGTCGCCTACCTCGACGGCTTCTCACCCAACGTTCAGGAGATTCTCGACAACTTCGAGTTCCGCAACCAGATCCCTCGGCTCTCCAAAGCCGACGCGCTCGGCGACCTGATCCACAAGCTGCTCGACCCGGCGATCAACCTCGGCTCGGAGCCGGTTCGCGACGCAGAAGGCAATCAGCTCCAACCGGCCCTCGACAACCACTCGATGGGGACGATCTTCGAGGAGCTGGTGCGCCGCTTCAACGAGGAGAACAACGAGGAGGCGGGGGAGCACTGGACGCCGCGCGATGCGGTGCAGCTGATGTCGCGACTGATCTTCACGCCGGTCGCCGATCGGATCGAGTCAAGCACCTATCTGCTCTACGACGGCGCCTGCGGGACCGGCGGCATGCTCACCGTCGCCGAAGAGACCCTCGGCCAGCTCGCCGCCGAGCAGGGTAAGGATGTCGTCACCCACCCCTACGGACAGGAGATCAACGCCGAGACCTACGCGATTTGCAAGGCGGACCTTCTGCTCAAGGGGGAGGGGGAAGGCGCAGACAACATCGTCGGTGGCCCCGAGCACTCGACCCTCGCGAACGATGCCTTTCGAAACACGCGATTCGACTTCATGCTCTCCAATCCCCCCTATGGCAAGAGCTGGAAGGGCGACTTGGAGCGGATGGGCGGCAAGGCCGGGATCCAGGACGAGCGCTTCCTGATCGAGCATGACGGAGACCCCGAGTATTCGCTCGTCACCAGGGTCAGCGACGGGCAGATGATGTTCCTCGCCAACTTGGTCTCGAAGATGAAGACGGACACCTCGCTCGGCAGCCGCATCGCCGAGGTCCACAACGGCTCCTCGTTGTTCACCGGCGACGCTGGCCAGGGCGAGAGCAACATCCGCCGCTGGGTCATCGAGAACGACTGGCTGGAAGCGATCGTCGCGCTGCCGCTCAACCTCTTCTACAACACCGGGATCGCCACCTATGTATGGGTGCTCAGCAACCGCAAGGCCGAGCACGACCCGCGGCGGCGGGGCAAGGTGCAGCTGATCGACGCGACCAAATGGTTCAAGCCGCTCCGCAAGAACCTCGGTAAGAAGAACTGCGAGCTCTCCGGGGAGGACATCCAGCGGGTGATCGAGACGCTCCTCTCCTTCGAAGAGCGTGAGCAGTCGAAGATCTTCCCCAATGAGGCCTTCGGCTATCGCCGGGTGACGGTCGAGCGGCCGCTGCGGCTTGCCGGCATCGATCCCGAGCTGGCCTACTCCGCTAAAGAGATAAAGACGCTGCGTGCTTCCGGCGCCGAGCCCGACGAGAGCGGTGAGCCGGTGATTCGCAAAATTTACAAAGCCAGTGGCGTCGAGGCAGACCCCCTGCATGGGCGCTTCGAGAAGGAGATCGACGGCAAGCTGCGAGTCGTCGAGTACGAGCCCGACGGTGATCTGCGCGACACCGAGCAGGTACCACTGCTGGAGGAGGGTGGGGTGGAGGGCTTCATCCGCCGCGAGGTCTTGCCTTACGCCCCCGACGCCTGGATCGTCCCCGGCTCGATCAAGATCGGCTACGAGATCAACTTCACCCGCCACTTCTACAAGCCGGTCGAGCTGCGCCCCCTTGAGGAGATTCGTGCCGACATCCTGGCCGTGGAGCGCGAAACCGAGGGTCTGCTGGAGGAGATCGTCGGGTCGGAAGAGGGTCAGGTGTGATTGCCGGCCTCAAGCCGTACCCGGCATATAAGGATTCAGGGGTCGAGTGGCTCACCGAGGTACCGGAGGGATGGGAGGTCCGGCGACTGAAACACGTAACCGACCAGGTCGTCGGCGGCGCAACCCCTAATGCTGATCGGAGTGACTATTGGGGGGGTGGAATAGTATGGGTAACCCCAGAAGACATCGTTCCGTTCTCTCCTCTCACCAAGTCAGAGCGTACGCTCACTAAAGCTGGGCTAGAGGCGTGCTCGGCGACCCTTCTACCGGCGGGCGCAATCATCCTGACCTCGCGTGCACCAGTCGGTAACGTGACTATCTCCGCCGTTTCGGCAGCGACCAACCAGGGGTGCAAGGCAATCGTCGTGGATGCAGATGCCCTTCGGGCTGAGTATTTATTGGCGGTTCTCGGCACGATGCGGCCGGAGATAGAAAGTTGGGCATCCGGGACGACTTTCGCGGAGATCTCCACCAATCGGGTGGGGGAACTACGTATTCCGATTCCCCCTGATGAAGACCAGCTTGCCATCACTCGTTTCCTCGACTATGTCGACTCTCGGATTCAGCGGGTCATCAAGGCAAGGGAAGCACTTATTGGACTGGCAGAGGAGAGGAAGCGTGCAGCTATCCACTCCGCTGTTGCCCGTGGGCTTGATCCCAACGTTCCTCTCAAGCCCTCGGGCATTGACTGGCTTGGCGACGTACCGAAACACTGGGAGATTGTCCCTCTCAAGGCGCTTGCGACAGAGATTGTCAACGGCGCCACTCCCCCTCCAGCACATCGCTCGTACTACGAGGGTGGAAGCATCCCTTGGTTTGGACCGTCGAGCTTGGCATCCGAAGACGTTCTTGGACCCCCATCCCGATTTCTAAGCGAGGCAGCCTTCGCGACCGGCAAAGCACGACGCGTCAAGGCCCCCGCCCTGCTCGTCACTGTCATTGGTGCAACGGCGGGGAGAATGGGACTCCTTCTAGAAGACGCGGCAACGAATCAGCAGATCACTGCGTTTACGATCCGGGATGAGTTGATTGAGCCAGACGTACTAGTCGCCCAGTTGAGCTTCGCGAGAAGTTGGCTTAGGAAAACCGCACCGGCGGCGACCATCCCGATTATCGATAGCGCTTTGTTGAAACGTCTGCCGGTAGTGGTGCCAGCATTGGCCGAGCAGCTGGCCTTGGCGCAGCTCGTTGGCGCCGCGCGCGAATCAAATGCCCGGGTTGTGGCACGCGCGGAGTCACATGTCACTCTCCTCCGCGAATTCCGCACACGCCTGATCTCCGACGTAGTCACTGGCAAGCTCGACGTCCGTGAGGCGGCTGCGAAGCTTCCGGATGATCCTGACGCCGATGATCCGGCGCTGGAGGAGCGGTTGGAGGAGGTGGCGGCGGGGTGAGCACGGACATCAGTGAGGCGGGGCTCGAGGCGACGATCGTTGCGCAGATGACGGCGCCCGATGTGGGCTGGGTCGAGGGAAATCCAGCTGACTATGACCGCGAGTTTGCACTCGACCTGGCTCAGCTTGCGGCTTTTCTGGAGGCGACGCAGCCCGAGGTCGCCGAGGCTGTTGAGATTCACGACGATGGGACGACGCGCCGTCGCTTCCTCGCTCGACTCCAAGGCGAGATCACCTCGCGAGGGATCGTCGACGTTTTGCGCAACGGCGTCAAGCACGGGCCGCTGAGCGTCGACCTGTTCTACGGTGCACCCTCGGCCGGCAACCCCGCCGCGGTTGAGCGCTATGCGGCCAACCGCTTCGTCGTCACCCGGCAGCTGCGTTACAGCAGCGATGCGACTCGACTCGCCCTCGACCTGGCGCTCTTCGTCAACGGCTTGCCCGTCGCCACCTTCGAGCTGAAGAACAGCCTCACCAAGCAGACCGTCGAGGACGCCGTTGCACAATACAAACGCGACCGCAGCCCGAAGGAGCTGATCTTCCGCTCCGGCCGCTGCCTCGCTCACTTTGCCGTCGACGATGCCGAGGTTCGCTTTTGCACGAAGCTCGACGGGAACAAGTCGTGGTTCCTGCCCTTCAACCGCGGATACAAAGGGGGTGCCGGCAACCCTCCTAACCCCGAGGGGCTAAAGACCGACTACCTCTGGCGGCAGACGCTCTCCCGCGACAGCCTCACCGAGATCATCGAGCACTATGCGGCGCTGCTCACCACGAAGAACCCGCGGACGGGGCGGAAAGCTTCGACCCAGATCTTCCCTCGCTACCACCAGCTCGACGTCGTTCGCAAGCTGCTGGCTGACGCCGGCGAACGCGGTGCTGGACCTCGCTACCTCATTCAGCACTCGGCCGGGAGCGGTAAGTCGAACTCGATCGCCTGGCTCGCGCACGGTTTGATCGGGCTGAAGCGTGACGGCAACCCCGTCTTCGATTCGATCATCGTCGTCACCGACCGCCGCATCCTCGACCGCCAGATCGACGCGACGATCAAGCAGTTCTCTCAGGTCGGTGCGACGGTCGGTCACGCCCGGCGCTCCGGCGACCTGCGTCAGTTCATCGAGAGCGGCAAGAAGATCATCGTCTCGACCGTGCAGAAATTCCCCTTCATCCTCGAAGACATCGGCACGGCCCATGCCGATGGCTCGTTCGCAATCGTGATCGATGAGGCGCATTCGAGTCAGGGGGTGAAAACCACCAGGGCGATGAGCCGGGCACTCTCCGGCCAGTCCGAGGAGGAAGGGGCAGAGGAAACCTTCGAGGACCGGATCAATCGCCTGATCGAGGCGCAGAAAATGCTTCCCAACGCCAGTTACTTCGCCTTCACCGCCACGCCCAAGAACAAGACGCTGGAGATCTTCGGCGAACCTCTTGACGAGGGCGGTGAGACCAAGTACCGACCCTTCCACACCTACACGATGAAGCAGGCGATCGAGGAGCGGTTCATCGTCGACGTGCTCGCCCACTACACCACGGTTACCAGTTACTACCGGCTGGTCACCACGGTGGATGACGATCCGATGTTCGACACCCGCAGGGCGAGCAGCAAGCTGCGAGCCTTCGTCGAGGGCAACGACCATGCGATCGGACTCAAGGCGAAGATCATCGTCGACCACCTCCACGATGAGGTCCTGGGAACGCGGAAGATAGGCGGGCAAGCGCGGGCAATGGTGGTTACCGGCAGCATCGAACGGGCGCTGGAGTATTTCCATGCGATCAAGGCCTACCTGCGCGAGGGCCGCAGCAGCGTCGAGGCGATCGTCGCCTTCTCTGGCGAGCACGAGTACGGGGGTAGGTCTGTGACTGAGGCTTCGCTCAACGGCTTCCCCTCGAACTCGATCGTCGAGAAGATCCGCGAAGACCCCTACCGGCTGCTCGTCTGCGCCGACAAATTCCAGACCGGATACGACGAGCCGCTGCTGCACACGATGTACGTCGACAAGGTTCTCAGCGGTGTGCAGGCGGTACAGACGCTCTCCCGCCTCAATCGCGCGCATCCGGACAAGTACGACGCTTTCGTCCTCGATTTTGCAAACGAGGCGGAGACGATTGAGGCAGCGTTCTCCGACTACTACCGGACGACGATCCTCAGCGAAGAGACCGATCCAAACCGGCTGCACGATCTCCGAGCACGGCTCTACATGGCCGAGGTGTTCGGCGACCCTGAGGTGCGCGAGCTCGCGCGCCTCTTCCTCGACGGCGCGCCCCGGGAGCAGCTCGATTTTGTTCTTGACACCTGCGTCGCCACCTATAACGAGCAGCTCAACGAGGACGAGCAGGTGGGGTTCAAAGGCGATGCGAAGGCGTTTGTTCGGAGCTACGGCTTCCTCAGCTCGATCCTCCCCTACGCGAACCCGGAGTGGGAGGAGCTCTCGATTTTCCTCAACCTGTTGATCCCGAAGCTGCCGGCGCCGAAGGAAGAAGACCTCTCGCGGGGGATTCTGGAGACGGTCGATATGGAGAGCTATCGGGCCGAAAAGCGCGAGACGATCGCGATCGCGCTGGAGGACGAGGATGCCGAGGTGGACCCCGTGCCGGCGGACGGGGGCGGTGGCAGGCCCGAGCCCGAGCTCGACCGTCTCTCAAGCATCGTCAAGACCTTCAACGACATGTTCGGGGACATCGACTGGGACGATTCCGACCGCGTCGCCCGCACCGTCGCCGAACTGCCCGGCAAGGTCGCCGCGGATCCCGCGTACCGCAACGCGATGGCCAACAGCGACCGACAGAACGCCCGCATTGAGCATGACCAGGCGCTCAACCGCGCGATGCAGGCGCTGCTTCGAGACAACACCGAGCTGTTCAAGCGCTTCAGCGACGACCCCGAGTTCAAGCGCTGGCTCGCGGATATGTCATTCGCCGAGTCCTACGATCCGGCAAGCAGCTAGTCGAGCGAACGTCGCTCAGGGGCACCAGGGGTTCTTCGGCACTTCGGCGCAGGGTTCGGGCATGCTCGGCAGGTTCGAGGGCACCGGGGGGAGTGAGAACTGGGCCGCCGGGCGGGGGTAGGTCGCCTCGGGCAGGCCGGGACAGGGGGCTACTAGCTGGCTTGCGCAGAGGACCTCGGCGGCGAGCACGGTCTGGTCGCCTGAGTTCGGGCTTTCGCACATTCCGTTCGAGGGCTGGTAGATCGGGCTGGTCTCGATGCCGGGCGGGTCGGTCCCGTCGGGCACGCTGTCGCCGGCGAAGCAGTTGCCGGGGTCGTGGGGCGCGGTCGCGAGGCCGATGTCGCCGTTGCTCGGATTGCCGAAAAAGCCGTTGCCCGAGAACGTGTTGCTCTCGCTGACGTTCCCGTAGGCGGGGAAGTAACAGGTTTCGCCTTCCGGAACTGGCACGTAGATGCCGCCCTGGCACGGAGTCGTGACGTCGGCCGGCGGGGTCTCCTGGTCGGGCAGGTCGGCGATCAGCTCGCCCCAGGAGCCGTTGTGGGTGACGGTGTTGCCCGAGAGCGTCGTGTAGGTGCTGCCGGCGAGGACCATGCCGGTGCCGACTGGCGAGCCGCCGGCGAGGCCGGAGCCGTTGCCGGGGACGTTCGGGTTGTTGTTGTCATGGATGTAGTTTTCGGTCCACACCGTGCACGACTGGGTCCCGAGCGGCCCGCTCTGGCCAGGCGGACAGAGACCGATCTGCGGCGAGGGCCAGTCGTCGTTGTTCTGCGAGTTGGAGACCAGGCCGCTCTTGTTGTTGTCGCACTCGTTGTGCTTGACCAGGAGATAGCCCCCGGCGTTGGTGCTCGAGAGGCAGAGGGCGCTGTTCTCGCCCTGGTCGTCTTCCATCACCTGATTGCAGACCTGCTGGCAGGCGCCGATGTAGTAAGCGGAGTCCGCCATGTTGCTGGCGTAGGAGTGCTTGAAGAAGCCGTTGGTCGCGTTACTGGAGAAGATCCCATAGTCCGCCGCCGGGTAATTGACCCCGCAGCAGGGGGCGACCGCGCCCGGGACGGTGCTCGAGTAGCTGGAGGTGGCGGTCAGGTAGTTGCCCCAGAAGCCGCTGAGGCCGATGTGGCCGCTGCCGTCACCGCCGTTCCACCAGATCTGGTTGCCCTCCGCCCCGCCGTTGAGGTAATTGCAGACGGTGAGGTTTTCGATCCAGGTGTCGTCGGCTTTGAACACGTCGATGCCGTTGCGGTTCAGCGGCCCCTGGTCGAGTGGGCGCGAGGAGCATTGCGGCGTCCCCGGCCTGGTGCCGTCAACGACGACCGCGTTGCGGTCCATGCCCCGCAGGTGGACGTTCGGGGTGGTGATCAGCACTCCGGCGGGCTCTTCGCCGCCGGGATTGCCGAGTTCCTTGTAGTCGCCGGGCCCGACCAGGATCCAGTCGCCCGGCTGGGCGGCGTCGACGGCTGCCTGGATCGTCGTGAACTGCCCGGGGGTGTGGTTCCAGCTGCCAACCCTCAGGACGTTTGCGTGGGCGGTAGAGACGCCGCATACGGCGAGGGCCATGCCCAGAACAAGCACCCGCATCGCACGCCGTCGCCGCATCAGTGAACCTCCCGGAGTTTCGCATCCTTACCAAATTTTCGGTAAAGATAGCTGAACTAGGTTGCCCTAGTCAATCCACCAGTCGCGTTGGCCATCGACGTCTTCGCGGGGAGCATCGCCGAGATGAGGCGCGCCGATGACGAGGATCTCAAGGCCCTCTGGTCCGGCCTCGTAGCCTCGCCACGTACCGGGCGGGACGCGCACCGCGTCCCATTCCCTGAGCTCGACGATCTCGTCGTCGAGCTTCATCCGCCCGCTCCCGCGCAGGACCACGTAGACCTCCTCCTGCGTCTTGTGCGTGTGGCCGTACGGAAAGCGGTAGCCGGGCGGGACGCGCTGGTAGCTCAGGCCGGAGTTCTCGAGCTCGAGCGGTCCGGTCGCCATACGGAACTCCAGGTCCGGCGCGCCGTCGAACTTGGACCCGAGGTCCTCCAGATCCTCCTTGAGGTTCCTGAGGGTGAACGGCACGGCACAATCCTATGGGCCAAGCTGAAGCTGGTCGAGATTGGAGCTCTCGGGATAGCGAGGTAAGCCGTCGTCGGGGATCGGCTCCCAGGCCGCGGCGTAGGAGACGAACTGGTGGACGGCGGGGCGGATGCCGGGGTCCGTGTCGAAGGCGCCCATGCGGATGCTCATCCGGTCGTGGTCTTCGGGATGGCGACTGAAGACCGCCGACCCGCACTCGGCGCAGAACAGCTTTTCCCAGCCGCCTTCCGGCCTCCAGGCTCGCAGCTTCTCCTCTCCCGAGAGCAGGCGGAAAGAGCCCCGCTCCGGGCGGGCGTTGGCAGAGGCGGCGGTTCCACTGCGCCGCTGGCAGCGCGTGCAGTGACAATAGTTTGCGGCGATTAAAGGAGCCGTCACCTCGAAGCGGACGGACCCACATCCGCAGCCGCCAATCAGAGGGAGATCGGCATCGCTCGTCATCTTCGGCAGCAGGATACCGTCGCGCTCGAGATGCATAAGCCCCTGCGCCGCCGAGCGTCTCTGCGCGGAGCGGTAGCGCTATCGGCGCAGCGCCCTGACTGGAGTCAGGGCGCTGCTGCCGCGCCTGGGCGGCAAGGAACTGCAGACATCCTCCACAGTGACACGCCCGACTCAAAGGTCAAGTTGGTCGAGGATCCTGTAGTAACAACTACTGGCACTGGCGCGCACAGCCGGAGGCCGAATGGCAGCTCAACTTTAGGATGTCCTTTCAATGCTGCGCACCCTTCGACCACTCACCGCCGCCCTGCTGGCCCTCGGCCTCGTGGTGCTCGCCGGCTGCGGCTCCGGCGGCGACCCGAATACCTCGGCCAGCGGCCTGCCGAAGGAAATTGTGATCGGCGCCGCGATCGCCAAGAGCGGCTACCTCGTTCCCTGGGACGCCAACATCGCCGCGGTCGAACAGCTGGCCAAGGAAGTCAACGCCCACGGTGGCATCGACGGCTCCAAGATCCGCTTCGTCTCCGCCGACAACCGCTCCGAACCCCAGCAGCAGCCTGTCGCTGTCCAGAAGGTGATCGAAGAAGGCGCCGACGTCCTTCTCTTCAGCTGCGAAGTGCCGATCGCCGCCGCCGGCGCCCCGATCGCGGAAGAACACGACGAGCTCAACTTCACTCTCTGCGCCAGCGAACCCGGTTACGGCCCGCCCTACACCGGGCGACTCTCCTTCAGCGCCAACCGCAGCCTGATCAGCGAGGCCTCCACCCGCGCCACCTTCCTCTGGGAACGGGGCATCCGTCACCCCTTCGAGCTGACCGACACCCAGATCCTGCTCGGCAGGATCGACCAGTTCGGCTTCCAGAAAACCTTCGAACACCTCGGCGGCAAGCTCGCCGGGCAGGCCGACTTCAAGAACGAAGACCTCTCGATCGCCTCCCAGATCGCCGAGATCAAGCGCTCCGGCGCCGACGCGATCAACATCAGCTCCTACCCGCCGGGGGGAGCCGCGGCGATCAAGCAGATCCGCGCCGCCGGCATCAACCTGCCGATCACCGCGCCGAGCGCCTTCGACGGCACCTTCTGGCTGAAGAGCGTTCCCGACACGAAGAACATGTACGTGACGGACAACGGCTCCGCCTATGACCCGACCAATGCCCAGACGGCCAAGCTCTTCGAAAAGCTGAAGCGCGCCGGGGTCAACACCGACGTTTCCGGCAACCTCCTCGCTTCCTACGCCGCCGGCCAACTGATCCTCGACGCGATCCGCGAAACCGGCACCACCGACGGCGCCAAGCTCGCCGCCGCCCTTGAAGCGAAGCCCCACCAGACGGTGATGGGCCCACTTGGCTACACGGCCAAAGATCACTTACCCTCGGGACCGTGGTACATCTACGAATACCCGGAGCGCAAGCCGAAGCTCCTCAAGCGGGTCAAGCCCGCTTACGTGCCCGAATACGAACAGTAGGCCTCCGGTGAGTTGATTGGAGCCTGAGCATCCCGCCTCGGGGGGCCGCCGCAAGACCTCAGGTCGTCCCAAACGGCCCTCTGTGATCGGCCTCCAGGGACTCCGCCGGCCCGAACGCGGCGGTCAAGTCCCCCTCTACTACCAGCTCGGGGAGATCCTCAAGCAGAGGCTCGAGGGGGGCGGCTGGGAGCCGGGGACCTTGTTTCCCTCAGAGCGCGAGCTCGAAGAGTATTTCGAAGTCTCGCGCGCGGTCGTTCGCCCGGCCCTCAGCCTGCTCGAACGCGATGGGGACATCTATCGGCGCCGCGGCTCGGGAACCTACGTCGCCGAGCCGAAGCGCCGCGTCCCGATCAGGGGCTTGATCCGCTCCCTGCGCGAGGATGGCTACAGCGACTCGCGGATCTCCGTCCTGCGCATTCGCCAGCAGACGAACGACCAGGCGATCGCCGACTTCCTCGACGTCTCCCCAGGCGAGACCGTCGCTCAGGTCACCTCGATCGTCCGCATCGACAAACCGATCTGCTGGCTCGACTGCTTTTTCCCGGTCGAGCGGGTGCCCTGGCTGCTGGGCGCTGCGCTCTCACTCAAAGCCGGCGAACAACCCACCCTTGGCGAGCTGCCGAAGCTCGCCCGGATCGACATTTCGTTCGAGAACTCCTCCTGCGGGCCCTGGACCGCGAAGATGCTCGGCGTCCGCACCGGCGACCCGGCCCTGATCGGCCGGCTCCTCCAGTACGGCACCCCCGTGGGCCAGAGCCGTGAGCGCCCCCTCGAGCTGACCCGCATCGTCGCCCGCAGCGACATCTCCCAGTTTCACTGTGAGGCGGCTGCCACGCTCGAGCGACGGCCCGGAGGGAATGGCGCTTAGCCCGCCGCTGCGCCGGTTCGAGCCGAGCGCTCGGCGAGGGCCTGGTGCACGAATTCCGCGAACGCCTCTCGGTAGGCGAGCGTAAACCGATCGGCAAGGGTGTGGACCTCTGCGTTTGGGTCCAGCGGCAGTTCGGGCGTCTCGATTTTCGAGATCACCCCCACGTCCTCGGCATAGATGCCGGCGTCGTAGGCGATCACCTGATCGAGCTGCTCCTCATCGAAGTTCTCGAGACCCGCCTCGATCCAGTAGTGGACCGACTCGGTGGCGCTGATCGCGCGTGCGGCGTGCAGCAGGCAGCGTTCACCATCATCGGTGAACATCCTCGCCGAGGTGAAGTTGGGGGCGATCGTGTGATAACCCATTTCCCGCAACGAGCCCCACGCCGCGCTGGCGCCATCTCCCCATTCCATGCTCCGGCGGAGCGTCACCTCGAGCCCGTTCCGCTCCGGCATGAGCGGCTCGATCACCTCGGGTTGAGGCCCGATGGTGTCCTGGTGGACGAAGGCGAAATGGGAGACGTCGCGGAAGTTCTCGATCATCAAGCCGAATGCGACCGGTAGCTCGAAGGGGGCGCCGTGGCCCCACGTCCACTCATCCGGGTCGAACCAGGGAACGTCGGGCACATCGGTCAGCGGCTCCTCGAGCGTCGTCCAGACAAGCCCCCAATGCAGGCGGCAGGGATATGCCGGAATCCGGGCGAGCGGTGGGATCTGAGCTTGATCGGCAAGCGAGGGAATCCGGGCGCAGGAGCCGTCGCCCGCCCACTCCCAGCCGTGGTAGGGGCACTGAACGCTCTCGCCGCAGACCTTGCCCATCGAGAGCAAGGCGCCACGGTGGGCGCAGCGGTCGGCGACCACGGCCGCCTCACCGCTCTCGGTGAGGAAGACGGCGAGGGGCTCGTCGAGGAGGACCGCTCGCCGGGGTCCGTGCTTGAGGTCCTCGACCCGCGCCACCGGCTGCCAGCAGTGGCGGAGCGCCAGCATTACGTCTTCGCTGCTCGGCGGCAAGAAAGCTTGATCAGTCATCTCTTTCTCCAACAACTTATAGCTGCCTTCCCATGTAAGCACGCAGGACCTCGGGGTTGCGCTGCAGCTCCTCGCGCTTCCCACTGGCACGGACTTTGCCGCCGGCAAGCACCAGGCTTCGCTGGCAGAAGTCGATCGTGCGCGCCGCGTTCTGCTCGACCAGGAGCATCGTCGCTCCCTCGGTGCGAAGTTCCTCCAGCAGCCCGTAGATGACGTCGATCATCTTCGGCGCCAAGCCGAGCGAGGGCTCATCGAGGATCAACAGCCGCGGCTTGCGCAACAGGGCGCGGGCCACCGCGAGCTGTTGTTGCTCCCCGCCGGAGAGGCGATCGGCACGCTGCCCGGCTCGCTCACGCAGGATCGGCAGCCGCTCCAGGACCTGCTCCGTCGTCTCGTTCCCGTTGCCTTGCGCGGCCAGCTGCAGATTCTCCGCCACGGTCAGCGTGCCGAAGATCTGGCGGCCCTCGGGCACCAGCGCGATTCCCAGCCTTGCGATCTCCTCCGGCGCCAGCCCGCGCAGAGACCTGCCTTCGAAGCTGATCTCGCCGGCGCCCGCACGCGTGAGGCCACAGATCGCCCGCAAAAGCGAGCTCTTGCCGGCGCCGTTGGGCCCGACCATGCCGACTACTTCCCCCTCGTTGAGGCTCATCTCGACGCCGTGGAGAACCTCGACTCCACCGTAGGCGACCTTCAGCCCGCGCAGCTCAAGCATGTGCGCCCTCCGCGTACGACGTGCCGAGGTAGGCCTCGATCACGGCCGGATGGGCTTGGACTCCCTCCGGGGTCCCGACCACGACCGTCTCGCCGTCATCGAGCACCTGCACCCGCGAGCAGAGGTCCATCACCACGTTCATGTCGTGCTCGATCAACAAGATCGCGCAGCCGAAGTCCTCGCTCACGCCGCGGAGAATCGCCACCAGGTCCCGGCACTCCTCGTCGTTCAGCCCTGCCGCGGGCTCGTCGAGCAGCAGGTAGCGCGGCCCGGTGGCCAGGGCGCGGGCGATGCCCAGCAGCCGCTGGTTCCCGGGCGGCTGCAGGCCGGCGGGGCTTTGCGCCTGTTCGCTCAGGCCGAGGCGCTCAAGCACGTTCGCGGCGACGTCGACGGCGCGGCGCCGGCCGACCCCGACGCCCATCGCGCCCACAGCGACGCTTTCCGCCACCGTCAGCCCCGCGAACGGGAGCGCTGCCTGGAACGTGCGTCCGAGCCCCGCCCGCGCGAGCCGCGCCGGCGACCAGCTGGTCACGTCGACTCCGTCGAGGAAGACGCTGCCGGAATCGGGGGCCTGGAAGCCGCTGAGGACGTTGACCAGCGTCGTCTTGCCCGCTCCGTTCGGGCCGATCAGACCGAGAGCCTCGCCGGGAGGCAGCGCCAGCTCTACCCCCCTCAGCACCTCCAACCCGGAGAAGGCAAGGGAGATTCCCTCGGCGCGAAGACTGCCAGCCGATCCTCGGGCGGATCGCGGACTTGCTTGGTCCATCGCCGCCGCGGCCGACGTCGACAGGACGGGAGAGCGCAGCCTGCGGCGGATCGGCCCGATCTCACCCGCCTCGCGGCCGCCGGTCAATCCATCTGGCAGCGCGACCATCGTCACCAGCAGGATCAGGCCGAGGCCGATGGCGGCCAGGCCCGGCACTTCGCCGATCGAGATCAGTCCGAGCACGTGGCCGCCTTCCTCAAGGTTGCGCAGCAGCTCGTTGACCGTCGCCACCGCGAGGGTTCCGACGACGGCCCCGAGGACGCTGCGAGCGCCGCCCACCACCAGCATGGTGATCGTCGTCACCGAGGCGGCGAAGTAGAAGGTGTTGGGAGCGAGGGTCCCGGACTCGTGTACCGCCAAGGCGCCGCCGATCCCGCAGAGCATCGCGCTGATCGTGAACGCCAGGAGCCGTTCCCGCATCAAGCCGATGCCGATCGAGCGCGCCGCCACCTCGTCTTCGCGGGTTGCCTGCAGTCGGTAGCCGCTTGCCGACCATTTGAAGGCGAGCACGATCACGACTGCCACGCCGGCCCAAAGCCCTGCTGAGGCGACGTCGGTGGTCCTCGGGATGCTCACGAGCCCACTGGTTCCGCCGGTGACCGCGTCCCAGTTGGCGAGGACGTTGTAGGCGACGATCAGGAAGGCGAAGGTCGAGATCGGAATCGCCAGCGTCGAAGTTCTCATCAGCGGCCAGCCGACCACCACCGCCAGCAATCCGCTCGCCAGCGCGGCGATCAGGGTGGAAGGCAGAGGGCTGAGCTGAGCGTCGGCAATCAGCTTTGGCAGCGCAGGCGTCTGCAGGGCCGTGAAAATCGCGGGGATCGTGAGCAGGGCTGCGATATACGCACCGCTTGCCGCAAAGCCCAACTGCCCGAACGAGTAGACGCCGCTGTTGCCGATGAAGACCTGCAGGCCGAGGACGATGATCAGGTTGCAGAGGATCATCGTCACGGTCTCTTCGAAAGAGGGCGTGCCGCTCGCCCCGACCGCTGCGGTCAGCACCACCAGGACGAGCGGCACGACCAAAGAGATAGCTGCGGAGGCCGGGGAGCGCAGTCCCCGGCCGTTCATATCCGTGCCTCCCCGGTCGCCGCGCCGAGCAGGCCCTGCGGCCTCAAGATCAGAATCGCCACGGGGAGTGAGAAGACGATCGCGTCACGGAACGGAACCAGCCCGTCCGGCAAGTAGGTGCCGAGCAGTGACGAGAGGGCCCCGAGCACGAGCCCGCCGACCACGGCGCCGAAAATCCTGCCGAAGCCGCCGATCACCACGGCTATGAAGCCGACCAGCACTGGCGTCAGCCCCATCGTCGGCGAGACCTGACCCGTCTGCATGACAAGCAGCACTCCCACCATGGCCGCGAGCGCGCCGCTGATCGCAAAGGCGATCGCGATCACGCGGTTGGCGCGGACGCCGAGCAGCCGAGCCATCTCGAAGTTCTCCGCCGCCGCGCGCATCTCAAGGCCGATGCGAGTCCGGTAGAGCAGCCAGCCGAGGCCGCCGAGGACAAGCACGGTCAGCGCGAGCGTGAGGATCTCGAGGTTCGGGATCGAGAGGGCGCCGACCTGGCTCGATTCGCTCAGCAGTTCGGGCGTCGCCACTGACTGGGCGCGGGCGTCCACCGTCGCGCTGACGACGTTCTGCAGGATGGTCGCCACGGCCAGTGAGGTGACGAGCTGAGCAGCCAGGTCGGCGTTCCGCACCGGGCGGAAGGCCACCCGCTCGGCCAGGACCGCGATCCCGATCCCGGTGGCGAATGCGGCGCAGACCGCAACGCCGAACGGCACTCCGGCCAGCAGGTAGAGGGCGTAGGCCGGCAGCATGATGAACTCCCCCTGGGCGAAGTTCATCATCCCCATCACGGTGTAGATCAAAGTGACGCCGATGGCGATCAGCGCATAAAGGCCACCTAGGGCCAGTGCGTCGATCAGGCTTTGAGCAAGTTCGGTCATCGGATCGGGCACCGATCGGTGCCTCCGATTCAAGACTGACACAGGGTTTGACAAACGCGCATGTAGGGCTCGGAGGGCAGGCTGATCGCCTATGGTCGTCGCTGTGGCTCTCCACACCGACATCCCGAGCCGCCGCCAGATCGAGAGTCTCCTGCAGGCACGTGGAGATCAGCTCGTCTCGATTTACCTGCCGACCAGCCCGATCACGCCCGAGGCGGATGCGGCCCGGATCGCCTTCAAGAACCTGGCTGGCGAGGCGGTCGCGGAGCTGCGTGAGGGCAGCGCCGACGCCGCTGACCGCGAGGCGATCGAGGGGGCGCTCGACGACCTCCACGACGATTCCGGGTTCTGGGCCGAGCAGGCCCACTCGCTCGCGGTCTTCGCCGATCCTCACGGCCTGCGCAGCTTTCGTCTGCCGAACCGGCTGACGGAGGCGGTCCAGGTCGCCGACCGCTACTACGTAAAGCCGCTGCTGCGCGCCGTCACCTTTCCCCAGACGGCCTTCGTGCTGGCGCTGGCCGAGGGCTCGGTACGCCTGCTCGAGGTGACTCCCGATCTGCCGACCTTCGAGGTGCGGGTGCCCGACCTGCCGAGCGACGCAGCGGATGCCGTCGGCAAGGCTTCGATCACCGATCGCTCCCCGGCCCGGCGCCTGCAGAGCACCGAGGGCCGCAAGACGCTGGTCCGCAACTACGCGCGTGCAGTTGACAAGGCACTGCGGGCGGTGCTGGTCGGCCGCGACGTGCCACTGATCCTGGCGGCGTCCGAGCCGATCGACGCGATCTTCCGCTCGGTCAATACGTACCCCCACCTGGCCGACCGCTCGTTGCCGGGCAGCCCTGAGGCCGCAACCGACGCCGAGCTCGGTGAGGCCGCCCGCGAGGTCCTCGACGGTCTCTACGCCGAGCAGTTGCGTGACCTGACCGACCGGTTCGAGCAGCGCTCGGCCGCCGGCCGCACCGCGGTCGAGATCAACGACCTCGGTCGCGTCGCGACCTTCGGCGCCGTCGAAACCCTCTTCGTCGACATCGACGCCAAGCTCCCTGGGACGATCGACGAGGAGTCCGGCGCGGTCTCGCTCGACGCCGTCGAGCGGGCCGGCGACTACGGCGTCGTCGACGAGCTCTGCCGTCGCGTCATCCTCGCCGGCGGCACAGTGCTCGCCGTGCGCGCTGCTGACGTCCCAGGCGATGGTCCCGCGGCAGCGATCCTGCGGTACCCGGTGTGAGTCTGAAGCGGAGCTAAAAGTACTGATCGGCCAAGGTGGCGGGACGTAGAATGGCGGCATGGCTCTGAAGGTTCCTGTACCTCCTTTTCAACGCTGGCCGATCCGGTGGAAGCTGGCGATCGTGTCGGCCTCGTTAACCCTCGCGATTCTCCTGGTATTTGGCGGGGTCGTCGGAACCGTCGCAACCAATCGCATCCGTAGCGATTTCAACAGAGACCTCGAGGACGCTGCAGCGCGTCTAGTGAGCAAGACCAGGATAGTCGAAAGGCCTTTCCAGGAACCGACGGTATATAGCCCGGATTTGCGAGCAGTATCCCTGCCAAACGGTGCAACGGCACGGGTTGTAAACACCGAAGGAGTTGTCCTCGATGAAGCTCCTAAAAACCACACTGATCTAGGTTTGCCAAAGCTCGGTGTTACTGCTGTTGGATCTGTTTCCGTGGCCACGCAGCCCGTATTGGGGCCTGACAATGAAGTTGTCGGCTATATCCAGTACGCACGGAGTGACAGTCATGTCGACGCAACGGTCGCGAAGCTGTGGCTCTTCATCGTGGGGGGGATCTTGGGAGGAACCGCTCTGGCGGTCCTTGCGGGTGTTGCTCTGGCTCGTCGTGCGATGAAGCCGATCGCGATCCTTACGTCAAGCGCTCGGGAGATCGCTGCCACGAGGGACGCCTCGAGGAAACTGCCACAGCCGACCGCAGAAGACGAGGTCGCCGAACTCAGCAACACTCTGCAAGACATGCTGAGCGCGTTAGATGCGTCCCAGATCGAACGCGAGAAGGCGATGCAAAAACAGCGTGAATTCGTTGCCGATGCCTCGCACGAGCTTCGCACCCCGCTGACGAGCATTCTGGCGAATCTTGAACTGCTTGAGGCCCAGCTCGGGAGTGTTAACAGTTACGGGGAAGAGCAAGAACTTGCGGCATCTGCTGTCCGTTCATCACAGCGCATGAGTCGCTTGGTGTCTGATCTCCTGCTGCTGGCACGGAATGATGCAGGGCAGGCACGACCAAAGGTCGATTTGGACTTGGCCGAGGTTGCTTTGGGTGCGGCCCGCGAGATATCGCCGAGTCTTGACGGGCGCACCTTGCATACCGAGTGTAGCTTGGCTCCGGTGCATGGCAATCGAGACGAACTGCACCGTCTTGCCCTCAATCTGCTGGACAACGCCGTCCGGTATACGCCGAACGGAGCTCAGGTTTCACTGACTACGAGATGGGAGCGAGAGGCTAACGCGGTGGTCCTGATCGTCTCCGACAGCGGTCCAGGAATTCCAAGCGAGCTCAAAGACCATGTGTTCGAGCGTTTTGTGCGAGGAGCAAGCTCCTCCGATACCGCTGCGAGCGATGGAACTGGATTGGGTTTGGCAATGGTGAAAGCGATTGCGGCGTCACACGGAGGGACCGTTGTCACCGAAGCATCGCAAGAGTTAGGTGGCGCGCAACTCGTTGTGTCGCTGCCCGCAAGGGATGTACGCCCGGTCGATCGATCTGGCCAGTCCGATCAAGTGGGCCTGTAGGGCTGGGTTGGCGACGTGGCGAGGGACCGTGTTGGGGCTGAGCACGAGGCGCTCGGCGATCTCGCGGTCGGAGAGGCCGTTGGCGATGAGGGTCAACACCTCGCTCTCGCGGCTGGTCAGGTCCTGCCCCTCCGCGGGGGCTGGATCGGTCTTGGGCTGAGGAGTCGCCGCTACGTCGCTTCGAGCGCCACGAACCTCCGGCAGCGCGATCGCTTAGTTCGCCTGCGGCCTTCGGGTCCGGCCGATCGCCACTGCGGTTAGCCCCGAAAGCCCATAGGCCAGCGCCAGCCCGATCGCGCCGAACTTGAGCAGCGCAGCGGCGCGAGACACTTCGGGCCAGGGGGAGGCTGGGTGTCCCCAGAGCGAGATGTCCAGGCCGAGGTTCTCCACGTAGTCGAAGGCCGCGGCGGCGGTTGCGACCCAGGCCATGGCGATCCCCGCCGCGGCGATGCGCTCGCGACCGATGCGGCGCCAGGCGCCTGCCGCCGCGATGCACCCGCCCGCGAGCGCCGCGGCGTAGATGAACGGGTAGAGGAAGTCGAGGACCTGGGTCGCCTTCGCCTCGTCGATCACGCTCTCCGCATGCCAAGTGTCGATGATTTCTTGCGCGCGCCCGACGGAGCCCGCAAGCTCGAACGCGACGATGTCCTCGCCGCCCGGCTGGTCTTCGTGCAACGGGTGGGCGACCGGTCCGAGGACGAGCGGCAGGAGGGCGACCACGGCGCAGCAGGCGAAGGCGAGCCGGCGACGCTCGCGCGGCCACCGCTGCAGCGGATGAGTGAGCGTCGCCACGAGCCGGGGAGAATAGGCCGCCTTTCGGTTGTCAGGCACGAATCACCGTGCTACGAGAGCCTCGTCAAGAGGGGCGTTGTCGGCGGCGGCGCTGGCGACGGAGTTCCTCGATCCCGAGGTCGAAAGCCTCGCTGAGCAGGGCGCGCCGGGACCCGCGGCCGTCCCGGAGGGCGCCGGCGAGCAGCGAGATCACGAAAGACGGGGTGAATAGCCGCGAGGGCGGGATTTCGTGGTTGAGGATGCGCAGCAGCTTCTCGATGGTGTCCGGGTCGGAGGCAAAACGCCGCTGGGATGCCGCGATCAGGTTCGGGCTGCGATCGGAGGCCCCTAGGTCCTGCGCGAACCAGTACATCTCCCAGGCGTCGCGGTCGCGCCAGTCCCACCACTCCAGCAGGGGAGCGTCGCTCGGCGCATCGCCGCCAAGGGCTGCCTCGATCGCCGGCGCGAGCATCTCCACCTGGCGCAGGGCGTCGGCGATTCCCTGTCCGGGGGTCGGGTCCTTGAAGTGCCCCGCGTCGCCGACCAGGGCCCACCCCGGGCCCGCGGAGCGGCGGAAGAAACCGTGCCAGTTGGACATCATCTGCACCGCCGCCACGCGTCGGGCGGGAGCGAGGATCTCGCCCAGCTCCGGCCAGCGCGCCACGCCGTCCTCGTATCCCCAAGTGCGATTGCCGCGGAGCTCCTGTTTCCGCCGTATCGGCGCCACGAAGGCGGCGAGGAAAAGCCCCGAGTCGGTCGGGCTGGCGAGGAAATTGTCCTCGCCGATCCCACCGAGCCAGACGCGGTGCTCTGCTTCGTCCACGCCCTCGAAGTAGGACCAGAGGAAGATCCGCCGCGCGGCCGTGCGGTGGTACTCCTCGGCGTCGACGAGCCGGGCGACGCTCGAGCGGGCGCCGTCGGCGCCGACGACGAGGGGCGCGTGCAGGGGCCCCGCGGTCGTCTCCACCCCGACGACTCGACCCTGGGACTTCAGCAGGCCGGTGACGGCGGTATTTGCCCGCAGCTCGACGCCGCTTTCGCAGGCGAGGTCCACGAGTATGGCGTCGAGTGTGAGCCGGCGCAGGTTGAACATCGGCGCACCGACGATTGCCGCGGTGTCCTCCACGGAGACGCGGTGCTCGTCAAAGGCGAGGAACCCCGCTTCGATCGGCGGCGCCAGCTCCCGCAGGCGATCCAGCACACCCAGCCGGTCGAGGACCTGAACGCCAACCGGCTGGATGCCGTGCGTCGAAGGCGTATCGCTGGGAAAGCCATCGCGGTCGACGAGGCACACGTCCAGACCTCGGCGCGCGAGCAGGGTCGCCAGCGGCGAGCCCGCACAGCGGGCTCCGACGACGACCACGTCGTAGTTGCGCGAGCCCTCTGAACGTGGTTGTAACATTGTTATATGCAGACTAGCGCGAGACGTCGACCCTCGCCCCCTTCGCCCGGCGGCTCTCTGCTCGGACAGCGAGGCCGGCTGATCGAGCTCGCAACCCAAGCGGTGGAAAAATCGGGGCCCGAGGCATTGCGGGTACGCCCCCTCGCCGCCGAGGTAGGTGCCTCGACGCAGGTCATCTACACCCTCTTCGGGGGGATGCCCGGCCTGATCCAGGCGGTCGTCGCAGAGGGCTTCATCCGCTTCGCACAGCATGTGGGCGCAGTGCCCGAGACCGAGGACCCGGTCGCGGACTTCTTCGCCAAGGGTGGGGCCTATGCCGAATGGGCGCTCGCGCACCCCCAGCTCTACCGGCTGATGTTCGGTCTGACGGGTGGCGAGCTTCGCCGTCATTCGGGCCTGGAAGTCACCGTCGCCGGCGCGGTGGCAAACACGCCGCAGGCGCAAGCGGCCCTCGACGTGCTGCTCGGCTCGATGGCGAGGGTGACGGAGGCGGGGCGGATCGGCTCGTCCGATCCCGTCGGTCCCGCCGCCCAGTGCCTGAGCGCCACCCACGGTTGGCTGCTGCTCGAGATCGGCGGCGCCTTCGGTCCCGACGGCGGCGGGCTCGAGATCATTACCGAGCTCGCCGTGAACCTGATGGTCGGCCTAGGCGACAGCCGGGCGGCCGCGGAAAAGTCATGGCGCGCGGCCCAGCTGGCGCGGGAATCGACTGCGGAGCCGATGCACCGCTGACCCGGCGCGCCGATACCCTCTTAGAGTGACGCCGGAGGACCTTGCTGACCTCGCGCATCTGCGCCGCGCCCGCGACCTGATGGACCGCGAGTACGCGCGGCCGCTTGACGTTGCCGAGCTCTCCCGGGCGGCGTTGATGTCGACCGCGCACTTCTCGCGACGGTTCCGCGCGGCGTACGGGGAGACGCCCTACGCCTACCTGATGACGCGGCGGATCGAGCGGGCGAAGGCGCTGCTGCGTCGGGGCGACCTCTCGGTCACCGAGGTCTGCATGGAGGTCGGCTGCACCTCGCTCGGCTCGTTCAGCGCCCGCTTCACCGAGCTGGTGGGGGAGACGCCGACGGCCTACCGGGCCCGCGACCACAGCGCCCTGGCGAGCGTGCCGGGCTGCGTCGCCAAGGACGTCACCCGCCCGGCTCGCAAGTCGAGCAGGATTGAAGAAACGGGCGGGGTCCTGGCTGCCTAGCCTTGTGGCATGAACCTAACTCTCTCCCAATGCTTCGTAATCGTCCATGACCCCGACCTCGCGCTGAGCTTCTACCGCGACACTCTCGGCCTCGAGCTGCGCAACGACGTCGGCAAAGACGGCTTCCGCTGGATCACCGTCGGTGCCGCCTCTCAACCCGGCGTCGCGATCGTCCTCACCAACTACCTGAACGGCAGCCCCGCCGACAACGACGCGGTCGCCTCCCTCGTCGCCAAGGGCGCCTTGAACGGCGTCCACTTCCACACCGACGATCTCGACGCCGTCTTCGACAAGGTGCGCGCCGCGGACGCCGAGATCGTCGAAGGGCCGGCCGAGCGGCCGTGGGGCACGCGGGACTTCGCCCTGCGCGACCCCTCCGGCAACCTGGTGCGCATCGACCAGCCGCCAGCATGAAGTCTCCCTCTGAACAGATTGACGCGAGGATCGAAGAGCTGGGCGACTGGCGGGGCGAGAGGCTCGCCCAGGTCCGAGCTCTGATCAAAGAGGCCGACCCCGAGGTGGTCGAGGAGTGGAAATGGAAAGGGACGCCGGTGTGGGAGCACGACGGCATCATCTGCACCGGCGAGACCTACAAGAAGGTCGTGAAGATGACCTTCGCCAAGGGTGCCTCGCTGGAGGACCCCGCAGGCCTCTTCAACTCCAGCCTCGAGGGCAACACCCGCAGGGCGATCGATATCAACGAGGACGACGAGATCGACGAGGAGGCGCTGAAGGACCTGATCCGCGCCGCGGTGGCGCTGAACGAGTCTTGAACGAGTCTTGAAGCGAGAAAGTGGACCGTCGGCGATCCTCCGCCGGCCCACTTATCCTCAATGCATGGCCGCTCGGCTCGACGACGCTCTCTCGACCGCCGCACTCAACGAGACCGAGCGGCGCGTCATCGAACGCCTTGTGGGCCGCCTTCGCTCCGAGCTCGGCTCCGACCTGCTCGCCGTCTGGCTCTATGGCTCGCGTGCCCGTGGCGAGGCCGATCCGACCGAGACCGATCCCGACCTCCGCTCGGACGTTGACCTGCTCGCCCTCGTCAACGCCTCGCGGAATGCCGCAAAGCTCCGCTGGTGGGCGCAGCCGATGGTCGAAGCAGAGGCAGACGCTGAGGGCGACAGTCCTGTCTATTACTCCCTACGCGTCTTTGACGACGACTGGTTGCGTGGTCGCCGCCGGATCCGCTCCTTCTTCACCCAGGAGGTCGATCGTGACAAGCTCGTTCTCGCGGGCGGCGACTTGGAGGGGGAGGAGTACCGGTGAGCCCGCGATCGGAGGAGTTCATCGAGCAGGCCCGCGACCGGCTGACCGCGGCCCGGGAGGCGCTTGCCGCCGGTCACCTTGGCGTCGCCGTCAGCGTCGCTTACTACTCGATGCTCTACGCGGCTCGCGCCACCCTGTCCGAGGACGACGAGAACGCCCGCACCCACCGCGGCATGTGGAACCTCTTCCGGATCAAATACGTCACGACCGAAGCTTTCGATGCCGGGCTGTTCACCGTCGCTCAGCATGCCCAGGTGGCTCGTGAGGCCGGCGACTACCAGGCAGTTACCCCGAGGGCCGAGGAGGCAGAGCGTTATGTTGCCGGTGCCGCCGACTTTCTCTCCGCGGTCGAGCAGATGCTCGCGGACTGAATTCCTAATCCGATAATCTGATTTTATGAAGAAGCTGAGTGCGACCGATGCATCTCGCCGGTTCTCGGAGGTGCTGGACGAGGTGGAGCGGGGCGGGGAGTCCTTCGTCGTCGTCCGTCACGGCCGTGCTGTGGCGACCATCGGTCCCGCGAGCGGTGGGACCGGGAAGGCCCTCAAGGGGGCGCTACGCGCTAATCGGCCTGATGCTGCCTGGGCGGACGAGCTGCGGGAGCTTCGTGAGGGCATGGAGCCGGTGGCGGACCCCTGGTACGACTGATCCTCGATACGACGGTTTTGGTCGACGCCGAGCGCGGGGGCGATTCGCTGGACGAAGCGATCGACGACGGCGATGACGTCGCGATTGCGGCGATCACCGTGGCGGAGCTCAAGGTCGGCGTCCAGATGGCGAAGGGGCGCAGGCGGGAAAAGCGCGAGCGCTTCGTCGCAGCGCTTCTCGATGCTGTCTCGATTGAGGTCTACGACCTCGACGTGGCCGAGGCGCACGCCGCCCTTTTGGCGCATGTTCGGCGGGCAGGAAGGCCGCGCGGTGCCTACGATCTCATCATCGCGGCAACGGCACGAGCGCAGGGGCGGAAGGTTGTGAGCCTGGATCAAAGCGGCTTTCACGAGCTTCCCGGGGTCGCGGTCCATGGCTAGAAACGAAGGATCGGGAGCGATCTCACCGACCGCCCACTACACGGGCGAGACCTGGGTCAGGAACGGCCTTTCCCATCCCCAGCTCGCAACCTGGCAGGGTCGCGTCCTCCATGGCACGATGGCCGTGCCGAACGCGGCTAGCAGGCTCTTGGGCGGCCCCACTCTCGAAGGCGCGCTGCTCGCGCGGCACCGGATCATCGACGCCCTCCTCGAGGACCTGATCAGCACCGGCGTCAGCCAGGTGATCGAGGTCGCCTGTGGCATGTCGCCTCGCGGCTGGCGCTTCAGCGAGCGTCACGGGAACAAGCTCACCTATGTCGAGGCCGACCTGCCGGCGATGGCGCGGCGCAAGCGCGCGGCGCTGGCGCAGATGGGCTCTCTCGACGATCACCACCGCGTCATCGACCTCGACGTCCTCCAGGAGGACGGCCCGGGGAGCCTCGAGTCCCTGGTCGAGACCATGGACCCGGACGGAGGGCTGGCGATCATCACCGAGGGCCTGCTGGTCTATCTCGAGGACGAGGTCGTGGAGGGTCTGTGGGCCCGGCTGGCGAGAACGCTGCGGCCCTTCTCACGGGGCGTCTATCTGTCCGACCTTCGTCTGGCCAGCCCCGACCCCGGCGTCTCCGAGCGCGCCTTCGGGCTGGTCCTCAGCGCCTTCGTCCGCGGCAAGGTCCACGCCTACCGCGGCGATGAGGCCTCGGCAAAGGCGGATCTGCTCGAGGCCGGGTTCGCACTGCCCCAACTGCACCGCGCTGACGAGCACCCGGCGGCCGCCGAGGCCGGCGACGATCCCGCCGCAGGCATGGTCTGCATCATCGAGGCCACGGCCTGAGCCGTCGCTCAGCGCCAAGCCGAAGACGGTCGCCTGTAGGGCCAGGGCCGCCGCTGCCGCGAGGCCGAAGGCGGCGACGGTAGTCAATGCCGGCAGGGCGATAGTCAGCACGAAACAGAAGGCAGCGCAGCTTCCGGCCAAGCGCGAAGCAGGCGGCGACGAAGATCAGCGACAGCACCGGCGGCGGCTGGACCAGCCGGAGGACGGCGACACTGAGCAGGAACGCCGTCCAGCCGCAGAGCACGCTCGGGGCAGGGCCGGTCGCCGTCGCCGCCTGGCCGTAGACGACCACGAAAGCGGTCAGGGCAGCGAGCCCGAGCAGCGTGCCGGCGGCGTCGGCGCCGAAGCCGCGGCCCGTGGAGCAGGGTCTCGACCAGCAGGATCGGACCGGCGACGACCGGCAGGCCGCCAAGGGCCCCGGCCACCGCCATTCCCCAGCGGCAGCCGGCCAAGGAGACGGCGATCACGCAGAGGGGGGAGAGAAAGACCTTTGCCGCCAGCAGCGTCACCGCGGCAGGCTTTCAGATCACGGCCTGGGAAACCTCAAAGGTTGCGCACTCGCCGGCCGATCTTCTGGTCGAGCGGGTAGCCGGCCCGCTCCCAGAAGCTTGCCGCCGTCTCGTCCCCGAAGGCGACGAGCGCGGTAACGCGACGGGCGCCGCAGCGGTGAAGGTAGTCCTCACCTGCCCGCGCCAGCGCCAGCCCGATGCCCTGCTGCCGGCTGTCCTCGCGGACCGCGAGCCGGTACATGTTGCCGCGCCATCCGTCCCAGGCGGCGATCAGGGCGCCGACGATCTCACCGTCGCGCTCGGCGACCAGCAGGGCCGCGGGCGAGTCGGCGATCAGGCGCTCGACGTCATCGGGATGATCGGCCGTGCTCGCATGCTCGCTTCGCGATTGCTGCCAGAGGTCCAGCACGGCCGGCGCCTCGCTCGGCTGGCATCGACGCACCGTGATCTCTTCACCGCTCAAGCGTGGAGCATTGCACCCGCTCGGCCTCGATGTTTGGGCAGCGCCCGCTCGGGGCAAAGGGGGTGGCGAAGTACTGAAAATCGATGACCTCCAGTCCGCACATCACCTCCATTCGCAGGGTCGCCCTCCTCATTGCCACTGTCGGGGCGATCTTCGCCCTCGCGCTCCTCACCCAGGCGGCGAGCGCGACGGCTGCGCCGCTGCGGTACGTGGCGCTCGGGGACTCCTACAGCGCCGCCTCCGGCGTGCTGCCGCCCGATCCGCTGGCGCCGCCCGAGTGCCTGCGCTCGCTCAGCAACTACCCACATGTGATCGCCGCCGCGACGGGGGCGCAGCTACAGGACGTCACCTGCGGCGGCGCGGAAACGAGCCACTTCTTCGAATCGCAGTACCCGGGCGTCGCGCCGCAGCTCGACGCCCTCAGCCCCGAAACCCAGCTGGTGACGATGACCATCGGCGGTAACGACAGCGGCGTCTTCATCGACACTCTCTTCGACTGCGGCGCGGCCGGCCTCTCGACCCTGGGACAGGGCAGCCCCTGCAAGGACCGCTACGGCTCTTCCTTCGAAGAAACGATCAAGAGCACGACCTATCCCTTGCTGGTGAGGGCGCTCAGCGCGGTGGAGGCGAAGGCACCGCAGGCCCAGGTCGCGATCCTCGGCTACCCGTGGATCATGCCGCCGAGCGGCGGCTGCTTCGACAAGATGCCCGTCGCCGAAGGAGACGTTCCGTACGTCCGCGGCATCCAGGCGACCCTCAACGACGCCGTGCGGCGTGCCGCCGCGGCCACCGGTGCGACCTACGTGAACTTCAACAAGGTCTCGGAAGGCCACGACGCCTGCGAGCCGATCGGCGTCCGCTGGATCGAGCCCGTCCTCCAGGGCACCAACCCCGTGATCGTCCACCCGAACGCCTTGGGCGAGGCGGAAATGGCCGCACGGACGATCAAGGTGCTGGGCCTCGGCTAAGCCGCACCGGCTGGGTCGAGCGCGCCGGCCAGCAGCTCGACCGAGCGCAGGCGGTTCGGCACCGAGTCGGAGTAGTGGACGGTCATCAGCTCGTCGGCGCCGGTCTCGGCGGCGAACTGCTTGAGGTAGGCGGAGACCTCGTCGGGGACGCCGGCGGCGGTGTGGGCGAGCATTTCGTCGACCGCGGCGGCCTGGGGTGAGGCGAGGAGGGCGGTGATCTCCTCCTCGCCGAGCTTCTGGCCGCGGCCGAAGAGGGCGCGGGTGCGGATGCGGCGGGCCGCCTCGAACTGGGCGGCGGCGCTCTCCGCGGTCGCGGCGGCGATGACGCCGACGGCGGCGATGACGTAGGGCTCGGGCTGCTGCCGGGAGGGCTTGAAGCCGTCGCGGTAGAGGGTGATCGCCTCGTGCAGGAAGCGGGGCGCGAAGTGGGAGGCGAAGGCATAGGGGAGGCCGAGCTGGGCGGCCAGTTCGGCGCCGAAGAGGGAGGAGCCGAGGATGTAGAGCGGCACGTGGGTGCCGCGGCCGGGGATCGCTTTGATCCCGGGGAGCGGGCTCTCGTCGCCGAGGAGCTTCTGCAGCTCGACCACGTCCTGGGGAAAGCGGTCGCTCGCTCGCGGGTCGCGGCGCAGCGCCATCCAGGTGCGCTGGTCGGTCCCCGGCGCCCGTCCCAGGCCGAGGTCGATCCGGCCCGGGTGCAGCGTCTCCAGCGTCCCGAACTGCTCGGCGATCACCAGCGGCGAGTGGTTCGGCAGCATCACGCCGCCGGCACCGAGGCGGATCGTCTCGGTGTGGGCGGCGACGTGGGCGATCAGCACCGCGGTGGCCGAGGAGGCGATCGAGGAGATGTTGTGATGCTCGGCGTACCAGATGCGCCGGTAGCCGCTCCGCTCCGCGACCCGCGCCAGCTCGACGCTCCCCGCGAAGCTCTCGGCGACCGTCTCCTCTTTGCCCACCGCGGCGAGGTCGAGGATCGAGAAGGGGACAGTGGCGGTTGCCATCGCTCGGAACGATAGGCAGAGCTAATGATCAAACGTTCGCCGCTGACCAGATCCGAACCGGCTGGTTCCGACGATCAGAACTTGCATTCGGCCAGGCCGTAGCGGGTAGCCTCCTCATTCGCTTTCACGATCGCTGCGCTTGCGAGGTTCGATTCAGCTTCATCAGCAGCCTTTTCCATGGAGCTGACGAGGGTCGCGAGCTTCTCTTCGTCTCCCTTGGGACGCGCTAGCTGGGAGATTTCCTTCGTCATCTCGCGATAGGGAGGGATCGACTTTTCGTCGATGATCTTCTTCATTTCAGCTTCGCTTGGTTGCAACCGGGCCGCTGCCGTGATGGCCTTCCTCCGTTCCACCCGGCGTTCCGCGCAGATCGAATTTGCCTGCCGGAGGAATTCCGCCTTGGTCACGGAGCTCTTGCTTTGGCTCCCGCCACAGCCGGCGATCACACTGAACAGGATTCCTATCGCAACGGTCACAGCCGATGCCTTCAACATCAGCCCTCCTTGGAAATTCGGTGATGGCGGGGGCAGTGAGCCTGCAGCGGCGAGCTCATCCGACGGACCCGACCGTTATGACCCCGTATCCGTATCTGGGCGTGGTGAGTGGCGCTGCAGATATTGGTCGAGTTTTCTAGCAAGCTTTTATCGTCGCCTTTCATCTTCAGGACGAATTTGGTGACCGGAGCGTCCGGGACCGAGTCGAAGGTGGTGCGGATTCCACCGTTCACGGAATCGATCTGCCCAACCAGGTTTATCGCCAACTGGCCCCGCAGGGCAATCGCCAGTGCGGGCAACTTATGGGCGGGGGCCGAGCGCAAGTAGACCGCGCCGCGCAGCGGCTTCGAGAGGAGCGGCGTCCAAGCCTCCGCGTGCCCGTAGACCGACCCCGCCGGGCATCTTTCGTCGCTGAACTGCACCCGGGTGCAGATATTGTCGATATGGGATTGGGCAAGGAACTCGGAATGAGGTAGAGCGACCGAAATGCGGGCGATGTTGGCTTCGCCTTTGCGGGATTTGAGGGCGGCCGTCAGCGCCGGATTGCCCCCGCGGGTAGTGGGTCCGCTGAGCTCCAGGGATAGTTTTGGGGCGAACCTCAACGCGGCGCAATCGCCGACCTGGAAGCGATCCGACGGAGTCGCGATCGCGCCGCGGACGGAGGTGATCCTTGCGACCATCTTCATGGTGCTGCAGTCGGTCGGAGAGATGGTGAATTCAGGTCGGTCGACCTGGACGTGGACCATGCGGTAGATGAGCGGTACACCGTCGAGTATCTGGGGCAAGGGGTCCGTCCTCACCGTCACCCGGCTGGTGTTGGGGTTGACGTAGATCCCCCCCCTGACGGTGACGGTGCCCAGATCGAAAGGTCCCGCTTGAGCAGGGACGACCGCGATGAAGCTGTAGGGAGCGCCCTTGTACGGACCGGCAAGGTAGACGGCGGTGGGTGCCTTGCCGGGCTGTGGAATGAAAAGAGGCATGGAGCCCGGCCCGATGGAGGCGGCCACCGAGCCTATCTTGGAACTCGCAGGGCAGCTGCCGCTGACGGTCTCGGCCTCCGGGCAGAGCGGGACGCCCTTCAGCTTCGCAAGCTCTCCCTCGGGGAGGGTTATTTCGAAAGCGGCGAGGTTGTCTTCCCCGTCGCTGCGAAGCAGATTGGCGATCAACGGCGAGAAGGAACCTGCCACAGGGTTTGCGACCCCGGCTTCGAGCTGGGGAGAGAAGCCGCCACCGCAGCTTTCGTCGATTCTCATCGGTTCGGTTTCGGCCACCACGGCCGGAGTGCCCGACCAAGGCGTCAGCTCGTAGGCGGCGCTGAACGAGCCGCAGGCATCAGGATTCTTGAGAGGTGCGTCGGGGCCGTCTCTCAGCTCAAGATCGATCCTTTCGACTGGCAGTTGGGGGGTTTCATCGAAGACGGCAGTCAGCCGGTCGCTCTGGGCGTTTGCTTCGATCTCGCCGGGGATCTTCAGGTGCAGGCCGAATTCGTCGCTGACCAACCAGATGCGGAAGAGATGACCTGCCTCGGGAGTGCGCTGGTAGATCGCTCCGTGCAGCGTTTCAGGCAGATCCGGCGAGACGAACGTGGCGTTGCCGAGCTTGGAGGCGACAGGGCACTCGGACTGCGCTTCCTCGCCAAGGCGCACCTGGGAGGCGGAACAGGCTTCGAGGCCGTTGGCCGCTCCAGCGGCGATCGTCATTCCTTCTGGCAGAGTTACCCGGGCCTTCCGCAGCGCCGACGTGGCACGGGTGTTGATGCTCCCGGTTTGCGGGATAGTCAAGACCGCGCTGAGGCCGGTCGGCGCGCCCGCGATGTGGCTGCTTGGCTCGATACGCAGCGATGGCTGGAACAAGAGGTCTTCGCATCCCGTCGTAGCCGGCAGTGGCGCCGAAGCTTCGAAAACCTCACCCGGTAGCTCGTAGCTGGTTGCGGTGAAACCTACGCGCTGTTCCTCGCAGGCGGTCGGGTTGGTGATGAACGGACGAGGGACCAGGCTGCTCGAGCGCTTTCCGCCCGGCGCTTCGCAGGCGGTGCCAGTTTCGCATAGCAGCGCTTCCTGCGGGGTCAGCCGCTGTTCGTCGTGGCTCGGGTCAGCCGGCACACCCCAGAGAACGGTCGTCGCCGAGATCAGCGCCGCCTGCCCGGTCGGGTTGCTGACCGTCGCGGTCGCACCATAGTCGCTCCCGGTGCGAATCGAGACGTCCACGAACACCGGATAGAAGAGTGCATCAAAGCCGAAGCGAGCGATTTCTGCGCCGGCGTGAGGGGGTTCGAGTCGGTAGAGGGGCTCGACGAATTCATGGGAGTTTTCGTTGACTGTCGTCCTCACGATCCCAACCTGCGAATCAACTGGGCAAGACCCCCCAAGTACGAACTGTCCGGTACTACAGGAGGTGACGACGTTCGGGTTGCCAAGCAAGCCCGGCGGCAGCGAGACGGTCGCGCTTGACACCCGTGCCGCAGAGACCGGGTTTCCTTCGCTGTCGGTCTTGTGATTGAAAACGATCGTGGTCGTCACGTCCGGATGCGCGCCGGCGACGGCGGTCGTCTCTTCGGCGCTCACGCTTTCGAAACCGAATTCGTCGAATTCGCTGGCTGCCGCCAGGGAGGTCGTGCGACTCGCGCCGGTGAGCACCACCATCAGCGCGACCGCGACCGCGCCTACGCGCCGACGGCTTTGCTCAGACATCAGCCGGCACCTTTCTTGCTCCCTCGTCGGTGATGTCGACGACAGGACCGCGCTTTAGCATGCCCGCGCCGCCGGTGGCGGTGAGCCTTGCAACGGACCTTCACGTTCCCTCTTCCGATGAACCGATTCGATTGCGGCTGCAGGAGAGTCGGGCTTTCCACCCTCGCCGCGCAGCTTTCCTGACACGCGCTTGCTTCTTCCGACAGGAAGCCGCCGTTGACGCGAGCATCGTAGATCGCCGGGGTGCCCCCGGTCCCCGCGGTCGGAACCAGGGCATCAGATGAAAGGAAAATCACATCCGTCCCCTGCGGGGTGATAGCGAAGATTTCGTTCGTGGGCGACGGGTTTCCTTCGCTCATCGCGAAGGTCTGTGACTGGCCTGACGAGATCAGGGAGACGGAGGGTTCTTCTCCCACGGTGCCGTCCTGCCACTCATAGATGTCATTGGTCTGGTCGGTGTCGCGGCCGATGAGAGCTTCGGGAGTTTCGAAGAACACCCGGCTGCCGTCTTCGCTCAGGTTGTGGACGATGATCGCGTTGCTGAGCGTCCCCTGCTGCTCGAAGCGCGCGTCGGCGCTCGCCGGTTCCCCCGAGGGATTGCAGGAGACGCACTGGATGCTTTTCGAGCTTGCGTCGTATCGGTAGATCTCGGTATGGCCCGCATTTTCATAGCCGGTCAGCTTTGCGCGCGACTGGAAGGCGATCACGGTTCCATCCGGCGTCGTGCGGGAAGGGTCCGCTCCCGGTCCATGTTCGGATGAGTTTTCCGGCGTCACCACCCTGGTCGTCCAGTCGGTGAGCGCCGAGAGACCTTCGACGTCGCTAGGGGCAAGGGTGGCGACGTATTCGGTCGCTGCGGTGAGACCGTTCCACACGTAGAGGTTCGGCTGTCCCAGGCCTCCTTTGGAGCCGTCGAGAAGAGAGGGGGAAACGAAGTAAACGTGCGAGCCGTCAGCCGAGACGTTGACCGCTTCGGCATCGCCGCTCGAGTTCAGCTGCTCCGTCTGTTCGCTTTCCACATCGAATCGGAAAATGTCGCCCCCGCTTACGTAAAAGAGCTCGCCGCCATCCTCGCTGAGGCCGGCGAAGCTGGCCGCGGCGTTGGCGACCAGCTCGGTGGCTGCGTTGTTGACGCGGACATAGAGCCTTCCTTCGATCACAAATGCCACCACGGTGCCGTCGGCCGAGGCACCCTGGTAGACGGCGTCTTCGCCGACGGCCGGCGTTACGTCGCCGGGCAACAGGGAGATAACCCTGGTCGGGCCATCCGGTTCCCGGTCGTAAACGGCTTCGGTACCCGTCCGCGGCGCCGCCGGCTCAAGACGGGTAAAAGAGCAGGGGTCGGCGCCCGTGCACCAACCGGGCTGGCTGGTCGTGAAGATCACATGGGTCCCGTCGGGACTGATGTAGCGGCCACGGGCCTGGCGTTCCACACCGAGCGACCCAACTCCCAGAAGTTCGAAGGACCCGTTCGGCTTCCCGAGATAGCTCGCGTCGCCCCCTGCCGCCAGGTTGCCGCCATCGCTGGCTACCCCACCGAGCGGAGCGACGTTGGTGAACGTGTAGAGGTGGTTGGCCGACACGCCCCCCGGACTGGGGAAGACGGCTTGGGCGCCGGACGGACTGAGGCGACGAGCGGTCAGCCATCCCGACCCAGATCTGACCGCTTCATATATGTCCATGGTCCCGTTCGGTTCAACCGGTTCCGACAACGGTCCGCGGGTCATCATGTAGACGAAGCTGTCCCGCCCGGGGGAGGCCAGCTCGGAAGGGAACATGTTGTAGGACACGTCTGGGATCAGCGAGCTGATCTGGCGGCCGTCGGCATCGGCGGGAGTCACCAGCTCGTAGGCGCGGCAGTCCGGCAGCCCGCTCGACATACCGGTTCGGAACTGTTGATTCGGGCAGGAGACCGATGCGAAGGCAGTCGACAACGGGGACGCGAGGGAGATGCAGACAGCCACGAAGAGCAGCGACAAAACGCTGAAACGCGCTCGATCAAGACACTGCCACATCTCGCCTCCCTCCTGGCAGGTGACGGCACGACCCCCACTAGAAGCCATAGCTCTTGCCAGTCGAAAACATAGGAGACTTTGCAGATCCTGTCAAGGTACGGGACGCACTCAGCAGTACATCAGGAGCCGCAGGCGCGGCCCCTGATGATGGCTCTCGTCGCCTAGGAGATCGACAAGCCCGTGCCATTCGGTGTCTCGAGGGTGAACGCTCCGCTCAACGTTCCGGAGGCCGGGCAGGTACTGGTACCCGTTGCCGTCGTGAACGTCTGACTCGCGCCGATGGTCAGCGTGGCCGGAGTGGTTTTTGTGTTGAACGTACCGGTCACTTCGACCCTTTTTTCGGCCCTTTCGTATGTGCATGCGCCGAGGTTGCCGCCGGTGTGGCTTGTCACATCGAAGATGAACCTGAGCGGTTCAGCCGCCGCGCCGCAGGCGCCGCCGCGGATGCTCCACGTATCTTTGGCCCCGCTCGAGAGGCACCAGGTGGTTCCCTCCAGTGTGACTTTCATTGTGGCGGTCCCGCCGGCGAGGTCCGAAATATTGCTTGTGCACTTTGCTTCTTCGGGATCGTCGCCGTGGAAGAAAGATTTGGGGACTTCGATGTTGATTTCGATGCTGGTGCCGGAGTTTTCGGCGACCGTGCCGTTCAACTGGGCTTCGGTGCATTCAACGTTGCCCATTTTGGTGCTGAAGAGGATGGACCCGGAGTTTGTCCCACGAACCGACGCACCGACTCCGACGGCGATGCCGTTCTCTGTCAGCACCGGCGAGGCGGCGGCGATAGCCGGGGCGACCGCGAAGGCCACAAAGGCGGCAAGCGAGACGAGGCCCGCGATGATCTTGCGTTCCATCTGGATCATTCCTTCCTACCGGAGGTACGGTTTCGCAGCCCTGAAATCAGGGGCCGCACCATGCGGCCCCTGATGTTGATTATGACCCTCGTCTCCTAGGAGATCGACAAGCCCGTGCCATTCGGTGTCTCGATGGTGAACGCTCCACTCAACGTGCCGGAGGCCGGGCAGAAGAGGCCCGATTTCTTCGTGAACGTCTGACTCGCGCCGATCGTCAGCGTGGCCGGAGTGGTTTTTGTGTTGAACGTACCGGTGACTTCGGCCCTTTCGTATGTGCATTCGCCGAGGTTGCCGCCGGTGTGGCTTGTCAGGTCGAAGATGAACCTGAGCGGTTCAGCCGCCGCGCCGCAGGCGCCGCCGCGGATGCTCCACGTATCTTTGGCCCCGCTCGAGAGGCACCAGGTGGTTCCCTCCAGTGTGACTTTCATTGTGGCGGTCCCGCCGGCGAGGTCCGAAATATTGCTTGTGCACTTTGCTTCTTCGGGATCGTCGCCGTGGAAGAAAGATTTGGCGACTTCGATGTTTCCTTTGATGCTGGTGCCGGAGTTTTCGGCGACCGTGCCGTTCAGTTGGGCTTCGGTGCATTCAACGTTGCCGCTGGAAGTGCTGAGGAGAATGGCGCCGGAGTTTGTCCCACGAACCGACGCACCGACTCCGAGAGCGGTGCCGTTGTCTGTCAGCACCGGCGAGGCGGCGGCGATCGCCGGGACGACCGCGAAGGCCACAAAGGCGGCAAGCGAGACGAAGCCCGCGATGATCTTGCGTTGCATCTGGATCATTCCTTTCCGATGTCCGGCGAAGCCGGACCTTGACGATTGGGCTCTCGGTCCTTCCGCCTTGGGAGAGGACGGCCCGGGAGCCTTCCTGCAGGTTCGAACGAACCTTTTCGACTGGAAGCTTCTCCGGGGGTCTCTCAGGCTGTCAAGAGAAATCAGAGCCGATTCCGAGCGATCGCTCGAACCTGTCGGGGGACGCAGATCCGGACGCAGTCGTTTTCCTCGCAAAGCACGGATTTTCGGAACCATCCCCAGGTGACAAAAGTCGCTCGGAAAGATCTGGCAACATTGCTTAAATCAAGAAGTTCTGGGTACTAAGTAAAGTTTAGATGGGAATGGTTGGAGGTTCACCGCCTAATGGGCTTCGGGTCGGTAGCACGCTGCGCCTACTCGGCGATGGGGCCAGCGGCTCGATCCTGATGGCCCTTGGCAAGCGGCCGCTTCGAACGAAGCAGCTGATCGAACGGCTGCCGAGATACGCGCCTCGTACGATCTACCGGCACGCGGAGCGCTTGCGGGAGCTTGGTCTGGTTGAGCGCCGAGGGGTTCCGGGCGTGCCGCCGGTCGTGATTCACAGACTTACCGACCCCCCTGGTCGGACCCTCTTTCGGCTGATCGCTGCTTTCTCAGACGCCGCTCTGGTTCCGTCGCCGCGCGGTGGCCTCGACGACAACTTTTGGAAGACACTGAGCTTGCTCGGGGAAATGTGGGAGCGCGAGGTGATCCATGAGCTCAGCAGGGCACCGCGATCTCCAACCGAGCTCGCCGAGTTGAGTAGTGGACTTAGCTTCCATCAGATCAACCGTCGACTTCATCTCTTCCGCGCGAGCGGCTTGCTGCAGGCCGAGTGCAAAAAGGGGTCTGCGAGCCGCTACGTCCTGACGCCTGAGGCAAGGCGGGGGATGGCGCTCATCGCGGGACTAGCTCGCTGGAGGCAACGCTGCACGAAAGACCCCGAGGTCACTGCGCTTTCTCCAGACGAGACCTTGACCGTGCTGCGGACCATCTTGCCGCTTGTGGCTTTGCCGGGCTGGGAGGGCGCGATCATCAGGCTCCAGATAGGCGGTTCCAATGAGCAGCCGGAGACCATGCACACGAGCGTTGCGAGGAACGGGGCACTGCGCTGCGAGTCGGGCGACGCCGAAGCTCCCAATTCCTGGGTGAGGGGAACGGTCAACATCTGGCTGGCCGCCATCCTCGATGGCAATCGCGGCCGCTTGAAGGTGGGCGGACGTATGGAGCTGCTGGACAGCTGCCTGAGGAGACTCCACGACTCCCTTTGGCAAGGGGGGGATCCTGGTCAGGCTTCCGCGGATGGACTCGACCGCAGGGGCCGAGTCCATCCGCGGACCAAGATGGCTATTCAGCCGTAACCGCCCAAGTGCCGTATCCGAAGCCTTCTTGGCCCGGGTTTATCTGCGCGTAACTGAGGGATCCGCTGGTGGGATCGATCGTGTATTCACCGGACCGTTCAGGTTCGCTGGCTTCGAATACTTCCTGGGCGTACAGGCACAGGTTCCCGGGTGCCGCTTCGGGTTCGGTCGGCCCCCCCGGGCAGGCTTCGGTGGCAGATTCGCCGGGGCCGATGTAGTTGAAGGTCGGCGCCGGTTCCACCCGCAGCGGGAAGCTGATGACTATCCATTCGCTGAAGACTTCCTTGCCGTTGAAGGCCCAGAAGCCGGTAAGGGACTTGCCGGAGGGGAGCTTGGTTTCCGTCGGTCCGGGAGGACCCTGTGGACCGATCGTCCCCGGGTTTCCGGGGGCGCCTTGCGCCCCAGGCGGTCCCTGCGGGCCGGCCGGTCCCTGAGCGCCCTTCAGCTGCTTGAGAACGCTGGGCTTGATCTGGTTCTTCGACGTGATGATGTATTTGCCGGCGGCCCATGCGCCGCCACCAAGCGAGAGGAGCAGAGCGACGATGGCCAACACGGCCGTCGGGCTAACCCTTCTCCTCCCAAAGTGCCCAAACATATGCCCCTCCTCCGAGCGCTTTATTTCCTGTTCACCAACCGCTGGCGGAGAGCCGCCAGGGTTATTAGGAACGAGCTAAGTATCCGCGATAAATCAGCGAAGTCAACCCCGGCCAACCGCGGCGCAAGAGGCTCGGCTTCATCGTCAGCAGTCAGCGCGAGTCTGTCCTGGGGGTGCTGTTCCATTCCAGGCGATCTGGGTTAGGTCTTCCGGGTATGCGAACGGCACCCTCATCAACCCTCCTCGAGCCGGCCCGGCTGCTGCTGGAGCGGCGCCGCCTGCGCCTCCTCGACGGAGCGGAGACGACGCTGCACGTCGCCCGCTTCAGCCGCGAGGAGTTCGTGCCGCGGGTGGTGGTGCTGGATCCGTGCTCGACGGTGCGGGGGTGGTGCGAGCGCAGCGGCGGCGCGCACGCGATCGTCGGCGGTTTCTACATGCGGCCCGGCGGTCCGGCGCTGGGCGACCTCTGGATCGACGGGCAGGCGTTGCCGACCGAGCCTTTCGACGCGCCCTGGCACCGCAGGCGCCCTTGCCTGCACGTGCACGAGGGCGAAGCACGGATCGCGCCGCGGCGCGAATTTGGCGACGTTCCCCGCGGCGATCTGTTGCAGGCGGGGCCGATGCTGGTCACCAGTGGGCGGCGGCAGGTGCAGGCGGGAGTGGACAGCGAGGGCTTCTCGGCGGGGGCGCGCCAGTTCGACTCCGACATCACCGACGGTCGCTACCCACGCGCGGCACTCGGCCTCTCCCGGCGGGAGCTGATCGCGGTCGCCTGCGAAGGACGCGCCGACGAGGAGGCCGGCCTGACGATGGAGGAGCTCGCCTCGGCGATGGTCGAGCTCGGGGCCGAGACGGCGATGAACCTCGACGGCGGTGGCTCTGCCTCGCTTGTCGTCGACGGCGCCCTCGTCAACGTCCCGCGCGAGGAGCACGGGATCGAGCTGGTCGGCGGCCGCGAGGTCGCAACCGCCCTCCACTTCGCCCCCGCTTCAGGCGTTTTAGAAGCGTCGGCGGCGGCTAGCTTCAGGCAGTGGGTGCCGCTGTCAACAGAGTGCTGATGGGGTTCTACTTCTATCCCCGCGGCGGCTCGGCGTATTCGTGTCGCGCGATCGCCAGGGAGTTGGGCCGCGACGGCCTTGCCGTGACCGTGCTCGCCGGCTCGCGCAGCGATCTCGGCAAGGCGGCGCTGGCGGAGAGCTTCTACGCCGAAGCCGACCTGCGCGCGGTCGACTTCACCCCCGCCGTCCGCTCGCCGGACCCGCTGGGCTACTCGGGCCCCGCCGGCACGGCACCCATCCCCGGTTCCTACGAGGACCGTCCCGGCGCCGAGGACGCGGTGCTGGCCAGCCTCGACGAGGAGGCGTTGGAGCTGCAGGTGGAGGCCTGGGCGACGGCGCTGGCCGATGCCGCTGCGCCTGGCGCGGACCTTCTCTACCTCCACCACCTGACGCCGCTGAACGAGGCGGCTAGGCGGGTGCTGCCGGAGCTGCCGGTGGTCGGCCACGTCCACGGCACCGAGCTGCTGATGCTGGAGCGGATCGAGGAAGGCCCCCCGCCCGGCTGGACCTGCGCTGCGGAGTGGGCGGGGCGGATGCGCGGTTGGGCTGAGCGCTGCGCGCGGATCGTCGTCAACGACCGCGGCGGCCTGCGGCGCGCGGCGCGCCTGCTGGGAGTGGCGGAGGAGCGCTTCGCCTGCGTGCCGAACGGCTTTGACCCGGAGTTCGCGCCAGGCGAGATCGACCGCCGCGCGCACTGGCGCCGGCACCTGGTCGAGCGCTCGTGTGGCTGGCGTCCCGGCAGCGCCCCCGGCAGCGTCTCTTACAAGGAGCGCGACCTCGACGCGCTGGCGGGGACGGTGCTGCTCGCGGTCAGCCGCTTCACCGCGGTCAAGCGTCTCCCGCTGCTGATCGAAGCCTTCGCGCAGGCGCAGGCGGAGCTGGCCGAGCCGGCGGCGCTGGTGCTGGTCGGCGGCCATCCCGGCGAGTGGGAGGGGGAGCACCCCGATGACGCGATCCGCCGCACCGGCGCCCGCGACGTCTTCCTCGCCGGCTGGCACGGCCACGATGAGCTGCCGGGGTTCCTGCGCGCCGGCGATCTCTTTGTCCACGCTTCCATCCGGGAGCAGTTCGGCCAGGTCCTGATCGAGGCGATGGCCTGCGGCCTTCCCGTCATCGCCGTCGACCGCGGCGGCCCCGGCTCGATCGTCGAGGATCCCGAGACCGGCTGGCTCGTCCCGCCCGACCGCGACGCCCTCGCTGCCGCGATAACCGCCGCGATCCGCGACGCCGACGAGCGCCGCCGCCGCGGCCAGCAAGCCAGGGCCGAGGCGGTCGACCGGTACTCCTGGGCCCAGATCGGCAAAACGCTCACCGAGGTCGTCCAAAGCGCGGTAATTGCGCCTTTAGCTGAAAAGGATTAGCCCGCAGGGGGGAGAGCTTGCCCTCTCCAGGACTTAAGAAGCCATGGACGCTTCCCTCATCGAGATGCCCGCCTCGCTTCCTGCTACCTTCATGTACATGAGCAATACGGTGGGGGTGGCAGAGCTAAGACAAAATCTCAGTCTTTACCTGCGCCGGGTCAGCGCTGGTGAGCGTTTGGTGGTCACCGACCGCAACAAACCTGTGGCCGAGCTTGGCCCGGCGCCGACGAGCGGACCCGGGCTGGATCGGCTGATTGCGGAAGGGCGGGTGAGGCCTCCGAAGCGGCGGACCGGTCTGCCGGAGCCGCTGGAGCCGACCGGAGATCCTCAAGCCCTGAGCCGTGCCCTCGAAGAAGTTCGCGGCTACCGCTGAGCAATGCCTCTCTTCTACGCGGATGCATCCGCATTGGTGAAGACCCTTCTGAAGGAGCAGGAGTCGGCTACCCTGCGGACCTATCTGGAGGGGGCGGACGTGATCAGCTGCGACCTGGTCCTAACCGAGATTCCGCGTGCCTTGCACAGGGCAGCTTCCGAAGACAGTTCGCTTTCGCTCGACTTGCTTTTGGATCGCGCCAGGGAATTGGTAGATGAGCTTGCATTGCAACCACTGGACCCATCTCTCCTGGCCGGCGCCGGCGCACTCGCGGAGCCTGCTCTGCGCACCCTCGATGCGATTCACGTTGCCTCTGCGGTCGCTCTGTATCCGATCGATGCCTTCGTGACCTACGACGAGCGCCAAGCGGCCGCCGCTCGCCTGGTCGGGCTGCGAACGGTTGCTCCAGGCGTCTAAGCGGGCGGCGGATTTCCGCTTCGCCTCGTGGGCAGCGCTGCGCCCCTGCGCGCTCGGCTTCTACTTCGTCGCGCTGGTCCTCTGGAGCGCTCACTACGGGATCCCGGTTCAGCGCGAGCTGGTGATCCTCTGGACCTGCGGCGCCCTCGCCTGCGCTTCGATCGGGCGGCCGCCCCAGGAAGTCTTCCAGCTGTTGCGCGACTGGCTGCCGCTCGTGTTGGTGCTCTGCGCTTACGATTTCACGCGCGGCGCGGCGGACTCGCTGGGGATCGGCGTCCACGTCCACCCGATGATCGATTTCGATCGCTTCGTCTTCGGCGGCGAGGTGCCGACCGAATGGCTGCAGGCGCACCTCTACACGCCGGGCGTCGTCCACTGGTGGGACGTCCTCTTCACCCTCATCTACACCTCTTACTTCATCGTCCCCTTCGTGCTGGCGGGGGTGCTGTGGGCTCGCGACCGGCTCGCCTTCCAGCGCTTCACCCGCCGCCTCGTCACCCTCGCCCTCGCTGGGCTTGTCACCTACGTCGTCTTCCCGGCAGCGCCGCCGTGGGTGGCTGGCGAACAAGGCTTCCTCGGTCCTGTCTACCGAACCGTCAGCGACGGCTGGGAGGTGCTTGGGACCGGCACCGCCTCACTCTTCTCCGAGGGCCAGGGAGCGGTCAACCTCGTCGCCGCGGTGCCCTCGCTGCACGCCGCATCCACGATGCTGGTGGCGCTGTTCCTCTGGGGCGGGGTGCGCCCGTGGCTGCGGCCGCTGTTGCTGCTTTACCCCCTGGCGATGGGCATCACCCTGGTCGCGACCGGCGAGCACTACTTCTTCGACGTCCTCCTCGGCTGGATCTATGCCGGGACGGCGACGGGTGTCTGGACCTGGTGGGAGCGGCGACGCGCGCCGAGGCTCGGGACCGCTTATTCGTAGCCGGCGGCCAGCGCATAGCCCGGCGGCAAGACCTTCGGCGCCGGCGGCTGGACGACGCCACCGAGAGAGCCCGGCGCTTCGCGCACCGGCAGGCGCAGCTCGAGGTTGGAGACGGCGATCGGCGCCTGCAGGTTGGAGGGCCGCGAGTAGGGCGCGTCGCTGGGGAGCAGCTCCAGCTTGACCGTGTCACCACCGGCGAAGCGATAGGCCTGCGGGTGCAGCTGGAAGACCATTCGACCGCCAGCGCCGGGGCGGAGCAAGCCACGGGCGACGAGCCGCTCCGTGCCTGCGGGGGAGACGTCGAGGAGGCGGGCGGCGAGCTCGGACTCGCTGCCGGTGGTGGCGAGGTCGGCGATCACGGTTGGCGCGCCGAGCAGGGTGAAGCCGCCGCCCAGCACCGGCAGCCGGTAGTTCGCGGCCCCCGCCTGGTCGGCGCCGGAGGCGGTCGCGCAGGCGTTCCCGGTCGCGATCGGGTCGAATTCCTTGCCGATCGTGGGATCGCCGGCGGCGGGCAGGATCGTCTGCGTCGCAGCGCTGTCGAAGCGGATCTCACCCGGCGCCAGGTCCTTCCAGGAGGCGGCGGTGTAGGGGCCTTCCGAGGCGCCGCCGCAGACGGTGGTCAGCGCCGTCGCGCTCGAGCTCGGCGCCGCGCCTTCGCCCTTCAGATAGTGGTCGAACCAAACTTCCTCGCGGCCGCGGAAGAGGGCCTCGTCGGCGGGCTTGTTCTGGCTGCGGGCGTGGCCGTCGTCCATGAAGAAGAGCGAGATCGGGTCGCCCGGGAACTGGGTGCGGGTGCGGTTGTAGAAGCGGATCGCCTCGTCGGGCGGGAAGAGGTCGTCGTTCCAGCCACTCTGGATCAGCAGCGGTGCCGGTGGCTGGCTGTGGTCGATGTAGTAGGAGGAGTGGTAGGTGGTGATCTGGTTCACCACTTCGGCGGCGAGCGGGTTCGCGTCGTAGGGCTCGCCGGCGTTGATCAGCGTGTACCAGTCGGTCAGGTCCGCTTCCGGGTCGGTTTTCGGCGGCGCGTAGTTGCTGTCGGCCAGGCCGAGGCCGTAGAGGCCGGTGACGTAGGAGGCCTTCTCGATCCCGATCGGCGCGGTGCCGTTCGGGCCGAGGTAGGGAGAGTCGGCGACGTAGTCGAGCGTGGTCCCGTTCGGCATCAGCGAGTAGGCGAGGTCGCTCCAGGGCCACTGCGGCACCGCGGCGGCGAGTTCCATCGCCTTGCCGTCGGGGCTTTCCCACGGCACCAGCGAGCCGTCGGGCAGCATCGTCCGGTTGCGCAGCGCCGCCAGCGCCATCGACATGCCGCCGCCGTAGGAGACGCCGGTGGCGCCGATCTTCTGCGGCTCGGCCACGCCTTCGTCGGCGAGGAGGGAGATCAGGTACTGGGCGTCGCGAACTTCGTAGCGATCGTCCATCAGGTGGTTGAAACCGGCGGCACAGGCGGGGCCGAGTTTTTCCGGGTCGGTGCTGCCGCACGATTCGCCCCAGCCGCGATCGCTCATGCTGAAGACCGCGTAGCCGCGTTCGGCCCAGCCCTGCGTCTGTTCGTTGAGGCCGATCTTCGAGCCGCCCCACCCGTGGAAGTCGCCGATCAGCGGGTAGGGCCCGTCCGCGCCGGCGCTCGGTGCCGGCGGCAGGATCACGTTGACGTCGATCTTCGTCGCCCCGTCCCAGGTGGTCGTCTTGCCGCTGCAGAGGCGGACGTTTCCGTTACTCGGCTGCACCGCGCAACTGACGTCGCCGCCGTAGAGGGCGGCGAATTCAGCCCGCGCCGCGGGCGCCAGGGTCAGGGCGGCGAGCATTGCCGCCGCGATCGCCACTTGCACTAACCCCGTCCTCTTGATGCCCAAAGCCCGCTCCTCTATTGGTTAACGGTCCTTTCTACCCGAAACTAGGTATCAAAACAACAGCGGTCGCCTTTCGCTCGCTATGCGGATATGAGGCGCACCGCTGTGAAAGCACCTCCCTCGTAAGCCAGTCGAGGCTAGCCAGGCGTGTCGATCCAGCGGATGATCTGCCCGTCCAGCAGCTCGTGATACGCAGGGGGAGCCGGCGGCGGATCCTCGGAAAGGCGGGCGATCACGGCGGTGTGGCCGTGCAGGTGCTCCTCCACGGCCGTCGTCCAGTGGACTTCGGGGTGAAGGAGTCGCCGGAGCCGCTCCCAATTCCGACGCTCGATCGTGTCGAGCACGTCACAGACCGCTGGTACCTGCTCTGCCATTCGGTTGGCTGTCGAGGCTACCGCTGTGCTTCGCTACGCGAGGCGGTGGGAGAAGCTCTCCTCGAGCGCCTCCTTGCCGGCTTCGCCGGGGACGGTCTTGTCGAGGCGTATGGTGGCGGTGCGGCCGTCCAGTTCGAGGGTCGCGACCTGGTTGTCGAAGTAGGGGCCGTCGAGGAGGCGCCAGCGGATGCCCGGGTCGAGGGCGCCGGTCGCCCGGGCGAACAGCCGGGCGAGCGCGACCGCGGGGCGGCGGAAGCCGGCCCGCACCACCCGGCGCTCTTTCTCGTCGAGCGGGTTGCGGTAGGGGGAGCAGACCGCCTGGTAGACGGGGCTGCGTTTGGTGGTTCCGTGGGCGGTCGCGTTGCTCTGCTCGGCTGCTCTCGGATAGGCGGCCTCGCAGAGGTAGGCGTGGTGGACGTCGCCGGAGAGGACGACGATCGAGGCCGGCGGCTTGCCGCGCTCGCCGGCGGCGATCTCGCCGAGCAGGTCGCGCAGCTTCGCGAACGACTCGCCGAAGGCGGCCCAGTGGTCGAAGTCGACCGCGCGGCGCAGCTTCTCCGCCGCCCGGGCAAGCGGCTTACCCCAGGCGCCGTCGCACATCCGCTCGTTCCAGGCCTCGAGTCGGTCGAAGGTGGGGGAGAGCAGCCAGGGGACGGTGGTGGCGATCAGCAGGTGGTCGAAGTCTCCCTCGGTCCGCTCGACGATCCACTCCCACTCCTCGTCGTCGACGATCGCGCGACGGCCCTCCTCCAGCACCCGACCGGCGCGGGAGTCGACGAAGATCGCCCGGGTGCGGCCGAAGTCGCGGCAGTAGCTCCAGCGCGTCCCGGCGCCGTGGACGCTGGTGCGGCGGGCCCAGTCGAACAGCTCCTCGCCGGCGTGCTGGTTGCCGCGCACCCGCTGGTAGAGCTCGTCCTCGGCGAGCTCGCGCGGCGAGAGGTTGCCGAGGTGCTGGTAGATCCAGTAGCTGGCGACGCAGCCGATCGCGCGCCGGTGCCACCACGACTTCTCCTGCATCTCCAGCAGCCAGGAGCGGGAGATGTTCCAGTCGTCGCTCATGTCGTGGTCGTCCCACAGCATCGAGACCGAGACGTTGGAGAAGAGCCAGCGGATCAGCGGCTCTTCCCAGCTCTCCCGGTAGAGCCAGGTGTACTCCTCGAAGTCGGTCACCTCGTCGCCGGGCGGGGTCTCGGTGCCGCGCCGTTCCTTGATCTTCCTGCGCGTCTTCGGCGAGCCCTCGTCGACGTAGACCTGGTCGCCGATCAGAAAGAGCTGCTCGGGCCAGTCCTCGCGCTCGCCTTCGGCCATCTGCTTGGCCAGCACCCAGAGCGCGTCGACCTCGTGGCCCTCCTCGGTCTCATCCTTCGGTTCGGTGAAGGGCGCCTCGTGCGGCACCGCCACCCGGCAGGAACCGAAGCAGATGTCGAGTGCCTTGTCGGCGTCGGTGGTGCGGATCGCGCTCGGCGGCAGCTCCGAGCCGGGCTCGGGCCAGCGCAGCTCGCCGTCGAGCTGCACCTCGTACTCGTAGTGCGAGGCCGCCTCCAGTCCCTCGATGCAGACCAGCGCGTAGTGGTGGCCCTCGACCCGGAAGGTGCGCTCGCGGTGGCCGAGGATCTCGACCTCGCAGGGCTCGCCGGTCTCGACCCAGATCGTCGCCTGGGTCTCGGAGACGTGCCGCAGCAGCGGCCCGAGGACGAGATCGCTCATGGTCCCTCGCTACCCAACTGCATCCGCCCCGGCAGGGAGGAAATTTGATGCAGTTCGGGGCTGATCCTCAGACCCGGCCGAGCAGGAGGAGGATGAGGAGGATGATCGCGATCAGGCCGAGGATTCCTCCGGCCACGGCCACCTTCAGCAGCACCAGCACGATCGCGACGATAATGATCAGTCCGATCAGCGCTCCAATCATGTGAAGTCCCCTCCTGTTCCGACGCGGCACGGTGGCCGCCGTTGGATTGATTTCCTTAACAAGACGCGACAATCCCCCGATCCGTCAGTTCTTAATCCGATTGGCGGGAATTGGCGCTGACAGAAGCGGTTGAAGATCCGTTTAGGAGATGTCACTCGATCCCTACCCTTGAACGGATGGCCCGCGATGAGAAGATCGCGCAATGAGCGAAGCAGCAACCGCGGCGGGGTTCAGCCGCCTGCTCTCCGACGACCGCTTGACCCGGCGCGCGGTCGACGGGGATCAGCGCGCCTTCGCAGCGATCTTCAATCGCTACCACCAGCCGCTCTACCGCTTCTGCCTGGCGATCGTCGGCAACCCGGACGACGCCCAGGAAGCGCTGCAGAACACGATGGCCAAGGTGCTGCGGTCGCTGCCCGGCGAGGAGCGCGAGATCGAGCTGAAGCCGTGGCTCTACCGGATCGCCCACAACGAGTCGATCGACCTGCTGCGGCGGCGGCGCGAGACGCGGGAGCTGGATGTCGAGCAGGTGGCGCCGGGCTACGGCCTGGCCGAGGATGTGGCAACGCGCGAGCGGCTGCGGGGACTGCTCGACGACCTGCGGGAACTGCCCGAACGCCAGCGCGAGGTGCTGGTGATGCGCGAGCTCTCCGGGCTCGACTTCGAGGAGATCGGCACTGCCCTCGGCACCTCCGGGGCGGTGGCGCGGCAGACGCTTTACGAGGCGCGGCAAAGTCTGCGGCAAATGGGCGAGGGGCGTGAGATGGGCTGCGCCGAGGTAACCAGGGCCCTGTCCGACGGCGATGGCCGTGTCACTCGCCGGCGCGACATCCGCGCTCATCTGCGGTCCTGCGCCGCCTGCCGCCGGTTCCGCGACGAAATCGAGGGCCGGCAGCGAGATCTGGCGGCGCTGGCGCCGTTGCCCACGGTCGCTGCGGCGGGGATGCTGCACGGACTGCTCGGCGGCAGCTCGCAGGGCGCGACCGGCGGCGGCCTGGCGGCAACGCTAGGCGGCGGCGCGGCGAAAACGATCGGCGCCTCGGCCGTGGCAAAGGGCGTGGCCACGGTGGCGGTGGTGGCGGCGATCGGGGTGACCGCGGCCGACAAGAGCGGAACCATCCACCTTGGCCTGCCGGGCGACCCCAGCTCGCAATCGACCGCTTCCGTGCCGGGATCCTCCGGCGCCGTGGGCGGCTCCAATGGCGCACACGGCAACGGTAAGGCCGGCAGCGCGAGCGGATCGCAGGCCGGCAATGCCCAAGCCGGCGCAGGCGCCAAGGATGCTTCCGCGACGGCCAAGGCCCGGGCGCAGGGGCACCGCCGCGCCCACCATGAAGGGGCGCAGGCGCCATCCAGCGAACACCCTCACGGCCGCAACCACGAAAAGCAGCACTCCGCTGCGGCGGAAAAGGGCCAGGGAACCGCTGCCGCCAACTCGCCGCCGCAGCGCGAAGCGAAAGCGGAAAATGGCGGCGGCAAAGCAGCGACCCCGCCGAAGTCTTCGCCGCCGGCTCCGCCCAGCTCGCCGCCGAAACAGGCGCCGGAAAGCCCTCCGAGCGCAACCCCCGAAACGTCCCAGCCGCCGGCTTCCTCGGGGTCGGCGGAAGCCGGTTCTCGCCAAACGTCGCCCGGCGCCGGCACGGCAGCTGAAAAAAGATCTTAAGCGGTTGAAAGAGGGCTGACGCATGTCACCCCCGCCCGTTTAAGGGGGCGTGATGAAGATGGAAGCCCCCGCCAGTCGGGGCGCCCCGACCGAAAAGGAGGCTCGATGAAGCTCCGAATGAAGCTCAGTGTTCTCTTGGGTGCGCTCGTCCTCGCGGCAGTGCCCGCGGTGGCGCTGGCGAGCGGCCAGCCGAGCGAACCCGGCAGTCAGAGCCAGGGCAAAGGCCCTGAAAACCCGCCTGAAAAACCGGAAAACAACAACAAACCGGACGAAACGCCCGGCCCAAAGGCGCCGCTGCCCGAAAAGGCAAAGGCCTACGGCGTCGATTGCAAGGAACAGAGCCGCAAGCACGTCAAAGGCGAAAAGGGGACCCCCTTCAGCCAGTGCGTGACGGCGATGGCTCGCGCTGCCAACAACGAAAACGTCACTCCTGGTCAGGCCTGCAAGGAAATGAGCCACAAGCACGTCAAAGGCGAGAAGGGGACTCCCTTCAGCCAGTGCGTGACGGCCGCGGCGAAGCTACAGAAAGAACAGCAACAGCAGGAAGAAGAACAGCAGTCCTGATCGCCGCCCCTAGGTCAAGCCCCGTCGTCGTAATGGCGACGGGGCTCCCAATGGGACCAGCCGGGTGCCGTAGAGGTACTTGCGCACGACGGCCTCGGCGGGTACGGCCCCGAGGACCATCGGGGCGCCGCAGCCGGGGCAGGTGCGCCCGCGCCAGCCAGCCTGGCGCTTCGACTCGACCTCAAGGTGACAGCGGGGACATTCGAGTGAGTTGTTCATCCCTCTCCTCGCCTGGACGTTTGTCCCATCCTCTGCCGGGGCACCCTCAGGGGCATCCGTGTTTTGCCGCACATCCGAGCCGCTGGGGCGGCGCTTGACGGATCGCCGCTTCTTCGCCAGCATCGAACAATGGTCCAGGGGGATCTTCGGCGGCGGTTTGCGCTCTGCCTCGGCGTCATCGCGCTGCTGCTGCTGCTGCTGGCGGCAGCGCCCGCAAGCGCCTCCATGTACTTCGGCGCGACGATCAGCGGCGAAACCTACGGAGGGACCGGAAACGCCCCGCACGATGAAGCGGCCTGGAATCTGTTCGAGCGCCACGCCGGCAAGAAGGTGGCGATCCTCAACCAGGGCCAAAACTGGTGCAGCTTCGACAAGACCGCGATGAACGCCACCGCCGCGCGGGGGGCGATCCCCCTGGTGACGATGGGGCTGGGCAAGGAAATGACCCTGGAAGCCGTCGTCAACGGCAGCCAGGATGCGGCGATCAAAAAATGGGCGCAGGAAGCAAAGGCCTGGGGGCGCCCCTTCCTCTTCGCGCCCTGGTGGGAGATGAACGGCGCTTGGTATGCCTGGGGCCGCAGCCCAGATTTCGTCGCCGCCTGGCGCCACTTCCATGACCTCGTCGTCGGCCAGGGGGCGACCAACGTCACCTGGACCTGGGTCGCCAACAGCATCTGGTCCGACCCTGAATCGAATCCGAGCCCTTATTACCCGGGCGACCAGTACGTCGACTGGACCGGCCTCGACTCTTACAACTGGGGGCGCAACCCGGCGCAGCCGGACCGCTGGATCAACCCCGACCAGACGATCACGCCGACGCTCAACATCATCAAGGAACTGGCGCCGGCGAAGCCGATCGCGATCGTCGAGGACGCCTCGACCGAGTACGGCGGCAACAAGGCCGACTGGATCCGGGAAATGCTGACGACCTACCTGCCGCACCACCCGGAAATCAAGGCCTACCTCTGGTTCAACTGGAACTTCCTCAAGAACGGCAAGCGCGAGGACTGGCCGATCGAGTCTTCGGCGCCGGCCCAGCAGCAGTTCCGCCAGGCGATCCAGAGCAGTCTCTTCGTCCCCGGTCCGGTCTCCCTGCCGGCGCTGACGAGGGTACCGCCGCCGGGCGCGGCGGCCGGTGGCGCCCCGGAAGCGGCCGATATCTCACCGGCCGCGGAAGTGGTGGGCGGGCCCGACGCCGCTGTCGCGCCCGACGGCACCACCACCGTCGTCTGGAGCGCCCGCGAAGGCAGCGGCGAATTCAGGGTCTTCGCCCGCCGAATCGGCGCTGACGGTACGCCCGGGGCGACGCTGCAGCTCTCGGCCTCTGGGCAGGACGCGCTGGCGCCGCGGGTTGCGCTCGCCCCCGACGGCACGGCGACGGTCGCCTGGATTCGCTCGGACGGCACCGACTTCCTCGTCCAGGCGCGCCGGATCGCGCCGGACGGGACGCCGGAAGAAAGCACCAAGAACCTCTCGACCACCGGCCAGGACGCGGCGGCGCCGCAGGTTGCCGTCGCCCCCGACGGCACCGCGACCGCCGTCTGGAAGAAGTTCGACGGCTCCCACTACCTCGTCCAGGAGCGCCGGATCCTCCCCGACGGAACCCGCGAGGCCTCCTCGCACACCCTCTCGGAAGCCAAGCAGGACGCGGTCGAACCGCAGGTGGCGGCGGCCGCCGACGGAACCGCGACGGTCGTCTGGACTCGCTTCGACGGTTCCAACTCGATCGTGCAGGAGCGGCAGGTCGGGTCGGACGGGGAACCGGAGGAAGCGATCCTGAACCTCTCGGCGAGCGAAAAGAGCGCGATCCAGCCCCGGGTCGCGGTCGCCCCAGACGGAACCGCGACCGTCGTCTGGAACAGGTTCGACGGCTCCAACTGGATCGTCCAGGCGCAGCGGCTCTCCGCCACGGGCCTCGCCGTCGGCGGGGTCCTGAACCTCTCGGCGGCCGGGGGCAACGCCGCCGAGCCGCAGCTTGCGCTCGATCAGGGAGGGGCGGCGACGGTCGTCTGGGATCGCTTCGACGGCAACAACTTCGTTGTCCAGGCGCAGCGTCTCAGCCCCGAAGGGCAGCTCCTCGGCAGTCCCGTCAACCTCTCCTCCGGCGGCCGCGACGCGGCGGAGCCGGCGGTCGCGATCGCCCCCGACGGGACGGCGAGCGCGGTTTGGAGCCGCTTCGACGGCGCCGGCTTCGTCGTCCAGCGCCGCGACCTAGCCCCCGACGGGACCCTCTCAGGCAGCGAAGGCCTCTCCGCCGCGGGCCGCAGCGCCAGCTATCCCGCCGTCGCCTGGGGCGCCGACGGGACCCTGACGCTGGCCTGGACCCGTGGCAGCGGCAGCGCCGACGTCGTCCAGGCGAAGACGGTGCCGTTGCCCCCCTCACCGCAGTCGCCACCGCCACCCGGCAGCGGCTCGGCACCGCAAAAGAACTTCATCGCACCGAAGCAGATCGATAACTCGTTCCGACTCGGCCGGCTGCGCCTCAACCGCAAGCTCGGCACCGCCACTCTCGCCGTCGCGGTACCGGGACCGGGGGAGGTGAGCCTCGCCGGCGCCGAGCCCCGTCACCGCGAGGCGGCGGGGTCGGGCACGGTCCTCCTGCGGATCGTGCCCCGCGCGGCGAAGCGGCGGCAGCTGCGGCACGACGGCAGCCTCCGACTCCGCCTCACGGTCACCTTTGTTCCCAATGGAGGGACGGCGAACAGCCGCTCCTTCACCGTGCGGCTGCAGAAGACCGGCTGAGGCCGCCTAGTCGGTCTCGGTGAGGTTCGACGTCGGCCGGGCGCTGCCGCCGTTGCCGTTGCCGGTGGTGACCTGGGAGAGGAAGGGCGTCAGGTAGCGGCCGATCAGCTTGCTCGGGTTGTCGACCGGCCACGGTGGCCGCTCGCTGGCGACGGAGGTTTCGCCGTGACCCCCGGCCAGCCAGCCGAAGAGATAGCGCGGCTTGGCGCCGGTCCAAAGGACGCCGCGCAGGACCGGGTCGAGCGGGTTGGCTTCGACGTCGCAGCCGAGCTCGGCGGCGATCGCTTCGGCGGCCACGTCAGCCTGCTGGGTGGCGATGCCGCCTTGCTTGATCGGGAAGTTGGTGACGTCGCCGACGGCGAAGGTGTTGGCCTGGCCCGCGACCCGCGCGTGATCGTCGACCGGAATGAAGCCGTCGGCGCCGTAGGGCAGGCCCTCGATCCGCCGCCCCTCGAGGCGGGGGAGGGCGATGACCGCGTCGGCTTCGATCTCCTCGCCGGGGACGATTGCGAGGGCGCCGTGCTCGAACTTGACCGGGGTGGTGCCGGTGACGACCTCGATTCCCTGATCGGCGAGCAGCTCGCCGACCTGCTCGGAGGCGCGGCGGCCGAAGATCAAGAGCGGTCCGTCTTCGGGGGTGACGATCGTCAGCTGGGTGCCGGAGACGCCCAGGCGCTCCATCTCGGTCGCCGCCAGCAGGGCGAGCTCGTAAGCGGGCAAGGCCCAGCCGTGGCCGCCGGGGATGGTGAAGACCAGGCGCCGCAGTCGGCCCTCTCGCAGGCGAGTGACGACCTCTCCGACCTCCCCTTCGTCGGCGACGCCCCAGAAGGTGGTGGCGCCCGGGATCGACCAGAGGAGCCGCGAGCCGCAGGCGACGATCAGGTAGTCGTAGGAGATCTCCTCGCCGTCGTGGGTGGTGGCGCAGCGCAGCGCCGGGTCGATCGCGGTGACGTTGTCGAGACGGAACTCGGCGCCGAAGCGCCGGGTCAGCTGCGCGAGGTCGTAGCGGAGGACGCGCGAGGCGCCGTAGGGCTCACCGACGGCGAAGGGGCGATAGACGAAGTCGGAGCGAGCGGCGCAGATCTCCACCTCGACCTTGTCCCCGACCAGGCTCTCGAGCGCGAGGCCTGCCTCGAGCGCGCCGACGCCGCCGCCGATGATCAAGACCTTGGCGAGCCCTGCGTCATCCATGTGGGAAGTGTTCCTCCGATGGGCGATTCCCCCATCGGGGAAAAACCACGTTCTGGATGCGGATTTTCCCTTAATGCGCGTGCGTCAGCGCGACTAAGGTTCCTCGATGACGCTCGCCCAGCTCGCAATCGCGCTGGCGGTTGTCTTCGCGGTCAACCTGCTGCCCGCCTTCGGACCGCCGACCTGGGCCGTCCTCGTCTTCTTCAGCCTCGACTTCGATCTGCCGGCGGTGCCGCTGGTGCTGGGCGGGGCACTGGCGGCGGCAAGCGGACGCTTCCTCCTGGCGCAGGGAGCGCGGCGGCTGCGACCGCGGCTCTCGGCCGCCCGGCGCGAGAGCGTCGACCGCGCCCAGGCGGAGCTCAGCGCCGACCGCCGTCGCACCGCCGCCGGCCTCGGTCTCTTTGCCCTCTCGCCGGTGCCCTCGGGCCAGCTCTTCGTCGGCGCCGGCCTGATGACCGTCCCCCTCCTGCCTCTCGCCGCCGCCTTCTTCGCCGGCCGCCTCGTCTCCTACTCGATCTACGTCAGCGTCGCCACCGTTGCCGAGAAGAGCTTGGGCGACCTGGCCCTCGACGCCCTGACCTCACCCGTCGGCCTAGCCCTCCAACTGCTGATGCTCGTCGCCCTGGCCGTCCTCCTCGGCGCTTTCAAGCCAGGCAAGAAGCCGTGGTTCCTTAGTCGCCGTGGAGACGACAAAGGAACCACGCGATCGGGAGTCCTGCGATAACGCCGAACCCGCGGTGCCTCTCGGTCGTAGAACGTCCATAGGGAACCACGGGACGCTCGGTCCATTCCCTTCACCACGTTCCGTGGTTCCTTTCGCACCACATAGGTGCATAAGGAACCACGGGATGGCCTCGCCGAGTCGGGAGGCGGCCGCTGCCCAGGCTGTGGGCTTCTGCGGATGACTGGACGGCGGCCCGGACCTAGATTCGCAATCGGATGAAACTTCTGATCGGCTACGACGGCAGCGACGGCGGGCGGGACGCGCTCGAGCTCGCCCGGGTCTTCGGCGAGGCGAACGAGGCCGGCGCGCTCGTCGTCACCGTGCTCCCCTACGGGCCGCTGCCGGTCCCCTACGAAATCCTCGAAGCCGAGGAAGCCGAGCGGGCGCAGCCGCTCTTCGACGAAGCGATGGCGCGACTCGACGGCGTCCCGATCGAGACGCGCGCCTTCGGCGGCGGTTCCCCGGCCGGCGTGATCAACGATCTCGCCGAGAGGGAGGAGATCGAGACGATCGTCGTCGGCGGTCCGCACCGGGGGCCGGTGGGGCGGACGGTGATCGGCAGCGTCGCCGACGGGCTCCTGCACGGGGCGCCCTGCGAGGTGCTCGTGGCACCACGCGGGTACGCCGGCGAGGAGCGCATGCCCTTTCGCACGATCGCCGTCGCCTACGACGACACCCCGGAGTCGAAAGCGGCGCTGGTGCGGGCCGAAGAGATCGCCCTCGCCTACCGCGCCACGATCGTCATCTTCACCGTGGCTGCCCCGGTTGCGGTCGTCCCCGGCGCCGCCGGCTACACGCCGGCGATCCTGCCCGAGGCCGGCGCGATCGTCACCAAGGCTGTGAAGGGAGTCGACGCGCGGCTCGCCGCGACTGGCCGCGCCCTCAGCGGCGTCCCCGGCCCGGCGATCGTCGCGGCCTGCGAGGAAGCCGGCGCCGACCTGCTGGTCTCCGGCTCGCGCCACTACGGCCCGGTGATGCGGGTCCTGCTCGGCTCGGTCTCGACCCAACTCGCGCATAAGGCCCCGTGCCCCGTCCTGGTGGTGCCGCGGCCATGATCTCTTACGGAGGAGGAAATACGGCCACCACTGTCCCTCCCACGATCACGGGAGCCGAGTCCGTCCTCCCTTTCGCTCTCCTCGGCCGTGGCGACGTCGACTTCGCCGGCGGCAAGGGCGCCAACCTCGGCGAGCTGACCGGGGCCGGGTTGCCGGTCCCGCCCGGGTTCGTGATCGGAGCGCCGGCCTACGCGGCCTTCTGCGACGACACCGGGCTGCGTGGCCGCGTCGCCGCGCGACTGGCCGGGCTCGACGTCGACGACACCGCCGCCCTGGAGCAGGCCTCGATGGGGGTGCGGGAGGAGATCGAGCACGAGCCGATCCCCGAGTGGCTGGCGAGCCGCATCCGCAGCGCCTACGAAGACCTCGTCGGCGCCGATGCCGAAGCGCCGGTCGCGGTGCGCTCCTCGGCCACCGCCGAGGACAGCGAGTCCGCCTCCTTCGCCGGCATGAACGAGACGCTGCTCAACGTCCGCGGCGACTACGCCCTGCTCGACGCCGTCCGCGCCTGCTGGTCCTCGCTGTTCGGCGCGAGGACGATCTACTACCGCGCCAAGCGCGGCTTCGGCCAGGCCGACATGGACATTGCCGTCGTCGTTCAGCGCCAGGTCCAGTCGACCCGCTCGGGGGTGATGTTCACGATCGACCCCTCGACCGGCGACCGCGAGCGGCTGGTGATCGAGGGCGCCTTCGGGCTCGGCGAGTCGGTCGTCTCCGGCTCGGTCTCCCCGGATCGCTACGTCGTCCGCAAGGACGGACTGGCGATCGACAAACGCGAAGTGCGGCGCAAGGAGCTCGAGATCGTCTCCCTCCCCGGCGGGGGCACCGAAACCGTTGAGCTCGACGAAACCGCCGGCAACCGGCCGGTGCTGAGCGACGAAGAGGTGCGTGCGGTCGCCGACCTCGGGGTGCGGATCGAACGCCACTACGGCTCGCCGCAGGACACCGAGTGGGCCTTCGACGACGAGGGCGCGGTTTGGATGCTGCAGTCGCGGCCGGTGACCACCGCCGGCGGCGAGGCGATGAGCGCGGCCGCCACGGGCGAGCGCGGCGCGGAGCTGGTCCACGGCCTCGGCGCCGCCCCCGGTGAAGCGAGCGGCGCGGTGCGGGTCGTCTCCGCCCTCGACCAGGCCGGCGACCTGCAGGAGGGCGAGGTGCTGGTCACCCACATGACCGCCCCCGACTGGGTGCCGCTGATGCGCCGCGCGGCGGCGATCGTCACCGACTCGGGCGGCATGACCTGTCACGCCGCGATCGTCTCTCGCGAGCTCGGCATCCCCTGCGTCGTCGGCACCGGCGAAGCGACCAAGGTGCTGAGCGACGGCGAGGTGGTGACGGTAGACGCCGGCGCTGGCGTCGTCACCGCGGGCGATTCCGCAAAATCCGACGAACCCGCCACCGGCGTTCGTCCTTTTACGGGCATATCCCCGGGAAAGGACGAACGCCGTGCCGATGGTCCGGTGACGGGGACGCACATCCTCGTCAACCTCTCCGAGCCTTCGCAGCTGGAGCGCGTCGCCGGCCTCGACGTCGACGGCGTCGGGCTGCTGCGGGCGGAGCTGATGGTGGTCGAGGCGCTCGAAGGCGTCCACCCGCGGGCGCTGCTGGAGGCGGGCGAAGGCGAGCGCTTCGTCGAGCGCATGGCCGCCTCGCTGGACAAGTTCGCCGCCGCCTTCGCGCCGCGGCCGATCACCTACCGCACGATCGACTTCCGCAGCAACGAGTTCCGCGGCCTGCAGGGCGGCGAGCGCTTCGAGCCCGAGGAGGCGAACCCGATGATCGGCTACCGCGGCGCCCTGCGCTACATGCACGAGCCCGACCTGCTGGAGCTGGAGCTGCAGGCGCTGGCGCGGGTCTGGGACGCCGGCCACGAGAACCTGCACGCGATGCTGCCCTTTGTCCGCACCCCGCGCGAAGTCGCCGCCTGCCGCGCGCTGTTCGAGCGCGCCGGGCTGCTGTCGCAGCCGGGGTTCGAGCTCTGGGTGATGGCCGAGGTGCCCTCGGTCCTCTTCCACCTGCCGCGCTACGCCGACCTCGGCGTCGCCGGGATCTCGATCGGCTCCAACGACCTGACGCAGCTGCTGCTCGGCGCCGACCGCGACTCGGAGCTCGTCGCCGAGGTCTTTGACGAGCGCGACCGCGCCGTCACCGAGTACATCGCCCGCCTGCTCGCGCGGGCGCGCGAGTTCGGCCTGCGGACCTCGATCTGCGGGCAGGCGCCCTCGGTCCACCCCGAGTATGCGGAGCTTCTGGTGCGGGCCGGGATCGAGGCGATCTCGGTGAACATCGACGCGGTCGACCGCGCCCGCCACCTCGTCGCCGCCGCCGAGCGGCGGCTGCTGCTGGAGAGAGCACGAACCGAAGGAGCCACCCGATGAAGGCCTACCAGTTGACCGAGTGGGAACACCAGCCCGAACTGCGCGACGTGCCCGTGCCCGAACCGGGGCCGGGGCAGGTCCTGGTCAAGATCGGCGGGGCGGGGGCCTGCCACTCCGACCTGCACCTGACCGAATGGCCGCCCGGGACGCTCGGCTTCGACGTGCCGTTCACGATCGGCCACGAGAACGCCGGCTGGGTCGCGGCGGTCGGGGCCGGGGTCGAAGGCGTGGAGGAGGGCGAAGCGGTCCAGGTCTACGGGCCGTGGGGCTGCGGCCGCTGCCGCGCCTGCCGGCTCTCGGCCGAGAACTACTGCGAGCACCAGGCGGAGATCGGCGCCTTCGGCGGCGGCCTCGGCCTCGACGGCGGCATGGCCGAGTACATGCTGGTCCCGCACCCGCGGCTGCTGCTGCCGCTCGGCGGGCTCGACCCGCGCGACGCGGCGCCGCTCTCCGACGCGGCGCTGACGCCCTACCACGCGATCAAGCGCTCGCTGCACCTGCTCGTGCCGGGCTCGACCGCGGTCGTGATCGGCGTCGGCGGCCTCGGCCACATGGGGGTGCAAATTCTGCGGGCGCTGAGCCCGGCCCGGATCGTCGCGGTCGACGTTTCTGACGAGAAGCTGCGGATCGCGAAGGAAGTCGGCGCGGACGAGACCGTGAAGGCGGGCGCGGACGCGGCCGAGCAGATCCGCGAGATCACCAAAGGCGGCGGCGCCGAGCTGGTCGCCGACATGGTCGGCTCGGACGACTCGATCGCCCTCGCCGCGGCGGTCGCCAAGTTCGAGGCGCAGCTGACGATCGTCGGCCTCGCCGGCGGCAAATTCGAGTTCGCCTTCGGGGCGGCGCCGTTCGAGGCGCAGCTCTGCATCCCCTACTGGGGGACGGCGGTCGAGCTCGAAGAGTGCCTGGAGCTGGCGCGCCAGGGCAAGATCAAGGCCCACGTCGAGCATTTCACCCTCGACCAGGCGCCGCAGGCCTACGAGAAGATGCGCAACGGCGAGCTCGACGGCCGGGCGGTGATCAATCCCATCGGCGCCGACGGCGCGGCGAGCCGAAACTAGGAGAGGGCTAGGCGATCAGGCCGGCCAGCAGGTCGACGTATTCGCGCAGGCGGAAGACCGCCAGGTAGTTGTCGATTACCCGCTGGTGGCCGGCCTCGCCCATCGTTTGCGCCAGCGCGGGGTCGGCGAGGATGCGCTCGACCGCCTTCGCGCAGGCGGCGAGGTCACGCGGGTCGTCGATCAGGATGCCGGTCTCGCCGTCGACCACCTGGTCCTGGATGCCGCCGACGCGGCTGGCGACCAGCGGCCGTCGCTTCCACATCGCCTCGGCGACGGTCAGGCCGAAGCCCTCGGCGATGCTCTTCTGCAGGACCACCTCGGCGCGGCGCTGGATCGCGTTCACCATCGCCCCGTTTTCGTCGAGGTCGCGCATCGGCAGGCTGACCAGGTGGGCGCGGCGGCGGACGTCGGCGGGCAGCCGCCGCCAGGTCTCGGCGGCGTCGTCGTAGACGGCGGCGCCCTCGGGGTCGTCGGCGACGCCGGCGGCCTCGGGGCCGACCACGACCAGGTGCAGGTCGGGGTCCTCGAGGTGGCGCTCCAGCATCTCCAGCAGGCCGCGCGGGTCCTTGAGCCGGTCCCAGCGTGAGACCTGCGCGACCATCCGCGCCCCGTCCGGGACCCGTTCCTCCTGCAGGATCGTCGCCCCACGCTCGACCCGGCCGGGGGAACCGTCGGCGCGGGTGAAGGCCGGCGCCCCCGCCAGACCGTCCGGGCTCAGCCCGATCGGCTTCAGGATCGCCGCCGTCACCTCGGGCTCCAGCTCCTGGTTCTTCGGCGAGAAGGGATCGATCACCGGCGGCATCAACCAGGCCTTCCGCTCGTCGAGGCCGTCCCAGAGGTACTCGCGGCGAGAGAAGATGTAGGCGTCGGCCCGCTCGACATAAGGGCGGAGGAAGTCCCAGGCGCCGCGGACGAGGTCGTTCGGGTGGTCGACGCCGACGTGGCAGCGCCAGACCACCTTCAGCCCGCGCTCGCAGAGGGCGGCGACCATGCCGGCGGTCTGCGGGTCGTGCAGGTAAACGATGTCGTCGCTCTGCATCAGCGGCGCCAGCGCCTCGATGTTTGCCCGCAGGACGGAGTCGTAGAGGCGGTGGGCGCCGGCGTCGAGCGCGCCACCGTCGCCGGGGTCGCCGTGGAGGTGGTTGTGGAGGCGCTTGGTGACAGCGAAGAACTCGGCCCCCTCGCGCAGCACCACCCAGCGCACGTCGACGCCGGCGGCGCGGGCGTAGGGGAGGAGGGCGCGCAGCAGCTCGGCGACGCCGCCGCCGCGGGCGGTGGAGCTGACGTGCCAGATCGCGCGCCCGGCGAAGTTCTCGCGAGCCCACACGGCAACCCGTTCGATCTCCGCGAAGCGCTCCCCGAGCATCGGCTTGAAGCGCTCCAGCGGGTTCGCCGGGATCTGGACGAATTTGGGGTCGGCCACTCAGGTCTCCTCGCCGCCGAGGGCGGCGAGCGTTGCCACCACCGACTCGGCCAGAGCGGGAAGGTTGTAGCCGCCCTCGAGCATGACGCCGAGCGGAGCATCCCAGTCAGCGGCGGCGTCGCGGAGGAGGCGCGCCATCCGGGCGAAGGAGGAAGCCTCGAGGCGACATTCCGCAAGCGGGTCGTCACGGTGGGCGTCGAAGCCGGCGGAGACGAGGACGAGCTGCGGTTGGAACTCCTCGGCGGCGGGGAGGACTACCTCCTCGATCAGGGGCAGCCAGGTCTCCTCGCCGCTGCCCGCCGGCACCGGCAGATTGATCGTGTAGCCCTCGCCCGGGCCGGAGCCGGCGTCGTCGCGGGCGCCGGTGCCGGGGAAGATCCGGCCCTGGTGGATGCTGGCGAAGAGCACGTCGGCGCGATCGTGGAAGGCCGCGGCGGTGCCGTTACCGTGGTGGACGTCCCAGTCGAGGATGAAGACGCGCTCGAGGCCGAGCTCGGCGATCGCCAGGGCGGCGGCGATCGCGACGTTGCCGAAGAGGCAGAAGCCCATCGCCCGCGAGGGCTCGGCGTGGTGCCCGGGCGGGCGCACGGCGCAGAAGCCCGCGGTTGCCTCGCCGCGGAGCAGCGCCCGGGTCATCTCGCAGGCACCGCCCGCCGCCCGCAGCGCCGCCTCGTAGGAGGCTTCGCCGGCGTAGGTGTCGACGTCGATCGCGCCGCCGCCGGCGCGGCAGAGCTTGCGGATGCGCTCGACGTGCTCGCGCGGGTGGATCAGCATCAGCTCCTCCTCGGAGGCCCGCGGCGCCTCCCGTCGCTCCCAGCCAAGCCAGTCGCGCTCGGCCAGCGCCTCCTCGATCGCCCGCAGCCGATCCGGCTGCTCCGGATGCCCGAGCAACCCCTCCCGCGGATCATGCTCCAGGCAGGCGGGGTGGCTGAAGTAGAGCATTGCGGCACTGTAGCCCGCACGGTGTCCGCAATCTTTTGTCTTCGAGAATCTCTATGATTCTCAGCCTGTGCTGGGGATTGGTCAGAAGAAAGAAGAAGGGGGGCTTTCGGGGCGCTCTGGCCGGCTAATGGCGAGCGCGCTCCTCGTCGCTGCGACGCTGGGGGTGGCTCTGGTGGCGATCGGGATGTTTCCTGCGGATCTGCCCCGCAGGGCAAGCCCCACCTTCGTCGACACCATCTTCGATAACCGCGGCGTTATCTGGGCGGCACGGCCCTTCTCGTTTCCGCTGCCGCCGTACTCGCCTTCGGAGGCGTCTTCACCGTTGCCTCAACGGTGGTTCGGATGAAGAACGGCGAGTGGCTGCGGCGAGCGGGCCCCTTCGAGGTCTCCGAACCGGCTTCAAGCGGGATCGTCGGGCAGGCTGAACATTGGCGGGAAGCTGCTCTGGCAGGCGAGGAAGAAGTCGCCGAACTGACGGAATTGCTGGATGAATCCGATGAACTTTTCGCACAGCTTCATGGGCTGCTGATCGAGGAAAGGAGCAAGCATGATCTCTGAGCAACTAACCAAGCGGGTGGAACAACTTCACGAACGGAACCAAGCGGCTATTAAGCGGGCTCGGGAACGTTCCCAGCAGCGTTACAGGGAGGCCGAGCGTTCCGTCTTGATCGTGGAACGCGCTTTGAGGCAGCTGCGTCGGGGCTATTAGAGAAGAACGAACTTGGCGAGCAGGAGAAAGATGATTACTGCCTGGATGGTGAGAGCGGTCTCCATGGCTTCTTTCAAGGGGTATCCGTGTGGTTCTGTTTGAGAAAGACTGAGAGTCTCCAGACTTATAGTCTGAATCGGGTCTTGAGTCAACCTCTATGACGATCATCGGAGATAGTTCACCCTGTGCCGCCATCCTCCGACGATCTCGAAAGGGCGCTGATCGCCTTGGGGCGGGCAATTCGCGAGGCTCGGAAAGAGAAGAAACTGACGCAGGAAGAGCTCGCCCTGCGGACGGATCTCCACGAGACCTACATCGGTGTGATCGAGCGCGGCCGGCGAAATCCGACCTGGGGTGTGGTCCGCAGGATCAGCTTGGCGCTCGGGGTTCCCTTGCCCGAGCTAGCTCGGAGAGCAGAAGAATTTGAGCGAGGCGAGAGGTCAGAGAGCGGTGTCGCTAGCTCAGACGTCGATCAGCCCGTGCGCTAGCGCGTAGCGGGTCAGCTCGGGGCGGCTGGAGAGGCCGAGCTTCTGTTGGATGTGGGCGCGGTGGGTCTCGACGGTGCGGACGCTGAGGGAGAGCTGCTCGGCGATCTCGCGGTTGGTGTGGCCGAGGGCCATCAGCCTGAGGACGTCCGTCTCGCGAGGGGAGAGGGCGTGGTGGTCCTGGTCGGCGCCGTCGTTCTTGAGGCCGGCGGCGACGGCGGGGCCGAGGTGGCGCTCGCCCTTGGCGGCGTCGCGGACGGCCTCGATCAGCTCCAGATGGGCGGAGTCCTTGAAGAGGTAACCGGCGGCCCCCGCGTCGAGGGCGCGCCGCGCCAGGGTGAGGTCACGCTCCATCGTCAGCAGCACCAGCTCCGTCCCCGGCGCCTCCTCGCGCAGCTCCGGCACCGCGTCCACGGCGAGCCCATCGGGCAGGTTGACGTCGAGCACCAGCACCCGCGGCCCCTTCTCGGCAACGATCGCGCGCGCCTCGGCGATCGAGCTCGCCTCGCCAATCACCTCGAGGTCCTCCTGCCCTTCCAACAGCGCTTTCAGTGCGCCCCGCACCACTGCGTGGTCGTCGGCAAGAACGACCCCGATCTTCTCCACCGCAGCGCTCACGCAGCGAGCCTAGCGAGTTGCGGGGCGTCCGCAACAGGGTGTGTGGCGATCCCGGATGTTCGGCTTTTGTCACCTGGAGAAAATGCTTAAGAAGATCGAACCGGTTGCGGCAAGAAGCGGCGCTCCCCAGCTCCCTTCCCCGGACGCCGTTGCCGCCACCGATGGGGGCTTGCGATATCAAGCGCACCAGTCCCCCGCCCACGTCCCCGCGCCGCCCCCTGAGGCGCGGGGACGTGGCCTCGCTGAGGTGGGGACTCCGCTGCGGCCCCTGCCCATGCCCCGATTTATCGTCTGGAAAGGCGACGAATTGCAGAGATGGCGGGTTCGGGGGCGGCGGAGTGAACCTGCGTCCCAGCCTCGCCCCGTACCACCTGGGCCAGGTCTCTGAGCGAGCCGATCGCCGCCCGCCGCCCGGTTGCCTCGGCAAACCGGCAGGCGGCCTCAACTTTCGGCGCGATCGAATCGGGGGCGAAGCTCATCGTCCGCAGCTCGGCTACCTCGACGCCGGCGATCGAGCGGTCGTGTGGACCGTCCCAGTCACTGTGGACGGCGTCGACGTCGGTCAGCATCACAAGCAGGTCGGCGTCGAGCCGGCGCGCCAGCAGCGCCGCGGTCAGGTCCTTGTCGACCGCTGCCTCGATGCTGCGCATCGTCCCCAGGTCGTCGAGGGCGACGGGGATGCCGCCACCTCCGGCGCAGATGACGAGGGCGCCCGAGTCGAGCAGGGCCCGCAGGCTGCGGATCTCGGCGATCGCGTGCGGCTCGGGGGAGGGGACGGTGCGCCGGAAGGCAGGATCGTCGGCGGTGACCACGATCTGGGTGAGAACGCTGACCACGTCGCGCTCGGGCAGCTCGTTGCGCAGGGCCAGCTCCAGCATGTGGCCGGCCTCGGGGCCGCTGCCGTGGGTCAGGACCACCTCGTGCTCGGAGGCGATTTCGGCGAGGGCGCGGGCGGCGACCTTGATCTTGCGCCCCTGGTCCGAGGCCGAGGCCACCTCGCCTCGACTCAGGAGAGCGTTCCCTCCTAGGGCAAGCAGAATTCTCATGGCTTCAGAATCGCGCGGATTCGGCCTCTTCCCATCGGCCGAAGTCCACAATTCCGGCTTCGGGATTCGCACCGCTCCGGGCCGTGCCAGACTGGGGCTCGAGGAGCGCCCCTTATGGAGAGCGGCGAGAAGGAGATAACCATCGTCCTCGCGGACGACCACAACGTCATCCGCAGTGGCTTGCGGGCGATGCTGGAAGGCGAGGATGACCTGCGGGTGATTGGCGAGGCGGGCGATGCGCCGACGGCGCAGAAGCTGGTCCGCGACCGCCGCCCCGACGTGCTCGTTCTCGACCTGCAGATGCCAGGGGCCAAGCCGGCCAGCGACGTACCGACCCTGCGCAAGGAGATGCCGGGAACGGCGATCGTGGTGCTGACGATGCAGAGCGACCCGCGCCGGGCGCGCGACCTGTTGCGGGCCGGCGCCGCCGGTTATGTCCTCAAGCAGGCAGCCGAGCGGCAGCTGACGGCGGCGATCCGCGTCGCCGCCGCGGGTGGCTCCTACATTGACCCGGAGCTGGGCGGCCAAGTGGCCCAGCTCGGCGCCGACCCGCTGGAGGCGCTCGGCGACCGCGACCGCGAGCTGCTGCGCCTGCTCGCTCTCGGCCACACCAATCGCGAGATCGGCGAGAAACTTTTCCTCAGCGTCCGCGCGGTCGAGGTCAACCGCGCCAAACTGCTGGAGAAGCTGGGCCTGGAGACGCGCCCGGAGCTGGTCCGCTTCGCGATCGTCAACGGCGTCATCAACGCCGGCGGCGGCGACTGAGCGGGACCAACCGCTGCGGTAAGGAGGGGGTGGGTGTTCCCTTCCTTCCTGGGTTACTCGCCACATCGTCACCGGCTGCCGCATAGGTAGGTGGGGCGAGCAACAGGACGCCGGTCGTCAGGGAACACCCACCCCCTCCCAACAACAGAGCTCCGGCAGACGCTCCACCGCGAGACCGCGAGAAACCGCGATATACGCGGTCTGTTGCGGTTTCGCTGAGCTGGAACAGCTTTCTGGGCTCAGTCGCAGCTGGGTGCGTGTGGAGAGGCGTCCGGTCGTTCTCCGCGGGAATGTTCGCGAAGCGGCGAGATGCAATCTGGTCTTTGCCCGCCATAGGCGGGCAGCATCATCGGGAGCAGGCCCGATAGGGCCGCGACAAATTCACGCGGAGAACGACCGGACGCCTACCGAAGGCGCTAGTACCGCTCCCGCTGCTGCAGCGGCACCCGGGCGACGATCTCGGTTCCCCGACCCGGCTCGGAGCTGACCTCGATCTCGCCGCCAAGCAGCTCGATCCGCTCGCGCATGCCGGTGAGGCCGCGACCGGGGGTGGCGGCGGTGGGTTCGAAGCCGCTGCCGTCGTCGCGGATGATGATCTCGATCTCGCCGTCGCTCTCCTTCGCGGTCACGGTTACGTGCGAGGCGGCGGCGTGCTTGACGACGTTGGTCAGCGCCTCCTGGACGAGGCGGTAGACGAGGCGCTCCTCGTCGCGGTTGGGGTCGCCGGAGATCTCTACCGTTGCCTCGACCTGGGTTTCGCCGCGGGCGGAGCTCTCCTCGGCGAGCGCCTTCAGCGCACCGGCCAGCCCAAGCCGCTCCAGCGCCGCCGGCCGCAGGTCGTTGATCAGCCGGTTCAGCTCGTTGATCTGCTGCTCGAGGCGGACGATGGTCTCCTCGGCCGCCCACTCGATCCGCCTTGCCCGGTCCTCGCCCTTGCTCTGCAGCGCGGTAGCCAGGGAGATCCGGATCGCAGCCAGGCCCTGCAGGGCGTCGTCGTGCAGCTCGCGCGCCCAGCGCTCGCGCTCTTTCTCGGCCGACTGGATCTGCTGCTGGAGGCGGTCCGACTCGACCGTCTGCGCCGTCGCCACCGCGGTCGCGGCGCTGGAGGCGAACGACTGCAGCAGCCGCAGGTCCTCCTGGTCGAACTCGATCCCGCCGGCTTCGCGGTCGAGGGCGACGAGGGTGCCGACGGCGCGGCCGCGGAAGAGCAGCGGCACCACCAGCGCCGTCTCGGCCCCGACCTTCTCGCGCAGGCGCCCCTGTGACAGCGGCGAGCCGCGCTCAAGCCGCTGCGAGACCCGCTCTTCCATCGCCGCCCCGAAGACCGAGTCCTCGATCGGGATCGTCAGCTCGCTGATGTCCTCCTCGATGCGACCGGCGCTGGCCGCGACGTAGAGGCGGTCTTCGCGCCGCAGCAGCACCAGCAGGGCGCGGGCGTCGACCAGGGCCCGGGCGCGCTTGACGATCAGGTCGAGGACGCGCGCGACGTCGGTCTCGCCGCCGACCGTGCGGGCGATGTCGACCGAGGTCTCGGCCCGCCGCAATGCCCGCTCGACCTCGGCCTCTCGTTCGCTGAGGCTGGTGTAGAGGCGGGCGTTCTCGATTGCGATCCCGGCCCAGCTGGCGAGGGTGACCGCCGCTTCCTCGTCGCTCGCGTCGAACTCCGTGGCACCCTGCTTCTCGGTCATGTAGAGGTTGCCGTAGATCTCGCCGCGGACCGCGATCGGCACCCCGAGGAAGGAGTGCATCGGCGGGTGGCCGGGGGGAAAGCCATAAGCGTGGGGGTGTCCGTTGACGTCGCGCAGGCGCAGCGGCGCCGGCTCGCGGATCAGCTCGCCGAGGACGCCGCGGCCGCGCGGCAGGTTGCCGATCTCGCGCCGGGTCGGCTCGTCGATGCCGACGTTGATGAAGCGCTCGAGTTCGCGTCGCTCGCGATCGAGGACGCCGAGCGCGGCATAGCGGGCGCCGGTCAACTCGCGCGCGGCTTCGGTCACCGATTGCAGCACCACCTCAAGATCGAGCTCGGAGAGCAGGTTGCTGCCGACGTCGATCAGGCGCTGGAAGCGTCCCTCCTCCTCGAATTTCTCGGGTGAGCTGTCCGAGCTCTCCATTTGGCCGAATACTCCCACCAATTAGCCGATTTTGGGAGGGTCGGCAGGTGAAAGGTCGAATGCCGCCGCATGAGAGACCAACTAGACGTCGGCGCAACCCTGAGCGAGGTGTTCGCGACTTACCGGGACCAGGCCGGCGTGCTGCTTCCGGTCGCCTTCTGGCTGTTCCTGATCGTGGCCATCGTCAACGGCTTGACCGCGGGCAGCTTCTCGCTGTTCTGGGTGGGGATCGTGGTCGGCCTTGCGATCGGCACCCTTTACCAGGGGATGGTGGTGGGGCTGGTCGAGGACATTCAGGACGGCCGCCGCGACTCTTCCGTCGGCGACCTGATGCGCTTTGCGCTGCCCGTCTTGGCGCCCCTGCTCGGCGCCGGCGTCCTTGCCGGGGTCGGCATCGGATTCGGATTCGTGTTGCTGGTCGTGCCGGGCCTCTATCTGGCGACGATCTGGGCCGTGATCGCGCCGGCGATCGTGATCGAGCGCCGCGGCGTCTTCGACGCCTTCGGTCGCTCGCGCCAGCTCGTCCGCGGCAACGGCTGGCCCGTCCTCTGGACGATCCTCGTCGCCTACCTGATCACCTTCGTCGCCGCGATCTCCCTCACCGCGCTCGCGAACGGCATCTCCAACGGCCCGCTGGTGCGAATCGTCTTCAACGCCCTTGCCTCGACCTTCACCGCCCCGATCACCGCGCTGGTGGCCGCCGTCCTCTACTTCCGCCTGCGCGAATTGCGTGGCGAAACGCCGCCCGCGGACTCAGCCCTGGAGCAGCCCGGCGACGGCCTGAGCTAACCGCGCGCCGCGCGGGGTCAGCGTGTACTCGGTGTGGGGCGGCCGGCCGGGCACCAGGTGCCGCTCGACGATCCCCGCCTGCTCCAACTGGTCCAGTCGGTCCGAGAGCGTGGTGGGGGAGACGCCGGGGAGCGACTGGCGGAACTCGTTGAAGCGGGCGGCGCCGCTGGAGCAGGCGTAGATCGTCGCCATCGTCCAGCGGCGCTCGAGCAGCCCCGCGGCGGCGCGGAGCTCGGGCGGGACCGGGTTGCAGTTGCGACAGCGCATCCGTGGTGCCTCTTACGCCGCCGCTACCTCGTGACCCTTCCCAGGGCCCGTCGCGAGACCCCCGCGCACGTCTGGCGGCGCCGGGCACACTTCGCGGGGCGGCGTCCTCGGTCGGCCGAATGGCTCTGCCATTCGGCCTCCCTGCGTCCTACCCCCGCTCGGCCCAGCGCTCGCCAGCCGCACACGCGGGTCTCGCGACGGGCCCTCCGCCGGCTCCAGCGCCAGCCCGAGCACCTCGTCGATGCTCATCACCGGGTGGAAGGTCATCTGCTTGCGCACCTCGTCGGGCACCTCGTCGAGGTCGCCGCGGTTGCGCTCGGGCAGGATCACCTCGCTCAGCCCCGCGGCGTGGGCCGCCAGCACCTTCTGCTTGAGGCCGCCGATCGGCAGCACCCGTCCCTGCAGGGTGACCTCGCCGGTCATCCCGACCGTGTGCTTGACCGGCCGCCCGGTCAGCAGGCTGACCATTGCCGTGGTCATCGCCGTGCCGGCGCTGGGGCCATCCTTGGGGATCGCCCCGGCGGGAACGTGCAGGTGGAACTCGCGCTGGAAGCGCTCGGCGTCGATCCCGAGCTCCTCGCGGTGGGCGCGGACGTAGGAGAGGGCGATCCGCGCCGACTCCTTCATCACGTCGCCGAGCTGGCCGGTCAGCACCAGGCCCTTGTCGCCGTCCATCGCGGTCGCCTCGATGAAGAGGATGTCACCGCCGGTGCCGGTCACCGCCAGGCCGGTGGAGACGCCCGGGATCGCGGTCCGCTCGACCGACTCCTGGAAGAACTTCTGGCGGCCGAGCGCCTCGCGCAGCGCCTCGGTGTCGATGACGACGGTGCCGCCGGCCTCGCCGGCGGCGACCTTCGTCGCCGCCCCGCGCAGCAGCTTGCCCAGCTCGCGCTCGAGCTGGCGCACGCCCGCCTCGCGGGTGTACTCGGAGATCACCGCCCGCAGCACCGCGGCGCCGACCTCGACCTCCTCCGGCTTCAAGCCATTGCGCTGCAGCTGCCGTGGCAGCAGGTAGCCGCGGGCGATCGCCAGCTTCTCCTCGGTCGTGTAGCCGTCGAAGGCGATGATCTCCATCCTGTCGCGCAGCGGCCCCGGAATCGTGTCGAGCACGTTCGCGGTGGCGATGAAGACGACCTGCGAGAGGTCGACCTCGACGTCCAGGTAGTGGTCGCGGAAGGTGTTGTTCTGCGCCGGGTCGAGGACCTCGAGCAGGGCCGCCGAGGGGTCGCCGCGCCAGTCGGCGCCGACCTTGTCGACCTCGTCGAGGAGGATCACCGGGTTCATCGTGCCGGCGTCGCGCAGGGCGCGGACGATCCGGCCCGGCAGGGCGCCGATGTAGGTGCGGCGGTGGCCGCGGATCTCCGCCTCGTCGTGGAGGCCGCCGAGGGCGATGCGGACGAACTCGCGCCCGAGCGCGCGGGCGATCGACTCGCCGATCGAGGTCTTGCCGGTGCCGGGCGGCCCGACCAGGGTCAGGATCGCGCCGTTGGCGCGGCCCTCGTCCTCGATCTCCCGCTCCTCGCGCAGCTTGCGCACGGCGATGAACTCGGTGATCCGTTTCTTCACGTCCTCGAGGCCGGCGTGGTCGGCGTCCAGCACCTCGCGGGTGTGGGCGGGGTCGAGCCGCTCCTCGGAGCGCACGCTCCACGGCACCGCGATCAGCCAGTCGAGGTAGCTGCGGATCATCGAGCTCTCGGGCGACTGCTCGCCCTGGCGCTCCAGCCGCCGCAGCTCCTTCTCGGCCTGCTCGGCGACCGCCTCCGGCATCTCCGCCTCGGCGATCTTGCGCTCGTACTCGCCGATCAGGTCGGCCTCGTCCTCGCCCAACTCCTTGCGGATCGACTCCATCTGTTTGCGCAGGAAGTACTCGCGCTGCTGCTTCTGGGCGCCGGACTCGACGTCGTCGCGGATTTTGCTGCGCACCTGCAGCTCGGTCAGGCGCTCGCGCTGCAGCTCTACCGCCAGCTCCAGGCGGGCGCTGACGTCGATCGTCTCCAGCAGCCGCCGCTTGCCCTCGGGCGAGATGTCGGGGGAGAGGCCAGAGGTGTCGGCCAGCGCGCCCGGCTCGTCGATCGAGCGCAGGAAGGCGGCGATGCGCCCGTCGTCGCCGCGCAGCTCGAGGATCTCCTCGACCACGGCGCGGTATTCGGTCGTCAGCTCGCGGGTGTGCTCGTCGTCGGGGTGGCCGTCGCGGATCTCCTGCACCTCGACGCGCAGCGCGTCGCCCTCGCCCGCCTCGGCGGCGCCGTTGATCAGGCCGCGGTGGAGACCGACGACGGTGGCGACGGGGCGGCCGCGGCGCGAGCGCCCGGTCTCGATCACCTCGGCGACGACGCCGACCCGCCCGTACTCGCCCTCGCGGCGGGGGATCAGGAAGACCCGCTCCTCCCCGCCAACGTCGATCGGCAGGGTCGCGGTCACGGTCGGAAAGACGATTGCCTCATCAAGGGGTACCAGCAGATAGGTCATAAGCAGATCCAATTTCTGTAGTTAGTCCTCGATCAGGATAGCGCGATGCCCCGGTGATCTCAAGGGGGCGGCTTTGTGTACCCAGGGGCGACAATTGCGCCCAGCCCCGTTAGGTTGGGGGTGTGGGCAAGGTCAAGTGCCAGATCTCAATCTCGGCCGACGGCTACATGGCCGGGTCGAACCAGAGCGAGGAGCATCCGCTCGGGGAAGGCGGGAAGGCGCTGCACGAGTGGGCGTTCAAGCTCGCCTTCTTCAACGAGATGCATGGCCGCGCGGGTGGCGAAGTCAACATCAGCGACGAGGTTCTGCGTGAGGCGGCCGCCGGTACCGGCGCCGTCGTCATGGGGCGCAACATGTTCGGCCCCGTGCGCGGCCCCTGGACCGAGCCGCTCTGGAACGGCTGGTGGGGCGACGAGCCGCCCTTCCACGTCCCGGTCTTCGTCCTCACCCACCACGGGCGCGAGCCGCTGACCCTCGGCGAGACCACCTTCCACTTCGTCACCGACGGACCGGAGCGGGCGGTCGAGCTGGCCCGCGAGGCCGCCGGCGGCGAAGACGTCTCGGTCGGCGGTGGCGGCGAGACGATCCAGCAGCTGATCCGCGCCGGCCTCCTCGACGAGCTGTTGGTCAACCAGGTGCCGCTGATCCTCGGCGCCGGCGTCCGCCTGCTCGACGACATCCCGCCTAGCGTGAAGCTGGAGCAGACCCGGATCGTCGAAGGGCCCGAGGTCGCCCACCTCTTCTACAGCGTCAGGAGCTGAGCAGCTTCGCCTTCTGCGCGGCGAACTCCTCCTCGGTGAGGATGCCCTGCGCTTTCAGCTCGCCGAGCTCCTTCAGCTGGTCGATCACCGACGCCTGGCCTGCCGGTTCGGGCGCCGGAGCCGCCGGGGCGGGAGCAGCTTGGGCTTCCACCGCGGCCTGCCGTTCCTGTTCGGCCCAGCGTTCCCCCTGGCGCCGGGAGACTCTGTTGCTGACGGCGGTTGCGGTGCCGGCGATGGCCGCGGTGCGGGCCATGCCTCGAAGTAGTCCTGGCATTACCTGCTCCTCTCTAGTCGTTGGCCTCGGCGGCGTCCAGCGCCGCGAGGAGGTCTTCGGCGGGAATCCGGCCGCTGGCCACCAGCTCGCCGCCGGAGCGGCGAACGGCGGCGACGAACGGCGCCGCCCAGGCGTTCTCGAAGACGAGCAGCGCCGCCGAGGTGCCGGGCGCGAGCACGCCGCCGGCCTCTTCGACGTCCTCGTCGCCGAGCAGCCCCGAGGAGACGCCCTCGAAGACCGCCAGCTCGGTCACTTCGCCGCCGAGATCGGCGAGCTCGAGCGCGGCGACGTTCCCCTCCTCGTCCTTGGCGATGAAGACGAGGTCGAGGATCCGGATCAGACCGCGGTCGACCAGGTCGACGAGCTGCGGCGCCACCTCCCCGTTCGGCTGCTTCCCGGGCCACTCGACCAGCAGGTAATCGATCGGGCCTATCTCGTTTGACTGGTCCATGGAACTCCCTCCCTTTGGGAAAGAAATCTGGTCTAACTGGTGATGACCATACCCGGTGGGTTAGGCTCGCTGCCACCATGTCGGACCTGAGCCCCGAAGAGGTCGCGATGCTCTACGGCAGCCGCTTCCTCACCGAAGACGCGCCCGCCCACGAGTTCCCGGCCAGCGGCATGCCGGCGCTCGACGCGATGCGGCTGGTCGACGAGGAACTGGTGCTGGAGGGGGACCCCTGGCGCAACCTCGCCACCTTCGTCACCACCTGGATGGAGCCGGAGGCGCAGCGGATCGTCAGCGAGAACCTCCACCGCAACTTCATCGATCACGCCGAGTATCCGATCTCGGCCGAGATCGAGCAGCGCTGCATCCGCATGCTCGCCGACCTCTACCACGCGCCCGGCGAGACGACCGGCTGCCGCACCCAGGGCTCCTCGGAGGCGATCATGCTCGGGGCGCTGTCGCTGAAGTGGAAATGGAAGGAGCGCCAGGAAGCGGCGGGGAGGTCGACCGATAGGCCGAACCTCGTCTTCGGTGGCGACGTCCATGTGGTCTGGGAAAAGTTCTGCCGCTACTTCGACGTCGAACCGCGGATCGTCCGCCTGCGCGAGGACAAGTACGTGATCGGGCCCGAGGACGTCGAGCCGCACGTCGACGAGAACACGATCGGGGTGGCCGCCGTGCTCGGCACCACCTTCACCGGCCACGCCGACGACATCCAGGGGATCAACGACCTGCTGCTGCGGATCAAGAAAGAGCGCGAACTCGACGTGCCGCTCCACGTCGACGCCGCCAGCGGGGGCTTCGTCTGGCCCTTCCTCTACCCGCACTCCGAGTGGGACTTCCGGCTTGAGCAGGTGCGCTCGATCAACGTCTCCGGCCACAAGTTCGGCCTCGTCTACCCGGGGATCGGCTGGCTCGTCTTCCGCGAGAAGGCCGACCTCGCCGAGGACCTCGTCTTCTACGAGAACTATCTGGGTAAGACGGACGCGACCTTCACCCTCAACTTCTCGACTGGCGCCTCGATGGTGCTCGCCCAGTACTACAACTTCGTCCGCCTCGGGCGCGAGGGCTACGGGGTTGTGATGCGGGCGATGGAGCAGAACGCCAAGGCGCTGGCGCAGAAGCTGGAGGACAACGGCAACTTCGAGCTGATCGGGGCGGAGAAGGAGCAGCTGCCGCTGGTTGCCTTCAAGCTGCGCGAGGGCAAGGGCTACGACGAGTTCGACGTCTCCTGGCAGCTCTCGGCTGAGCGCGGCTGGATGCTCCCCGCCTACACGATGCCGCCTGACGCCCAAGAGGTGAAGGTGATGCGGGCACTGGTCAAGGAGACGCTCAGCCGCGCCCAGATCGACCGCCTCGCCGACGACATCGCCGAAGCCTGCGAGACGCTGGAGAAGAAGGGCGGCGCCCATCCGGAAGAGCGCCACAAGGTGAAACGCAGCCCGGGTTACTGATTGGCAAAATCGGGTAGGCGGCACCGTGTGGGATTGAAGCCGCTGCCTGCCGCTGCCCTGGTCGCCCTCTCCCTCGGCCTTGTTGCCTGCGGGGGTGGCGGCTCCGATTCCACCTCGACCAGGCACGGCAGCGTCAGCTGAGCGACTCGTGTAGCGCCTAGGATCTGGCCGGATGAAGCCGGTCACGGTCGCCGCCACCGTCGCCAAGCCGCCCCCCGAGGTCTTCGAGTTCCTCGACGTCCTCCCTAATCACCAGGGCTTCCTCGATCACTACCTCACTGACTGGGAGTTCTCCGGTCCGCAGCGGGGGGTCGGCGCCAAGGCGCGGGCGCGCGCCAACGCGATCGGCTCGCAGGACCACTTCGAGTTCGAGGTGAAGGAGGCCGAGCCGCCGCGCCGGATCGTCGAGCAGGGCGTCTCCGCCGGCGGCAAGCGTAAGACCCGGGGCACCTACCGTCTCGAGGAGCTTCCCGATGGCAGCACCCGGATCGAGTTCGAGCTCGCCTTCCAGCAGCTGCCGCGCAGCGAGCGTCTCGCCCCCTTCCTCACCCGCGCCTTCGTCAAGCGGGTCAACGCCAAGTCGATGCGCCGGCTCGCCAAGCAGCTCGGCGGCTGAGAAGATCCCGGCGTGCCCGAGGGGGAGCGAGAGGATCTGGCGGAGCTGCTGGCGCGGCGGGCGCTGACCGAGGACGCGGCGCGGCCGGAGGCGGTCGGGCGGCGGCATGCGGCGGGTGGGCGCACGGCGCGGGAGAACGTCGAGGACCTGGTCGATCCCGGCTCCTTCGTCGAGTACGGGCGCTTCGCGATCGCCGCCCAGCGCGGCCGCCGCGAGCTCGAGGACCTGATCGCGCGCACCCCCGCCGACGGCCTCATCGCCGGCACCGCCCGCGTCAACGGCGACCTCTTCGACGAGGAGCGCGCCGCCTGCGCGGTCCTCTCCTACGACTACACGGTCCTGGCTGGGACCCAGGGCGCTCTCGGCCACCGCAAGAAGGACCGCCTCTTCGAGCTGATCGAGCGGATGCGCCTCCCCGTCGTCTTCTACGCCGAGGGCGGCGGCGGCCGGCCCGGCGACACCGACTACCCCGTCGTCTCCGCCCTCGACACCCGCGCCTTCGCGCTCTGGGCGAAGCTCTCCGGCCTGGTGCCGCGGATCGCGATCGTCCACGGCCGCTGCTTCGCCGGCAACGCGGTGATCGCCGGCTGCGCCGACCTGATCGTCGCCACCGAGGGCTCCTCCCTCGGCATGGGCGGGCCGGCGATGATCGCCGGCGGCGGCCTCGGCGACGTCCACCCGGACGCGGTCGGGCCGCTGGAGACGCAGGCGCGCAACGGCGTCGTCGACCTCGCCGTCGCCGACGAGGCGGAGGCGACCGCAGCCGCCAAGCGTCTGCTCGCCTACTTCCAGGGCGCGACCGCGCCCGGGCCCGAACCCGACCAGGCGTGCCTGCGCGAGCTCGTCCCCGAGCGCAAGCGCCGCGCTTATGACCCGCGGCCGATCGTCGAGACCCTCTGCGACGAGGGCTCGGTCACCTTCCTGCGCGAGCGCTTCGCGCCGGAGATGGTGACGGCGCTGGCACGGATCGAGGGCCGCCCGCTCGGAATCGTCGCCAACGACACCCGCCATACCGCCGGCGCCGTCACCAGCGAGGCGGCTGACAAGGCGGCTCGCCACCTGCAGCTCTGCGACGCCTTCGGGCTGCCGGTCGTCTCCCTCGTCGATACCCCCGGCTACATGGTCGGCCCCGAGGCCGAGGCGACCGGGCTGGTGCGCCGCGCCTCGCGGCTGCTGGTTGCCGGGGCGGCTTTGCGGGTACCGCTCATAGCGGTGATCCTGCGCCGCGGCTACGGCCTCGGCGCGCAAGCGATGGTCGGGGGCAGCCTGCATGAGCCGCTGCTGACCGTCGCCTGGCCGAGCGCCCACCTTGGGCCGATGGGGCTGGAGGGAGCGGTGCGGCTGGCGCTGCGCAAGGAGCTGGAGGCGATCGCCGACGAGGCCGAGCGCGAGCAGCGCGTCCGCGACCTCACCGCTGCAGCCGAAGAGAACGCGAAGGCGCTCAACGCGGCGGCGCTGTTCGAGCTCGACGACGTGATCGACCCGGTCGAGACCCGCGGCCTCGTCGCCTCGACCCTGAAGGCCGCCGGCGACGCCAGCCCGCCCGGCGCCCATCGCTTCGTTGACACCTGGTGACTAACAAAGGGAGAGACATGACCGACTACTCCGACCTCAAGGCGCTGTTCGTCAACTGCACGCTGAAGCGCAGCCCCGAGGTCTCGAACACGCAGGGGCTGATGGACAAGTCGATGGCGATCATGCGCGCCAACGGGGTGGAGGTGGACTGCATCCGCGCGATCGACCACGAGATCGCGGTCGGCGTCTGGCCCGACATGACCGAGCACGGCTGGGAGCGCGACGAGTGGCCGGCGATCTTCGAACGGGTGATGGCGGCCGACATCCTCGTCCTCGGGATGCCGATCTGGCTGGGCGAGAAGTCCTCGGTCGCGACCCACGTGATCGAGCGCCTCTACGGCAACTCGCACCTGCTCAACGACCGCGACCAGTACGCCTATTACGGGCGGGTCGGCGGCTGCATCGTTACCGGCAACGAGGATGGGATCAAGCACTGCGCGATGAACGTCCTCTACTCGCTGCAGCACCTCGGCTACACGATTCCGCCGCAGGCCGACTCCGGCTGGATCGGCGAAGCCGGCCCCGGCCCGTCCTACCTGGACGAGGGTTCCGGCGGGCCGGAGAACGACTTCACCAACCGCAACACCACCTTCGCCGCCTGGAACCTGATGCACCTGGCGCGCATGCTGAAGGACGCCGGCGGCATCCCCGCCCACGGAAACCAGCGCACCGAGTGGGATGCCGGCTGCCGCTTCGACTTCCCCAACCCCGAGCACCGGGCTTGATCACCAGAGCGCGTCGTGCTCCTCCATCACGCCGAGGCCCTGGGCGAGCTTCACTCCGGCAAGGCTGCCGCTGAAGCTGCCGAACTGGTGGCGGTAGTTGGAACGGATCAAGAGGTAGTTCTCGTTGTGAACGTGTTCTGACTCGCCGTGGAAATCGAGCCGCTCGCCCTTGCCGAACTCAATCGCCTTTGGTCTGAAGCGGACCGGGGAAGGCTCAGACGGCGCGCCGTCGATCCAGACCGCCCGCTCGCTGTCCTGCGGCGGGTCGTTCACCCCCTCGACAAGGTTCCAGGCGAGGTCGCGGCCGTCGGCGCCGCGGCCGATGCCGGCTGACCAGCGCCAGCTGGTGTGCCGCTGGTGGTGACCTGCTGACTCGTCGTCGACGCCGCGGCCGAAGACCTCCCAGCACCGCCCCGGAATCTCGATCTTCCCCTCGACCCGCATCCCTACCCGCTTCCGAGTCCAGGCCAGGGCGCGGCCGCTCGGGCAGGTGGTCTCGATCGGCTCGCCTTCGCCGAGCCGCAGACTCGCGTGCAGCCCCGGTCCGTCGATCGCCAGCCGCGGCCCGTCCAGCGTCACCTCCTTACTGCCCGGCCGCAACGCGGTATGGGCCCACTGCTGTCCCGTTCCCCGATCCAAGAGCACCCAGAACGACTGCGTCAGCGGCCCTACTTCGGCGCGGGCGGCGCAGAGCATCACGTCATCGGCAAAGACGCCGACGTAACGCCACCTCTTGCGCAACTGCCCGTGGTCGAAGAGGGGGAGGGAGGCGGTGTCCACGGGGCGAAGGTACACCGCAATAGGCTCGCTTCAGTGTCAGCCTTCTGCCTCATCGGGCGGTGGCGTCCGACCGGAGCGGTTGGTTCCTCAGATGGCGGTGGGCTGACTCCTAGGCTGTCCGCCGGCCCGTGGGCCTGGCTTGCATGCATTGTGTCGCCCGCCGCCTTCCGAGGAGCTCCGGCGTGACTTGATAGGAGCGTGGCAGCGCCCCCACTGAAGGTTGTCCGCCGGAGGTCCGCTTCAAAGGCAACAGCGGATGAAGGGACGGTGCAGATGATCGTGATCGGCGCGGATATCCACAAGCGCAACCACATGCTCGTGGCGGTGGGGGCGCAGACGGGCGAGCTGCGCTCAGAGCTGCAGATCGCAGCCGACGAGCAGGGCCACCAGGCGGCCCTGCGCTGGGCGCGCGAGCTGGACGAAGAGCGCGTCTGGGCGCTGGAGGACTGCCGGCAGGTCTCACGCCGCCTCGAGCAGGCGCTGCTTGCCGCCGGCGAGCGGGTCGTGCGGGTGGCGCCGCGGCTCACCGGGCTCTCGCGCCGGGCCGACCGCAGGGCGGGCAAGTCGGACCCGATCGACGCCCTGGCGGTGGCGCGGGTGGCGGTGCGCGAAGGGCCCGATCGCCTCCCGGCGGCGTTCCTCGACGAGGAGGCGATGGCGATCCGCCTGCTGGCAGACCACCGCGAGGACCTGGTCGCTGAGCGCACCAGGGCCCAGAACCGGCTGCGCTGGCACCTGCTCGACCTCTGCCCGGAGCTGGAGGCCCGGCTACCGGTGCGCTCGCTGGGCAGCGCAGCACGCCTGCGCGACGTCGCCGAGTGCCTGGAGCAGCTCCCCTCGACGCGGGCGCGGATCGCCCGTGAGCTGGTCGAGCGCATCGGCGAGGTCACCGAGGAGGTCAAGCGGCTGCAGGCCGAGATCAAGGCACTCGTCCGCGCCCACCGCCCGGCGCTGCTCGCAGAGACCGGCTGCGGGCCGCTCACCGCCGCCACCCTGATCGGCCACGCCGCCGGGGCGGAGCGCTTCGCCGGCGAGGCGCAGTTCGCCCGCATGGCCGGGGTCGCCCCGGTCCCCGTCTCCTCGGGCAAGAGCGATCGCCATCGCCTGCACCGCGGCGGCGATCGCCAGCTGAACCGCGCCCTGCACGTGATCGCGATCACCAGGTCGCGCCTGGATCCCGAGACCCGCGCCTACCTCGACAAGAAGCGGGCCGAGGGGAAGAGCAACCGCGAGGCCCTGCGCTGCCTCAAGCGCCACCTGGCCAGGCGCTTCTACCAGCTGCTGCGGGATCCCTCTCCTTCTCCCTCTCCCTCTCTATAAATGTCTCCTCAGGATTCCGGCTATCCACAGAGGGACTTGACATAGGAGCAATGCATGGACCAGGTAATCCAGATCGTCGGCGCGCTGCTGATCCTCACCGCCTTCGCCGCGGTTCAGTTCGATTGCATGCGGCCCGAGTCGCGCCTCTATCTGGTGCTCAACCTGGTTGGCTCGGCGATCCTCGCGGTACTGGCAGTTCTCGCTTCCCAGTGGGGCTTCGTCCTCCTTGAGGGCGTCTGGGCGGTGGTTTCGGCGTGGGGCCTGTGGATGGCGACTTTTCCTCCCCATAGGGAGGAAAAGTCGCCAAACGTCTAGCCGGCTTTGGCTTCGAGTCGCTCCGCCAGTTTTTTCATCCCGCGCTCGCGGGCCGCGGCCGCGCCGCCGAACCAGTCGGTCGGGCGGTCCGGCGGGCGTTTGACGCCGGCGTCGCGCAGGGTTGCGATGTCCTTGAAGGCGAGCAGCTCCTCGCGGCCCTCGATCAGCGCCCCGCGCAGCGCCGGGCGGCGCTCGCGGATCGCGTTGTCGAGGATCGCCTCCAGCGAGCCGTGCCGGCGCAGCAGCTCCGCCGCCGTCTTCGGGCCGACGCCCTTGGCACCGGGCAGCCCGTCGGCGGGGTCGCCGCGCAGGGCGATGAAGTCCGGCACCAGCTCGGGGTCGATCCCGTAGCGCTCGCGCACCTCCGCCGGCCCCACCTCTTCGGCGCCTTTGCCGCCGGTGCGGGTGTAGAGGACCGTCGTGCTCTCGCTCGCGCACTGGTACATGTCGCGGTCGCCGGTCAAGAGCAGCGCCCGCCCGCCAGCCTCGGCCTCCAGCTTCGCGTAGGTCCCGAGCAGGTCGTCGGCCTCGAGTTCGTCGCCGGTCGCCACCGTCCAGCCGAAGCCTTCGAAGAAGTCGGGCGCGTCGGCGAACTGGTGCGGCAGCTCCTCGGGCATCGCCTCCTCGCGCTCGGCGTGGTAGGCCGGGTAGAGCTCGGTCCGATAGGCCGCCGCGTCGGGCCCGAAGCAGAGCACCACCGCCCTGGGGCCGTGCAGCTCGACCTCGCGCAGGACCAGGTTCGCCGCCCCCAGCAGCGCGTTCACCGGCCGCCCGTCCGGCCCGACGATCTTGCTCGGCAGCGCGTAGAAGGCGCGGAACAGCATCGAGGGCGCATCGACGGCAAGCAGCGGCGCGGGCACGTTGCACTTATATGACACCTGGCACGCGGCGTTCGTCCTTTTACGGATTTATGCCCGGAAAAGGACGAACGCCGAGCCGAGATCGGGCGCTGGCTAGTGTGGGGCCGGCATGAAGGCTCTCGCGATCGACGACCTGCAGAAGCGCTACCCGAACGGGGTGGAGGCGCTGCGTGGGGTCTCGCTGGAGATCGAGGAGGGCGAGTTCTTCAGCCTGCTCGGGCCCAACGGCGCCGGCAAGTCGACGCTGATCCACTGCACGACTGGGCTGGCGCAGCCGACCGGCGGCTCGATCGAGGTCTTCGGCCACGACGCGATCGACCGCTACGCGGAAGCGCGGCAGGCGGTCGGGCTGGCGCCGCAGGAGCTGAACATCGACTGGTTCCTCACCGTCGAGGAGACGCTCGACTACCACGCCGGCTACTTCGGGATGCCACGACGCGACCGCCGCGAGCGCGCCAAGGAGCTGCTGGAGACCTTCTCGCTCACCGACAAGCGCGACGAGCGCACCCGCACCCTTTCCGGCGGGATGAAACGGCGGCTGATCCTGGCCCGGGCGATGATGCACCGGCCGCGACTGCTGATCCTCGACGAGCCGACCGCCGGCGTCGACGTGGAGCTGCGGCTGGAGCTCTGGCACTACGTCCAGAAAATCAACCAGGAGGGGACGACGATCCTCCTCACCACGCACTACCTGGAGGAGGCGGAGCAACTCTGCGACCGCATTGCCTTCATCGCCGAGGGGCAGATCGTCGCCGAGGGGACCAGCGAGGAGCTCGCCTCCCGCTTCGAGGTCGCCAACCTCGAGGACGCCTACCTTGCCCTGGTCGGGCGCAAAGAGCTATCGCGCTCGCACATCGAGCTCGAGGCCGAGGTCGAGGCGTGAGCGCGGCGCAGATCCGCTTCGCGACGCTCTGGCGCCGCGAGGTCAACCGCTTCATGAAGATCAAGAAGCAGACGATCGGCGCCCCGATGCTGGAAACGTTCCTCTACATCACCGTCTTCGGGGCGGCGCTCGGCTCGCGGATCAAGCACCTGCACGGGATCGACTACATCCTCTTCGTGATCCCCGGCCTGATCATGATGGCCTTCTCGACCAACGCCTTCTCCAACAACTCCTCCTCGATCCTCCAGCAGAAGTTCCAGGGGGCGATCCAGGACCAGCTCTCCTCGCCCGCCTCGCCGGCCGAGCTGCTGCTCGCCTTCTCGCTCGGCGGCTTCATGCGCGGGCTGATGGTGGCGACGCTGACCTTCCTCGTCTCGGTGATCCTGGTCGGGCTGCCGGTGGACAACGTCCTCGTGCTGATCCCGTCGCTGGCACTGGTCGGGTTCTTCTTCTCCCAGCTCGGGGTGCTGATCGGCGTCCGCGCCGAACAGTTCGACGACGTCGCCTTCGCCCAGACCTTCGTCCTGCAGCCGCTGATCTTCCTCGGCGGCGTCTTCTACTCGGCGGCGCTGCTGCCGCAGCCGTTCGAGACCCTGACCCGCTTCAACCCGATCTTCTACATGATCAACCTGGTCCGCTACGGCTTCGTCGGCTTCAGCGAAGTCAGCATCCCCCTCTCCCTGCTGGCCCTGACCGCCGCCACCGCCGCGCTCTTCCTCGTCAACCTGCGCCTCTTCAGCCGCGGCTACCGTCTCCGCGCATAGGCCGCCCGCGAACTGCATCAGGTTTCCTCCCTCCTGGGCCGGAAATCTGATGCAGTTCGAATTAAGGGCTGACGTTCTCCTCGACCCAGGCGAGGTAGCCGGGGGAGCCGGCGACGATCGGGGTGGCGATGATCTCCGGCTCGTCGTAGGAGTGGACCTCGCGGATCGCCGCTTCGACCGCGTCGTAGGCGGCGCGGGTCGTCTTCGCCAGGCACTGCCACTCCCGCTCCGTCTGGGCCCCGCCCTCCCAGCGGTAACGACTCGTGATCGGACCGACCACCTGCACGCAGGCGGCAAGCCGGCGCTCGACCAAGAGGCGGGCGAGCCAGCCGGCCTCCTCTTCGGAGCCGATCGTGGTCAGGACTTGGACGTAGTCGCTCATCCCGGATCGGCGACCGGGACCCCGGCTTTGTGGTGGTCGTCGGGCAGCAGAAGGATCGCCCCCTCGCCGGTCACATAGGCCTCCTCGCCGTGCTGGACGACGTCCATGCCCATCGCCTCCTCGCGATCCGTCGCTCGCAGCGGCATCACGGCGCCGATCAGCTTCAGCAGCAGGAAGGTCATCCCGAACGCGTAGGCCGGCCCGGCCAGCACCGCCAGCGCCTGGTGGCCCAGCTGCGCCGCGTTGCCGTAGAAGAGCCCGTCCGAGACTCCGGTCCAGGCCTTCTGGGCGAAGAAGCCGATGAAGAGGACCCCGCAGAGGCCCGCGGTGCCGTGGGCGGCGAGGACGTCGAGCGTCTCGTCGACTCGGGTCCGCGTTCGGTAGGCGATGAGCCAATGGCTCGGCAGCGCCCCGAGGAAGCCGAGCAGCATCGCCCAGCCGGGGCTGATGAAGCCGCCCGCCGGGGTGATCAGCACGCAGCCGACGACGATCGCGGTGGCGGCGCCGATCGCGGTCACTTTGCGGCCGCGGATCAGGTCGAGGATGAACCAGCCGACCAGCGTGCAGGCCGGGCAGAGCAGCGTGTTGACGAAGGCGAGCACGCTGGGATTGCCGGTGGAGAAGCCGCTGCCGCCGTTGAAGCCGAACCAGCCGAACCACAGCAGTCCTGCTCCGAGCAGGACATAGACGGCGTTGTGGGGGAGGAGGGCCTGGCGGCCGTAGTCCTTGCGCGCGCCGACGACGAGCGCCGCGGCCAGCGCCGAGAAGCCCGACCCCATCTCGACCGGCACGCCGCCGGCGAAATCGAGCGTGCCGCCGGACGCCAGCCAGCCGTCGCCGAAGGCCCAGTGGGCGAGGACGGCGTAGACCAGCACCGACCACAGCGCCGCGAAGAGGAGGAACGGCCCGAACCGCATCCGCTCGACCACGGCGCCGGAGATCAGCGCCACGGTGATGATGCAGAACGTCGCTTGGAAGGCGAAGAAGACGAGCTCGGGGATCGTCCCGCCGGCCCGCGGCGCGAAGTCGACGCCGTTGAGGAAGGCGTTGCCGAGGCCGCCGATGAACTTGCCTTCGCCGCCGTCGAAGGCAAGCGAGTAGCCGACCGCAGCCCAGGTGACGGCGGCGACCGCGATCGCGGCGATGCTCATCATGAAGGTGTTGAGGACGTTCTTCGAGCGCACCAGCCCGGCGTAGAAGAGCCCCAGCGCCGGCGTCATCATCAGCACCAGAGCGGTGGCGACCAGCATCCAGGCGGTGTCCCCGGTGTCGATCGCGGCGATCATTTGCTGCTCACCGGCGTCACGGCGCCCTCGTCAGCGTCCCCGGTGCGGATCCGGACCGCGTGCTCGAGCGGCACGACGAAGATCTTGCCGTCGCCGACCTCGCCGGTGCGGGCGCCCTCGCAGAGCGCCTGCACGGTCTTGTCAACAAAGTTGTCGGAGACGGCGACCTCGAACCGGACCTTCTCCGAGAGTCCCATCTGCACGGTCGTCCCCCGGTAGGTCTCGACCCGGTCGAGCTCGCCGCCGTGGCCTTGCACCCGGCTGATCGAGAAGCCCCGGACCTCGGCGCGATAGAGCGCCTCGAGGACCTGGTTCGCCTGCTCGGGGCGAACGATCCCGATTACAAGTTTCACGTCTTCATCCTTTCCCCAAAGGTGCCGCTGCCGGATGCGAGCCTATCGGGATGGCAACTGGGATTGCGGGCCGCTCCGGCAGCGGCGGCCGGCGCCTCCGCCTCCCTACAATCCGAGGCGAATGGCCACGCGGGTCCGCAGGCGGCGCCGGAAGCCGCACCGTCGTATCTGGCACAAGATCGTGATCCCGCTTGGGGTCTTGCTTGCGCTGGTGCTGGTCGCCGGCGGAATCGCGGTTGCCTGGGCGATCAACATCTACAACTCGGCGCCGCCGCTCTCGAGCCTGAAACCGGTGCAAAAGGGCCGCTCCTCGGCGATCTACGCCGCCGACGGCAGCCTGATCGGCTTCATCCGCTCGGAAAACATCCGCCAGCCGGTGCCGGGGAAGGCGCTGCCGGAAGACCTCAAAGACGCGACGGTCGCGATCGAGGACAAGGGCTTCTGGCAGCACGGGGCGCTCGATCCGCAGGGGATCGCCCGCGCCGCGCTGAAGGACATCGAAGCGGGGGGCAAGCCGGTCCAGGGCGCCTCGACGATCACCCAGCAGCTGGTCCGCAACCTCTACATCCAGAACCCGCAGGAGACGCTCGAACGAAAGATCAAGGAAGCCGCACTCGCCAACGAACTTTTCGAAAAGCACACCCGCAGCTGGATCCTCACGCAGTACCTGAACACGGCGCCGTACGGGACCATCGAAGGGCAGACCGCGGTCGGGGCGGAAGCAGCCGCGCAGACCTTTTTCGGCAAGCCGGCCAAAGACCTGGAACTGAAGGAAGCGGCGCTGATCGCCGGCCTGCCCCAGGCGCCCTCCGAATACAACCCGTTCCTCGACCCGAAGGCGGCCCTGAAGCGGCGCAACGAGGTCCTGAACGCGATGCACGAACAGGGCTACATCACGGGTGACGAATACGGCACCGCCCGCACCGAAGGGCTGGGTCTGCACCCGGGCCACAAGTACCAGACCATCAAGGACCCGTTCCTCTTTGATCTGGTCCAGAACGAACTGATCGAAAAGTACGGGATCAACACCGTCCGCAACGGCGGGCTCAAGGCCTACACGACGATCGACCCCGCATTGCAGGAAAAGGCCGAAAACGCGATCGCCGAAGGCTGCTCCACCTGTTACGAAGGCGGCCCGGTGGCTGGCCTCGCCTCCGTCAGCCCCAAAGACGGAGCCATCGTCGCCCTAGCCTCCAGCCCGCCGGGTGAAGGCGAAGAAGAATTCAACTACTCGTGGCAGGCCGAACGCCAGCCCGGGTCCTCGTTCAAGACCTTCGTCCTCACGACCGCGATCAAGCAGGGGATCGACCCCTACTCGACCTATTACAACGGGACTTCGCCGATTACCCTGGCGATCCCCGGCGGGGGCTACTGGACCGTCCACAACGCCGAGCCCGGCGGCGGCGTGATGTCGCTGGCGCAGGCTACGACCGACTCGGTCAACGTCGTCTACGCCCAGCTCGACCTCGACGTCGGCCCGGAAAACGTGACCGAAACCGCCGAGGAAATGGGGATCGAAACGGAATTGCAGTCGGTGCCGGCGGAGGCGATCGGCGGTCTCGCCTACGGCGTCAGCCCGCTGGAAATGGCCGACGCCTACGCGACCCTCGCCAACGGCGGCATCCACCACGACCCGACCGCGATCAGCCGGGTCGAATTCCCCAACGGCAAGGTCGATGACCTGCTGAGCGAAAACGGCGAACGCGTCCTCACTACGGGCCAGGCCGCCGAGGTGACGAAAATCCTCGAAACGGTGATCACCGAAGGCACCGGCGCCGGCTACACCTACATGGGCTGCAGCTCGGAGGCCGGCAAGACCGGGACCTCCGAGGGCGAGTCCGATGCCTGGTTCGTCGGCTACACCCCGCTGTACTCCACCGCCGTCTGGGTCGGGCACCCGACCTCGCGCGAATACACCGGCTTCGGCGGCCCCACCGCAGGCCCGGTCTGGCGCGCCTACATGGAGTCGGCCCAGGGGAGCGATTGCCCCGAATTCGAATCGCCGAGCTCGCTGCCCGAACTCGAAGGCCTCAGCGGCGGCCACACCTCGTCCTCGGGCTACCAGAGCTACGAAGGCGAAGAAGAATTCGAAGGCGAATTCGAAGAAGAAGGCGAAGAAGAAGCCGAAAGCAAGGGCAGGGGCGGCAACGAAGGCGGCAACGAACCCGCCCCCACCCCGGAACCCGAACCGGCTCCAGAACCCGCTCCGACCCCGGCTCCAGCGCCCTCTCCGCCGCCCGGCGGCGGCCTCAGCCCCGGCTGATCGGTCTTCATTACTCTGGACCTCTTGACCGGAGCTTTACTTTGTGTTAGAACAACCCCGTTCCCACGGGAACCAGGGGATGGATCGGATAGGTCTCCCCCTGTGCGCGAGCCGTAACGCAACCCGACGTTTTGCGTCGGATCAAAGGAGAAAACATGAAGTATCTGAAGATGCTCGGCCTCGCCGCGATCGCGGCTATGGCTGTGACGGCGTTCCTCGGAGCCAGCTCGGCTTCGGCGTCCGTCCTCTGCACAACAACAACAACCCCGTGCGGCACCAGCTGGCACATCGACGAACTCAAAGCCACCACCGTGGCCGGAACTACGACGAGCCTCCACTCGACAAGCGGGTCTCTCGAAGCTACATGCAAAGAATCGAGCTCCACGGCAGTCAAAAAAACGACAGGTAGCTCGACCACGACAGCTACCGGGACGGTGGCCACCACTGCTCTGACCTGGGGCGGTTGCAACCAGGTGACGAAAACCCTCGAAGGCGGCGAACTCGAAGTCCATCAGATCGCCGGAACCCATAACGGAACAGTTACAGCCAAGGGGTTCAAGGTGACAGTCGTCGTCGCCGGCGTCAGCTGCGTCTTCGGCGCCGGTACCGGCGTCGATCTCGGTACCCTGACAGGCGGCGCCCCGGCGAAGCTGGACGCCAGCGCAGTCGTCAACAAGGTGGAAGGTGGATTCCTCTGCCCGGCAGATTCCAATTGGACAGCCGAATACACGGTCACAAACCACACTGCAGCCTACGTAGTCGCCGAATAAGCGCCTAGCAGTCAATGGCTGAAGTCGCGGCCGCCCCGACCAGGGGCGGCCGCGGCGTTCCTTAGATCGACTGCCTCAGTTTCTTGACACGACTCCTTTCTGTGGCTATGCTGCCTGCCGCAGGGTTCGTAACGTAGTGCCGTAACGAGGGGGAAAGGGGCTGAGGGATGGCTCGTAGTTTTTTGCACCGAGTCGTACGGAGAGGAGCGCTTTGCGGTGCTTTGACGCTTCTCTGTGTCGCCGTGGGGTCGGGAGCCGTGGCCCGTGCCGCGGAAGAAGGTCGCATCTTCAACCCAAGGCTCTCATTGACCGGCGGCTGCACGTTCGACGAAGTCGATTCCATCCCCGACCCCGGCTGTCCCGGAGGGGCCCATCCTGCTAAATCCTTCTCGGCTCCGACGGCCGTCACCACCGATTCCTACGGGAATATGTACGTTGGCAGCTACGGCTCGAAATCGAATGGCTCTGAAGGGCGGATTGACATCTTCAATCCGAAAGGCTTCTACATCGGAAGCTTCGCCGCTATTGGGCCGCGAAACCTTGCCGTTGATAGCGAAGGAAACCTGTACGTCTACTCTGTAAGCGGTGGCACTGGCAATCTGCGCCTTTACGCTCCGAGTGCTCCTTATGAACCAGCGACCGGCAATATCGAATACGACGGTGAAGAATTCACCACCTTAGTCGAAGGGAGCTTCGCGACGTCCGGAGGGCTTGCGATCGGACCGGAAGATCACTTGTTCTGGACCGACGGGCACTTCATCACCGAATTCAGCTCGGCGGCCGAAAGCAACAAAGTGATCAATTCGAACATCGGCGGTGGTACCCTCGGAAACCCGACCGGGGTCGGATTGGCGGTCGATCTTACGCGCGGACGGATTTACGCTGGCGATCGAGAAGGCGTGAACTCTGTGATCAGGGTCTTCGAACTCGAAGAACCGCATGCCCTGGTGGAAACGATAGACGGATCGACGACCCCTCCCGGCAAATTCGTTGGTGGCTTCCTTTCGATTGCTGTCGATGAAGGAACCGGGCACATTTTCGTTTACGACAATGGAGGTGCCGAAGTCGTCTACGAGCTCACCGAAACCGGAGAATACCTCTCGACTGTCCCCGCCGAACTCAACAAACACTCGGTCTTCGAGGCCGAGATCGCGATCGACAACGGTGAAAAAAGCCCAAACGGGGGCTTGAATCCCTTCGAAGTGCGCTATCTGTTCGTCCCGGCCTATCCCACCGGCGTCGGGCATCTCTTCGCCTTCGGTCCCTTGGAACAATGCGCACCCGTAGTCGAAGCCGTCTCGTTCACCGGAGTGTCGGAAACGGAAGCTGAACTACTGGCGGAAATAGAACCCTGCGGTCTCGAAACGGAATACACCTTCGAATACACCACTCAGCAGCACTACAAAGAAGAAGGGAATTCGTTCAACGGCGCCACGGTTGCGGGCAGCGGGAAAATCCCGGCCGGCCTGGCGCCGGTCTCCGTCTCCGCGGCGGCGGAAGGACTCGTGCCTGGCACCACGTATCGCTTCCGGGCGGTCGCCAAAAACGAAGAAGGCCCCGACGAAGCCGAAGGAAAATTCGCGACCTATGCTGCGCAGCCTCTCTCCGGTTGCCCGAATGACGCTCTGCGCACCGGTTTCTCGGCGCTGCTGCCGGACTGCCGTGCCTACGAGCTCGTCACCCCACCGGACACCAATGCCCGTTTGCCGATGGGCCAGGGCCGCTTCGGCACCTATTTCGCCAGCCGCCAGGCCTCGCCCGCCGGAGATAAGGTGTCGTTCCTGATCGAAGGCGGCCTGATCCCAGGCAGCGAAGGAACGGGTTCCCTCGGCGGCGATACCTACCTGGCGACCCGCGGCGAAAATGGCTGGAGCAGCTCGCTGGCCGGACCGACCAGCACCGAAAACGAAAATAACTTCCCGGGTAGCACCTCACCGGATCAGGGCTATACGCTTTGGAGCAAGCTTCTTCCTTCTGGCCAGGAAAACTACGTCCGTTACCCGGATGGACATTCAGCCCTGGTAGGCCGCGGCAGCATAACGAGCGATCCCGCGGCGGAAGGCATGCTGATCAGCGAAAACGGCGGCCACATCATCTTCGTCAGTGCTGTCAAGCTCGAGGAAAACGCTCCGCCTAGCGGCACCGAGACGGTCTACGACCGCACCGCTGACGAAGTCACCCACGTCGTATCACTGTTGCCAGAAAAAGTCACCCCTGCGGCGAACGCCCAATACCGGGGTGCCTCCCTCGACGGCAAGGGCGTGGCCTTCTCGATCGGTAACAAGCTCTACCTCCACTTCAACGAAGAAACCTACGAAATCGGCGAAAACGTCACCTTCACCGGCGTCGCCGAAGGCGGTGAACGGATCTTCTACCTTAAAGAAGGAGATCTCTTTGCCTTCGACATCAACGATCCTGAACCGATCCGGTTCACCGAAACCGGTGATGTGACCCCGGTCAACGTCGCCGCTGACGGCAGCGCCGCCTACTTCCTCTCGCCGACCGAAATCGCCACCGAACCAAATCCGAGCGGAGTCGGTCCGGTGGCAGGTGAAGAAAATCTCTACCTCTCGCGCGAAGGGACGATCAGTTTCGTCGGCACCGTCACCAACCGCGACGTGGAAGGCGAAGTCATTGCAGGGGTCGAAGCTATCGGGGGTCTCGGATTGTGGACGTACGCGATTGGAGTCAACGAAACCGGTCCCCCAGGTCATCTGGCATCTCCTGGCCATCTTGCCGCCGACCCCTCCCGCAGCACCCCTGACGGCAATGCACTTCTCTTCGAGTCGCGGGCGGACCTCGCAGGCTACGACCCCGAAGGTCACCCTGAGGTCTATCGCTACGACTTCGTCAACAATGAACTCGATTGCATCTCCTGCAACCCCACCCTGGCCCCGGCCTCGGGCGAAGCAAGCTTGCAGTCGATCATCCGCGAAAGGTTCAAACCGGAGCCCCTCAACTCCTATAGCGTCGTTGCCAACCTGCGCGCCGATGGTCGCCGTGCCTTCTTCCAGTCGACCGAAGCGCTCGTCCCCGGCGACACCGACGAACTGCAGGACGTCTACGAGTGGGAGGCCCAGGGGGTCGGCAGCTGTACCAATCCCGGCGGCTGCGTCTACCTGATCTCCTCCGGGCACAGCGACCGCATCGACTACCTCTTCGGGGTCAGCGACAGCGGCGACAACGCCTTCTTCAGGAGCTCGGACATCCTGCTGGGGGTCGACGCCGAACACACCCCCTCGGTATACGACGCGCGGGTCGAAGGCGGCTTCCCCGAAGAAGAAGGGGTGATCTGCCAGGGCGAAGGGTGCAGACCGTCGCTGACGCCCCCGCCCGTTCTGCCTGCTCCGGAAAGCGGCGTCCACGAACCCGAAGGCCCGCCTCCGATTAAGCACTGCCCCAAAGGCAAGCGCAAGGTGGTCCGTAAGGGCAAGGTCCAGTGCGTGAAGAAGAAGCATCACCACCACAAAGCCAGCCCCAAGAAGAAGGGGGGCAGCAAGTGAGCTTCCCGTTCAGCAGGAGGATCGCTCTCCTCGCCGTAGCCGCTTTGTTCGGTGTCTTTGCAGCCTCTGCCCAGGCAGCCGAAGAACCGGAAAAATACGAACTGGAATCGGTTTCGACCGCACTTTCCACCCGTCAGGCCGGCGCTCATGCTGATTTGACCATTGGCTTTTCGCTGTCGGAAGAAGGGGGCAAGCCATTTGCGAAAACGCGCGAACTCAAATTTGCGCTGCCGCCCGGAGTGATCGGCAACCCGCAGGGAATCCCCCGCTGTACGGCCACCCAGCTCGGGAATTTGCCCGAAGAAAGCGAATGCCCGATTGCCTCGCAGGTCGGGATCTCCGAAGTCACGGTCGGCGGCAGCGCCGTCTCCGGGACCTTCACCGAGCCGGTCTACAACATGGAGCCGCCCGGAGGCGACGTCGTCGCCCGCTTCGGCTTCATGGCAGCGCTCTACCCGACCTTCCTCAACATTCGCGTCAACCCGATCAACTACAGCATCGTCGCCACCGTTGAAGGGGCGCCTTCGGCGGCGGGGTTGATCAAGGCAGTGTCGACGCTCTGGGGCGTGCCTGCGGACTCGAGCCACGACGGATTTCGGCTAACCCCCTTTGAAGCGATCAATGGCGAAACGCCCTCGGGCGGCCGCAAAGTCGGCCTGCCGCCGGCGCCATTCCTATCTAACCCGACCGACTGCAGCCTCAGCCGCGAAATCACCGTTACCGCGACCAGCTATGCGGAACCGGAACAACCGCGGACGAAGAGCGCTCCGTTCCCACAAATCACCGGCTGCGGCATAATCGGCTTCGCCCCCACCTTCAGCGCGATCCCGACTAATCCCGAAACGGCGGCGCCCACCGGTCTCGATGCCACGCTGACGATACCGCAGGACGAAACGCCGCAAGGCCGGGCGACCTCGACCCTCAAGAGCGCGGTGGTCAGCCTCCCGCAGGGGATGACGATCAACTCCGCCGCCGGCGACGGCCTGCAGGGCTGCAGCCCTGCCGAAGTCGGTTTCGGTAAAGAAGAACCCTCCCACTGCCCCGATGCCGCCAAGATCGGTAGCGCCGAAATCGAAGTCCCGGCCCTGGAACACACCCTCCACGGCTCCGTCTACCAGCGCACTCCCGAAGAGGAAGAAGGGGAACTGAAGCTCTTCCGCTTCTGGCTGGTCACCGACGAACAGGGCGTGCACCTGAAGCTGCCGGCAGAAATCGAGGCCAACCCGCTGACCGGCCAGCTGACCACGGTCTTCAATGGCATCCCATCGCTGGGCGGCCTCCCGCAGGTGCCGGTGAGCGCCTTCCGGCTGCATGTCTTCGGGGGGCCGCGGGCGCCGCTGGCGACGCCTGCCAGCTGCGGCACCTACCAAACGCACTACGAATTCACGCCCTGGTCGGGGAACCCCGCGACGATCAACGACACCCCGATGCACATCACTTCCGGATGCGGCAAGGGCGGCTTTGCGCCGGCTCTCTCGGCTGGGACCCGCGGCGCAGCGGCCGGCAAGTTCGCCCCCTTCGCCATGACCTTGACGCGCCAAGACGGCGAAGCCAACCCGCAGACCCTGGCGGTGCACCTGCCCCAGGGCCTCCTCGCCAAACTCGGCGGCGTCCCTTTGTGCTCTGATGCAGACGCCGCAACCGGCGAATGCCCCGCGGGAAGCCAGATCGGCACCGTCACCGCCTCAAGCGGCGTCGGCGGGGCCCCCTTGTGGATCCCCCAACCGGGCAAGGCACCGACGGCTGTCTACCTCGCCGGCCCCTACAAAGGCGGCCCCTACTCAATCGTCACCAAGGTCCCAGCCCAAGCGGGCCCCTTCGACCTCGGCACGGTCGTCAATAGGGCCGCAATCAACGTCGACCCCACCACCGCCCTTGCCACGATCACGACCGATCCCTTGCCCCAGATCCTCAAAGGCGTTCCCGTCCTCTACCGGACGATCCACGTCGACGTCTCAAGGCCCGAATTCACCCTCAACCCGACTAGCTGCGCCCCGAAGCAGATCAAGGCCACGGTCACCGCCTCAAACGGGCAGCTCGCAGAACCGAGCGCCGCCTTCCAGGCCACCAACTGCGCCAAGCTGGGCTATAGCCCGAAGCTGAAGTTGAACTTCAAGGGCTCGACCAAGCGCTCCGGCGACCCCGCGGTCAGCGCCGTCTTGACTCAGCCGGCCCACCAGGCCAACACCGCCGGCGCCACTGTGATCCTCCCCTCCTCGGAGTTCATCGACCAGAGCCACATCAACAACCCCTGCACGCGGGTCCAGTTCAACGAAGGAGCCTGCCCGGCGAGCTCGATCCTGGGCACGGCAAGAGCGATAACCCCGCTGCTAGATCAGCCCTTGGAAGGGCCGATCTATTTCAGGAGCAATGGCGGCGAACGGGAACTCCCCGACATCGTCGCTGACCTCCACGGGCAGATCCACATCACCCTGGTCGGCTTCATCGACTCGGTGCAGAAGAAGGGGACCGAAATCTCCCGGGTCAGAGTCCGCTTCCAGAATGTCCCCGATGCTCCCGTGACCAAGTTCACGACCAGCTTCTACGGTGGCAAAAAGGGCTTGATCGAAAACCACGTCAATCTCTGCCAGGGGACCCACCGGGCGAAGCTGATCTTCAAGGCCCAAAATGGGCTGGTCAGCAAATCGAATCCGGTGATTGGGACTAGCTGTAAAAAGAAGGGCTGATTCTCCAAGATACTCAGCTATCTTTGACTATAGCTGAGTTTCCTGTTACGAACCAGTAGTTCGTAACGCAAACCGGCGCTCGTCCGCCGGAGCAAGGAGAAACATCATGAAGTGCCTGAAGGCCCTAGGCCTTGCCGCTTTGGCGGCGATGGCCCTGACGGCGTTCCTCGGAGCCAGCTCGGCTTCGGCCTCCGTCCTCTGCACAACAACAACAACCCCGTGCGGCACCGGTTGGCACATCGACACCCTCGAAGCCACTGCTACGGGCTCGCTGAGCGTCCACTCGACAAGTGGGTCCCTCGAAGCCACATGCGGGGGATCAAGCGAGACGGCGACCAAAAGAACTACAGGCAGCTCGACCACGACACCGGTCTACACCGTGTCCACGGCTGGTCTGACCTGGAACAGTTGCAACCAGGTGACGAAAACCCTTGAAGGCGGCGAACTCGAAGTCCATCAGATCGCCGGGACCCATAACGGCACAGTTACAGGCAAGGGATTCAAGTGGACAACAGTAGTCGCCGGCATCAGCTGCGTCTTCGGCTACGGCACTGGCGTCGATCTCGGCACCCTGACAGGGGGAAGCCCGGCGGTTCTCGACGTCAACGCGATCGTCAACAAGGTGGAAGGTTCCTTCCTCTGCCCGGCGGATTCTCAGCTGACAGCCAATTACCAGATCACAAACCACACCGCAGCCTACGTAGTGGCCGAATAGGCAACTAACGCGAAGCTGGCTGAAAAACAGCCGCCCCGATCGCGGGGCGGCTGTTTGCGTCGAGTGGCTGAAGGTTCTCAGCAGATCAACGAACTCCACTGTTCTTGACTGGTACTGAGTGGTGTGTTAGGACTGAGCTGTAACGCAATCCCGGCGCTCGTCCGCCGGAGCAAGGGAGAGATCATGAAATATCTAAACCCCCTCGGCCTTGCCGCGATCGCGGCGATGGCCCTGACGGCGTTCCTCGGAGCCAGCTCGGCTTCGGCCTCCGTCCTCTGCACAACAACAACAACCCCGTGTGGCACCGGTTGGCACATCGACGAAATTGTGCTTACCTCGACGACTTCGTTTTCGGGGCACAGCACAAGCGGGTCGCTCGAAGACACATGCGTGGAACTGGTCTTGAGGGGAACGAAAAAAGCGACAGGCAGCTCGACCACGACAGCTGTTGACTCCGTGGCCAAGGCCGGAGTGGGCCTTGGCCAGTGCACCCAGCAGGCGGAAACCGCCGAAGGTGGCGAACTCGAAGTCCATCAGATCGCCGGCACCCATAACGGCACAGTTACAGCCAAGGGGTTCAAAGTCACAACAGTAATCGCCGGCGTCAGTTGCACCTTCGGTGCCGGCACCGGCATCGATCTCGGCACCCTTACAGGCGGCGCCCCGGCGGTTCTCGACATGAACGCCGTCGTGAACAAGGTGGCCGGCTCATTCCTCTGCCCGGCGGACGAGGTGTGGGAAGGTACGTTGCAATTGACAAACCACACCGCAGCCTACGTAGTCGCCGAATAACGCGTAACGCCTAGTACCTGAAGGAGCAACAGCCGCCCTGAATCGGGCGGCTGTTGCTGAGCGAAGCGACCCCAGCGCGCGCTACTCCCCGATCAGCTCGATGCGGTAGCCGTCCGGGTCGCGGACGAAGCAGATGCGGTGGCCTTCGCTGCGGCCGCCGGGGCGGTAGGGGGGCTTTTCGGGCTCTATGCCCAGATCGGCTAGGCGCTCCAGGGCGGTGTCGAGGTTGCCGTCGGCGAGGAGGGCGATGTGGTTGTAGCCGGTGCCGAGGTCGTAGGAGTCGACGCCGCGGTTGTAGGTCAGCTCGAGGCGGGGCTCCTCGCCGGGGAGGGCCATGAAGACGTTGATCGCCTCGTCGCCGATCGGCATCCGGCGTACCTCTTCGAAGCCGAGCCGCTCATAGAAGGCCACTGAGCGCTCGATTTCGCCGATTCGGTAGCAGGTGTGAAGAAAGGAAGTCACCCGGTCGCTAGAGGATACCGAGGGTGCAAACGGACGAAAACTAGGTAAAAGATCGGTACGCCTCGGGACCCTCCCTTGAAGCCCTCTGAGCGGAGTACTAGCTTGCAGCACCTGGGCAATCTGGGGACGCCCTTCACCGGTTAAACCTCCATATAGAAAGGCAACGCTTTGCAAAGCAAGCTTTCACGCCGCGCCCGCCTGCGGGCTCTGGCTCTCGCGGTCCCGGCGGCCGCCGTCGCTGTCGTCATCGGCAGCTCGAGTCTCGCTGGGGCAGCGGAAACGACCACCACCGTCCCGGAGACGGGGACCACCGACGTGATCAAAATCGAGCTGACCCACGGGCAGCTGAAGTTCGTCGCCCCCGAAACCGTCGCCTACGGGGACGAGCTCGAGGTCGAAAACACGACCAACCCGAAACAGGTCGGCCCGCACACCTTCTCGCTGGTCACCAAAGGCTCGATCCCGAAGACCGCGAACGCGCGCAAAAACTGCTTCACCCCGAAGCACATCTGCCTCGCGATCGCCAAATGGCACGGGTTCAACCCGAAAACGGAAAAGATCAGCATCAACCCCGCGAAAGCCGGCCCCGAAGGCTGGAGCACGATGGGCAACGCCACCGGCAAGAAGGGCGATTCCTGGTTCACCGGCTTGAAGAAGGGTGCCAGCATCACCCAGCAGGTGACCGCTGAACCGGGCACGACGCTGTACTTCCAGTGCGCCGTCCACCCGTGGATGCACGGCAAAGTGACGGTCACGCCTGCACCTCTCGTCCCGACCGCCTAGCGACCACGTCTGGGCAGTCCTCAGCACACCGCCTTGGGCGCCGAGCTTTCCTCGGCGCCCTTGGCGGCGGCGCTCTCGCCGTCCTCCTGCCCCTGAGGGGCAGGAGCGGCGGGCTGCTGCCGCTCTCCTCCGAGCCGCCGCCGGCGCTTGCCGCAGTCCCCTTCCGCGACCGCCTGCCGATCCCGCCGGTCCTCGACGAAGGCCACATCCGCATCCCGATCCGGGAGGCCGAGCAGCAGATCCTCCCCGGTCGCAAGACCAAGCTCTGGACCTTCGGCGGCAGCTTCCCGGGGCCGACGATCCGCCGCCGCGCCGGCCGCCGCACCCGTGTCACCTTCCACCATCAGCTGCCGGAGAAGGTGGGGGAGCTGACCGTCCATCTCCACGGCGGCCACAACCGCACCCAGTTCGACGGCTACCCCGGCGGCCTCACCAAGAGCCAGCCGCGCTCCTTCTACTGCCACATCCCCGCCAACCTTTCGCCGCGTGAGTCCGGCAACGAGTACCTGATCGGGCCCGGAGCGCGGAAAACGTACGTCTACGACCTGATGGAGGACGGGCACCCCGAACGCGCCGCCTTCCAGTGGTACCACGACCACCGCCTCGACCGCACCGCCCTTCATAGCTGGCGCGGCTTGGCCGGGATGTGGATCGTCGACGACGAGCTCGACGACTCGCTGCCGCTGCCGCGCGGCGATCGCGACCTGCCGCTGATGATCGCCGACCGCACCTTCGACGCGCACAACCAGCTGATCGACCCCTTCACCGACAAACGCCCGCCGGCCGACGGCATCCTCGGCGAGAGCGTCCTCGTCAACGGCGCCTACATGCCGCACCACCGGGTAACCCCGCAGCGCCACCGCCTGCGCATCCTCAACATCTCCGCCTTCCGCAGCTACAACCTGCAGCTCTCCAACGGCGCCCCGATGGTCCAGATCGCGACCGACAGCGGCCTGATGCCGAAGCCGGTCCGCCGCAGGGAAATCCTCCTCGGCCCGGCCGAGCGGGTCGAGGTGATCGTCGACTTCGCGGCGGCGGCGGGGGAGACCGTCGAGCTGCGCAGCAGCAAACGCCACCCGGGCCGCAACCCGCAGGGCGCCCGCACCTACGGCGGCGCGCTGATGCAGTTCCGGGTCGCTCCCGGCCGCCTCCCCGACCGCACCCGTGTGCCCCGTCACCTGCGCCCGCTGCCGGCGTGGACGCAGAAGGCCAAGCGCAAGCCCGACCACCGCTGGGAGATCACGATCGGCGGCTTCTTCAAGACCACCTGGCGGATCAACGGCCGTACCTTCAACCCCGCCTACGTCGAGGCCTTCCCCAAGCTCGACAGCACCGTGACCTGGGAGCTCGTCAACAAGACCAACGTCGCTCACATCATGCACCTGCACCACACCGACTGGTACCTGCTCGAGCGCAACGGCGAGGCGCCGCCGCCCTGGGAAGACTGTCTCAAGGAGACGTTCTTCCTCTTCCCCAATGAAAAAATTCTCCTTGCCGGTCATTTCTCCGATTACACCGGGAAATTCGTAATCCACTGTCACATGCTCGACCACGAGGACCACGGCTTGATGAGCCAGTTCCAGGTAATTCGCCCCTGAAGGGGTGCGGATTTACACCTAAAGGAAGCAAGGGAGTTTGCCGATGCTGCGCCCATGGGGAGCCGCGAAAATCGGGTAAGCCTCCGGCCCGCCGATCGCACCCGGGCGCGGGCGACGGCCGCCCTCCTCGTCGCCGGCGCCCTCCTCGTCGCCATCACGCTCGTGCTGCCCCACCCGAGCGGCGGCGACAACATCGCCCTCAGCCTCACCGCCCTCGGGATGGCGGTCGCCGGAGGCGCCGTCTGGTCCCTCGCCGGCGGGATCTCCAGCCCGGTCTTGCATGCCCTCCTCGCCGGCATCTCCGTTGTCACCTGCCTGCTGATCTACGAGAGCGGTATCGCGGTCGGCCAGTACGGGACGATCTTCGTTTGGGCGACGCTGATCACCTCCCTGTACTTCCCGCGCCGGGTCGCCGCCGCGCACCTCGGCTGGCTGCTCGCGACCTATGGCACCGTCCTTCTCTTCGTCGAGAACACCGCAGGGTACTCGCCGCTGACCCGCTGGCTCTTCAGCTGTATCTCGCTGAGCGTGGTAATGCTGCTGGTCACCGGCATCGCCGCCCGCCGCGCCCGCGCCGACGAGCGCGCCCGCCGCTTCTTCGATCTCTCCCGCGACATGCTCTGCACCGCCACCCCGGACGGCTACTTCCTCGAGCTGAACGACGCCTGGACGGCGAACCTTGGCTACAGCCTCGACGAACTGCGCCTAGTCCCCTTCATCGAGCGCGTTCACCCCGACGACCGCGAGCGCACCGAAACCGAGGCCGCGGCGCTCTTCGCAGGGTCGGGGACCACGATGAGCTTCGAGAACCGCTATCGGGCCAAGGACGGCAGCTGGCACTGGCTGCGCTGGAGCTCGCAGGTCTCCCCGGACGAGTCTCTGATTTACGCGCGAGCCGCCAACGTCACCGAGCTGAAGCGCTTCGAGGCCGAACGCGAGGAACTGCTCGGCAAGGTGCAGGACATGGCTCGCCACGATTCGCTCACCGGCCTGCCCAACCGCCACGCGCTGGAGGAACAGCTGCCGCAGGAGATGGCCCGCGCCCGCCGCGCCGGCTCGCCCCTCTGCGTGGCGCTGATCGACATCGACCACTTCAAGGACTACAACGACACCCAGGGCCACCTCGCCGGCGACGAAGTTCTGCGCGCCTGCGCCGCGGCCTGGGACGAATCGCTGCGCGGCGAAGACACGCTCGTCCGCTTCGGCGGCGAGGAGTTCCTCGTCCTGCTTCCGCGCACGGACCCGGCGCAGGCTGCGGAGATCGTCGAGCGGCTGCGGGCGCGGACGCCGATGGAACAGACCTGCTCGGCCGGCCTTGCCTGCTGGGGCTTCACCGAGACGATCGACGAGCTGCTCGGTCGCGCCGACCAGGCCCTGTACCTGGCCAAGGCCGGCGGCCGCGATCAGCTGGCCGAGGCGCCGGTCCGCGCGTGACGCAATCGGCGCGGGCGTGGGCGCGCGCGTAATGATTGGCCGATGGGCCGAGCAGAGCACGAACGCGCCGTGCGCTTCCGCACCGCTCGGCGCGATCACGAGCTGACTGTCGTCGAGGGTTTCCACGCGCTCAAGCACGCGCTGCGCTTCGGCGCGGACTTGGTAGAGGCGGTCGCGGTCGACCCCGAGGCGCTGGAGAGACTGGCCGCCGACCTGGCGCCCGACCTTGCGGGTCGGCTCGCCGACCGGGTGGAGACGATCGACCGCGAGGAATTGGCTGACCTGGTGCCGCTGGTGCCCCGCACCGGCGTCGCCGCGATCGCCCGCCGGCCGGCACTCGACCTCGGCGCGATGCTGGTCGACCCGGCCCCGGCCCCGGTGGTCCTGCTGGAGCAGCCGCGCAACATGGGCAACATCGGCGCCTGCATCCGCGTCTCGGCGGCGGCTGGCGCGGCGGCGGTCGTCACCACCGGCGAGAACGACCCCTGGCACCCTGACGCCGTTCGCGGCGCCGCCGGGCTCCACTTCGCGCTGCCCGTGGCCAAGGTCGAGGCGCTGCCCCCGAATGACCGCCCGCTGCTGGCGATCGATCCGGAGGGGGAGGAGCTGGCGCCGGAGGAGGTGCCCGGCCGCGCCGTGCTCGCCTTCGGCACCGAGCGCCAAGGCCTCAGCGGCGAGGTCTTCGCGCGCGCCGACGCCCGCATCTCGATCCCGATGCGGGAGGGGGTCTCCAGTCTCAACCTCGCCACCTCGGTCGCCATCGTCCTCTTCGCGATGAGGTTGCCCGGCGGCTCGCCTGCGGCCTGACCACACTCATTTCCAGGGAGAAATCCCTATCCCGCGAGCAGGGACCGCGGATAGGGTCGGGAATACGAACACTGCGGCGACAGGCCGCTTACCCAGTCCGTAACGAAAGGAGCGACATGCCGCTCGCAGACATCAGCTTCGGGGAACTCCTCCTCTTCACCCTTGAGATCTTCTTCTTTGTGATCTGGATCTGGATCCTGATCACGATCCTCACCGACCTCTTCCGCGACCACGAGCTCTCGGGCTGGGCCAAGGCAGCCTGGGTCCTGTTCCTCGTCTTTATCCCCTTCCTGACGGCACTGATCTACCTGATCGCCCGCGGCGAGGGCATGCGCGACCGCACGATCAAAGCCCAGGCCGACGCGAAAAAACACTTCGACGAATACGTCCGCCAGCAGGCCCATGCCGCCTCGCCCGCCGACGAACTCCACAAACTGGCCGAGCTCAAAGACAAAGGCGCTCTCAGCCAGGACGAGTTCGACCAGGCGAAGGCTAAACTGCTTACCTAAACTTTCATAAACCGCGCGCTTTCTGTCGTTTTGTCGGCTAAAATGTCTGTCGGCAATGGGCAAGGAAGAGCGCGAAAGGACCCTTGAGCACATCGCCCGGCTGCGGCGGGTTGAGAGGAAGCACCCCAGCCCGGAGCTCGCGACGGTTCGCGAAGACCTCGAATCGCAGCTGGGCGGCACCGTCTCTCGAGGCCTGTCGGCGAAGTTGCTGGGCGTCAGCCACACGGCGCTCAACAATTGGATTGAAGCCGGCGGCATTCCGGCGGTAATCACGAAGAAGGGGCGGAAGGAGATCCCCATCCCAGACCTGCTGGAGCTTCAAGAGCAAGTTGCTCAGCAGCGAAAGTCAGGACGCCGGAAGCTGCACTTGCTGGAGCCGATCATGGCCGAGGCGCAGCGTCGCGCCGAGCGGATGCGTCCACAGCCCGCACCACCTGGTCCCCGTCGCCGCTCAGGTCCACATCGAACTGCAGAGTTGCGCAGCCTCGCCTATCACCGCGCCTTGGCTCAGCGACTGCGCCGGCCGATGGTCGATGAGGCGGAGCGCAAGCTGAGACGGTGGACGGAAGAGGGAAAGATATCCCCGCGCTACGCCCAGGCTTGGGAAGAGATCTTCGCCTTGCCGATGACTGAGTTGCGCAAGGCAATAACGGCCGATGACGAGCGCGGCCGCGATCTGCGCCAGAACTCTCCCTTGGCCGGTCTCCTGAGTGAGCCGGTGCGGAAGAGGATCCTCGAACAGGTCTAGGCGTGCGGCGAGACGAGTTCGAACACGTGATCGCCGCCGCGGCCGAGGTGTCAGGTGAGCGGGAGATTGTGGTGATCGGCAGCCAGGCGATCCTCGGCAGTTGCGCGGAGCCGCCGGCGGCGATGCTCTTCTCGATGGAGGTAGACGTTTACCCTCTCAACGATCCGCGCAAGGCAGAGGAAATCGACGGCAGCCTCGGCGACGGCTCTCCTTTTCACGGCACCTATGGCTATTACGCCCACGGCGTCGGTCCTGAAACCGCAATCGCGCCTGAGGGGTGGGGGGATCGGCTCGTCAGGGTGGAGATCCCACCACGAGTGGGGCAGGAGACAGGGCCGATCGCCCTCTGTCTGGAGGTTCACGATCTTGTGCTGGCGAAATGCGTCGCCGGTCGCGATCGCGACTGGGAGTTCGCCGGGGACGCGATTGCGGCAGGGCTCGTGGCGGTCGAGGAGCTCCTGCATCGGGTCGCCGACCTGCCGGAACCACCGGCAGATCGGGGTCACGTCCGCAAGATGCTCGAAAGTCTCGCCACGCGCTCGCGCTAGCTGTCGCCAGCATCCTTACAACTCCTGCAAAACCTGCGATTTGCAAGGGAACTTGCGGGTTATCGACCACTTGAGGAAGCCTTAAGGCGCTTCGCTAGCCTGCGCCGCCGTGCAGGTTGCCTCCTCTACGAGCGCGGTTCGCCGCCGCGCCCTGATCTTCGGCGTGCTGCTGCTGGCCGCGCTTTGCGCGGTGGCGGCCCCCTGGGCTGCGAGCGCGCCGGCGCAGACGCCGCAGGAAAAGCTGGAAGCGACGCGGGACAAGCTCGAAGGCGTCCGCGCCCACTCCAGCGCCCTGACGGAAACGATCGCCGAACAGAACCGGGCGATCGACTCGATGCTCGGCGAAGTCTCGGAGCTGCGCCGCCAGCAGGCCGCGGTCGAGGCTGAACTGAACGAAAAGCAGGCCGAACTGGAACAGGCGACGGCCGAACTCGAAGCCGAAGAAGCGCACCTGGAACGGGTCCGTCGCAAACTCCACCGCGCGCTCGGCGTCCTCCGCGGCCGCCTCGTCGCGATCTACGAGGCCGGTTCGCCGGACGTCGTCAACGCCATCCTCGAATCCGAAAACTGGTCTGACATGGCGGCCCAGACCGAATACCTGAACCGGATCCAGAGCTATGACGACGCGGTCGTCGAACGGGTGAAGACGCTGCGCAACCAGGTAACCGCCGCGGTCGAACGGCTGGCCAGGCAGCGGGCCGAAATCCAGGAAGAGCGCGACGAAGTCGCCGCCAAGGAGCGCGAAGTCGCCGCCGCCCGCCGGGAAGCGGAGGCCCGCTTCGCCGAACTGAAGGCCGCCCAGGCGCAGCGGCGCGAAGCGCTGGAAGCGCTGGAGTCGCGCGAAGAAGCGCTCGGCAACAACCTCGCGGCGATCTCCGAACAGGTCGCCTCCGAAGGCGGCGATGCGACCACCGGCCTGATGCCGGCGCCGCTCAACCCCGGCCAGGAAGCCCAGGTGATCAGCGAAAGCGAGGCCAGCGCGCCCGCCTCAGCGCCGCAGGCGGTCAAGGACGCGGTCTCGGCCGCCAACTCGATCGCCACCACCCCCTACATCTGGGGCGGCGGCCACGGCTCCTTTGAATCGGAAGGCTACGACTGCTCCGGCGCGGTCAGCTTCGCCCTGCACGGCGGCGGTTTCCTCGAAAGCCCGCTCGACTCGACCGGCCTCGAGACCTGGGGCGAACCGGGCCCGGGCCAGTGGATCACCGTCTACGCCAACGCCGAACACGCCTGGATGGTGATCGCCGGCATCGCCTTCGACACCGTCGGCGGCCCCGGCCCGCGCTGGCACAACCCCTGGGTCGACTCGCCCGAAGGTTTCGTCGCCAGGCACCCGGCCGGGTACTAGGCCCAGCCGTTAACGCCGTTCACAACTTCGTCACGGCCGTCGAATAGGCTGCTCCCGGCTTGGAACCGATTTCCTACCTCCAGGCGATCATCCTCGGCGCGCTGCAGGGGATCGCCGAGCCGTTCCCGATCTCCAGCCTCGGTCACGCGGTGGTCGTCCCCTCGCTGCTGGGCTGGAACATCCACCAGAACGACGACTTCTTCCTCGCCTTCCTCGTGGCCACCCACTGCGCCACCGCGCTCGTCCTCTTCCTCTTCTTCCTCGATGACTGGAAGCGGATCTTCCACGGCTTCGTCCGCTCGCTGCGCGGGCAGGCGACGCCGCGCGACACCGACGCCCGCCTCGCCTGGATCATCATCGCCGGCACGATCCCGGCCGGCATCCTCGGTTTCGCCCTCGAGCACAAGCTGCGCACCCTGTTCGCTTCGCCGACCACCGCGGCGATCTTCCTCACCATCAACGGCATCCTGCTGCTCGCCTTCGAGCGCCTGCGGCGCCGACCGCCGCGGCCGGATGACTACGGGGGTGACGCCGACCCGCGGATCGCGCGGATGAGCTTCAGGCAGGCGTTCGCGATCGGCACCGCCCAGGCGGCGGCGCTGATCCCCGGTATCTCCCGCTCCGGGGTGACGATGGGCGGCGGCCTGCTGGTCGGTCTCTCCAACGAGGACGCCGCCCGCTACGCCTTCCTGCTGGCGACCCCGATCATCGGCGCCGCCGGGGTGCTGAAGCTTCCCGAACTGCTCGGCTCGGCGGGAAACGGGGTGCGCGGCCAGGCCCTGGTCGGGGCGATCGCCGCCGCCGCGACGACCTACTTCGCGGTCAAGTTCCTGTTGCGCTTCTTCGAGACCAACCGCCTCAGCCCGTTCGGCGTCTACTGCATCGTCGCCGGGCTCTTCTGCATCCTCGTTTTTGCGCTCTAGGGGCGTTGGCGAGGTCCCGCCCAGGCCGTTGGCGAGGTCCCGCCCAGGCGATTTTGCCGTCCCCAAAACGGGTACATAGGAGGTAGTCCTCGGAAGGGGCTGCGCTGGGAGGCGCGCTAGGGAAGGAGTCATCATGGAGTCACACGCCGCCACCAGGCATGAAGTGCCGGGGCGGGACGTTCCCGGGCGCGAGCCCAGGCGCGAACCCGCCTCCGAACGGGGCCCGAGCTGGGCGCCTGCCGACCCCGGGCCGTTAGGCCTGGGCGCGTTCGCGCTCACCACCTTTGTGCTCAGCATGTTCAACGCCAACCTCGTCAGCCACGCCGGTGAGCCGGTGGTACTGGGTCTCGCCCTCGCCTACGGCGGGATCGCCCAGGTCCTGGCCGGGATGTGGGAGTTCCGCACCGGCAACACCTTCGGCGCCGTCGCCTTTACCTCGTTTGGGGCCTTCTGGATCTCGTTCTGGGTCCTGGTGACGTTCTTCGCCGAAAAAATTCCGGCCGAACACCTCGGCTCGGCGCTCGGGCTTTACCTGATCGCCTGGGGGGTCTTCACGACCTACATGTTCATCGCCTCGCTGCGGACGACGGCTGCGATCGCGCTCGTCTTCCTGCTGCTTGCGGCGACGTACTTCCTGCTGGGCATCGGCAACGCCAACGAAAGCGAAAGCCTGATCGAAGTCGGCGGATGGTGTGGCCTGGCCACCGCGGCCGCCGCTTGGTATGCATCCTTTGCAGCGGTTACCAATTCGACGTTCGGGCGGACGGTGCTGCCGGTCCGGCCGCTCAAACGCTGAGGAGAGATGAGGAGGAGCGAGCAGGATGGCGATCGAGCAAGGAGGCGAGACGGACCTCGAGCGTGAGCTCGAGGCGATGCTGGAGATCGAGACCTTCGAGCCGCCGCCGGAGTTCCGCGACGCGGCGCGCTGGCGCGACCCGAAGGTCTACGAGGAGGCGGCCGCCGACCCGGTGGCGTGGTGGACGCAGCAGGCGAAGGAGTTGCTCGACTGGGAGGTCGAGCCGACCGAGACGCTCGACGACTCGGACCCGCCCTTCTACAAGTGGTTCGCCGACGGGCGGCTGAACGCCTCCGCCCAGTGCCTCGACCGCCACGTCGCGGCCGGCAACGGCGCGCGCGTCGCCTACCACTGGCGCGGCGAGGAGGGCGAGGAACGCGACCTCACCTACGCCGACCTGCACCGCGACGTCCAGCGCTTCGCCAACGCGCTCAAGGACCTCGGGGTCGAAAAGGGCGACGTGGTCGGGATCTACCTGCCGATGGTCCCCGAGGTCGCCGTCGCGATGCTGGCCTGCGCCCGCATCGGCGCTCCCCACAACGTCGTCTTCGGCGGCTTCTCGGCCGAGGCGGTGCGGGAGCGGATGGAGTTCTCCCAGGCGAAGGCGCTGGTCACCGTCGACGGGGCCCGCCGCAAAGGCAAGACGGCGCCGATCAAGCCCGCGGTCGACGAGCAGATGGGCGACCTGGAGACGCTGGAGAAGATCGTCGTCGTCCGCCACACCGGGATCGAGTGCCCGATGAAAGAGGGGCGCGACGTCTTTTACGACGAGGTGATGGAGGCGGCCGAGCCGGAGTGCCCGGCCGAGCCTATGGAGGCCGAGCACCCGCTCTACATCCTCTACACCTCCGGCTCGACCGCGAAGCCGAAGGGCATCCTCCACACCACCGGCGGCTACATGACCGGGGTCACCGCCACCCACCGCTACGTCTTCGACCTCAAGCCCGAGTCCGACGTCTACTGGTGCGCCGCCGACGTCGGCTGGGTCACCGGCCACTCCTACATCGTCTACGGGCCGCTCTCCAACGGCGCGACCTCGGTGATGTGGGAGGGGGCCCCGGACTACCCGCACCAGGGGATCTGGTGGGAGCTGATCCAGGACTGCAAGGCGACGATCCTCTACGCGGCGCCGACGGCGATCCGCACCTTCATCAAATGGGGAGCGGAGATCCCGGCGAAGTTCGACCTCTCCTCGCTGCGGCTGCTGGGCTCGGTGGGGGAGCCGATCAACCCCAAGGCCTGGCTCTGGTACCACAAGGTGATCGGGGGCGAACGCTGCCCGATCGTCGACACCTGGTGGCAGACCGAGACCGGCGCGATCATGATCACGCCGCTGCCCGGGATCATCGCGACCAAGCCCGGCTCGGCGACGACGCCGTTCCCCGGGGTGGGGGCGCAGGTGGTCGACGAGTCCGAGGGCGAGCCGGTCGAGGAAGGGCAGGGCCTGCTGATGCTGGAGCGGCCGTGGCCCTCGATGCTGCGTGGCCTCTACAAAGAGGACGACCGCTTCGTCGAGACCTACTTCTCGCGCTTCGGCAAGGAGCGCTACCTGGTCGGCGACGCCGCCCGCAAGGACAGGGACGGCTACTTCTGGGTGATCGGGCGGATCGACGACGTCGTCAACGTCTCCGGCCACCGGCTCTCGACCGCCGAGGTCGAGTCGGCGATCGTCGCCCACCCCGATGTCGCCGAGGCGGCGGTGATCGGCCAGTCCGACGAGGACACGGGCCAGGCGATCTGCGCCTTCGTCACCCTGCGCGGCGGCATCGAGGAGAGTGACGACCTCGTTGACGGCATCCGCGGCACCGTCGCCGAGCGGATCGGCAAATTCGCCCGCCCGAAGCGGATCGTCTGGGCCGGCGACCTGCCGAAGACCCGCTCCGGCAAGATCATGCGCCGTCTCCTCCGCGACATCGCCGAGGGCCGCGCCCTGGGCGATGTCACCACCCTCAAAGACCCCGAAGTGATGGAGGAGCTGGAGGCGAAGATCTCCGAGGAGCAGGCGAAGGAGAGCTAGCGGCCCCGCTCGGCGATTCGCTCGATCGCGAGGGAGAGCGCTTGAAGCTGCTCCTGGACACTGCGGAGTTCGCGCAGAGCTAGCGCCTCGGCGCTCAGCTGCTCGTCCTCGAGCTCCTGCTCGATCTCGGCGATTTCGGGGGCGAGGAAGCGCTGCGCGAAGGCGGCGGTGAGCAGGGCGACGAAGCCGATCCCGATCACCAGAACGACGACGGTGACGATCTCGCCGCCGGTGGTGGTCGGGTAGATGTTGGAGCCGAGCGTGGTCATCGTCGTGGCGGCCCAGTAGATCCCGTCCCAGGCGCTGAGGTGCTGGTGGCTCTTCTCGAAGGCGACGAACAGGGTGCCGCCGCCGACCACCGTCAGCACGGTCAGCAGCAGCGCGTAACGCAGCCCCTCCAGGGAGAAGACCTCGCGCGAGAGCTGGGCCAGGCGCAGGAGGCGGAGCAGCCGCAGCAGCCGCAGGGCGCGCAGGCCCTGCAGGCCCGCCGGCAGCACCGGCGGCGTCAGCACCACGATCACCACGTCGAGCGGGTGGCGCCGCAGCCACAGCCGCCGGTTCGGCACCACGCTCAGCATCGCCACCAGCTCGACCAGGAACGCGAGCCAGGTGATCCAGTTGAGCGCGATCGCGACGTCCCGCAGTGCCCCGCCCGGATGCGTCTCGGAGATCGCCACCGTCGGGATCGTCAGCGCCGCCGCGATCAGCATCGGCGTGTTCAGCCGCTCCTGCACCCGCGTGCTGCGCGCATCCATCCCCGGCCCGTAACGCATGCGGGGCTCCGATCCAGGCTCAGCTGCGATGTAGCGGCTCACCGCGACTGATTCGACGCTTTGCTTGACGGCCCTTGCCCGCTGCAATCCTTGGTGTAACTCCAAGGAGCTACACTTAAGGAATGCCGTCGAAGTACCGCCGCATTGCTGTCACCGCCGACCCCGAGTTGGGGGAGGCGCTGGCGCGCGTCCGCGCCGCCACCGGCACCCGCGAGGCCGACGCGACGCTGCTCCGTCGCCTCGCCGTGGAGGGGGCGGAGGCGGAGCTGAAGGCCGGGCGCAGTCGCCGCCGCGCGGCCGAGGCGCTACTGGATGCTATGGGCGGGGATCAGTTCGACCTCAACCTCGCCGCGATCGACCGCCTCAACGCTCCTCCGGAGAGCTGATGCCGGTACCGGTGTGGGGCGGCAGCGGCCTGGTGCTGGCGGACACCTCGGCGTGGATGCAGGCACGGCGGGATCGGAGAGCGCGTGAGCTACTTCTGAGCGCGGTTGAGCGGGGCGATGTTTGCTGGTGTTGGCCGGTGCGCTACGAGCTGATGTTTGATGCCCGGGAATCCGAAAGCATCGCCGCCGTTGAGCGAACGCTGGAGGAGCTACGGGAGATTCCCGTCGACCGCAGTGTCCAGCGTGCCGTTCTGGCAGCCATGCGGGACTTGGCAGCCGCTGGCTCCCACGGCGCCCACCGCTTCCCCCTCGCCGATCTGACCGTTGCTGCTGCGGCCCAGGCAGCCGGCATCGACATCCTCCACTTCGACTACCACCTCGAACGCCTGGGCAAACACCTCAACCTGGAGACGTACTGGATCTCGCCGCCCGCCTAGCAGCGTGGCTCTTAGCCCGAGTCCCTTCAGAAAGGACAAGACCCGCCGCGAGGCGGGTCGAGTCTTGGGTGAAGCGGGGAACCACCCCGCAGCCAGCTGACACCTGGACCCAGAAGGTAGCACGGGACTCGTGCTACTGCCCGACCCGCTCACGACGGTCTATGTCTGCGGAGGGCGCCGGACTCGAAGCGGACCCGGTCGGTTGGATCAGGCACACCAGGTGTCAGCTGGGTGGAGACACCTGTCTCCATCACCCTCCGGCGGCCGACCCTAGAGGGCGACTTTCGGTACTTCAATAGGCGTTACTGAATTAAATCAAAGAAATGACACTCGCGTGTCGCTTCTGTTTCATCCTTGCCGTGCGGCCTGGACTAGCGCTGGGCCGGGCTCTACTACCTGGAACGGCACGAAGGTCTTCTTGGCAACCGAGACGGTGATCGGGCCGACGCTCGGGTCGCCGCTGGGGAGGATGTCGAAGCTGCCGGTTATCCCGTTGTGGACTTTGGTCGACCGCACCGCTTCGATCACTCCGGCGCGGTTGGCCCCTTTGCCGATCGCGTCCAGGAGGACGCTCGCGGCCTGGCCGGCGTACGGCGCGTACAGTTCCACCGGGCCGCCGAGTTCCTTTTCGAGTTCGTTGACCAGCTTCTTGCCCGGCCCCTTCAGGTTCTGCGGCACCTGTCCCGGGACGCTTGCGAACATCCCCTTCGCCGCTTTCCCGGCGAGATCGATCGTCGACTGCTGGGCGAACCCGTCGGGGGCGAGCAGCTTGACCCTGCTGTTGGCGCCGAGCACCGCGACCTTGTCCTTGATCAGGCGGCCGCCGTTCTCCTCGGTCAGGCCCGCCAGAAGGATGGCGTCGGGGGCGGCACCGGCGACCGTTTTCATCAGGCCGCGATAGCTGGTGGCCTTCGGGTTCCAGGCCTTGAAGCCGGCCACTTGGACGCCGAGCTTGCGGGCGGCGCCGCGGAAGGTCTTCGCCTGGCCGAGGCTGGTCGGGTCCTTGGCCGCGTAGAGGACGTAGGCGTGTTCGACCCCCTGCTGCTTGGCGAAGCTTGCCAGGCCGGCGCCCTGGTAGGCGTCATTGGGGACGACGCGGGCGTAGTTGTGCCGGTTCGGGTAGAGGCTCTTCGGCTCCCCCTTCCCGCAACTCGGGCTGGACTGGGTGAGGCAGATCAGGGTGTTGCCCGGGGAGACCATCGCCACGCCGCCTCCGGGCGCCCGGCCGAGAATCGGGATCATCAGCTCGGCGCAGCCGGAGTTGTAGGTGCCGACGACGCCGAGGACACTGGGGTCGGCCGCGTAGGCGCGGGCGTTCGCCTGGCAGCGCGCCTTGGTCCACAGGCCCGTCTTGGCGCTGGAGTCGTCGCATGCCTGGAAAGCGACCCTGAGGCCGCCGGCCCGCCAGTTGGCGCCTTCGAGGACGAGCCGGACCGCGTCGTTCATCTGCAGCGAGCGCTGGCGTGAGTCCCCCTGCAGCGGCAGGTCGGAGACGATCAGCGCTTCGGCGCTGCCGCTGCCGCCGTACTGGACGGACCCGCAGGCGGCTGAGTTGACCGCGCTGACGCCCGTTGCGGCGGCGCGGCCGTGGGCGCTCAACGCGAGGACTCCCAGCCCGATCAAGATCAGCGCGGCGAGACTCGCAGTTCGCAGGCGGAGCGACAAGACGTTTCCACCATAGCCGCAATCGAGGACAGGGTCTAGGAGAAGGGTTCTCAGAAACGACAAGACCCGCCGGAGCGGGTCGAGTCTGGCGAAGCGGGGAACCACCCCCGCACATGGCTGAGACCCGGCTTCAACTTAGCACGGATACCACCCCGACTCGACCGCTCGCGGCTTATGTCTGCGGAGGGCGCCGGGCTCGAACCGGATCCGGTGGTTTGGCCGGACACAATGGGTCTCATCCATGTGAAGACACCCGTCTCCATCGCCCACCGGCGGCCGACCCTAGAGGGCGACTTTCGGTACTTCAACAGGCGTTACTGAATTAATTCAAAGAATTGACACTTATGTGTCAGCTCTGTTTGAGTTTGGTGAGGAACTCGGTGAATAGGCGCTCTACGGTGTCGGGGGAGTCGGCGTAGGGCCAGTGGCCGCTGGCGGGGAGGACGTGGACTTCGGCGGAGGGGAAGGCGTCGCGCTGGCGGGGGGCGAAGGAGGAGGGGAGGTAGGGGTCGTGTTCGCCCCAGATCACCAGGGCTGCGATGTCGCGGGGGGCGAAGAGGGCGATCAGGTTCTCGGACATGCCGCCGGGGTCGTCGGTGGCGCGGTAGAGCTTCAGCACCGCCTTGCGGGTGCGCTTGTCGTAGTGGTCGTACATCCCTTCGACGAAGTCGCGGGGAAGGCCGCGCGGCTCTTTGCGGCTGAGCGCGGAGCGGAAGGCGCGCCGCGTCGTCGTCGCCTGGAAGATCTCGCCGACCACCGGCGTGCGCCAGATCCGCGCCAAGCTGTGCCAGCGGTAGCCGGGGAGGAGGCCGGTGTCGATCAGCGTCACGCTCGCTACCGCGTCAAGGTGACCCATCGCCCAGACCAGCCCGATCGGCCCGCCGAAGTCGTGGATCACCAAGTGCACGCGCTCGATCCCAAGCCGCTCCAGTGCGGCGGCGACAAACCCGGAATAGGCGGGGACGTCGTGGGCGAAGCCTGGCGGCGCGATGGTCTCCCCGAAGTCCGGCAGGTCGAAGGCGACGGCGCGCAGGCCGATCGCCCCCGCCGCGCCTGCGAGCCGCTCCCAGTCGTCAGCCGAGCCGGGGTTGCCGTGGATGAAGACCACCGCCTCGGTGGCGTCGGGGCCAGCCTGCACGAGGCGCGTGCTGACCCCGCCGACCTCGAGCCGCGAGCGTTCGACGGCCACGTTCGTCGAGTCGGAGACGTTCATCGAGCGAGGGCGCGCCGGGCGTTGACCGCGAGCGCCCGCGGCAGCATCCGCGGCATGAACTGCTGGGGCCGGATTTCGCGGGTGCCGAACTCCTCGAAGACGCTGGCGCACTTCTCGTCCCGGACAGCGGCGGAGAAGATCAGCCTCTCCATCGGGTTCAACCGGCGGCCCGTCGCGTAGTCGTTGATCAGGAAGGCGTGGCCGCCGAGGCCGCGCGCGTGCAGCCGCTTGTAGCGGTCAAGCCCCTTCTCAAGCGATGCCTCCCCGCGCAGCGCCGGCGCGACGCTGTCGGCCAGCCACTCGCCCGACTGCAGCGCCCAGCCGCAGCCGATCCCGAAGAGCGGGTCGACGGCGAGGGCCGCATCGCCGATCAACGCCAGTCCAGGCGCGACCGGTCCGCGCTTGCGATTGGTCATGTCGATCTTCCCCAGCACCGAGCCGACGAGCTTGCTTTCGGCGATCGGCGGCGCCTCGGGTACGTTGGAGATGAACCTGACCAGCGCCCCCACCGGATCGGCTTTGAATTCGGGCAGCCGGTCCTTGGTCCCCATCACCGCGTAGAAGGTGAGGTCGGAGTCGGTCGGGAACGCCGCCGCCCACTGCGGGTCGAGCATCCAGAAGGAGGCGTCGGGGGCGATCGCCGTCGGCGGCCCTTCGAAGTAGCCGCCGTAGGCGAAGCGCCCGTGCGGGGTCTGCTTGTCCGGGAGACCGGCCAGCTCGGCGATCTGCGAGTCCCGCCCGTCGGCGCCGACCGTGAGCGGCGCCCGCAGCTCGGTCTCCTCTCCCGCGGCGTTGCGGACGACAACGCCGCGCACCGCTCCGTCCTCACGCAGGACCCGGGTGGCGGTGCGGCCGAGCATCAAGTCGACGCCGGGCTCCTGGGCCGTCATCTCTTTCAGCAGCGGGTCGAGCAGCTCGCGCCGCAGGTTGACGCAGACGTTGCCGGGGGGCGGCGGTTTGATCCAGCCCCAACGCGTCCAGGCCTGCACGCGCGTATGTATCCCGCCCGCCGCTTCGATCGGCTCCAGCCAGCCGAGCCGCTCCAGGGTCGGCACCGCCGAGGCCTGGATGAAGTGCGAGCACATCCGCTTGAACGCCTTCGGGTCGGGTTGCTTCTCCACCAGCGCCACCCGCGCCCCCGCCCGCGCCAGCAGGGTCGCCGCCGTGCAGCCCGCAAGGCTGCCGCCGACGATCACCGCGTCGTAGTCGTTGGAATCGATTGCCATTTTCAGCACCTCCGCAACTACCAATTTGACCGTTCGTCCCGTACTATACGCTTCGAATCATGGAAAGCAAGTCGATCCGGCTGACCGGGACCTCCTACGCGCTCCTCGCGCTGCTGAAGGAGTTCGGTCCGTCGACCTCCTACGAGATCAAGCAGCGGTTGGAGAGCTCGATCCAGAACTTCTGGCCCGTGCCCCACACGACCGCCTACGAGGAGCCGGCCAGGCTCGCCGCCGCCGGCTATCTCACTGCCGAGCAGGAGGAGGGGGGACGCCGCCGCCGCGTCTACTCGCTCACCGAGAAAGGGCGGCAGGCGCTCGCCGCCTGGGCGAACGAGCCGGTTGCGGCGCCGCCGCAGCTGCGCGACGAGCTGATGCTGAAGACCTTCGCCGGCGCCGACCCGGCGCCGCTGCTGGAGCCACGGATCGCCTTTCACCAAGCCAAACTGGAGGAGCTGCAGGGCTACCTCGAGCTGGTGCGCCAGGCAGACGGTTACGAGGGTTCGGAGCGAACGCTGGTCGCCGGCGTCGCCTATGAGGAAAAGATGCTGGAGATGCTGCGCGCGTTCGCTCAGGCCGCCGACACCTGAGGCTCCCAGCGGAAGCGGCGGCTGGCGACGCGGATGCCGATCAGGGCCCAGATCACAAGCGCGATCAGGTTTTCCAGTTCGAGGCCGCTGCCGCTCGCTCCCGGCGCGAGCGTGGTCTGCAGGCCCAGAGCCAGGTGGTAGAGGGGGAAGACCTTGCCGATCGATTCCAGCCAGCTCGGCAGCTGTTCGACCGGGATCCAGACGCCGGAGATGAAGGCGAGGATCACGACCGAGAAGGGCGCGATCGTCGAGGCGGCGTCGGGGGTGGGGGTGAAGGCGCTGACGGCGATCCCCAGCGAGCAGAGGGTCGCGGTGCCGAGCAGCAGGTAGAGGACGAAGGCGGGGAAGGTGGAGGCGGGGATCGGGATGCCGTAGGCGACGGCGCCGATGACCAGCAGCACCGCGGCCATCGCCAGCGCCTGCGCCTCGGCGCGGATGATCTGGCCGGCGATGAAGGTCCAGGGCGGCATCGGAGTGCCGCGGTAGCGCTTCAGTTGCCCGTTCTCCCGCTGCGTCGTCAGCGAGACGGCGAGCGTGGTGAAGGTCGACAGTGCGGCGGCGTAGGCGATGATCCCGGCGGTGAAGTAGGCCTCGGCGCTGAGCTTGAGGTCGCCCGGCAGGGTCGCCGTGTTGTTCCCTCCCGCGTTGAAGATCGAGTTGAAGAGGACGAGCAGGATGATCGGAAAGGCGATCGTGAAGATGACCGTCCGCGGCGTCCGCAGGGCGACGAGGACCGCCATCCGTGCCTGCGCGACGACGATCGCCCGGTCGCTCATCGCGCCGGCCCCCGGGTCAGCTCGAGGAAGACGTCCTCCAGGTTGGGGCGACGGACCTCGAGGTCCTGCAGTTCGATCCCGCGCTCCTCGGCGAGGGCGAGCAGGCGGTAGAGGTCCCGCTGGGGGCGCCGGCTCTGGATTTCCACCTGGTCGCCGGAGGTGGAGACGGCGCCGGTGACCGCGCCGCGGACATCGCCGATCCCGAGGCCGCCGTTCAGGGCGAAGCCGATCACGGTGCTGCGGCCGATCGCCGCGGCGATTTCCCCGGTGCGGCCCTCGGCGACGATCTGCCCCTCGCGCAGGATCGCCACCCGGTCGGCGAGGTGCTGGGCCTCGTCCATGTAATGGGTGGTGAGGAAGACGGTCTTCCCCAGCGCCTTCAGCCCCTCGATCATGTTCCAGGCCTCGCGCCGGGCGCTGGGATCGAAGCCGGTGGTCGGCTCGTCGAGGAAGATCAGGTCGGGGTCGCCGATGATCCCGATCGCCACGTCGGCACGCCGTTTCTGGCCGCCGGAGAGGGTGCCGATGCGGGCGTCGCGCTTCTCGCCGAGGCCGACGAGCTCGATCGTCTCGGCGACCGAGCGCGGGGCGCGGTAGAAGCGGGCGAAGAGCGAGACGGCCTCGAACACGGTCCAGAGTGGGTCGAGCTCGCACTCCTGGAGGACGAGGCCGACGCGCTCGCGCCAGGCGCGGGTCGGGGCGCCGGGGTCGACGCCGAGGACGGAGACCTCGCCGCCGCTGCGCTCGCGGTAGCCCTCGAGGATCTCGATCGTCGTCGTCTTGCCGGCGCCGTTGGGGCCGAGGAAGCCGAAGACTTCGCCGGCGGCGACCTCGAAGTCGATGCCCGCCACCGCCTCGTGCTCGCCGTAGGACTTGCGCAGCCCTTGCACGCTGATCGCGACTTCGCTCACCGCGCTCAAGCTACTGAAAGCTCACTAAGGGGAGGCTAAGCGAGAGATAGTTTGCTAAACTAATTAACAAGGCTAATCAATGCCAGCGAAGACCGACATCCCACTCACCGAGCGCGCCGCGCAACTGCGCACGGCGATCGTCCGCACCGCCCGCCGGCTGCGCCAGGAGGCGGCGGCAGAGACCTCTGGTCTCACTCCTACCTCGACCGCGGCGCTGGCGACGATCGAGCGCCATGGGCCGATGACCCCGAGCGAGATCGCCGCGATCGAGCGGGTGAAGCGGCCGACGATCACCCGCACCCTCGGCTGCCTCGAACGCGAGGGACTGATCGATCGCGCGGCCGACCCGGCCGACGGTCGCAGCTCCCTGGTCAGCGTCAACGCCGCCGGCCGCGAGCGGCTGCGGCGCCTGCGCGGCCGCAAGAACGCCTACCTGGCGCGGCGCATGCGCAACCTCAGCGACGAGGAAGTCGAGACGCTGGAGCGGGCGGCCGAGATCCTCGAGCGGATGCGGGAGGGCGAGCCGTCTTGACGGCCGCCATCCGCCACTCGTTCAACTCGCTGGAGGTCCCCAACTACCGCCGCTACTTCAGCGGCCAGCTGATCTCCCTCTCCGGCACCTGGATGCAGACGGTCGCCGCGCTCTGGGTCGTGCTCAGTCTCACCGGCAGCGGCGTCGCCGTCGGTCTCACCACCGCCCTGCAGTTCCTGCCGATGCTGCTGATCGGGGCCTGGGGCGGCCTGCTCGCCGACCGCATCCCGAAGCGGCGACTGCTGATGACGACGCAGGCGCTGATGGCGATCCCGGCCCTCGGGCTCTTCGCCGTCACCGCGACCGGCGTGGTGGCGCCGTGGATGGTCTACCTCGCCGTCTTCGCCTTCGGCTCGCTGAACGCGATCGACAACCCGACCCGGCAGAGCTTCGTGATCGAGATGGTCGGTCCCGACCGGGTGGTCAACGCGGTCAGCCTCAACAGCGTCATCGTCCAGGCGGCGCGGATCGTCGGCCCGGCCCTGGCCGGCATCCTGATCGCCACCGTCGGCGTCGTCCCCTGCTTCGCGCTGAACGCGCTCACCTTCGTGGCGATGATCCTCGCCCTCTGGGGGATGGACCCCGAGCGGCTGCACGCGGCGCCGCCCGCCAGGCACGAGCCGGGGGCGATCCGGGCCGGCCTGCGCTACGTCGTCGGCACCCCCGAGCTGCTGGTGCCGCTGGCGCTGATGGCGCTGGTCGGGACGCTCGGCTTCAACTTCCAGGTGGTGCTGCCGCTGCTCGCCAAGTTCAGCTTCGATGCCGGGGCGATGACCTACGCCGCTCTGGTCTCGGCGATGGCGGTCGGCTCGATCGCCGGCGCTCTCGTCAACGGCCACCGCGGCCGCACCGGCCCGCGCCTGATCGCCGGCGGCGCCCTCGCCTTCGGCGTCTCGGCCCTGCTGGCGGCGGCGATGCCGAGCCTCGCCTTCGAGGTGCCGATGCTGGCCCTGCTCGGCGCCGCCGCGGTCACCTTCGCGGCGACGATCAACTCCACCCTCCAGCTCGCCGTCTCCCCCGAGATGCGCGGCCGGGTGATGGCCCTCTACTCGGTCGTCTTCCTCGGCTCCACCCCGATCGGCGCCCCCCTTACCGGCTGGCTCGCCCAAACCTACGACCCCCGCGTCGCCCTCCTCCTAGCCGGCGCCTCCGGCCTAACCGCCGCCTGGGCTGCCCAAGTCAGCTTCGCCCGCCTGCGAGCCCGCACCGCCGAACACGCGTTGGCGTAGAGGGCCCCGGTCGTTCTCCGCGTGAATTTGGCGCGGCCCTACCGGGCCAGCTCCCTGAGATAGAGCCCGCCTATGGCGGGCAAATAACCGGATTGCATGTCGCCGCTTCGCGAACATTCCCGCGGAGAACGACCGGACCCCTCCCCGACACGCACCAGCGGACGGCTCAGGGTCCGGCAGCTGCTCCAGCTCACCGAGACCGCAAAAATGCGCCTACACGACGATCAGCTGCGGTTTCGCCGAAAGCGGTCGAACCCTCGGCGTCTGCCGGAGTTCTGTCGTTTGAGGGGTCGGGTGCCCCTCCGACGGAGGCTTTGGGTCAAGCTGATGGCGCGGATTCGTCCCTGGAGAGACATACGGTCTCCGGCGGAGGGGCACCCGACCCCTCCGCCGCAACCGCTTCGTCCTGCTAACCGATCAGTTCGGCCGATTCGAGGTACGCCTTGGCGGCTGCCTCAGGCGTTTCTTTTTCCAGTTCGACCCGAGCGTCGAGCTCCTGCATCACTTTCAGGGTGAGCCCTTCCTGTGCCTGCAGGATCGTCTTTTCGTAGTCGGGCCCGGCTTCTTCGGCGACCTTCTGGGTGGTCACGAAGATCACATTGCCGGCCGGGAAGACGTGCTTGTCGTCTTCGAGGATCACGAACTTTTCCTTCTCGGCCGAGAGCTGCGGATCGGTGGTGAAGAGGATCGAGAGATCGGCCTGACCCTTTTCCAGCACCGTGTAGCGGAGGCCGATGTCGACGGGGGTGAACGACTTGAACTTCAGCCCGTACAGTTTTTCCAGCCCCGCCAGGCAGTCGATCCGCTGGCGGCACTCGGGCGAGCCGTAGAGCGAGAGCTTTTCGGAGACGCCTTCGAGGTCGGAGACCGTTTTCAGCCCGTACTTTTCGGCCGTCTTCCTCAGCGTCCCGACCGCGTTGGCGCTGGCGAACGGCGTCGGTTCGAAGGCCACCAGGCCTTCCTTTTCGAATTCTTCGTTCGCTTTTTCCCACGCTTCGGTCGCGTCGGAGGGGACTTCTTCGGGTTCGAGGCCGAAGAACGAGGTGAGGGCCGTGCTGGCGTACTCCGGGTAGCCGGAGATCTGCCCCGTCTTCACCGCCTTCAGGGCCACGGTTTCGGAGCCCAGGTTGAGTGCGCTCTTCACCTTGTAGCCGGCCGCGGTCAGGGCCTGCGCGTAGATTTCCCCGAGGATTTCCTGTTCGGGGAAGTTCTTCGAGCCGATCGTCAGGCTGACTTTGCCGTTTTCGGGGTTCGACTTGATCGTCCCCGCCGTGCCGCCTTCTTCGCCGCTGGTGGTGCTGTTGCTGCTGCCGCAGGCGGCGATGCCGAGCGTGAGTGCGAGCGCGGCCAGCGCCGCAAGCAGCACCCGCGCTCTCGTCTGGTCGATCCTCACTGGGTTCCTCCTTGGGGTGGGTTGGACAAGATCAGGGTCAGGTCAAACAGTCTTCAGCTTGAGTCCGTCGGAAGTAAGGAAACGCTGCAGGAGCGCCAGCGATCCCTCGATGATCAGCGCCAGCAGCGCCACGAGGATCGCTCCGGCCAGCAGCCCGTTTTCGCCATAGACATTGCGGTTGAGGATGAAGTCGCCGAGCGTTTCCACACCGGCCAGGGGGGCGATGGTGGCGGTGGCGATGATCACGATCGCCGCCCCTCGCACGCCGCCCATCACGGTCGGCACCGCCAGCGGCAGCTCGACCTTGCGGATGATGCTCAGCTCGCTCATCCCCATCCCGCGGGCGGCGTCGACCGCTGCGGGGTCGACCTGCCGGACGCCGACGTAGGCGTTGACGATGATCGGCGCGATTCCGAGCAGCGCCAGGGCGGGCGCGACGTTCCTCATCCCGACGCCGATCAGCGTGGCCACCAGGGCGATGACCGCCAGCTCCGGGATCGCCCGCCCCGCGTTGCCGATGCCCACGGCGAGGAGTTCACCCCTGCCGCGATGGCCAAGGTAGAGGCCGATCGGCAGGGCGATGACCAGGGCAAGCGCGAGGGCCACGACGGTGACCTCCAGGTGCCCGATCACCAGTTCCACCGACTTGTCAACGCCGCCCACCTTCTTGCCGCCGGTGACGTTGGATTCCTGCGGGGTGAAGATGAATTCGATCGCGCCGCCGAAGGAGGCAAGAGGGAGAGCGCTCATCTCGGCCTGACCCTTCGCCAGGGAGTCGTCAGTCGCTGCACGGTCAGCAGCACCAGGTCGAAGGCGAGCGCCATCAGGATGACGATCGCGCCGGCGATGATGATCGCGGTCGGGAAGTTGAGGTTCGAGCCGTACATCTCGGTCCCCAGGCCGCCGGCGCTGATCAAGACGGCGAGCGTGGCGATCGCGATCGTGCTGACGACGGCGACCCGCAGCCCGGCGATGATCTCGGGGATCGCCAGGGGCAGCTCGACCCGCCAGAGGATCTGCCGCCTGGTGAACCCCATCCCGCGGGCGGCGTCTGTGACGGAGGGGGGGACGTTGGCCAGGCCGAGGAGCGTGTTGCGGTAGATGATCTGCAGGGTGTAGGCAGCGAGGACGATGATCGCCGTGTCCCTGCCGAAGCCGGTGACCGGCAGCAAGAGGAAGAAGAAGGCGATGCTGGGGATCGTGTAGAGCACGCCGGTGGCGGCGAGCAGCGGCGGCTGCAGCCAGCGGCTGCGGTGGGCGAACAGCGCCAGGGCGAAGGCGACGGTGAAGCCGATCAGGACCGAGAGGACGACGATTTCCAGGTGCTGGACGGTCGGGGCCCCGTAGCGGCCGATGTTCTGCGTCGCCCAGTGCCAGCAGAAGAGCTCGGTTTCCTTCGCCTGACAGGGGAGGTTCTCCAGGTTCCGTTCGCGGAAGAACCCTTCGCCGACGTGGCCGGCGGCGGCGAGCGGCGCCGGGCTACTCATGCGGCCGCTCCACCGCCGGGTGCTCGTCGCTCTTCGCCTCCGGCGATTTGAGGAACTCGGAGATGATCTCGACCGAGAGCACGCCGGCGATCCGCCCACGGTGGTCGATGACCGGCGCGTACTGCGACTCCCCCTGCAGCAGGTCGGCGAGGGCGTCGCGCATCACGTCGTCGCGCTCGAGCACCGGGCCAAGTGGCACGTCGGGCTCGCGCGGCACCACGTCCCGGGAGAGGTCGCGCTCGCTCAGCCACCCCAGCGGCCGCCGCTCGGCGTCGACCAGCAGGGGGTAGGGGACTTCGACGTCGGGCGCCGCCAGCTTCGCCCGCACCTCCGCCGTCGCCTGGCCGACGTGGGCCAGCGGCGCCTCCCAGAGGGAGATGTCGGCGACCCGCATCAGCGCCAGCCGCTTCAGCGCGCGGTCGGCGCCGACGAAGTCCTCGACGAACTCGTTGGCCGGGGCCATCAGCAGCTCGGCCGGGGTCGCGTACTGCTCGACCCGGCCGCCCTCGCGCATCACCGCGATCCGGTCGCCCATCTTGATCGCCTCGTCGATGTCGTGGGTGACGAAGAGGACCGTCTTGCGGATCTCCGCCTGCAGGCGCAGGAACTCGTTCTGCAGGCGCTCGCGGTTGATCGGGTCGATCGCGCCGAAGGGCTCGTCCATCAGCATCACCAGCGGGTCCGCCGCCAGCGCCCGCGCCACCCCGACGCGCTGCTGCTGGCCGCCGGAGAGCTGCGCCGGGTAGCGGTCGCCGAGCTGGGGGTCGAGCCCGATCAGCGCCAGCAGCTCGGCGCTGCGTGCCCGGACCCGGTCCTTCTTCCAGCCCAGCAGTTGCGGGACGGCGCCGATGTTCTCGCTGATCGTGCGATGGGGGAAGAGGCCGATCTGCTGGATCACGTAGCCGATCTCCCGCCGCAGCTGCGCCGGCTCGCGCTCGCGCACCGAGCGGCCGCCGATCAGCACGTCGCCGGAGCTGACCTCGACCGTGCGGTTGACCATCCGCATCGCCGTCGTCTTGCCGCAGCCCGAGGGCCCGACAAGCACGCAGATCTCGCCGGCCGGCACCTCCAGGCTCAGCCGGTCGACCGCGGGCGCGGCGGTGCCTGCGTATCGCTTGGTCGCTTCCTCGTAGCGGAGGGAGGAGGCTTCTGAATCGGACTGGGTTGGACTGCCGGGCGCTGCGGGCGGCATCGGGCCGACCCTATACCCCGGCGGCCTCCCGCTCACTCATCCCGTGGGCGCCGTGATCGTGGCCGTCGCCGTGGTGCGCGCAATGGTCCATGCTGCTGCGCCCGCGGCTGACCCAGAAGAGGGCGACGAAGATCGCCAGCCCGAGGATGTTGAGGACGAGCTTGTAGTCGAGCTCGACGTGCCCGAAGACGTCGGCGCGGGTGGGGCGGGGGCCGGTGGGGATCAGCCCGAAGACGCTGAAGAGGCCGTCGACGACGAGCGCGGCGGCGACGATCGTGACGAACATCAGCGCCGTGATCCGCAGCGCGAACGAGGCGCCGTAGTACTTGCGGTAGGCGAGCACGATCGGAATCACGATCAGGTCGGCGAAGATGAAGGCGATAACGCCGGCGAAGCTGATCCCGCCCGACCAGAGCACCGCCGCCAGCGGCACGTTGCCGACCGAGCAGACGAAGCTGAGGATGGCGATGACCGGGCCGACGAGGACGTTCTCGATCGTCTGTACGAGCGGCGGCGCGTGGGTGACGAAGAGGAAGTTGAAGAAGTCGTTGCCGAGCAGGCCGATGAAGCCGGCGAGCAGGAAGCCGATCGAGATCTCCTTCCAGAGCATCTGCCAATCGCCGCGGAAGTTGCCGCCGACGTTGGCCCAGGCGTCGCGGGAAGTGAGGCGCTCGCGCCAGGGGAGCGCTTCCTCTTCAGCGCTGTCGCCGTGATGGTGGTGGCCGGCCTGCGCCTGCTGGGCGTGGCGGCGGGCTCGCTCCTCCAGCCGGGGGGAGACGAAGGCGCGCAGGAAGAGGGCCATCAGCGCGATCAGGACGATGCCGCCGACGAACTCGGCGAGGGTGAACTGCCAGCCCATCAGCACCCAGAGGACGAGCCCGAGCTCCCAGACCAGGTTGGTCGAGGCGAACTGGAAGGCGAGCGCGGTCACCGCCGAGGCGCCCTTGGCGAAGAGCGACCTGGCGATCGCGATCGCCGCATACGAGCAGGAGGAGGAGGCGGCGCCGAGCCCGGTCGCCTTGGCAACCGGGGCGAAGCCCTCGCCCGAGAGCGCGCCTTCGATCCGCTGCCGCGGCACCCAGGCCTGGACGATCGCGCTGATCGCGAACCCCAGCACCAGCGCCCACCAGACCTCGTAGGCCATCAGGAGAGACATTTCCAGCCCCTCCCAGATCTTTTCCATCACCGCGATCATCTCTCCACAGGGGTATCAAACCGCTCCACCCGCGAATGCCGACGGGCCGAAAACGGTCCTATATAGACCGAAATCGGCCCATCGGCGCAGGGGAGGTCGGGCTAGAGGCCGAGGTGGTGGGCGCGCTCGGCGGCTTGGGCGACGATTTCGTTGAGGTCCGGGATCTCGCCCCCCCGCATGAGGACCTTGCCGGAGACGACGGTGGTGTCGACGACGGCGCCGCTGGCGGCGTAGACGAGGTCGGTGGTGAGGTCGCCGATGCCGAGCTCCGGCGCGTCGGGGCGGAGGAGGAGGAAGTCGGCGGGGGCGCCGACGTCAAGCGGGGTGGTGCCGAGCAGCGGCGCCCTGGCGCCGGTGGCGACGGCCCAGGCGTCGGCGGCGTCGATCGCGGTCGGGTCACCGGCGGCGTGCTTCTGGGTGAGGGCGAAGAGCTTGAGGTCGGCGAGCAGGTCGAGCGAGTCGTTGGAGCCGGCGCCGTCGGTGCCGAGGCCGACGCGGACCTCGGCTGCACGCGCCGCCCGGTAAGGGAAGACGCCGCCGACCGCGAGCTTCATGTTCGCCGCCGGGTTGGCGACGACGGTGGCGCCGCGCTCGGCGATCAGCGCCAGCTCGTCGGGGTCGAGCCAGACGCCGTGGGCGAGGATCGTGCGCTCGCTGAGGAAGCCGAGGCGGTCGAGGTAGGCGGCGGGGCGGCAGCCTTGCGCGGCGATGCAGTCCTGCACCTCCTTCTCGGTCTCGGAGAGGTGGATCTGGACGGGGAGGTCGCGCTCGGCGCTGAGCTCGCCGATCCAGCGCAGCGACTCTTCGCTGACCGTGTAGATCGCGTGCGGGGCGAGGGCGGGGGTGACCAGCGGTCCAAACGCGGCGAGAGCGTCGAGGCTGCGCAGCGCCGAATCGCGCAGCTTCTGGTGGTCGCCGTCGAGGTCGATCAGCGGTGCCCCGATCGCCGCCCGCATTCCGGCCTCCTCGACGGCTCGCGCCGTCGCCTCCGGCTGCCAGTACATGTCCCAGAAGCGAGTGGTGCCGCTGCGGATCATCTCCGCGCAGGCCAACCGCGCGCCCCAGTAGACGTCCTCGGCCTCGAGCTTCGCCTCGATCGGCCAGATCTTCTCTTCCAGCCAGGGCATCAACGGCAGGTCGTCGCCGGAGCCACGGAAGAGCGTCATCGCCGCATGGGTGTGGCCGTTGACCAGCGATGGCACCAGGCGCGCCCCGCCCGCGTCGATCGTCTCGTCGCCCGGCTGCGCGACCACCTCAGGCCCCAGCGCCGCGATCGCCCCGCCCTCGCACCGCAGCCCCACCCGCTCCCCATCCAAGAGCGCGTTCTCAACCGTCAGCCCCAACTCGTGGTTCCTTTCGCACGACTATGGTGCCTTAGGAACCACGACTTCATCGGCCCACCGCCCCGAGGCGGGGGAGGACCGCGGCCAGGCCCTCGCGCAGGCGCTCGGCGTTGATCAGGCGATCGGCTTCCATCTCGGCGACGCTGACGACTCCCTCGCCGAGCCCGTTCGCCATGTTGTCGACGACGCAGAGCGCCGCGTAGTCGAGACCGAGCTCGCCGGCGACGACGCACTCGGAGGCGATCGTCATCCCGACCACGTCGGCGTGCGCCGCCATCAGCCGGATCTCGGCCGGGGTCTCGAAGCGCGGCCCGCGGGCCTGCCAGTAGACGCCGCCGTCGCGCGGCGCCTGCCCGCCTTCGCTCCAGGCGGCGAGCACTTCCTCCCGCCAGCGCGGGGCGAAGCCCGGCGCCGAGTGGGCGCGCTCGTCGCCGAAGATCGAGTCGCCGAGGTTGAGCGCGATGAAGTCGTCCGGGCAGACGAGGCTGCCGACCCCGAGCTCGGACCGTAGCGATCCGACCGAGCCGATCGCCAGCACCCGGTCGCAGCCCTGCTCGACCAGCGGGCGCAGGTTCACCTCGTGGTCGATCGCGTGGGGGAGGACGAAGGTTCCGTCGCGGCGGTGCCGCTGCGCGATCGCCGCCCCGTGCGCCGCTGCGGCGGCGGCGATCTCCTCGCCGCCCGGCCCGAGCGCGTTGCTGCCGAGGATCACCGCCAGCCGTCCCATCGGCCGATCCTATGCCGGTTTCGCTTCCCGTATGGTCCGGGAATGGAGCAAGGCGTGTCGGGGGACGACGAGAGGCGGGACGAACGCGACTCCGGCCGCGACGAGACGGAGCAGGAACGCCTCGACCGCAATCTCGGCGAGCTGCTGCAGGAGCTGCGGGTGGCGCTGCCGGGCGTGCAGGTCCTCTTCGCCTTCCTGCTCGCGGTCCCGTTCCAGAAAGGCTTCGAACACGTCACCGAGTTCCAGAAGAAGGTCTATTTCGCGACCCTGATCCTCACCGCGCTCTCGGCGACGATGCTGATCTCGCCCTCGGCCTACCACCGGATCACCTTCCGCTATCAGCAGAAGCGCCGGCTCGTCTTCTACGCGAACCGCTTCACGATCGTCGGTCTCGCCCTCCTGGCATTGGCGATGACCGGCGCGATCCTGCTGATCACCGATTTCCTCTTCAGCACCGCCGCCGCGATCGTCGTCGCGGCGCTCGCACTCTGCGTCTTCAGCTTCTTCTGGTTCGTGCTGCCGCTGCAGCGGCGGCTCCGGCTCAGCGCCGGGCAGGAGCCTCTAGGGAAGCCCGAAAAGCACTGAGCTCGCGGGCGAGGTCGTCGAGGAAGGGCAGCTCCGGCGCCTTCTCGCGCAGCAGCTCCAGGTCCGCCTCCCAGATCTCAGCCTTCTCCTCCAGCGGCACCTTGAATTCGTCCCGCACAGGGTCGCCTTCGTCTTCGTAGGCGGCGCGTAGGGTGGCGGCGTTGGTCAGCTTGTCGGCGGCGTAGATCGCCATCGCCTCCTCGCCAGCCGCCGCCAGCCGTTCCCGGTGCTCGGCCTTGCGCTCCTTGTAGGAGTCGATCGATTCGTCGTCGGTGAGGGCGCCGACCATCCCCGCCACCTCCCCGCCGAAGAGCTGGCGCAGGTCGCCGAGCGTCGTTTCCGAGTCCTCGACCACGTCGTGCAGCAGTGCCGCCGCCATTGCCTCCTCCCGGTATCCGTGCTCGTCGAGCAGCGCCGCCACCTGCACCGGGTGTTCGACGTATGGCATACCGCCGCTGCCGTTGCGGACCTGGCCCGCGTGGTCGCTGCGGGCTCGCTCCAGCGCCGAGCGCACCAGCGGCGAGCGATCGGCGGCTGCTTCGATCCGTGCGGCGGGATCCACGCCGCCAGCCTAGATGATCGATTCCTTCACGTCGACTGTCTAAAGAGGGGGTGCTCAGGCGGCGGCGATCGGCCGCGGCGCCCGCGCCGGCAGCTCGTACTCGCTGCGCTCGGCACCGAGCTCGATCGCTGCCGGCTCGCCGCCCAGCTCGACCCAACGCTGCTGCGCTTCGGCGCCGAGCTCGTCGAGCTGCTCGTCCGAGTGGAGCGGGTCGTGGTGGAAAAGCACCGTGCGCTCGGCCCCGGTCCGCCGCGCGAAGCTGAGCGCGTGCGAGGTTGCCGAGTGGCCCCAGCCGACGTGGCCCGGGTACTCGGCATCGGTGTACTGGCCGTCGTGGACCAGCAGCGAGGTGTCGCGGGCGAGGGCGAAGCCGGAGATCCAGTCCTCCTCGAGCTCGTCGAGGTCGGCGCCGAGCCCGGGCTCGTGGTCGGGGATGTAGGTAAGCGAGGAGTCGCCGTCGTCGATCCGGTAGCCGAGCGTCGGCCCGCGGTGGGCGACCGAGGCGGCGCGGACGCGGGCCGGGCCGATCTCCCAATCGCTCTGCGGGCAGTGACGGAAGGAGACGTCGCAGGGAAGCTCGCGCACCTCGACCGGCGAGAGCGGGGCGGATATGTAGCGGGCGATGCGGTCGCGCAGCGAGGCCTCGGGCGAGGCCGGCCCCCAGATCACGATCTCGGTCTGCGGCCGGAAGGCGGGGGCGAAGAAGACGAGCCCCTGGATGTGGTCGAGGTGGAGGTGGGTGAGGAGGATGTGGAGCCGGCTCGGCTGGTCGGGGAGGGCGAGGCCGAGGCAGCGGATGCCGGTGCCGGCGTCGAGCGCCAGCACGGAGCCGTCGGAGAGGGTGACGCCGACGCAGGAGGTGTTGCCGCCGTAGCGGATCGTTTCCGGCCCTGGGGCGGGAATCGAACCCCTCGTGCCCCAGAGCTTGACCTTCATGCCGGCCGCGCTCCGTTGTCGCCGACCAGCGAGGGCCAGAAGACGGCGATCGCGCCCTGCGAGCCGTGTGGGGTGAGGATCGGGAAGGCGGAGACCTCGACTTCGTGTTGCGTCCCGTCAGTCGAGCGGACGGTGAGCTCGGCGTGTGCCGGCCGCCCGGCGCGCACGGCCTTGACCAGCGGCAGGTCGTCGTAGGGGATCGGCTCGCCGCTTTCGTCGAAGGGGCCGAACAGCGACCCCCACTCCTGCGGGCCAACCGCCCCCAGCTCCTCGAAGCGTTTGCCCAGCAGCATCCCCGCCGCCTCGTTGTAGAAGACGAGCAGGCCTCCCTCGTCGACCAGGAAGGCAGGGGTCGAGAGCGCCGACATCAGGTTGCGGGCGAGGATCAGCTCCAGCGGTCTCTGCGTCACAAATGACACTTTAAATCGTCCGTTAAAGCTTGTTAAGGAAACTGGTTTTTCCGCAGCGATAAGCCAAGAATCCGGAGCTTCCACCGCCAGGCGAAGGGACGGCGTGACTTTCATCACTTAGAGATCCTGATGCAGTGGAATCTGTCGCCACTGAACTCGCGCCGACTACTGCGCCGGGATCACGATCGGCGCGCACGGTTCGCCCGGTTTGCTGCGGTCGGCGGTGTTCTGGACCGGCTTGCCTTCGATGTCCTTGAGGTGGATCGTCAGCTGCGTCTTCGAGACCGTGACCGCGGCGTAGCTGAACTGGTCGAGGCCGGAGCACTGCATCCCGACCCCGGTCGGCGGCGGCGGGTTGAAGAAGAGGGCTCGGATCTCCGACGCCGCGTTCGGGTTGCCGACGGCGCCGTTGATCTCGCCCGCGAAGGTCTTGGTCGCGACCGGGCCGGTCGTCACCTCGGTGATCCCGGTGTTCACCGGCCCGCCGGGCTCGAGCGTCTGTAGGCGGGCGTCGTTGACCATGTTGGCGTGGACGTCGGTGGTGAGGAAGACGGCATTTTTGACGTTGTCGCGGAGGAAGGTGAGGAGCTGGGTTCGTTCCGCCGCGTAGCCCTCCCAACGGTCGTAGGGCAGCGCGTAGAACTGCTGGACCGGGACCTCGTTCATGATCACCTTGAAGGTCGCTGACGACTGCGCGATCGCCTTCTCGAAGACTTCGCGCTGGTGCTGCCCGAGCATCGTCCGGTTCGGGTCGTTGATCGCCGCCACGCAGGCCGGCGGCGGCGGCGAGGCCAGCTGCGGGACGATCACCGAGAAGAGTTTGCGGTTCGCTTCCGGCGCGGTCGGCGCGAGATCGGGATGGCCGCTGCCGGGCGGGTTGTCGCACTGGCCGCCGTAGTCGGCTTTGGCGCTGCGGAAGGAGCGCTCGTCGAGGAAGAAGACCTGCAGGTTCTTCCCCCAGCGAAAGGTGCGGTAGATCCCGTTCTTGGCCGAGTAGGTGATCGGGTTGTAGTCGCGGAACGCCTTGACGCCATTCTTGTAGAGCTGTTCGCCGTTGAATTCGACGTTGCCGCCTTCCTCGGGGAAGACGTTCTCCGAGCGGGCGAAGTCGTTGATGAACTCGTGGTCGTCCCAGTGGGCGTAGTAGGAGGTGGCGCCGCGGACGTTCGCCCACGGCTTCTGCGCCAGGTTCATCCGGTACTTCGCCCACTTTTGCGGGACGGTCAGCGCCGTGCCGGCGACGCCGCCGACCCCCGGCACCTCGGAGTCGGAGTAGATCGTGTCGCCCAGGAGGACGTTGAAGTTGTTTTCTTCGGCCTTGATCCGGCGCCAGACGCCGAAGTCGTTCCAGAAGGAGGTCGTGGTCCCGGGGAGCGGGGCCGCGTCCTGGTCGCCGGCGACCGCGAAGCGGATCGTCTTTGCCTGGTTGGCGGCGGGGGCGGTGTCGAAGTGGCCGACGGCGCTGTGGCGGCCGCCTTCCATGCACCAGCGGTACTTGTAGCGGCGCCCGGGCTTGAGCCCGCCGATCTTCTTCTGAACGGTGAGGTCGTTCGACTTCAGCGCCTTGGCAACGAACTTCTTCTTCGCTCCGGCGACGTCGCAGGCGCCGAACTTGTTGCCGGTCGTGAACTGGACCAGCGCCTCGCCTTCCTTGTTCGCCCGGGCCCAGAGGATCGCCGACTTGGTGCTGACATCGCCGGAGGAGACGCCGAACTTGAAGCCCTTGGGCGCGGCGCCGACGGTGGGAGCGGAGAGCGTGAGCACAGTCAGGGTGGGGACGAGGCAGGCGGCCACGAGACGACGCATACGCGCACCTTATTCCCGGTTTTCGAATCCGCGCAACCCTGACACAGGGGCGTGCAGCCGTCAGCCGGCCTGTTCCGCGCTGCGCAGGCCGCCGCGAGCCCAGAGGGCGAAGACGCAGGGCAGGGCGATGCCGATCGCGAAGGCGAGGGCGATCGTCTCCGGGTTGCCGGCGATCAGGCTGCGCCCCGCCTCCAGCAGCGCCGTCACCGGGTTGATCGAGGCGACGGCGTGGATCCAGCCGCTGAGCAGGTCGAGCGGCACGTAGACCGGGGCGAGGAAGAGGATCAGGAAGACCGGGAACTGCATCAGCGGCCCACCCTGGATCGAGCGCACCCGCATCGCCACCCCCGCCGCCCACAGCATCGCCGCGACGTTGACCAGCAGCGCCAGCCCGTAGAGGCCGACGATTTCGACGCCCTCGCCGTCGACGTTCATCCCGGCGACGAGGGCGACCGTGGTCAGCACCGTCCAGGTGGTCAGCGCCCGCACCAGGGCGGCGAGCGCGTAGCCGGCGACGATGCCGCGGCGGTTGCTCGCCGCCAGCAGGTAGCGGCGGGCGAAGCCGGTCTCGAAGTCGCGGGCGATGCCGAAGCCGGTGAAGACGCCGCCGAAGGCCGCCGACTGCAGCAGGACGAAGACGAACTGGAAGGCGGTGTAGCCGGTGGGGAAGTCGAAGCCCGGCACGTTCTGGATCGAGGAGAGGCCGCCCGCGAAGGAGGTGAAGAAGAAGAGCGGGAAGAGCAGCGACGGCACCAGGAATGCCGGGTTGGTGAAGAAGTTGTGGATGCTGCGCCAGGCGACCGCGAGGGCGACGGCGCGGAAGCCGGCGGGGCGGGGCTCGGTGCTTGCGCGGCAGGTGTTTTGGGCGTTCACGTCCGCACCAGCCTCGTCTTCAGGGCCGAGCTGGCCGCGTACATGCCGATCGCGAAGACCGCCGCTGCGATCCCGAACCCGAGCGCCAGCTCGCCGAGGTTCCAGCCTTCGATCAGCAGCGAGCGAAAGGCCTGCAGCAGGTAGGAGACCGGGTTGGCGGTGGCGATCGCTCGATACCAGTCGGTCTGGATCAGTTCCAGCGGCAGCGCCATCGAGGAGAGGAAGAGGAAGACGAAGAAGACCGGGAAGAGGCCCTGGACCGCCTCTCCGGTGCCGGTGCGAAGAGCAATGAAGAGACCGATCGTGCCGAAGGCGACGGTCACCGTCATCCCGAGCGCGATGATCATCAAGGCGCCGCCGGCGCCGGCGGCGAGTTCGGCCCCGGCGATCAGGCCGACGCTGAGGTAGACCACCCCCTGGACGAAGCCGAGGACGAGCGTGCCGGCGAGGAGGCCGCTGAGCAGGGCGGCGCCGCGCAGCGGAGTCAGCGCCAGGCGGTTGAGGAAGCCGGTTTCGATGTCGCGGGCGAGGTCGGTGCCGGAGTTCATCACCGAGAACAGCGCCCCCTGCATGAAGGGGACGGCAAGGGCGAAGGTGAGGTAGGAGTCGGTGGGGAAGCCGGGGAGGTTGGTCGCGTCTTTGAGCCCCCCCGAGTTAACCGCGAGCAGGAAGAGGGGGAAGATCAAGGCGGGGACGATCTGCGCCGGCTGGCGCAGCGTGCGCAGCACCGAGCGGCGGGCGAGCTGGCCGACCTGGGTGCGCAGGCTCTCGTTCACGCCGAGCCGACCGTCTCGGGCTCTGCGGGCTCCTCCGCCTCCTCGTCGCCGGCGCCCTCCAGCGAGCGGCCGGTCTTGGCGAGGAAGACGTCGTCGAGCGAGGGCGCGTGCAGCTGCAGGTGCTCGATCGCGATGTTCTCCGCGTCGAGGGCGCGCACCACCTCGGCCAGTTCCGACTCGCCGCCTTCGAGGCGGACGGCGACGGCGAGCGGCTTGGAGCCGGCGGGCCGGCCGAAGCGCTCGAGCACCGCCGCCGTGCGCTCCCGGTCGCCCGCCTCGCGGGGGACCGCTTCGACCGTGGGTCGGCCGATTTCCGCCTTCAGCTCGGCCGGCGTCCCCTCGGCGACGATGTGGCCGTGGTCGATGATCCCGACCCGGTCGGCGAGGGCGTCGGCCTCCTCCAGGTACTGGGTGGTGAGGAAGACGGTGACGCCGTCCTCGTGGGCGAGGCGGGCGACCTCCTCCCAGAGGGCGGTGCGGCTCTGGATGTCGAGGCCGGTGGTCGGCTCGTCGAGGAAGAGGATGCGCGGCCGGTGGGCGAGGGCCAGCGCGAGGTCGAGACGGCGCTTCATCCCACCCGAGTAGCCGCCCACTTTGCGGTCGGCGGCGTCGGCGAGGCCGACCCGCTCCAGCAGTTCGCCGCCGCGCGCTTCGCGCTCGGTCTTGCCGAGGCCGTGGAGGGCGGTCTGCAGGCGCATGTGCTCGCGACCGCTGAGGAGCGGGTCGAGGGCGGCCTCCTGCAGGGCGGCGCCGATTGCCGCGCGCACCCGCGGGCCCTCCTTGACGACGTCAAAGCCGGCGACCCGGGCGGTGCCGGCGGTGGGAGGGAGGAGGGTGGTCAGCATCAGCACCGTCGTCGACTTGCCGGCGCCGTTGGGACCGAGGAAGCCGTAGATCTCGCCCTGGGCGACCTGCAGGTCGATCCCGTCGACCGCGCGCGGGCCGTTCTTGAACTCGCGGACGAGGCCTTCGACCTCGATCCCCCCACTGCGTTCGCTGCTCTGCGCCATGTGCTCCTCTCGACTGGTGGTGATCTCGATATCTGAGGCTATCGGGGGCGCGGCGCGACCTCCCTCGCCGCGCCGCCGGGCGACCGGCGGACCACTGAGCCCCGCAAACGCGTAGAACTCCATCCTCGATGGACGAGCGCACCCGCACCTACCGCGTCGCGATGAACGTCTGCAAGCCGGTCGCCCGCTGGGGCCGGATGCAGGTCGAGGGCGTGGAGACGGTGCCCGAGAGCGGCCCGTTGCTGATCGTCGGCAACCACGACAGCCACTGGGACCCGGTGATGGTCGGGATAGCTGCGCTGAAGCGGCGGCAGATCCGCGCCCTCGCCAAATCGGACCTCTGGCAGGTCCGCGGCCTCGGTCCGATCCTCAACGGCATGGGGCAGATCCCGATCGAACGCGGCAAGAGCGACGCGCAGGCGCTGGCTAAGGCGGTCGAGGCGCTGCAGGCGGGGGTCTGCATCGGCGTCTTCCCCGAGGGCACCCGCTCCAGGGGCAAGGTCCTGCGCGCCCGCAGCGGCGTCGGCCGCCTCGCCCTCGAGGTCTCCGAGGCCCACGTCACCCTGGTCGCGATCGAGGGCACCTCCGACCTCACCGGCTTCCCCCGCCGTCCCCGCATCCGCGTCCGCTTCTTCAACCCCGCCGGCGGCCAACCCCGTCCGGACGAGAACGCCGCCGATCTCTCCGCCCGCCTCCTAGCCGAGATCCGCGCCCAAGTCCCCCCATCCCTCAGCTACCGCAAGCGCAAGCACGCCGAGCTCAGCGGCGTCTCCGAGGACTGACGTCAAAGTTGTGGTTCCTTTCGCACCGTATGGGTGCGAAAGGAACCACGGGATGGTCAGCACGATGAATCGAGGGCGCGGCTGACCCTTTCCAGGATGCCTCTGCGTTCGCTCCGCATCTGGTTCCAGGTGACGCGCAGGACGCGATAGCCGGCAGCGGCCAGGAACTGGTCGCGGCGTCGGTCGGACTGGAACGCGTCTGGCGTCTCATGCGTCTCCCTCCCGTCGGTTTCGACGATCACCCGCTTCTGCGCCCAGAGAAAGTCGACGAGGAAACGCTCGCCCTCGATGTGGAGCCAGGCGTTGCAGTCCGGCCGCGGCAGCCCCATGTTCACGAGCTCCGGCAGCACGAGCGTCTCGAAGTCGCTGCGCACGTCCGGCGCCTCCCCGTCTTTGGTGCGGTAAGGGACCAGCGCCAGTTCGAGCGCTTTCAGCCCGCGCCTGCCTTTGGCGTGATAAATCGCGACGTCGACCGCCTGGAGGTCAAGTCGTTTCAGGATCGCCGCCCGCCCGACGAGCTTTCGCAGCGCGGGCAGCTTCACGATGCCCGCCAGATCGACCAGGGTTCGGGCCACCGTCGTGACCGCGACGCCGCCGCAGACTTCGATCTCCTCTGGCTCCGGATAGCGGCAACGCCGGCACCGGATCCCCTTCAGCTTTCGTCCTGCCTCCACCGGGACCGTCACATCGATCAAGTGCGGCCACTTGTCCCACAGGCCATGAAAAGACGCCGCCGTGGCATGGGAGATCACCGCTCCCTCTCCGCAGGCAAGTAGGGCAGCCCGCAAATGCGTCGCCCGCGAGATCGAGCGATGCCCGACCGTGTACACGCCGCGATGGATGCGGTGGTAAGAACCACCCCTCCCCCGATCCTGCGCGACCTTGGGAGACACGCCCTCCCCGCTCAGCTGGTCAAGGGAGACGACCCCACCTTGGGCCGTGGCGACCTCCGCCACGCGCTTCCTCGAATCCCGGCCATCAATCTTGTGGTTCTTTTCGCACGACATACGTGCTTAAGGAACCACGCGATCGTTCTCTCCCCCTAACGGCCTATCCCGTGGTTCCTTTCGCACCAAATAGGGGCGAAAAGAACCACGGGATTAGGGGTCTGGTGTGACTGGCGCTGCTAGTCGCCGGCCTCCTCGCCATTGCCCTTGAGGGCGTACCAGGAGGCGCCGAAGGCCTTGCTGTCGTTGCCGTCGGCTTCGCCGGGTTTTTTTGTCCTCGACGAAGGTGTAGAGGGGATGGCCCGCATAGACGTCCCGTCTTTGCGTTTGGTGACGCTGAGCTTCGAGGCGGAGGCGCCGTTGCCGACGGTCGGCTTGCCTTCGGTCAGCAAGGGGGCCACGCCTGGGCGCAGGGGCCGAAGCAGGAGGACGTGGTCCCCTTGTCTTTGTGGAAGTCGTAGAGCGTCATTCCGTTGGAATCGACGAGGACCATGCCGACTTTGGTGTGGCCGAGCGAGATCACCGCAGCTTTGCCCCGCCCGATTCCGAGCTGGCGGACATGTTTTCGCCGGCGCCTTCATTGCCGGCGGAGCTTTCGCTCGAGGCGCTTTCCTGCGATCACCACCGCCAGCAGCGCGAATTACGTCGGTTCCTCCTGCTGTCGGGTCATTGCCGCTATCGGCGCCCTCCCCACCGGCGCGACGAAGGTTCGGTTTCCGGCGCGGACGACGACGGCCCGCGTGCGGGAAAGATCGAGGGCTGAGCTCAGCACCGCGTCGGAGTCGTCGCCCCAGCGGTAGCGGAAGGTCCCGGCCGGATAGACGACCCCGTTCGGCCCGCGCAGCGAGACCCGGCAGAGCGTGCCGGACTCGATCCCGTACACGTACATGTGGATTTCGGTGCCGTAGGCGTGCGGCTCCAGGGTCGCGTCGATCTTCACCCCCGGCGGCAGCGAGGCGAAGCGGATGTGCTGCTCCGGGCCGCCGCCCCCCCCGCCGAAAACGAAGATCGCCAGCGCCGCCGCGGCCAGCGCCGCGGTCACACCACCCACGGCAAAGCCGCCGAACACCCGCCGGCGCCGGCGCTGCTGCACGCGCTGCCGTTCTCCCTCGATCACCGTCGCGATCCGCGCCCCCAGATCGGCCGGCGGCTGCGGTGCCGCCGACTCGAACAGCGCCGGGTCGGCGTGGGGGAGCATCCGCGCCACCGGCTCCAGCGAGGCCAACTCGGCGCGGCAGCGGGCGCACCCCTCGAGGTGCGCCTCCAGCGCCGCGCGCTCGTCCCCCTGGATTTGCCCCAGGGCGCAGGCGCCGAGCGACTCGCGCCATTCCCGGCAGTCGTTCCTAATCTTCATAGCCCATCTCCTCCAACACGACCCGCAGCGCCCGCAGCCCGTAGTAGACACGGCTCTTCACGGTTCCCTCAGGTACCCCGAGCTCGTCCGCCACCTCGGCATACGGCCGCCCCTTGTAATAGGTCTCGACGATCACACGCTGGTGGTCCTCGCCGATCC